>Ga0214472_10000554_pt1 | contig 45518 bp, 39 predicted proteins | sample RVTome_6_FD_207662 | JGI IMG/M metagenome (GOLD analysis project Ga0214472, IMG submission 207662) | Soil microbial communities from uranium-contaminated site in the Upper Colorado River Basin, Wyoming, United States - RVT140D175 | ecosystem: Environmental > Terrestrial > Soil > Contaminated >...
TTGTCAGGGTTAAAGCTGCTGGGGTTGGCCAACAATATAATAGGGTAATACGAAAAAATCAGGAGGGCTATTCCTCTATGCCCATCAAATCAAAAGACTTCTGACGAATGGGGGTAAAATATGGTGCACTGCCGCAGTAAACTCCCGCTAGGTAAGTTTCGCGATTGCGATTCTTGTGCAATGGAGTGAGTCGAAACGTTAAGTACGGCAACAGAGCCTATCGCAAATTTTAAAAACATTCGTCTATGATAGTTCATACACTCTCCGCTAAGCGTCTACTTTCCCAAAAGTATTGAGTTTGGTCCAACTCCAAGAACATTTGTCAGACACGATCTGTCACTCCTTTATCATCCGGGCCACCCATTAGCAGACCGGTCTTTTGCTGTGCTGTTTTTATCCACGGGGTCGGGACGCTACTTTTGCCAGTTCTCAGCTGACCTGGATGTTTCCCGGAATCACGACGCCGAAGTTTTGCGAGGCCCGTACAGTCGCTCGCCTTAAAGGTTGTAAATGGGCGACAAAATCTAGCGTCCGGCGCCTTTCGATAACTCAAAACCGCGATCGCTACGCAGCCGCGCCCTTTCTAGTCCGCGTAACCGCTCGAATATCCTAGTCGCAGCATCTTATCAAGCGGTGCGTCCGCCGGACCTCGTAGCGAGTCGTTGTTTATTCGAGGCCCGATCGGTAAATCCAGCCGGCCGTGAACGAGAGCTTCGACAGGCAAGGGACAAACATTCCGGCGCGTTACGCAAGTTCCGCAAGTCTGGCAGCACCGTTATCCATTTAACGTATCGTGATATTGCCGCGTCTAAAGTTGAGCCTCACGTCAAATCTGCGCAGAAAATTGAGGCCGAGCAATCCATCTACGCGGCTTGTTGGGGGCAATGTGTGGCACAGAGCCTCAAGGCGGCTTACCCTTTTCCCAAGCGCCTCAACACTTTCAAGGGTCAACTTCGGACAATACTCAACTCCGCTCCCCGTGGTGATAGGAGTCCTTTGTTGAATCGATGCCGGATCGTAGCCAACAAGAACCGCCGTTTCCCAACTCACCAGCGTCCAGGTAGCTCCGGTATCTAAAGCGAGATTCACTACCGCATCGCCTCGCGGGCCATACAACTTTGCCTTAACAAGAATCAGCCCTGCTTTTGGATCGAGTCGATAACTCACAGGACAGTTACCAGATCTTCGGGAAGCTTGCCGACGTAGAAAACCGCCGTGTGGACGGCTTGGCGCTTGAGGGCCTCCCGATACACCTCACCTCGATCCTTGCTGTGAAGCACCAGTTCGCCTCGTACGATCTCGGAATCTTTGTCCTGGACCGGGTTAACCAACAGGACCCATTCACCGGAATACCGAGCCTCCAGTTGCTTCATGGTTAATACTTTTTTCATAATTCACCTTCGCTACCGAAGTCGACCATTACCTACTATTATGATAGCGCAATCGCTCATCATCTCAAAAGAGACGAGCCCGGATAGTGTTTAAACGTTTGGATAAATGATTCGGCGTATCCTCCCGCCCCGGGCCGATGAATGAAAACCATTTGGTTCCCAGCCGAGTCAGGCCTTTACCTTTGCTGTTTTTATAAGGAACTACCCCGCAGCAAGCTGCGGGTTTATCAATAAGGGCCAAGGAAACGCTCGCCGTTAAAGTGAATCATGTGGTTCGGCGTATCGGCTACCCAAACCTCTGTCTCCCACGCGATGTCTCCGAGATATTTCAGCAGCCCTCTGCGATTAAGAAAGGCCGTCACAAACACAAGCCCCGCTTTGCTGCCGGCGAAGAGGCGTTTCAACTCTGTCAATCGCTTCGGGTTTACGGGTCCGTGGCTCGTTACCGCCTCAATGTGAACAAGCCAGTTTCGCTTGGTGAAGTGGACGACTACATCCGGTATTTTCCCGTGTTCTTCGATCGCAACGCCGAGCGATCGCAGATAATCCGGAACAAAGTACGCCCACTTTTTGCCGGTATCGCCTACGTATACCGGTTTAGCGCCTGGAGTGAAGCGCGGGCAGAAGTCGTTGATAATTCTTTGGATCAAAACATTCTGTCCACCCGCAGAAAGTCGAATGGCGGCGCCGGAAGCTAGATCGAGCGGAATTCGCTGCATATCGCGCGCCTGCGCGTAGCGCTGTGCAAGAGTTCGGACATCTGCCAGATATCGCCGAAGAACACCCTCCCATTCCGGCGTGCCGAAGGTTCGGATAAGAGCCAACGCCCGAGGCACAACCTGATAGCAGTATCTGGGACTATTCGTTGGGCGATCCGGCTGGTCGGGATTTGCTACAACCAGCCCGGCTTGCTCGAATTGATGCAGGGTGAATCGCCGCACGGTCTCACGGGTGTTCGGCGCCCATTTCTTTCCGTAATGCTTTGCCACAAATTCCATAATTGGCGTTACACCTCGGAGCGGGTCAGTGGCCTCATGCCAGGACCTATTCGCCGGAAGATCGAGGAGGGCAAGGAGCGTTAACGCAGCGCGTTCATTTCGTTGCTCCGCGGGTAAGCCAAAGGCAGTGAGAATTGATTGTGCTTCCTCAATCCGCGACCGCTTGCTTGCCATCACTGAATCTCGAGAATTTCTGCAACCAGCGTGTCGATAGCGTTCTGAGGCGGAAGCAGGTCCCCTGCCCGGCGCCCCACTTCAGTTAGCGCGTCTCTCGTCGGATAGCGCAGGGACCGAAGATCGGTGGCATTGACTTGGGTGTGCCCGTTGAATTGGCGGAAATAGGTATCGAGCGGGGTGCAGTTCAGGAACATGGAGAGGCCCCAGGCGAGTGTCCGGTCTAGTGGCGCCCCCCGTTCGTGAAAGTAGTTAACATGGTTTTCAAAACCGACAACGTTACAAGGCACATATTCAGGGTCGAAGATGGCTGCTACCAGGCGCCGGCGTTCTTCCTTTGCCGAGAATCGCCGCACCAGCACATACACTCCTGCCGGCACCATGAGTGTCGCACTCTCGGCGTTGTAGAGGATCGCGTTCGGTTTTTTATAATTGGCTTTGGGCCACCGGACGAGACCATTTTCGAAGTGAGTTGGATAGATCAAGGGAACAGTCTCTGAACTCGTTTCCGCCCGCAGCCACCGACGAGCGCGAAAATCAACGACTCGACCCGTACTGACAGCCAGACCCAATGCCTCAAGCGTGCAGGGGAGCGTCTCCATGGTTTCGACAAGAGCGTGTCCATTTTCATCCGGAACCAGGTGTATGAAGGATTCGGTGTCATTAGGTCGCACGACGCGCTCGAATGGAACACTACGCCGCCGCTCCGTCGGTTCGTCGGGCGTATGACTCTCGGAGATACTCACCAGTGCTTGCTGTGGCATCCCCTTCACCGCATGAAGAATCAAATTCTCTTGCAGCACGTCGTCATCGCGGAAGGTGTGGTCGCGCGACTCGAAAACATGAAGGCGCGTGAGGTTCACGTTCTGTAGAAAATGCTTCCGGAATGGCCGGAAATAGGGGCCGTTACAAAAACTTCTCGGTGTAATGGCGATCAGCTCGCCGCCCTTATCCAAGAGCATCACGGCGAGGGCTAGAAAGGCTGTATACAGATTGCTCGTCTCGATATTGAGTCGACGTAGCAATTGACGGGTGCGAGACTCACTACGGAATTTCTTGTAGGGCGGATTAAGAATGGCAACATCGAACTTGGTGGGTTCGGTCTGAAACAGGCCCGCGTCCAGCATGTCGACGGCAGATTCGATAAAATCGGTCGCGCGAACTTCCCACCTACAGCGAATTCCGACTGCGGCGCACGCCTCTTCGCACGCCGTCAACGTCTGCCGTAAAGCAGGAACTAGAGCTTCATCCAGTTCATAGGAGGTCAAAATGATTTCCTTGGGACGAACGGATCGCGAGCAGATCTCATTCACCCACGCGGCAGTCAATGCCCCGACGCCGGCGCCTGCATCCAACAACCGCAATCGCTCGCGCCGGTGCGAACTTGTCGACGCCATGAGCCGCGCGGTTGAGGGCGGCGTAAAGAACTGTCCAAGCTGGCTGCGGCGAACCCGATCAAGCGCTCCGCTTTGGTCCCGTCTCGCCTCCTCCGCTATCGCGAGTGGGTCAGGCGTATCGGCCGCTAGCTTCAATGGTACGGTAGACACTGACAGGCGACCCTGTCGGCCTTTTTGCGCGTGTGGGTACACCTTACGTGGCAGGTCGGGTTTCACTGGAATTTTACGATATCCTAAAAGCTGTCTGCGTTTCAACGTAATAAACCGGATAGATTCGACAACCAATGGAGTCGAAAGGATTTTAAGCCGGTGTCATCAGCGAATACTGCTAAACGACCGGCCAGTTTTTCACCAGCCTGGTGAGATAGGAATTCCCCCCCGCGGCATCGTCCACGACTACGGTTCGGCCATGAACGGATAACGATAATTGGTCGGCGGCAGAAAGGTTTCCTTGATGCTGCGCGGCGACACCCACCGTTCGAGATTGAGCCAGGTGCCTGCCTTGTCGTTGGTTCCCGAGGCGCGTGATCCGCCGAAGGGCTGCTGCCCGACGACCGCGCCCGTCGGCTTGTCATTGATGTAAAAGTTGCCGGCCGCGTTGCGCAGCGCCTTGGTGGCCTTGACGATGGCGAACCGGTCTTGCGCGAAAATGGCGCCCGTCAACGCGTAAGGGCTGGTCGTGTTGCACAATTCCATCGTCTCTTCGAATGCCCGCCGCGGATAGACGTAGACGGTCATCACCGGGCCGAATATCTCCTCGCTCATCAGCTTAGAGCGCGGGTCCTGGCTGGCGACGACGGTCGGCTCGATGAAGTACCCGTCGCGGTCGTCGCACTTGCCGCCGTAGATGATTTCCATGTTGGGATCCTGTTTCGCGAACGCGAGATACTCGGAGATCGTCTTGAACGCAGCCTTATCGATCACGGCGTTCATGAAGTTGCGAAAATCACAAACGTCCCCCATCTTGATCGTCGCGATTTCGTCGCATAGCCGTGCTTTGACCGCGGGCCAAAGCGTGTCGGGAATGTAGGCGCGACTCGCCGCCGAACATTTCTGTCCCTGATATTCGAAGGCGCCGCGGACGATGTTCGCGACCAGCGCCTCGACCTCGGCCGATTCGTGCGCGAAGATGAAGTCCTTGCCGCCGGTCTCGCCGACGATCCGGGGATAGGACCGATACTTGCGAATATCGGATCCGATGGTGAGCCAGATTCCCGAGAAGACGTAAGTCGATCCGGTGAAGTGCACGCCGCCGAGGTCGACGTGGTTGAGCACGGGCGGCCCGATAACGGGGCCCGGTCCCGTAACCAGGTTAATCACGCCGTCCGGCATGCCCGCTTCCTTGAGGATTTTCATGATGTAGTAGGCCGGCAGCACGGCTGACGACGCGGGCTTCCAGACGATCGCGTTGCCCATCAACGCCGGCGCGGTGGGGAGATTGCCCGCGATGGATGCGAAATTGAACGGCGACACGGCGAAGACGAAACCTTCCAGCGGGCGGTGCTCCATGTAGTTGAGCACCTGCTGGGTAGAGACGGGTTGAGCGTCGTAAAGTTCGGTCATGAAGTGAGGGTTGAAGCGCCAGAAATCGATCAGCTCACATGCCGAATCGATCTCGGCCTGATGGCACGACTTGCTCATATTGAGCATCGTCGCGGCGTTAAGCGTGTAGCGGTACTTCCCTGCCAGCAGCTCCGCGGCCTTGAGCAGCACGGTCGCGCGCGCCGACCAATCCATCTCGCTCCAGGCCAGCTTCGCCTGGTTCGCGGCGGCGATCGCCATCTCCGCTTCCTGGGCGCCGGCGCAATGATAGGTGCCGAGCGATTGCCTGAGGTTGTGAGGCGGCTTCATCTCGACGAGGTTGCCCGTCGGTACCTCCCTTCCGTTGATGATGCAGGGAACCTCAACGGGGTTCTTGAGCATGCGTTCCAGTTCGGCCTTGAGTGCCGCGCGCGCCGCTGATCCCGGCTCGTAACCAAGGACCGGTTCGTTTATCGGCTCGCGGATTTGAAAGATTCCGTTGAACATCTATCTATCTCCCATCAATGCGTCGACAATTCTATAAAATGGTTCTTCCGGCTTTACTGTGAAGAAGCATTCACCACAGAGACGCCGAGTTCGCAGAGGGTTTGTTCAAGAAGATCTCTGCAACCGATTTTCTCCGCACCCTCAGCGCCTCAGCCTTGAAAATTGTGGCTGATCCGTCTCAGCCAAACAATTTGTGGCTGATCCGTCCTTTGGCGGACTTTGGCGGATCTGCGGTGCAATCTCCGAGGCATTGCACTGAGAAAGCGTTGGCCAGGTTTGCCACACCGACGCCCGAAGATCCAAATCTTAAGCCTTGCGCGAGGAGCGCGACCTGAGAATAGCCATCAGCGTCCCGATTTCTGCCACCCTCTCTAGCCCCAGAACCAAGCCTACACTACGCTCTATGTCGTCCGGGCGCAGCTGGCTGCGCGCACACTCCCGGTACTTGGCCAGTAGCTCGTCGTCGGTCAGCGGCAGAGCCGGGTCGCCCCGAGGTATGTCCACCCGTGCGCTGTAGCTTCGCCCATCCGTCGTCCGGATAGTCACCGGATTGCCTACGAACTCGGTATCCGGGCCGACGTCCGCCAGGCCGGGCCAGATGGGAACATCGGGGAAGGAAAGCTGGACCTTCTTCCTGGCCTCGACGATGCCGCGATCTTCCACCTTGTGAGATGTGAAAGTGTCGAGGGTCACCTGGTGGTCCACCACCGCAGCGGCAATACAGTGAGGCATGCTGAACTTGGCCTGGTAGGGTGTTGCTGGCACGGAAAAAGCGAGCACGCGCATGGCCCGCTCCGAGGTGCCCACATCGACTTCGGCGATGTCCTTGTCGCTGAGGCGGTGCTCTCCCATCAACTGGAGCACTCCGTCCAGTGCCCGGTGGGTGTGATAACAGCTTGGGTATTTTTTTAGCCCGATCCCAGGAGACTCGATGTAAAAGGGATTGCCCAAACCCTCCGCCATGCCCTCCGCGTCGTAGTGGTCTGGGCCCACCAGTGTGTCGTAGAAACCATTCTTCGCCTCGATGATGTCGGGGTTGGCCGTGAATCCCTCCTGGGCCATGAGTGCGCCCACCACGCCGTTGCGGCAGGCGTTGCCCGCTCCCGCAGCCGCAGCCATGCTACCGTGATTAGCCGCCAAGCCACAGGCAAAGTTAGCGGCGATGCCCAACGCCATTCTGGTCTTGGCTACATCCAGCCGAAGCAGCTTGGCGCAGGCGGCAGCCGCGCCGACGGAACCGTACCAAGTCTGGTGGTTCAGGCGGGCCTGCATGAGCTTGAAGTCGGCGTGGAGCGCCAGCTTGCCCTCGATCTCCAGTCCCAGAATGTAGGCAGTGAGTGTATCCTGGCCCGAGGCGCCCACGTGCTCGCCAAGGCTTAGCACCGCGGGCAGAACCAAGACACTGGGGTGGCCGATCTTCACACCACAGTCGTCGTAATCCAGGGCGTGAGCAATGGCGCCGTTGGCCAGGGCAGCATCTGGAGCGGAAATTTTGAGACCCGCGCCAAATACGGAGGCCTGGGGCGGCCCGCCGAGCTTCGTTACGTAACCTATGATGGTTTGGCTCACCGGCTCGACAATGCCGGCCAAAGCCGCCGCCAGGCAGTCCAGGGCCGTGCGCTTGGCTTTCTCCACGGCGTCACGCGGTATGTCCTTGTAGTCGGTGTCTACTATGAACCGGGCAATTTTCTCAGTAGCTTCCATTATTCACCCCTTTGTCTCACGTCCGTACCGCCATTTGAAGACTTCTCTTCCTCTATCTCGCGCTGTTCAGCTAACGCACGAAGCGATCGTCAAAGAAATGCATCTGACCTGGATGTGTCCCGGAATCACGACACCGAAGGCTTGCGAGGGCCGTACACTCGCTGGCATTAATCGTTAAACTAACCGACAAAATCCAGCGCCCGGCGCCCTTTCGTTGACTCGAAACCGCGCTAGCTACGCCGCCGCTCCCTTTCTAATCCGACTAACCGCTCGAATATCCTAGTCGCAGCGTCATAATAATGCGACAGGCCCCGGTAGCTTGACGCCAGCTTCATCACAATCGAAGCGATCGTCAGTGCTGCTCGCAAGTCAGATTGAGGCGGCCCAAACAGTCGACTCCATCGAGGAGGCAAAACGAGGCTGGCAGCACGAATTCGCTCGCGGGGACGTAGAGCTTGTCGCCGGCGTAGAGCTGCACCGATTGGCAATTACCGACACCAATCACTTTTTCCGGTTTCGGCATCATGACGTCCCTCTCGAAGCTTCCCGTGCTGATCATTGAGGTAGCCTCAGGTACATAATAGACAAGAGGCAGTTCGTCGCCATTTTTGCCCCCCCATTCGGGTGTCATAAAGACTGTTTTTATTCCCTTTCTCTCGCAGGCCTGAACGGTCAACATCATGTCCATAAAGTTATTTCCCGACGTTGATATCCTTGTGCTGACGATGCCATCGGCACCCAACAGGCGGGCCATCTGGGAGGTGCAGGCGGCCGTCACCTGCTTGCCGAACTCGGTCTCGAATCTGGTTCTTTGGAGTATTACTCCCAAGAACGTAAGCTGCTTTCCGTGCTGCCTGAGAAGCTCCAAAATCACTGCGGGGCTCATCCAGGACCACGTCGTCGGCCGGCTCCCGTTCCCGATGCGTACATCCTTCGTAATCGCGCCATCGAGGAACTCGTTGGGGTGCATCAGCGTCGGCAAGGATTCCCGGACAGGGAGACCATAATACGCAAGGCCCGAATGAGGACTTTGCCAGGTAATTGACGCCGCTGCGACGTATACGATGCGCGGAAGAGAAGGATCTGTCTTGGAGAGCTCAAATACCTCAATATCGTCAGGAGCTTTCTCGATCGTCGTCGTCGCAAGCCTTTGTGCAACTTTCAATTCCGCCAATTGCATCGCGCCGTGCGCCTCCAGCTCCGTGACGCCGTCAACAAGATTGATCATCAGGATAACGTTAATCGTGGAGCCGAAGGGTGTAAGCTGGGCCGCGGCCCCCCACATGTCTACAATGCCAGAGCTTTGGGCGGCGGTCCCACTTAAGATCGTCGGGACATACTCTGCGGAAAGCATGACGGTAACACCGGACAGTCGATGGTTCTTTCCCGCTCCCACCGTCTCCACAGGTCCGAGAATGCCTGGAAAAAGACAACCCGGCCCCGCCACTTTGACCCGCGGCTCCACAGCGTCCCGAAGCTTGACAATTCGAGTCTTCTCTCCGGGAAAGGCGACGTCAAGATCAGCGGACAGAACCCTCTTATCTTCGAGGACGAGCTTAACCAGTTCCTCTTTATTAATTTCGAGCACTCCGCCGCCGTAGCGGGTCTCGTTCGAGAAGCGCACATCCTTTACAAAAAAAGTCGCTATTTCTAGCTTCATAGATTTTCCTAACCAGAGGTGAAGGTGACATCGGGGACAAAAAGGGTAGGGCCTTTGACTTCTCTCTGAAGAGCGGAAAGGGAGCACTGGATGACGGCCCGGCGCAGATCTCGATCCGCCTCCGTTGGCAGGTTCGGGTCACCGCAGGGATGGGGAATTTTCGTGCCCGTGACGATGCGATTGACTTTGAGTTGCATCGCCATGGAAGACATTGCCGTAATGAAAGCGACAGGAATTCCTTCTTTCTCAAGCGCCCGTGCGATCGCAGACCCACTGCGAGTGCACGAGCCTCAGGTCGACACGAGCAGGGCACCCTCGACTCCATTCGATTTCATCTCGAGGGCCATATCCTTCCCCAGTTGGTGCATCACAGAAAGCAATCCGCGCGCGCCGGGAGTGGCATAGAAATGGGAATATAGATTGCGAAAGATCCCTTCTCTCTCCATTTCTCGACAGATGTCCAACGGGACCCCGTAATTGGGATTTTTTTTCATGGAATCCGTGTTGTAGCCGCCGTGCAGGACGTCCCAGTCGGCATCCAGCATACAGTTAAGCCCTTCGATCGAGTATTTCCCCCAGCGCACATTCTGAAATCCTCTGAACCCGTCGGGGTTTCCCGGCGGTATCACGCCACTGGTAGTTATAAGGGCCAGACAAGCTTTTCTTAGATCACCAATTGGCGGTGAAACCGGAATAGCTTCAATGTTCTCCACAGGTATTTCAGAAACAAAAGCACGGCCCCCGATTTTATCCAATAGCAGGCGAACGGCTCTTGCCGCGCCGCTGTCGCTCTTTACTTTATCGAGCCGAAACCCTCGCGGGATATAACCTTCCTCGGACGGTGTTCCGATGGAAGCTTGGGCTGCAAGCCTGGAGACAAATCGCGCCATCGCAGGCAGCGCCGCTCCCATACCTGAGGCCTCCTCGGTCGTTGGAAAGGCATAGACCATTCGATCTTTATATTGCTGATAGGTTTCCACCCCAGGGTTCTCGAGATGCAGACCGGTTACGCAGTTCAACCCTAGTGTGCTACTGACCGCATGACAGACCTCTGCGCAGGCAAACCCGTACCGCCCAGAAGCGAAGGCCGGACCGGCTACAAGCAATTGAATATTCTGCTCTCGGACCGCCTGTAATATCACGGCGACTGTTTCGTCGAGATGCTTGCTGAAATAGTCGTCACCGCAATATACGGTAACCACGATGTCTGCCGAGTCTCCCAACAACTCTTGGAGGCGCTTCCCCGGCCCTACAGGCCCGGGAAAGCATCCAAAAGGAACCTCAGCCTTAGCCTCACCGCCGATACCAGCAAAAAACTGGTTCACGTAATGCATGACACGGACTTTCGACATGGGATGCCACCCGCCTTTCCGCCGATTTAATTCTCGCCCTTTCTACGCGATCCCCATCGTGGCAATATTCATTTTCGAACTGTCTTTGTGACAAATGAATTCTGTCAGGACATAATTATTCAATGATAGACTGAGAGTCCTGACTGCTACCACTTCTGGATGGGCGCTTCCCTACGATCTGCAGTTAAAAGATGGGAATTCCATTTTGAAGGTCAGCCATCGATAATTCCAAATGGCCCGCGCTGCTCCTGTGCCAGATGCTCGCACAATCCGGCCCGGCCAAAATCGAACTAGTATGCCATCAAATCTTCAGAAGCTTCTTGGCGTTTTCGTAGTAGACTTTGCGTTCGTCACCTGGCGCAAGGCCGAGTTTCTTGATGAGTTCAACTCCTTCTTTTTTTAGCGCCATCAGCGGCGGAGAATCCGTTCCAAAAATGAAGTGATCCGCGCCAACGGTTTCAAATGCGCAACGCGCCGCGGGCGGGTGATAGCAAGTAGATTCCAAATACATCATTTTGAGATAATGGCTGGGAGGATGCTTGATCAGCATCGGCTCGTAGGAACCCAGGAAATACGCTTCGTCCTGCAGCCTGTAGGCGTAGTCCATCCGCCCGATCATCTCACAGATTCCGCCACCGAGATGGGTGCCGACCAGCTTCAGGGTCGGGAACTTTTCGAAAATTCCCCTGACGATCAGGCGCCCTATGGCCAAAGCACCGTCCATTGGACGTCCGATGCTGGATGCAAGCCGATAGTCTCTCATTCGCTCTTCACCGAAACCAACAGACGGCGGATGGATGACAACGGGAACGTCGAGCTCGGTCGCCAATTGGAAGAATGGCAGGGCCTCGTCGTCATCCGGATAGTTGCCCTGCAGGCTTGAGGTGATCCACGCCCCCTTGAGTCCATCCTCTTTGACAGCGCGCTCAAACTCGCGGAGGAATGCATCGCCGCCATAAGGCACCGTCGCGGCAAATCCGTAAATTGACTCGTACTTCTCCTGCTGGGTAGCGATATAGCGGTTATGCCTCACGACCCTTTCGAGCTGTTGGCTACGATCCATATCGCGAAGATTGTGCAGCGGGTTGCTAATGACTGTAATGTCGACGCCGCCAATCTTCTGCGCCTCGAGCACATTTTCGATCGTGGTTGGAACCCGGCCGTCCTTCGGCGCGCGAACGTTCTTGTGAAAGTGCGCTGCTGTGAAAGTATTCTGGTCCGCAGGCGGAAGAACGTGGGTGTGAAAGTCGATGATCATATTCGCTTTACCTTCCTATTGGCTATTCAACAAGGCGTTTCTGCATTTTGCGGCATGGAAGTTTCGCTTGGGCGTTTCCGAGCGCGGAGCTATGTTGCAAAGCCACCTTGACAAGAAACTGTCAGTGCAATCTTAAGGGTAACAACTTCCTTTTGAGGGTCAGCCACCGAGAACTCTCCCCGGGGTTCATCCTGATCCATGACGACATCCAGGAGGTTTGCGTGACTATTGCCCTAGCATTTTTCTCATCCGCTCGACCACCTCCCGAGGCTGGCTGATAACCTCTCTCGCCAGGGCGGTAAGCTCCTCACTAGGGGTTGGGTCAATCGCAAGTGCTTTCTTTTGCGCCTCCTCAATGACCGATCGGTCGTTGATGGTTTTCGTGAAAGCCTCGCGAAGGGTTTTGACCCGATCCCCAGGTGTGCCCGGAGGCAAGACGTAAGGGCGGCCAAAGTCGCCAGCGGCCAGAACCAATGTGGCGAGGCGCCGCGCGGAATCAGGCGACTTGTATCGGTCCATCAGCTCGTAGATGGTTGGAACATCGGAAAGCCTGGAATCGCGTCTCTTTCCGGTTTGAGCAATCACCCGGACAAAGCCCTTTTTGCGCCAGGTATGAAAAGGCTCGCGGGCAAAGAAAGCGGTAATAGAAAAAGCCCGGCATACGACCTCGCCCCTTTCCGCAGCCAAGTCGACATCTCCACCCGACCCGTAGCCTGCAACGATATTAAATTTTGTCCCGATTACTTCCTCGAAGAGTTTAGGCACATAGTAAGCGAACGAAGTGCTCCCCGTGGCGCCACATTTCGGCGGCTCGGAGGCGTTGCGCACATCGTCCATAGTTTTGTAAGGCGCATCAGCGCGCATGTAGAGAAGCAGGTTGGAAGTCACGGGACTGCCAATCCAGTTAAACTTGGTCCAATCAAACTTGACCTCTTCTCGGCCAATCACCTGGTCGAAGTAGAGCGCCGGATAGATCGCGCCGACGGTCAGTCCATCAGGCTTGGACACATTGTAAACATAGTTTGCTGCGATCAAGGAGCCAGCCCCGGGCATATTCTGCGTAATGATGTTAGGGTTACCTGGGATATGCGCGGGCATGTGGTGGCCCAGAAGACGGGCATACAAGTCGTAGACATCCCCTGCCTTGTTGCCCACGACGATACTTATCGTCTTCCCCTGATAAAAAGGAGCCTGCGCTTCAACGCTGAAGCTCCATAGCAAAGAAAACAAGAATCCGACCAGAATCTTTCTCATGGATCTCTACATCCTTTTTTGGTTTTCCATTTTTCGGGAGCTTCGATCCGATAAGGAGCTATTATGTCAAATCTGAAAGCGCTGTCCCTCTCAAGCTCCTACGGCTCTTCGTCTCCCGATTCGTCGGAGTCAAATCGTCGCCGTCCGGCGGAATGAGGATATTCCAGAAGCGTGTCGCAATCAACCAGGCGGGCATACTGGATTTGGGCAACAGCCCGGGAGGACTTGATCAGCAGGTCCCAGTCCCACGGATAGCTTTGTAATTCGGTAAGTGAATAGCTGAGGGTAAAGCTTAAAGGTGCCCCTTTTGGCTCCAACCCTTTCAGCTCGATTTTCAGGTTGTCCACGTGGCCGCTTGTCAGATCGGACGGAATGGTAAGGCCGGGTCTTAACGGGGACAGGCGACTTTTCCAAGTTCCGCGCCCTCAAAATTCAGCCTATTCCCTTTTCCCCCCAACTCGCCTTGAGTCCCGCTCCCAGCGGCTTGTTTGAATTCAGCACAAACCGAAGGTAAGGTTTCCTGCCGATTGTCATGGTTGCCATCCTTCTCGGCCTGTTCGGCTCCTTTTGGTTCGCGGCGGCGATGATTTTTATCAATCGCGGCGTCCTTTCCATCGATTTTTTCCGCGGACTGCTCGTCAATCTCGGTATCAACACGCTCTTCTTATGGGTCTATCTCCTATTATTTTCCGAGGGCCTCGATCTTTGGGCGCCGGCCAATCTCATATTCGTGGCCGTCGGGATCTTTGTCCCCGGCGTCGCCCGATACTTCATTTTCAAAGGCATCGAGCGCCTGAGCGCGTCGATTTCATCCTGTTTGACCAACAGCACACCGCTATTCGCCATCCTTTTCGCCGTGTCGTTTCTCCAGGAACGGCCGAGCGTCACTAATCTCGCCGGCGCTTTTTCCATCGTCGCGGGCATCGTGTCGCTCTCCTGGCGCGGCTCGACCAAGAGCTGGCGCACCCGCGATCTGTTGTTTCCGCTCACCGCCGCATTCCTTTTCGCCGCGCGCGACAACCTGGTTCGCGTCGGCCTGCTCCAGATTCATTCCCCGATCCTGGGCGCGGCGATCGCCTCCACCACCTCTTTTGTAACCATGAGCCTCATGTACCTGGTATTTGAAGAGAAGAAGCCGCTCGGAAAGGATGCGCCGCGCGGCGTCGCCCTATTTACGATCGCGGGGGTTATGAACTTTCTCTCCTACGTCTTCGCCTACACCGCTCTTAGCATGGAAAGAGTTTCGCTGATCTCACCCTTGGTGAATTGTTCCTCCCTCTTCGTCGTGCCGCTTTCCGCGCTATTTCTCAGGGACGTCGAAACGCTTACGCCGCGCAAGATCGGCGCCACCGCTTTGGTGATTCTAGGGGTGTTTCTAATCTCGTGGGAAAAACTTTAACCAATCATATTTGGGATATTCAGGCTTCTGTGTGGCTAACCTGGCCAACGCTATTTCAGTGCAAGGACTAGGAAATTGCACCGCGGAGGCGCTGAGGTCGCGGAGAAAGGGGAGTAGAAAGTAACCTCTGTGAACTCGGCGTCTCTGTGGTGAATAGTCTTCGCAGTAATCCCGGAAGAGTCTCGTTCTCAATGCATCGTCGGCCCGGAGTCGTCGTCCTTGCCTCCTTCGATCAAGTGGAAGCGCCGTTTGAGGCGGTTGAGGCGGCGTTGGTCGAGATAGAGCTTGACGCGGTCCCAGGGATTGCCGCCGCGGAGATAAAGATAACCGAAGATCATGCCGCCCAGGTGAGCCAGGTGGGCGATGCCGCTTTCGCCGGAGGTAATCGAGGAGTAGAGCGCGATGGCGCCGATGATCCAGACGAAATGTTTCATTTTGATGGGAAAGAGAAAATAGAAGTAAACGATCTGATTGGGATAGATCAAACCAAAGGCGAGAAGGATGCCGTAGACGCCGGCCGACGCTCCGATGCTCGGCCCCATTTGATCGGGGACGAGAAGAGTGTTGAGGATTCCGCCGCCAACCGCGGAGACAAAAAAATATTTGAGAAAGAACTCACTGCCCCACCGGCGCTCCAGGGCGCAGCCAAACATCCAGAGCGCCAGCATGTTGAAGAGCAGGTGGAACAGCCCGCCGTGGAGAAACTGATAGGTAAAAAGCTGCCAGAGGTAAAGATTTTGCCAAACCAAGCGCGGCACCAGGCCGAACAGCCAGGTAATATAGTGATCGAGAAATATCTGCAGGATGAAAACCGCGGTATTGACGATCAGTAAAAACTTGACGGCCGGCGTAACGCTGCCGCCGCCAAAGGAAAAACTACGGGTTTGATAAAGCATTGCTATTTAGATTAACCGCTGGGTAGTTAAATTGAAAGCGCGCCGCGCCTTGCGGCGGTTTAATGTTCAAAGTTCCATGCCCTGAGCTTGGCGAATGGGTTCGAAGGTTCCGAGTCTTGATCCGAAAACATTGAACCTTGAACTTTGAACCTTGAACAGCAACTACCCTCCCAAATACGCTTGCCGTACCAGATCGTTGCCGGCGAGCTCTTTGGCGCTCCCTTCCAGGATGACCGAGCCGGTTTCCAGGACGTAGCCCCGATGGGAGATTGCGAGCGCCATCGCGGCGTTCTGTTCCACCAGTAAGACGGTTACGCCGGCGCGATTGATGGCCCGAATGTTCTCTAAAATCTGCTCGACGATTTTCGGTGCCAGTCCCATAGACGGTTCGTCCAACAACAGCAGCTTCGGCTTGGCCATGAGCCCCCGGCTGATGGCGAGCATTTGCTGTTCGCCGCCGGAGAGCGTCTCGGCAACCTGTTTTTGGCGCTCTTTCAAGCGGGGAAACAATTCGAAGACAAACTCCAGCTCCGGACCCAGGCTGCCTTTGGCGCGGCTATAGCCGCCGATTTGAAGATTTTCCAGCACCGTGAAGCGCGGAAAGATTTTTCTCCCCTCGGGGACATGAGCGACGCCCCGGCGCACGATCTCATGGGGCGCGATCTTCTCCAGCGCGGCTCCTTCCAACTCCACCTTGCCGCTGCGCGGCCGCAGCAAGCCCGACAGGGTCTTTAGCGTCGTCGTTTTCCCCGCGCCGTTGGCGCCCAGCAGCGTCACCAGCTCCCCTTTTTCGACGCTGAACGAGACGCCCTTGAGCGCATGGATCGTGTCGTAATAGACGTGCAGGTCGCTAACCCTTAGCATGTTCCGTCCATGCTCCCTGACCCAGATAGGCTTCGATGACTTTCGGATCCTGACGCACCTCGTCGGGATGCCCCTCGGCGATCTTCTCGCCGTAATCCAAGACATGCACCCGGTCGGAGATGCCCATGACGACTCGCATGTTGTGCTCGATCAGCAGGATCGCCCGGACATACCGTCCGATGAGTTCTTTAAAGAGCGTCATCAACGACTGCGCCTCGCTGGTATTCATCCCCGCGCTCGGCTCATCGAGCAGCAGCAGTTTCGGCGCCGCGGCGAGCGCGCGGGCGATTTCCAGCCGGCGTTGCTCGCCGTAGGAGAGCTGATGCGCCCATTCGTTTTCCCGCCCGGAAAGACCGGCGAGATCGATCAATTCCATCGCTCGACGCTGCGCGGCCTTTTCACGCGCCTGATACTCATGGGTGGATAAGAAAATCTGCCAGAGATTGGTGTCCAACCGCGAATGCATTCCGACGAGCACGTTGTCGAGCACGGTCATATGAGAAAAGAGGCGGATGTTCTGAAAGGTCCGGCTGATGCCGGCGCCGGTGATCTGGTGCGGTTTCAAGCCGATGAGTGAACGGTTCTGAAAACGGATTTCCCCTTTATCAGGCCGGTAGAGACCCGTGAGCGTATTGAACAGCGTGGTCTTGCCCGCCCCGTTAGGGCCGATCAGCGAGGCAATCATCCCATCCTCTAGTTCGATGTCCACCCGCGCCAACGCTTGCAGACCGCCGAACCGTTTGGAGACACCCCGCAGTTCCAACAGCGCCATGCTATCTCCGTTGATCCCGCCGCGGCGGCAGAATTCCCTGCGGGCGAAAGATCATCATGAGAATCAAAATCAGACCGAACACCATGCGCTCGTACTTCGCCGGCTCGAACTGCACCGGCAGTTGACTCAAGGAATAGCTGCCGAGCAGCGGGAGCGAAAACACGGCGCCCGACTGGCGCAGCTCATTGAGCCAAAGCGACAACCCTTTGAGCAATTGCAAGTTGAGAATCGTCACGCCGGTGGCGCCGAGAATCGCGCCCGGAATCGACCCCATGCCGCCCAGAATCACCATGGCGAGCACGCCGATGGATTCCATAAAAGTGAAACTCTCGGGATTGATGAACACCTGCTTGGCGGCAAACAACACGCCCACGGCGGAAGCAAAGGATGCGCCGACGGCGAAGCCCAAGAGCTTCATGCGCACCACCGGGACACCCATGGCCGCCGCGGCGATTTCGTCCTCGCGGATCGCTTTCCAGGCCCGGCCGATGCGCGAGCTTTCCAGCCGGCGCGTGACCAAAATAATGACGCAGACCACGAGGAGCACGAGGAAGTAAAAATAGAGCGGATAAAGCTTGGCATCGGTAATCTGCAAGCCGAAAAACTCCAGCACGGGGCGAAAAAAGAGCGGCGGCTTGACGATGGGACTGATACCTCTCGGGCCGTTGGTGAGATTGACGGGCTTGTCGAGATTATTGACCAGGGCGCGCACCACCTCGGCAAAACCCAGGGTGACGACGGCGAGATAATCGCCGCGCAGGCGCAGCACCGGCAGTCCGAGCACCACGCCCGTGAGGGCGCCGACACCGATGCTCAGCAAGAGGAAAACAAAAAACCAGTAAGGCCCAAGCGGAAACCCGCCGCCGGCGATGAACTCGTTGGCCTGGGGCGATCCGAAAATCGCCCAGAGATAGGCGCCGATGGCGTAAAAGGCGACGAATCCCAAATTGAGCAGGCCGACGAAGCCTACGACTATGTTCAAGCCCAGCGCCAGCGCCGCGTAAATGCCGATTTGAATCGCCACTTCCAGATAGTAGCCGTTGATGGTGCCCAACAACGGCATCAACACGATCAGCACCAGGGCCGCCAAAGTAGACTTTACCTTGGCGTGAGCCGGTATGTAGTAAAGCAACAGCAACGATGCTTCAAAGAGCAGAAACGCCAACACCGACTGAGGGTAAAGGATCGCGAGCAGGCAAGTGCCCGAGATATAGGCGAGCAACCCGATGGGAACCAAGGAACGAGTCACGCGCGGTCCTCCCGGACCTTTTCGCCGAGCAACCCTTTGGGGCGAAAAATCAGAATGAGGATCAACACGGCAAAGGCGAAAACATCCTTGTACTCGGCGCCGAAGGCGCCATCGGTAGCAAGCGACAAATAGGACGCGGCCAGCGCTTCCAACATGCCGAGCACCATGCCGCCCAGCATCGCGCCCGGGATGTTGCCGATGCCGCCGAGCACCGCCGCCGTAAAAGCTTTGAGACCGGGGAAAAACCCGCTGTAAGGATTGACCAGGCTGTAATGAAGACCGAATAGCACTCCGGCCAAGCCGCCCATCGCGCCGCCGACGAAAAAGGTCGTCGCGATCACCCGGTTCACCGGGACGCCCATCAGCGAGGCGGTGTCGGGGTCTTGGGCGACGGCGCGGATCGCGGCGCCCATGCGAGTGTGGTTGACGAAGAGGTTGAGACCCCAGAGCATGACAAGCGCGGTCACCACGACCAGGATCGATTTCACCGGCACGACGACGTTCGCCCCCAGCGGCACGGTCCGGTCGAGGAAATCGAGCGGCGGATAGTTCAGATAGAAAGTGTTGCGCCAAAGGCTCTCAAAAAGCCGCAGCCCGTCTTGCAGGAAAAACGACGCGCCGATGGCCGAGATCAACGCGACGAGCCTGGGGCTGCCGTGGAGCGGCCGGTATGCCACCCGCTCCAGCGCCATGGCGGCGAGCCCGCTGACGACCATGGCCGCAAGGATTATCAGTAATAGCACCGCCGCGGGGTGAATCACGGCCAGCAGCCCGCCGCTCTGGAGCATGAGCAGGATCTCGACGCCGACAAAAGCGCCAAGCACGAAAATTTCGCTGTGCGCGAAGTTGATGAATTCCAACACGCCGTAGACCATCGTGTAGCCCAGGGCGATCAACGCATACATGAAGCCGAGGACGAGACCGTCGACGAGCACCTGCGGCAGGATTTCCAGTGCAAGATCCAAAGCGGTTGTAACCCTTCAAGGGTCGGTATGCTAACAAATCCTTCTTAACGTCGCCACTGCATAAGATCGTAGGGGGGTGTGGAGGCGCGAAGCGCCGATACCCGCCGTTGGTGGATGATGGGTATCGCTAACGCTCAACCCATCCTACGTCGGAATCGTAACGCGACGAGCCGCGAGGCATCGAAACCGCCGTCATTGAATCCGCTGCCAATGACGTATACCCTCCCTCTCAAATGACTCAAAGCCTGTTACTCTCGATGCCAACTTTGTTGCGCCCGGCGCAACCGGGAGTTGGGCGATGAAGAAAGTCGCATGGATCGGTGTCAGCGCCATCGGTCTTTTAGCTGCAATCATCCTCGTCGTGCCGGCATGGATCGATCTCGGAATGTTCAAGAGCACTTACCTCCCGTTCATCGAAGAAACGCTGCATCGGCGCCTGGACGTGGCCGAAGTGCGGCTCACGCTCGTTCCAGCCCCATCGATTCAACTCTCCAATTTGAGAGTTTCGGACGGCCCGGCGTCCCCGAACCATACCTTTTTCGCCGCGGAACGAGTCCAGTTGCGGCTGAAATTCTGGCCTTTGCTTCGCGGCCGATTTGAAGTCACCCAGTTCGTCCTCGAAAAACCGGTCATGAACCTGCTCAAGCGGCCGGACGGCACTTTCAACTCTGCCGACTTGCCGGATAAAAAACTCCCATGGGTGAAGAAACCGGAGCGCAGCAGTAAAAACCCGGCGGCCAAGTCCCAAGAGCCCGCCATGCTTCCCCTCGTGCTGCCGAACCGCATGAGCATAAAAGAAGGTCAGTTGAACCTCGGAACCAAGGAACAGAGGCCGGTGAGCATCAACGGCATCGATCTCTCTTTAGAAAACTTCGCGGGCGGCCAGCCCTTTCCGTATCGAGCATCGTTTCGCTACCCGGGCCTGAAAACCGTATCCCTCGAAGGGCTGCTGAGTTATCAGGAAGAGCAGGCGACTCTCAAGCTCAAGGACAATCGTCTGAAGATCCACGATCTCAATCTTCCTATAGAAGGAAGCGTGACTCATGTCTCGACCACCCCGCGGCTCGATTTAAGCGTCGTCAGCGATGCCGTCGATGCCAAGTCGGTCTGGCAAGTACTCTCGGCGTTCGGCTTGACGCCGCGCGACATGGAAGTTGCCGGGCTGATGGAACTGCGCATCAAACTCGCCGGCCCTTCCAGCAACCCGGTCGCCGAGGTGCGCGGGCTGTTCAAGGACGTAAAAGTGGCCGGCAAACGCGCGCTCAAAGGCAAGCTAAAGGGCGAGGTTTTCATTCAGCTGCCCATGGGCGGCGGTTCGATGACGCGGCGCTTGCACGGCAACGGGAAAGTGGCCGTCAGCGACGGCGCGCTGACCAACGCCGATCTAATCAAAAAAGCCCAGCAGGTGACCGGCATGATCGGCCTCTCGAAAGAACAAGGCCGCGAAGCCACGACGTTTAAGATTCTGGAAACGGATTTCACCGTTGCCGACGGACTAGCTAGTTTCAAGCGAATCCATGTGGTTAACCCGCAGATGGAAGCCGACGGCGCCGGGACCCTGACGCTTGACGAGCAGGCGCTGAACTTGGCGGTTGAAACCGTTCTTTCGGCCCAGGCCTCGGCCCGGTCTCGCCGCGCGAAGGCTGCGGCTTTTTTCAAAGACAGCCGCAACCGAGTGGTTGTCCCGCTGAAGATTACCGGTCCCGTCGCCAATCCGACCGTAAATCTCGACAGCGAGAAGCTCGCCCAGAAAGGGATGGGGCGCTCTTTGGAAAAAAATTTAGACTCCCTACTCAAGCAGATGTTTCGGCGCTAGCGCCGCGGCGGCGGGCTCTGGCTTAGAATCAGGCTCTGGAGGTTTGTTCCTTCGAGCGCTTCCGCCACCGATTGGTCGGCTTGCGCGAGTATCTCGTTGATACCCTGTTGTTCCTTGGTCGGCTTCGCCTGGCTTTTTTGAATCTTCCCGGCATTCCTCACGCAATCAAGGATCTCCTTGACGGCGATGGTCTCAGGATCGCGGCCGAGCACGAACGTTTCCTCATCCGCCAACGGCAAGACCAGCCGGGCGCGATGAAACATTTCCATGAAATCATAAACCAGACCGGCGGGCAGGCTAAGTTGATTCGCCAGTTCCGATACGCTCATCGGATCGAGACCATGGTAAAAGTTGCGGCCAACCAAAAACATCATATGAAGCGCCAATTGCTCCCGGCCCGCGGGACTGCGGGCCAGAGCTTCTCTATCCGCCTGATACAGATGGAGATGTTGGTAGGCATAGGCAACCTGCGCTCCCAGCAGAACGATCACCCAGCCAACGTGAAGCCACAATAAAAAGAGCAACAGGATGGCGAAGCTCGAGTAGATAGCGTAGTAGCGCGTCGAAGAAGCGACAAAAGCGGTAAAACCCCATCCGACCGTTTGCCACAGGACGGCGGCCGCCAGGCCGCCGACGAGCGCGGCTTTTAGTTTTACCCGGGTGTTCGGCACAAAGACGTAAACAAACGTATAGGCGCCCCAGAGCGTGACATAGGGCACGAGCTTGAGCAGCGTGAGAATCACGGTTCCGAAGGGCTCCAGAGACATCAGCCGCTGCACGAAAGCGTTGCTCTGCAGCGTCGCGGTAATCGTCACCGCGGCGAAAACCAGCACGGGACCGACAAGAATGACGCTTAAATAGTCGCTGAACTTACGCGTCAGCTTGCGCGGCGATTTGACGCGCCAAATATGATTGAACGAATCTTCAATGGTACCCATCAGCGAGAGCACCGTGATGAACAGGGTCACCAGGCCGACGCTCCCCAGTGCGCCGACCCGCATCCGATCGACGAAGCCGATCAGATACGCGGTGATTTCCTGGCCCTTTTCACCGAGGGGAGCGAGCGCTTCAGCGAGCGCCGGTTCCATGCGATTGTGCACGCCGAAGCCTTTGAGGATGGCGAAAACCACCGCCAGCAGCGGCGCCAGCGAGAGCAGCGTCTTGAACGCCAATGCCATGGCCTGGAGCTTCACCAATTTCTCGATGAAGTCGCGGGCGACCATGAAGACCATTTTGATCAGCGCATAGATCGGCCGCTTGAAGCGGGTGAGATTCGAGACCTCAGCTTCCCACACTTGGTCGAGGACTTTGTTCTTAATCTGTTGGATCGAACTCTTCTTCGTTCGTGCCGTGGGCATAAATGGGATTACCGAGAGAGAGCGATATGACGTTGGCGGAACTTTACCAGTTTTGCACCACCGGGACAAAGGAATTTTCCCTACCGCAACGGACAAGCTCCCTGCAACCACAACAGCGCAAGCGTCTACTGGCGTTTCCCCACGATGGCAGCAAGGACGGCCAAAGCGGCCAGCGGCAGAAGTAAAGAGAACGCAAATTGCTGGTCATAGGCAAACCCCGCGGCATCGCCGCTGATCCGACCTTTCCTTGCGACCTCTGTTAGCGCCACCGCTAACGTTGTGCCCAACGCGCCCGAACCCGTGCCAAAGGTGGTCAGCATGGCGGAAAGCATGCCGTAATCACGGCTTGGAACCGTCGCAAAGGCGGCCTTTTCATTGGCGGGGACAAAGAGGCCGATGCCGGCCCCTAAAATCGCGAGAACAATAACGATCCAAATAAGATTCGAGCCCTCACCGAGTCGCGCGTAGAAGAAGACGCCCAAAAGAATGATGCATAATCCGAGCATAGCCACCTGCCGGGGATTCACTCGATCCGCTAGCCGGCCGCTTATGGGAGAGAGCAAGGTGGTGCACAGGGGAACTGCTGCCATGGCCAGACCGGACGAAAGCGGAGAAGCCTGAATGACGTTGAGCAAGTAAAGAGGCCCGAAGATCGAAACCGGGTAGAACGCCAGCGTCGAAAGAACCAACGACAGCATGGATCTTAGAAGGGGGATGCTCCTCAAATAGAAAAGGTTCATCAAAGGCGCTTTTGCATGTAACTCCCTCCATAAGAAGCTCACAATTCCGGCTGCGGCCAAGCCAAGCCAGAGCATAATCTCCGAGGCATCCCAGCCCAAGCGCGGCCCAAGGCTGAGGGCGATGAGTAATGAAGGAAACCCCATTACCAGGGAAAAAACACTCAAGAAATCGAACGAAACCTTACGGCGTTCTTCCTTTCCTTTAAGGATCGAAAACAAAATCAGGCAGGTGGCAATCCCAAAAATGCAATTGGCAAAGAACACGGCTCTCCATCCCCAAAGATGAAGTATAAAACCGCCGATAGTTGGTCCCGTGGTCCTGCCCAACGCGATGGAGGCCGCCAACCAACCCAGAGCCTGCCCTCTACTCTCGCTGCCGTGGACAGAGGCGATGATAGCCGCGGCCAGTGGCGCCGCCATGGCCAAGCCGAACGCCATGGTGAACCGGAACGCAAGCAATTGCGGAAACGAACCGGAGACGGCCGCTAGACCCGCGCCTGCCGTGTACAGAGTAATCCCTATCTTGAAAATCGACTTTCGTCCGACGAGGTCACCCGCCCTTCCAAAGCAAAGCGAGAGGCTTGAGAGCATGATCGCTCCCATCAAGCCGATCCACTGGATGGCGGCCAAGCTCGTGCCAAATTCCTTTTGAATAGCCGAGAGCGATATGCTGATGCTGCCAACGCTCTGAATGTGGAAAAAGGTTCCGAGGCAAACGATTAGGAGAACGCGTAATTCTTCCCGGCGCAAAATTGAACCTGCTGAAACAAAGTGAAGCGCAGCAGCAGACTATACACAGATCAAAGAAAAAATGAAAAGAAAATACTGAACTCGCGACTCGCGAGCTTCTGAGATTCTACCCCATCCAAAGATTTTGGAGTTGACAAGCTTTCGTCCGTTTGCTAGGCGCGGGCCGTGAGACAACGACGAACTTGAAGACCAGAAACCGGCTCATTGACTTTCGGAGAACCACCATGCTGTCAAAACGGCTCAGATCGCTTCTTCTCGGCACGGCCGCGATCGCCACGTCGGCGTAAGGAAGCGACAGAAACTCGGCGATCAGGAAGGCAGTGATCCCCATCACCGGCGGCATGATCTGACCGCCGGTCGAGGCGACCGCCTCGATGGCGGCGGCGACGTGGCCGGGATAGCCGCTCTTCTTCATCATCGGAATGGTGATCGGGCCATCGATCACGACGTTGGAGACGGCGCTGCCGGAGACGGTGGCGAACAGGCTCGAAGCGACCACCGACACCTTGGCCGGGCCACCGCGATAGCGGCCCATAGCGGCAAGCGCGAAGTCGGTCAGCACGACATCACCCTTCACCGCATAGAGAATGCTGCCGAAAAGGATGAAGGCAATGACGATCGTGCCGGTCACGTCCACCGGCAGCCCAAGAATCCCGATCCTGTCGAGGTAGAGGTAAAGGGCAAGTCGCTGCCACGACGGGCTCGGCACGTTGAGTATGCCGGGAAAGAGGTGCGAGAACTTGGCGTGGAGAAGGAACGTCACGGCGAGAATAACAAGAGTCCAACCCGTGGTGCGCCGGGTCGCCTCGAGCACCAGGAGGACCGCGACAGCGCCGAGAACGTAGCGGTCGAACTCCAGTGAGCCGAGATCGTACTGGAGATCGGGGTTGCGGATAACGATGTACCCGCCGACGATAACGCTAAGCACTGCGCCGATCCAATCGTACCACGGCACGTCGGCGCCCGCTTCGGATCGGCGCGCCTTGACGCCGACAAAAACGGCGGTGAGCGCCAGAGTCACGAGTAAGGCGAGGTACTGTTCCTTGAAGACGACGAGATCGACCCACGTGTGCATCTCAAGCGCCCAGACCCCGCCGAGGACGGTGAGCGCGATCGCGAGGCCACGCTCGACTGCCTTGACGCCGAGCCCGAGCGGGCGCCGCCGGACGGCCGCGTCCGCTGCCGCCGTCGCGGATGTTGCAGTGGACTCAGTTAGGGTATTCATCTCCCAAAAGAAGAGATCATTCTTGACCGGCCTATTCTATTTCACCACGAAGCATGCGAACGACACGAAGGATGCGGATATTTGTGATTTCAAACTTCGTGTTGTTCGTATTTGTATGCCCAAAAGTTTTCTGCGGTTGCCGAATTCTTAAGGATGTAGGATGGGTTGAGCGAAGCGATACCCATCAAAATATGCACCGAGCACGATGGGTATCGGCGCAGATCGCCTCAACCCATCCTACGGTGCTGCTCAGATCGCTTCTTCTCGGCGAGCCCGCGATCGCCACGGCGGATCAGGTACTCGGCCACCCAGAAGCCGTCGAAGCCGGACTCCTCGGCAAAACCGGCCGCCTTCATCACATCTTCAACGGGATACACCGGAGCGCCTAAGCCGAATCGAAGTGCCATCATCAGCTATCCCGTCATCAAAGCGGCAGGGGCCGGGCCTTCTCCTCCCCGAGAGTCACGACGTCGTAGAGGTGAAGGATGCTCAACTTGTGGCCCTGCGGCGCCAGGCTGCGGGAAAATTGCTCGATGGGAAAGCGATCAAAGAACGACACTCGCTCGGCTACCTCGTCCCGCCCCCAGCCTTTCGCCACGGCGGTCCTAACCTCCGCGACGATCTGGCGAGCGTAGGCGTGCTCCGAGACCCTTTGCACAGCGATTCTGTCCTTCTCCTTCGGCTTTATAAAAACGGATCGACGGACGCCACCCTAGTCTAAAAAGAAATACCCGTCAACCAACCTCGCCTGCTGCCCTTTGTCTTAGGATTAAGGAAGTCTACCAGCACTGCGCCGCTGCGACAAAGGAATTTTCCCGGCTGTGCCGCCTTTCGATTGACAACAAAGGTCTTCCCTCTATATTCTCGCCGGCAAATCGATGCGCGGCGGTGGAGCCCCACGGGCAAGCCCGTGACGCCTTCCAGTCCGCCCGTGGGGCGGAATCCTGAGCAAGAGGCCCCGGCCAAGGCCGGGGCTTGAGTCGAAGGGTCAACGCCGCTCGCTTGATCAAAATGCCGGCACCGACTTCGACCAGCAACGACCGTTTAGTTCCACAGCCACGCCGCGCGTTGAACTGCGCGAACCTCATCGCGCTGACTTTTTTCTGTGTCGCCGGCGGCGCTTTCGGCATCGAGGACGCCGTCGGCTCGGCGGGACCCCTCGTCACGATCGCCGCGATCTTGATTTTGCCTTGGCTCTGGAGCTTTCCAACTGCTCTGATGACGGCAGAGCTTTCGGCGGCGATGCCGGAGGACGGCGGTTATGTGGTCTGGGCGGAAAAGGCTTTCGGCAGATTCTGGGGCTTTCTCGAAGGCTGGCTCAGTTGGCTGTGCAGTTTTGCCGACAATGCGCTCTATCCCGTCATGTTCGTCGATTATCTCGCTTATCTTCGCGGTGACATGGGGTTCGCCGAGCGCTGGCTCATCGGCGGCGCCATGACCGCTTCGATAACTTGGCTCAACATTCGCGGCATTCGTCTGGTCGGCGCAGCATCCGTTATTTTTACGCTGTTCGTCCTGGCGCCCTTTGCCGTCATGGTCATACTGGGCAGCTCTCAAATCCGGGCAATCCCATGGCCAGCGCCGTCGCAGACTGTGGATTGGGCGCTGCTCTTGAGCGTGGTTCTGTGGAATACTTCCGGCTGGGACAACGCCGGCTGCTGTGCCGGTGAAGTCGACAAACCGAGTCGAACCTACCCGCGCGCCATGACGCTGTCGGTGCTGCTCGTCACCCTCGCGTATCTGCTGCCAGTGCTGGTCGGCGTGAGCATCGATAAAGAGTGGGCAAACTGGAAGGAAGGTTACTTTCCCCGGGTCGCGGCGCAGGCCGGCGGCAGTGGGCTGGGCGTCTGGCTGACGATTGCAGGGCTGGTAAGCGCCATAGGATTGCTCAATGCTTTGCTCTGCACCTCAGCGCGCGTCCCTTATGCCATGGCGCAGCGCGGGACCTTGCCGGGATGTTTCGCAAGACTGCATCAACGCCACGCCACGCCATGGATCGCGATCGTCGTCAACAGCGTCGGCGTTGCCTGCCTGATTCCGTTTTCATTCAAGGATCTGATCCAGGTCGATATGTTTCTTTACGCGCTCGCGCTCATTATTGAATTCGCCGCGCTGCTCTGGCTGCGCATCAAGCAGCCGGATATGCCCCGTCCCTACCGAGTGCCGATGGGTATTCCCGGCGTGATCGCCCTGAGCGTTCCCCCCGTGGCGCTGTGCGCGCTGAGCATCTTTCTCGCCGACGAGCTTACCAAACAGGTAGGCCTCGGTGGCATCGTCACCGGCTTGGCCATTTATGGCTGGACGGCAAAACGAAACGGAGAACCGATTCCAGCCTCGGATCGACCGGAACTCTCGGTCTGACGAAGCGCCGAGGGCACGTGGTCGTAACGGGTCATAGGATGGAAGCGGCTTGCTGCGCATGGATTCCGCACCGGGTCTGAAATTTATTTTGAATCTAGTATTTTTTTGACAATCTAGTTTTTTTTGTTGTTTCTTAAACTTACCAGGTGTATATTCGCGTCAAGTAGGTGGTTTGAATCGAGGCTTTTCAAAGATTCTACACCGGCTTATTCAACCCGTCCCACAACGGATTCTCTCTGCCACCTGATAGTTTACTTGCGTATCGTCCTTCTCGTAGAAGTTTCATTACCAGGTTCGATGACAAGGGCCTTGGGGACCGACATCAATCTTCACAATCCCACATTTGCACGCCTTAAGAACATTCCACGGTTTTGTCTGCCGAGCAGACGGCTCTATTTCCCTGGAAGAAAAATCGTATTCCGTAGGATGCTCACAATTACTTTATCGTAACTCAGCGACCCATTGGGTCGAGAAAGGAAGTGGAAATGACTAATTACCATGAAGGTACCGAAGGCGCTAACGAGTTTATCGCGCGGGGAGCTGATACCCCCGACACCGGGGCAGACACCGGAACCCTGATGCGCGAGCTTCGCACTCTCAGAAAGCGGAATGGAGGGCGGGTTAAGAAACCGACCCGGCTCGAGCGTTCGCGAAAACTCCATGATGCAATCGTCGGTCTCGTGCAGGAGCTTCAGAGCGCCGGCTTCGCTTCGATAGCATCGCCGCCGGGTCCCATAGCCACGCTTGGACCTGAAATCGAAGACCCCAAGACCGGAGGGAAAATCGGTCACGTGCAGGAATCGCTGGCCGTTTACATCCAACGGCTGTCGATCGACGACAACTTCTTTCAGCGCCCGCCTTTCGATCATGTGACGGATCCGATCTATCGAAGGCTCATACGGGACTTCATCGACGGTGCGGCGATGCCGGAGAGCAAGATCGCGGCGCTCAGTTGGTCAGGTGGAGTGCGCTCGCTCGAAGCGCCGGATTTGAGGTTTTCAATCATCGACGGCCTACAGAGGTTATATTGCTTTCTGATTGCCATCTTGTTGGTGTGGCGCCGTGAACAGCTCGCGCAGGATGGTCTAATCCCCGAAGAGGCCTGGAATTTCTTCGCCGAGTCGGTGAATCGACTCGGTGAACCGCGGCCTGCCGCGGAAAAGCTACTTGAGCGGGTGATCCGCTACGAAATGTTCTATGCGATCAGCCTGGCGGGCCTGCTGCACTACATGGTGACCTTCAATTCCAGCCAGCGGCGCATGAGCCTGCGGGTTCAATTGGAGATCATGAAAAAGCCGCTGATCGAACATTTGAAAAGCGAAGGAATTCCCATTTGGGAGGACCTCGGCCGGATGCCGGGAGAACAGCGGCCCAAGGACAAATTTCTCGCCTCGGACATCGTGCTCGCGACCCAAGCGTTCATCACGCACAACGCCCATGTAACCAAGGCGTTCGAAACGGAGCGTTTTCTGGACGAAAATCAACCGTATCTGGACAACATCGGCGACATCTCGGACATCATAAGGATCCTAAAGCGCATCAGCGGCGAGGTGCACGCGAAGATCGCCCAGTCTTATGAGGCGAATCCGAACCAACGTTTCCTGATGACGAGCGGCGATCCCTTCCTTTTAGGTTTCGTCGCCGCCTGCGGCTACGTGCGCAACCGCAGCAACATGGAAATTCTCGATAAGGCGCTGGATCGGCTGTTGGGGGAATTCGAGCGCACGGAAACGGATCCGCTCCGCTTCGAGGACTATCAGCGGGCGCTCGACATGATCCATGCTTCCCGCGGCAAAGACGCGCGACGCCTCGTCGACGATACCTTTCGCCGCTTCTTCCTAGGCGTTACGACGGATCTCGATTGGGTGGACACCGCCAGTCAGATTACCGGCGGCGTGGCCCACTGACGGGCTCACGGTAACATGGCTGCCTTCTCCCCAGGGTTGAAGGCAGCCGCCGTCCGTTCCATTCTTTTCCAGGGTCAGCGCAGCCGTTCATTGCTGCTGCACGCCGTAGCGGCGGGCAAAAAGATAGTACACGACCGAGACCGAAACTAGAATTGTCGTCCAGATGACGCCGAAGGCGGCCAGTTCCCCAACCTGACCGTTCTCCCAAAGCTCGTAGACGGCGACGGAGACCACCTGAGTGCGCGGGCTCACAAGCAGAATCGACATCGAAAGCTCTTTGGCCGAGAGCAGAAACACAAAGACCCACCCGCCCAAAAACGACGGCGTCAGCAACGGCAACGTGACGCGTCGCATGGCGTTCGCCCAGGACGCGCCGGAGGCATAGGCGGCCTCTTCCAATTCGCGGTGCAGCTGCAAGAGACCAGCGTGAGTGTAACGAATGCCGTAGGGAATGTAACGGGTGACGAACGCCGCGAGCAGAATCCATAGCGTCCCGTAAATCGGGATCGGCACGATCAGGTAAAATCTCATGATCGCCAAACCCATGACGATGCCGGGGAACAAAAGCGGCAGGGTCGTCAGCAAATCAAGCAGCCAGCGCCCGCGCAATTTCGTGCGCACGAGAATCCAGGAAGCGAACGTCGTCAGCACCATGACGACGGTGGCGCTGCCGAGACCGAGCAAAATGCTGTTCTTGATCGCATCGGTGATCTTGGGAAAGTGAATCGCCGAAACATAGTTCTTGAGCGTGAGCTTCGACAGCGCTTCGAAAGATGGCTGGATGTAAAACGGCAGTAGCGATGCCCAGAGAATGATTAGAAACGGCAGCGCCAAAAGAACGAAAGAGTAAACCAGCAATCCCCCCGCGGCGAGATAGCGCCAGCGACCGAGGGAAATCAGAGCGGGCCGATACCCTTTTCCCGTGATCGTGTGGAAACTCGACTCATCCCGGGTCACGCGAAAGTAAACGTAAAGCGTGCCGGCCACCACCAGCATTAAAAGAACCGAGAATGCGCCGGCTCTGCCATAAGTCGGCGGCATGCGCTGCGCGTCGAGCAAAATCGCCGTCGTGAGCACGCGAACGTCGCCAGGGAGTCCGACGAGCGCCGGGATCTCGAAGGATTCGAAGGCGCGGATGAAGATGAGCAACAGCACGGAGAAAAAAGCCGGCAGCATAAGCCGCAGCGAAATCCGGCGCAGCGTCTGCCCAATGCGCGCGCCGCACACCGCAGAAGCCTCTTCTAACGTCGGGTCCATGGAGCGGAACGACGCCGCCATCATGAGAAAGACAAACGGCGACCAGAGCAGCGCTTCGACGAACACCATGCCTCCCAGGGAGTAGATGTTCAACAATCCCTTCTGGTCCAGCAGCCGGCCCAACCAGTAATTCACCGGGCCGGCCTTGCCCAGCAGCAGCAACCAACCGATCGTGTATAGGATGAACGGCGTGCCGAAGGACGCAAACGCCGTGAAATATCCCAGGCCCCGCAGCGGCGTATCCGTTCGCGTCACGATCCAGGACACAACGCCGCCGATCAGGGTCGCGAGCAGAGCGCTGCCGATCGAGAAATAGACTGTATTGAGAAACGGCTCGATAACTTGGAATTCACGAAAGAGATCCGCGTAAAAACGGAGCGTGAACTCATCCAGCTCGCCGGTAAGCGTGGTGGTAAAGAGACTGGTTTGGAGAACCGAATAGAGCGGCGGAAGGACGAGATAGGCGATGATAACCGAGACGCCGACGAGCACCCAGCTTTCGGGGGAGAAACTGACCGCGGTATTGAGTCCGAAAACTCCGCGCGCGGTTCGGCCCCGGCGGGATTTCAAAGACAGATCAAGGGCCTCGGATGGTGGTTGTCGGACCACGGAGAGCCTTTGCCGTCACTTGAGAAATTGATTTTGAAAATAGTCGACCCACTCGTTGCCCTTGTCGAACTGGATATCCGGGGTCATGTAGACGGCCCTTTTGAATCGCGCGCCCGGTTTCAGATCCGCCTGCTTCGCGGGCACCTTGGGATGCGACGGCAAGTAATTGGACTGTTGAAAAACCTTTTGCCCTTTTTCCGATAAGACAAAATCCAGTAATAGCATTGATGCATGTGGGTGAGGCGTGCTTTTTGCCAACGCGATGGTTTGAATCGTCGCGGTCACCGGCTCGATGGCGTACCAATCCACCGGCGCGCCCGCCGTTTTGCTGATATAGGCATGATGATTGAAGATATGAAGCGCGATCGGATATTCGCCGGCGATGGTCAAATCAAGAATCTGCCGATTGCTCGCGGTGCTCTTGGCGATACTCTGGCCCTTTAGTTTCTGCAGATACGCTTTGCCCGCTTCCTGTCCCATCGACAGGAGCACGTTGCCGATGAAGATTGGCGCGCCGGAGCCGCGGCTCGTCGACCACATCATCTGCCCTTTCCAGCGCGGGTTGAGAAGATCGTGGTAGGTTTTCGGCAGCTCGTTCGATTTAACCATGCGCGTGTTATAGCCGGGCGTCAAAAAATAGAGATTCGTCGATCCCCAGAATCCCTGGGGATCCTTCAGCTCGGCCGGGTACTCGGCAAAATAGGGGGAATAAAATGGCTGGAGAAACCCGGCGCGCTTGACCATGATCGGCGAAACTGTGCCGTCGACGAGATCGGCATCGTATCTTTTCGCCTGGTACTCGGCGAGCATTCTGCGCACCAGGTTCTCGGCGTTGCCGCGATAGAACTCGACTTGGATGAAAGGGTACTCTTTCTCGAAAGCTTCTTTCACCGGCCGCACCACCTGGTCCACGATCAGCGTGGTGTACCACATGAGCTTGCCTTCTTTGCGCGCCCCCTCGACTAGAATCTTCTGGCGATCGGCCCCCTTCATCATGGCGACGTCTTCAATGGAAGCCGCCCCAGACGGCTGAGGCAAGCGGAACATAAAGACCAGCGCCGCAAGAGCCATGATCGTCATCGTACGGCAAAGATTCTTTCGATAGGGTGTCATGATTCCTTCTCCTTAAGTAAAGAGGCCATAGCGAAGCTAGTCTTGAACCATAATCTTGTCAAGGTTCAAGACATTTTAGCGTTGACATCGAAAGTTCGCGCCGGTAACTTGCGGTTCAGAAATAAAACCCCAACGGGACACCATGTACAATATTCAGCTCTTGACGATCCGGCTTGGCCTTCTGCTAATCCTTTATAGCGTTTGCCGTCTGCTCTTTCTCGCCTTCAATTATGCCGCGTTTCAGAACCTGACCGGTCGCGAGATTTTCGCGACCTTTGCGATCGGACTCCGTTTTGATATCTCCGCTATCTGTTTGACCAATAGCGTTTTTATTACCTGCTCAGTGCTGCCCCATCCTTGGCAGCAAATCCGATGGTACCAGAGATTTCTCAAATTGTTGTTTTTGGCCACCAACATACCTTTTCTCATCCTGAACGTCATCGACTTGGAATACTCTAAATTCGTCGGCCAACGTTTGACGCTGAGCGTGCTGGACGTGAGGGGCGATCTCTCCGATCAAATCGGCCAGCTTGCTCTACACTACTGGTATCTGGCCGCCATCGCGGGCCTTTTGATCACTCTTCTTTGGTATCTCCATCCCGAGCCTCCGCCGATTCCAAAGCCAGCCACGACAAAAGCTGGATTTTGGATCTGGATTCGAGGAGTGCTAGTCATGGCCGTGGTTTTATCGCTCGCGGTAATCGGCGGGCGGGGCGGGTGGCAACAAAAAAGCTTATCGCTAGCGCACGCCGATGTTTTCGAGGCGATTGGCCTGGGACATTTGGCGCTCAATTCGAGTTACACGCTGATTAAGAGCCGCCAAGGTTGCGATCCGAGATCTTTGCCCAAGGTTCGCTTCTTTGCCTCGGATGCCGAGCTCAAGCAGGAGCTCAATCTCGGCGGTCCACCCGCTTATCCGAGAGAGCATCGCCGCGACAATATCGTCATCATCATCATCGAAAGCCTCGGCGCCGAGGATATGGGCCGCGGCGACCCCAATGACGGCTTCACGCCGTTCTTGAGCACCGTGGCTAGTAAGGGTATTTTCTTCCGCAACAATTTTGCCAACGCGCACAGGTCCATCGACGCGCTCCCCTCGATCCTCGCCGGGTTGCCATCCCTCAGCGATTCCAGCTTTCGTTGCTCCATGCACAAAGAACTGCACGGCGTCGGTTCTTTGTTAAAAGAGCAGGGTTACGACACGAGCTTTTTCCACGGCGGGCGCAACGGGACGATGTATTTCGACGTCTTCTCCAAACGGATGGGGTTCGATCAATACTTCGGGCTCAACGAATATCCCGACCCCGCCGACTCCGACGGGATCTGGGGCATATACGACGAACCGTTCCTGCAGTTTGCGGCGCGGGAATTATCGCGCCGGAAAGCCCCCTTTGTTTCCGTCATCTTCACTCTGACGTCGCACAATCCTTATAAACTTCCGGCGCAATACCGAGGGGTCTTTCCCAAGGGCGATTCGCGGATTCATGAGTCGATCGGTTACACCGACCATGCCCTTAGAAAATTCTTCGAGACCGTCGAAAAAATGCCTTGGTACGAAAATACTCTTTTCATTGTCACTGGAGACCACACGGAAGTGACCCGAAAGACTTTTTCCAATACCCTCGACGCCTATCGTGTCCCGCTGATCTTTTTTCATCCGGCGCGAAAGCTCCCTGAGGTAAATCCGGCCAAGATTACGCAGCACGCGGATATCGCGCCAAGCGTGATCGACTATCTGGGAATCAAGACAAATCGCCTTTTGCCTTTTGGCCGCTCGGTATTCAACCCGTCGCCCGATGGTTTAGCGCTGAATCAGGTCAACGGAAGATACTGGTTGGCGCACCAGAACTATTATATGGAATACCGCATCGACGGGCTGAGTCGACTTTATGATCTAGGCCAAGATCCTTTGCTGAAGTCCCCGGTCACCGACCAACTGGAGGTCAAAAGCGAACTTGAAAGAAAACTCCAAGCGTATATTCAATGGTTCAACAACGGTCTCGCGGAGAACCGCCTCTATCGGTAAAACAGGAAAGCCCCTTGCGCTCGGCGCCAAAGCATTTAGTGCCGCCAGGCCATGCTTGAGCTAAGAGCCCTGCCCTTCATTCACAGACCGAACAGCCACAAAAAAAACCTGAGCCGATCGCCAACCGGCAGTAGGGTTTTGAGATTCCAGAAGTTGATCAGCGCGTAGAAGGTCCAGACCCCGGCGATTCTCCTGAGCTTGTTTATGCTTGCCGTCGCGGAATCCGCGATCTCAACCATGCCGCGCCGCCGCTGTTGGCGCAGCATGGAAAAATAGATCCCTGAGGCAAGCAAGAAACAGTAAATGAGCCTCGGGCTTAACGCTCTTACAACTTCCACCACCCGGCCCGCGGCGAGAACGCTTCCCGCCTGCAATACATGATAATACATGTTGCCGACGAAGGCGGCCGCGAAGACCGCGACCAGCATTCGCAGCTTGGGGTGTTGGCGAAAATACCGGAGATAGGTTGGAAAAAAGAAAAACTCGAGCAGGAGTTCCTTGAAGTAGTAATAGTAACGGCTCCAGAAATCCACGATCGACTCCGCCAGTAAGGGTTTATAGGTATTGCGAAAAACGTTGAATCCGAGAGCTCTCAAGGCGGCTACCCACTTGTGGCCGCGAGCGGCCATCTTCAACGTGTCTGAAATCAGCTCAATGTACAGGCTCACCCAGGTCGTGAACCGCGAAGCGGCAGTCCGACCGGTGACGATGTCTTTAAGATGCGGCAGTCCGATAGCAAAAATTCCGATCGTCCGGGTAAGCGGATTGTCGGCGTCGGCGTAAACCGTCGCTCCCAGAATTAGAGTGGTCAGTTCGATCAAAGCAACTAGAGCCATAAGCTTGATAGCGGAAAGCACGGAGCGGGAATAGCTTTCGGGGGTTCCCGCCTCACGTTGGGATAGGTAATCCAGACCTTTGCCGATCGGGGTGTTGGGGCCTCCCCAGACGGGCCAGAGATAGAATAAATGGTCCCGAAACCTCGCGTCCTGGGATTTGCCTCGCTGCCCTGACATCAGCATATAGCCGCAGCGCCAGATTAAGAAAGGAAGCGAGATGGCGACGAGGACGAGAACCATTCTCCAAATTCCTCCGTCGTTGGGAACGAGCCAGAGAAATGCGAGCATTGTCCAGAACAGCAGGTGCAGGGATATCTGAGGGCGGTGTCTGATCGCGGACGGAAGTTTTCGAAAATTGACCGCGACCAAATACAATAAGTAGATCATTCCAAAAAGCAAAGGGAACGCCAGTAGCGGGGGCAGCCAATCGGCTGAGCTTTCCTGCCGGTTCCCTTCGGCGTACATTCTGAATGTTCTCATCAGCCCAATGACGATCGCCGCCACAAACAGGATCGTCCGGCGCCGGCTTGGCATGAGCCAGACCACCAAGGCCTGCTTTTGCACCCAGGCAATTATCCGTTCACTCTCGTGAAACTGAGAGATGGCTCGACGGGCGCGCCGTAAGTTGTCCAGCCTAGTCATTTTGCCGCGAATTCTATTTCGTTGTGGGCGAAATCAACCTCAAGAAAGGGGTCTTGATTGGGACGCGACCTATCTTTGACAACTGCATCGATGGCAGGATCGTCTCGGCGAATCTGCCTGCGGGGAGTCTTACCTTTGAAACAGTTCATAGTAAAGGCCTCTTGGCAACTTGGGTATGCGGTCGCAAACGCGAAAGGGCTTGACAGATGCCAAGGAGCCCGGCTAGAGGATCGTAGAGCCCACGGGCAGGCCCGTGGAGCGAAATCCTGAGCGAGAGCCCCCGGCCAAGGCTGGGACTCGAGTCGAAGGGTCGAGGAACTCAGCCATGCTCACCCGACTTGTCATCAGAAGAAGAGAACCTTTCGCGAACAGTCACGAGTTTCCCATCACCGGCGCCTACGAAAAGTTGGTGGGTAGGATCTATGGCGAAGTCGATCCGAAAAACCGGCTTAATAAAATCATCGTCAATCTCGGCAAAGCGCCGCGCAACCGCCGCGGGCGCGTCGAGTACTCCGGCGATTTCTGTATTTTGAAGCCCATGGACATGGGGCGCGGCAACGGCAAGATCTTCTTCGACGCGCCCAACCGCGGCGGCAAGCGGATCGTCGCGTTTTTGAACGATGCGCCCCAGAGCAACGACCCGAGCACGGTCGACGACGCCGGCAATGGCTTTCTCATGCGCCAGGGCTACACGATCGTCTGGTGCGGCTGGCAAGGCGATCTGATGCCGGTCGAAAACTGGTTGGCGCTGAAGGTGCCGGTCGCGACCAACGGCGGCAAGCCCATCGTGAGTAAAGTCCGCACCGAGATCGTCGTCGACGAAAAGGGCGTGAACTCCCAGCCGCTGAGCGGCGACGAGCGTGTGAAGAGTTACCCGGCCGCGTCGCGCGACAAGATTCGCGCATCGCTTACGGTTCGGGAAAAATCTTACGGGCCTCGCATCCCAGTGCCGTTTTCGCAATGGGAATTCGCCTCGTGCGAGAAGAATCCGCGCACCGGCAAAGAAACGATTAAAACCAGCGCCCGCGATCTCTATCTACGGGCCGGCTTTAGACCCGGGCATATCTATGAATTCATCTACCGCGCGAAACACCCGCTGGTGCTCGGTTTAGGCTTCGCCGCTGTGCGTGATTTAGTTGCTTTCTTGCGCTACGAATCAAAAGACGCCGCCGGCCAACCGAATCCTTTGGCAATCGCCAAGCAAGGCCTCAAACTCAGCCGGCCCCGATTCGCGAGCCCCCCACTGTATCTCCCCCCGTCGCGGGGGGAGAATAAAAGAGGGGGGAACGAAATCACCGGTATTCGCTTCGCCTACGCCTGGGGCCGTTCCCAAAGCGGGCGTTTTCTCCGCGACTTCGTCTATCACGGCTTCAATGAAGATGAGGCCCATCGAAAAGTCTTCGACGCCATCGCGCCGCACGTCGCCGGCGGCGGCCGATTGTTTCTGAATTACGAATTTGCCCGTCCAGTCACCTCCTCGCAGCAGCATACGAATCAGCTTGATCCGGAGCTGTTCCCCCACGCTTACAACGTCATCAGAGATGCGCAGACCGGCAGGCGCGACGGGATTCTAAAGCGGCCGAAAACCGACCCTTATGTTTTTCATACCCAGACCTCGACGGAGTGTTGGCAGAAGCGCGGCTGCCTGGCGCACACGGACGGAAAGGGCAACGATCTCGTTATCCCGGACAAGGTTCGCATTTACGTCATCGCCAGCGCGCAGCACAACAGTCCCTTCGGCTCGGAAGCCGTAAGAGAAGATACGCAGCAGCGCATCAACCCGCTACCCGCCGGCCATCTGTTGCGCGCGCTGATGGTCGCGATGGATTTGTGGGTCACCAAAGGAATCTCGCCGCCGCCAAGCCGATATCCGATGGTCAAACACGGAAGATTGGTTTCACCGAATCGAAACAGCACCGGTTTTCCCAAGGTTCCCCTCGCGCGCTATAACGGCCTCTACAATCGCCAGCTTTTTTTGGACTATGGCCCGGATATTCAGCGTGGACGCATGGACGTTCATCCGCCGCGGCCGAACGGCAACGGTGCCTACACGATACTCGTGCCGAAAGTTGATCGTGACGGCAACGATATCGAGGGAATCCGGCTGCCTGGCGTCAGCGTCCCCATCGGAACTTATACCGGCTGGAATTTAAGACCGCACGGATTGGCCGAAGACGAATTGGCCGGCCTCCTCGGATCTTTCGTTCCTTTTGCGAAGACAAAAGCCGAGCGGCGCAAGACCGGCGATCCGCGTTTGTCGCTCGCAGAGCGCTACAAAGATCAGGCCGACTATGTGCAGCAGGTGAGCCGCGCGGCGCGGATTCTGATAGAAGAGCGATATTTGCTGCCGGAGGATGCCGAGCGTATGATCGCGCAAGCGAGAAAACACCGAATTCCGTGACCGAAGCCAGAAACACGAATCGGAGGTTTATATGCCATGGGTGCTATTGATCTCATTAGTCCTTTTCCCTTCTTCTTCCTCCGCCGAGGTCACGAAGATCGTCATCGACAAACGCGAGCCGTTCGCCGGTGGCCATGAATTCGGCGTCACCGGCGCCTACGAGAAGCTGATCGGCAAGGCCTACGGCGAGGTCGATCCCAAGAAAACGCACAACAAGGGCATCGTGAATCTCGACAAGGCGCCCAAAAACGAACGGGGACGCGTGGAGTATTCGGTCGATCTGTTCATTCTCAAACCCGCGGACATGAAACGCAGTAACCAAACGATCTTTTATGACGTCGTGAACCGCGGCAGACAGGCGCTGCGCGTTAATTATGGGGCTGAGCGCAGCAACAATCCGAGCACCCTGGCTCACGCTGGCGACGGCTTCATGATGCGCCAGGGTTACACGCTGGTTTGGAGCGGTTGGCAGGGCGACGTTAATGCCGGCGCGGGCCGTCTCACGACGAATTTTCCCGTGGCCAAAAATTCCGACGGTGGCTCCATCCGCCGTTGGATCACGACGGAGTTTGTTTTTCAAAAAGCGACTTTCTCCGTGCCGTTGAGCTTCGATCGCGGATCGCTCGACGTGAAACCCTATCCGGCGGTGGAAGAGAGCATGGCGCGGTCGCATCTGTTCCGGCGCGCAGGGCCGCACGAAGAGCGCGAGCTGATTGCTAATAGTAAATGGTCCTTCGCCCGCTGCCCGGACGGCAAAGCCATGACGCCGAGCAACACGGATATTTGCTTTCCCGCCGGATTCTCGACCAACGTCATCTATGAATTGACCTATCAAGCGCGCGATCCGATCGTCATGGGCCTGGGATTTGCGGCGACGCGGGATTTGATTTCCTATCTCCGCTACAATACCACCGGCGACAATCCGTTGGCCGATGACAAGGACAAAAAAGCCCCCCGCTGGGCGATCGGATTCGGCTCCTCCCAAGCTGGGCGTTTTTTGAAGGATCTGATCTACCAGGGGTTCAACCAGGACGAAGCCGGACGAATTGTCTTCGACGGCGCGATTCCGCATATTTCCGGGTCGCGCCGCACCTTCACCAACTATGAGTTCGCCATGCCGGGCCGCTTTTCCACGGGCCTCGAAGGCCACTACTATCCCGGCGATGAATTCCCTTTCACCTACGAAACGTTGGCCGACCCCATCAGCGGCAAAAAGGACGGCTGGCTAGCGCGCTGCCGCCAACAGAAGGCTTGCCCCAAGATCATGCATTGGGATTCCGGGACGGAGTCTTGGCAGGGCAGAAACTCGCTTGTGGTCGGCGATCCGTTAGCCAAGAAAGACGCGCCGATACCGGACAACGTAAGGCTCTATTACTTCACCGGCACACAGCATGGACCCACGGACAAGCCCGAACGCGGCATGTGCCAGCAGCTTAATAATCCCCTCTCCTATCAGGAAACCCAGCGCGCTTTGATCGTCGCGTTGCAGTCGTGGGTGGCCCAGGGCGTCCGGCCGCCGCCAAGCCGTTTTCCAAAAATCTCCGACGGCACGTTCGTGGCGCCGCTGCCGCAAAGTGCGCAGGGCTTCCCGGCCATTCCCGGCGTACGCTACAAAGGGCAGCCGAACGATCTATCGATCAACGACAGTACGGGTCAGCCCCCGAGTCACGTCAAGGGCAAGGGGTATCCGCTTTTAGTTCCGAAAGTCGACAAGGACGGTAACGAGATCGCCGGCATCCGCGCGGTGAACTTGCAAGTTCCCCTCGCTACTCACGCCGGCTGGAACCTCCGCGCCAAGAGTTTCATGGAGGATGAGCTTTGCTATCTCAATGGACAATATGTTCCGTTCGCGAAGACGAAGGAGGAACGGGAAAAGACCGGCGATCCGCGTTTGTCGCTCGAAGAGCGCTACAAAGATCAGGCCGACTATGTGCAGCAGGTGAGCCGCGCGGCGCGCGCGCTGGTCGATGAAAGGTTCCTGCTGCCGGAGGACGCGGAGAGACTGATCTCTGAGGCAGCAAAAGCCAAAATCTTCGCCGAGGCAAAACCATAGTGACCAAGAACGATGGGGATCGGCGCGGCGCCTCAACCCATACTACAGCAACTGGAAAGTTTGAAAATCGCTGAGGTTCTCAGCGGCGTCCGTGATTCACCGCGCCGCTTGCACCATTCTAGTGAACTGTAACGGATGACTAGCTTTTAAAGCTCTCGCACCCTTCGACGGCGCTCAGGGCGAACGGACAAGGGAAAACCGTTCGTGGTGAGCTTGTTCGAACCATGAACGGTAGATACCAACTGGTTGTTACAGCTAATTAGCGCCTATTGCCTCCCGCCTACTTGATCACTTTGTCCGCCCGCACCAGCACATTCGGCGGAATCGTCAGGCCGATCTGCTTGGCAGCTTTCAGATTGATTATGAACTCGAACTTGATCGGTTGCTCGACGGGGAGGTCCACAGGCTCATTGGAATCTGTGGAGGCGAAGCCCTCAGAATATTTCAAGCAGCCGCTACGCTGACTTTTAGCTTCAGCCCACCCTGATTGACGATGTCCTGGAGCGCGAGAGCCACAAAGCTCTGTTCCGAATGGCCAAGTATCTTGGCGAACTTCGCGGCGCGCTCAGGACTCACAAACTTACGACCCTTCTCGATGTCACACAGATGCTGCTTAGAAATTCCGAGCTTCTCAGCAAAATCAACCTGAGACATCTCCTCCGCTTGGCGCATCGCTTCGATCAGTCCGCCAAACGTTAACTCCCCGACCAGGTTTTCTAAGAACTGCATCGCATCGCTCTTTTTCTTAGTACTCATGGGGGTGCACCTCTATGACTTTCACGATTTTTACTTCTCCTCCCGCATCACGTAGACCGCGCGCCATCTTTTGTTTAAGTAAATGGCCCTTTGCCCCGCGCGGTCGCCCTTGAGCGTATGGTCATGCCAACCCCGCACTTTTCGAACCTCTTCCAGACCATACTTCTCGATATCATCGACCCACTTCTGAAACTTAATGACTAAAGCATTAGGCGTCTTCATCAGGTCTTTTTCTACCGCCCGGATATCGACCTGTTTGATGATGAAGTAGGGTACTGCCAATTGGTGTACTAGTCAACTCTCAGGCCCCAGCCAATCACAGTTTTTGCCGGTATCTAGTCCAAAATCAGCTCAGCCTGATCAGTCCTCTGGCTGAAAGCGAGAATCTAAAACTTGTCCTGAGCGAATGCGAAGGATCTCGATTCACCGAATCACTTTGTCCGCCCGCACCAGCACGTTCGGCGGAATCGTCAGCCCGATCTGCTTGGCGGCTGTGAAATTCATTCTAAATCCGGACTTGCTCGGCGGTTCGAGCGGGAGATCTAAGGGAATGGCATCCTTCTTGAGACCCGTCAGCGTTGTTGCGTTGTTTGCCGGCTGCGCTACAATGGCTTTGTTTTTGAGAAGGCATTTGATATGGGACTGTTCCACGTAAAAGCCCATCTGACCGGTCCGACCGGGCGTGTCGAAGAAGTTGAGCTTCTTGTGGACACTGGCGCTACGCTCAGCGTAGTGCCACGATCGCTGGCGGAAAGACTTGAGCTGAAACCCAACCGCTCTCAGCGGGTCGTGATCGCGGGCGGACAGCGAGACGTCTGGCCGATAGCCGAAGCACGGCTGGCTCTGAATGGCGATGAAATCACGACTCCATGCTTTATTGCGCCGGAGGGTCCAGCCTTGCTTGGCGCCGTCGCTCTCGAAAGCCTTTTCCTCGCCGTCGATCCAGTCGGCAAGCGCTTGCTCCCCGTAGACGGCTTTGTCGGTTAGCGCTGGTTCTGCACGCCGATTTTCAATCCCGACCGCTTGTTGCACTGTCTTCACCGAATCACCTTATTCGCCCTTACCAGCACGTTCGGTGGAACGGTGAGGCCGATCTGCTTCGCCGCGTTCAGATTGACGATGAACTCGAACTTCATCGGTTACTCAACGGGCAGGTCTTGCGGTGTGCGACTTTTCAAGATCTTTTCCACGTAAGTAGCGGCGCGGCGAAATATGCCAGACTGAGTCACTCGATGCGATAAGAGTTTTCATGCAACAATCTTCAACGATTCTCCTTGATTGTGCAGCGGTATGAGTTTGTCGCCCCTTAGCGCTAGTTCGGCGTACGTTTGCCCGTCTTCGTCACAAAATTCAACCTCGTATACGTCCGAGGCGAGAATTTCAACAACGGTGCCGACTTCGCCGCGCTTGAGCTTGCGCCCAGGTAAGTCTTCGTTTAATGCCACAGTACTCAACAGTTTGATTTTTCGTTTTGCCATTATCATTTCCTCCTCTTAACGTAACACGTCGTGAGGCGTGGTACAGTCTCCTTGCTTAAGATGATCCAACCACTGCGTACAATCGCTCTTCGCGTCCCCTTGCGCAATTCGAAGTCGATCGTGTAGCGTTGGCCATACCTATCGAGCTCGCCCACTTGCGCTTGTTCCGAAGCAGCGACCTGCAACAACCTTTGCCGCAGCGCTGAGGCGTCGGCTTTTGTCATCCCCAGTGCGGATCGAAAAACGCGCGCCTTGCGACTTCCTCGAGGATTATCCGGATTCAAGCAATAGTCGCGCAATTTTCGGATATCGACAATTGCGCGCTCGCCGTTCGGCAGAAGCATAGAGCCAGATTACAAGTGATGCCCTCATCCACGCAAGCTTCCAGTTTCCACCTTTGTATGGAACAGAGCTTACTTGGCCGAGCACGTAGCACGGATGGAGCGTGAGCGAAATCCGGGGAACCTGGATTCCGTTTCACTTCATCCCGGCTACGTTCTGCAAGAATTCTCTCGCACGAAGCATACCCTGGTCCACCTCCATCGATGATCCGAGAGGAAGCCGCGTTTATCTCCTGCTGTAGAGCGCTTTGACAAAGCCGCCCTCTTCGATTCTCTTGAGAAAGCTCATGTCGTAAAACTCTTCGGGTGCGGCGGTCGCCGCCTTGGGTTGCCTGGAGGCAAGGAACTGCAGGACTGAGCGCACCCCGTTCGGGGTGGCGTAAGGGATCTGCGGGTAGATCTCGACGTAGTAATCGTATCCCTCCTCTGCCCTGACCCGGTCATTCATCTTCAGGTATTTCATGATCACGCTCACACTCTTTTTTCTTTGTGTCTTCATGAAATGGATCGATTCCACATACGCTTTGAGAAAATTTTCGACTGTCGCCGGATGGCTTTTGATATAGGAGCCCATGGCCGCGATGGAGCTGCCGGCGAATTCGATATCGAGCCTGCGCAGATCGGCCAAGTCGCGGAGTCCCAACCGCTTGGCCATGCCACCGAATGGAGGCGAGAGGAGAGTTGCGGAGACAGCGCCCCTTTGAAGCGCGGTTAACCCGCCCTGTTGGCTCTCAGCCACAGAGATAAAGATAACGTCTTTGTCAGGCTCGAGTCCCCATTTTTGCAAAGCCAGCCACAGGGCGCTGTCCGCGGACGCGCCCGGTCGCGTGCCGGTAACAATCGTAATTGGGGTCAGAGTCATTTTCAAGATTGTGCTGACAAATCACTCTGACCCCTTACAGACCCCCCGACGGCGAAAAACCCCACCGATTTTAGATTTTGGATCCTTCGGCATAACTCAGGACAGGTTTTAGATTTTCGATTGTCGGACTGAAAATTAACAAATGCAGAACAAATGCAGTAGGAGGTTTTTGCTTCATGGATTTTTCCCCCTAATCCAAAATCCAAAATCGCAAATCCAAAATGTCATCTGATGACCTTATTCGCCCGCACCAGCACGTTGGGCGGGATCGTGAGGCCGATCTGCTTGGCGGCTTTCAGATTGATGATGAACTCAAACTTCATCGGCTGCTCGACGGGAAGGTCGGCGGGCGTCCTGCCTTTCAAAATCTTGTCCACGTAAGTAGCGGCGCGCCGGTACAAGTCGAGGATGCTCGGGCCGTAGAACATGAGCCCACCGTCTTGCACAAGATCCGAAAACGGGTATGTCGCCGGGAGCCGGTTCATTACCGCGAGTTGGACAATTTGGACTCGTTGAGAAAAGACGACGGGACTTGGCAACATGAGGACTGCGTCAGCCCGCTCCTTGCTCGCGGCTCGGAATGCAGTCTCAATATCCTTGGGACTTAACACGTCTAGATATTGAACTTTTACTCCGAACGCCTTTGCCGCAAGTTCCACCTCTTTTAAATTTTGTGCGTTACCTGGTTCGGGCGAATTTCCGAGGACGGCCACGCGGGAGAGCTTTGGCACGATCTCCTTGAGAAGCTCCAGTTGTTTTCCGCTCAGCTCGGGAGCCAGGGTAGACAACCCAGTAATGTTCCCGCCAGGCCGCGCGAGGCTGGCGACAAACCCAGAGCCAACAGGGTCATTATCAAAGCCCATGACAATGGGAATCGTCTTTGTCGCTTCCTTGAGGCGACGGGTTACTGCCGGTCCAACGGAGACAATGATGTCGACCTTAAGACGCACGAGCTCGGCCGCAAGGTCGGGCAGCCGATCGAATTTTCCCTCTGCGTATCGGTACTCAATGACAATGTTTTTCCCTTCCACGTATCCAAGCTCGCGCAGACCCTGGCGGAAGGCCTCGGTACGGGCCGCGAGACCGGAAGGGGAGCCAGCACCTAGGTATCCTATCCGCGGGATTTTCGTTAGCTGCTGCGCCTGAGCCACAGCCGCGGCCACCACGAGCACGAAAGCGATTACCGAAAGCCCCACCCATTTTGGATTTTCGATCCTTCGGCAAAGCTCAGGACAGGTTTTGGATTTTCGATTATCGGATCGAGCAATCCGAAATCCAGTTCGAAATATCTTAATCATGAATTCCTCCGCCAATCGAAAATCGGCAATCGAAAATCGAAAATTATTTTGTCACCTTATCCGCCCGGCATCGATGATCCGAGAGGAAGCCGCGTTTATCTCCTGCTGTAGAGCGCTTTGACAATGCCGCTCTCTTCGATTCTCTTGAGAAAGCTCATGTCGTAAAACTCTTCGGGTGCGGCGGTCGCCGCCTTGGGTTGTCTGGAGGCAAGGAACTGCAGGACTGAGCGCACCCCGTTCGGGGTGGCGTAAGGGATCTGCGGGTAGATCTCGACGTAGTAATCGTATCCCTCCTCTGCCCTGACCCGGTCATTCATCTTCAGGTATT
>Ga0214472_10000556_pt1 | contig 45415 bp, 43 predicted proteins | sample RVTome_6_FD_207662 | JGI IMG/M metagenome (GOLD analysis project Ga0214472, IMG submission 207662) | Soil microbial communities from uranium-contaminated site in the Upper Colorado River Basin, Wyoming, United States - RVT140D175 | ecosystem: Environmental > Terrestrial > Soil > Contaminated >...
CACAGGGGCCACCAATTTGATGGGAAGACGGCCCACGGCGTCAGAACTCACCACCACAGCCGGACGCGTCTTTCGGATCTCCGCGCCTAGGGTAGGGTCGAAATTGACGAGCCAGATTTCTCCCCGTCGCGGGGTGGAAGCATCAGGGCTCGACAATGTCCCCCCCTTGCCACGCTTCGCGCTCGCGCCGTTCTGACTTCTGCTCGTAGAACGCTGCCATGCGTTCCGCTTGCGCTGCGAGCATTCCCCGGCGCTCTTCGAGCGACAATGTCATGTAGGCCCGGCGCTGCGCCAGAGTTAACGCCTGGTTTGTTTCTGCTATGTGTGCGCGCTTAACCATTGATTTTTCTCCTGTCGAGGGAAGTCTACGGCATTTGTTAGCTGCTTGCCAGAGACGACAAAGCCGTCGAACTGAGAATTAGGAAAGGGGTCAGAAAGGGGTCAGAGTCATTATCGAGATCGCGCCAAAATCACTCTGACCCCTTACTTCCCCCTTATTTCCGCTCTCTGCCCCCTTACTTCCGCTCATTTTGGATTTGGGGTTTTGGATTTTAGATTGTCGGAAATAAAATCCGTCCTTGTTCCTTATATCTTTTCTTCATGCTCTTTTCCCCGAATCCAAAATCCAAAATCGTCAGCTCTTCTTCGGCTTCTCCTGGAGTCCTCGTTGCCATAAATACTCTGCTTCCCCCGTCTGCTTGCTGATCCAGCGCGAGAGCACGAAGAATAAATCGCTCAAACGGTTAACGTACTTGAGCGGCCACTCGCTCAATTGTTCGACGCGGGACAAACGCAGGATTTCCCGCTCGGCGCGCCGGCACACCGTGCGGCACTGGTGCAGATAGGCGCCGATCTTGCCGCCGCCGGGCAGGACGAAGGACTTGAGCGGAGCCAACTCCTTCTGGCACTCGTCGATCAACTGCTCGAGCGTCTTAACCTCGCGCTCGCCGACTTGGTACATGCCCTCTTGAAAGAAATCCGCCGGCGTCGCCAGCTCGCTGCCCAGATCGAAGAGTTCGTCCTGAATCTGGCGCAACGTGAGATCGAGAAAACGGTGGGCGTCGTGCCGGTCGAGTTGCTCTTCGTTGAAAGCGCGAGCCAAGCCGACGATGGAGTTCAGCTCGTCGATGGCTCCATAGGCCTCGATGCGCTGGGAGTCTTTGGGCACGCGCTTGCCGCCGACCAGACCGGTCTCGCCCTTGTCTCCCGTGCGCGTGTAAACTTTGGTGATCCGAACAGCCATTGGTCTCAATTCAATGGAGAATGCAAATTGCAGAGTGAAAATTTCAAAATTTCAGTCATTTTCAATCTGCATTCTTTATTCTGCATTTTGCAATTTTCATTTTGCATTTTGCATCGAAGTTCCCGGCAGCCCCTTCCGCCAGATAAGATAAGCGGGGATGCCCAGGCCGACGATGAAAAGTCCCACCAGAGATTCAAACGGCTTTTCCGTCACCGAGCCCCAGACAATCCATAGATGAACGAGGACAAAAAGTATCGGCACCAGCGGATAACCCCAGAGCCGATAGGGCCGCTTGAGTTCTGGTTTTTTGTAACGCAGCACGATGACTGAGCCGACGGTGAACGCCGAGAAGAGCGTGATCGCGACGCTGACATAGGTAAACAACGTTCCCCAGGTGTTGGTGAGAATCAGCAAGCAGCTCCACAGCGCCTGGAGCAAGATCGCCTTGGTTGGCGTGCCGAAATTGGGATGAACAAAGGTGAGCCGCTTGAAAAAGACTCCGTCCTTCGCCATCGCGTAGTAAATTCGCGGCCCGATCATCGTCACGACGTTGAGCGCGCCGAGAATCGATATCGTGATGATGCCGGTGATCCACGCCGAGGTTTTGTAGCCAAACAGCGCCGTGGTGGCGACTTCCGACACGCGCAGCGCGCCTTTCATCTCGGTCACTGGAACGGCATAAATATAGACCGCGTTGATCGCCAAGTAGAGTGCGATCACGATCAGTACGCCGAACATCAAAGCGCGCGGCAAATTTCTCTCCGGATCTTTCACTTCGCCGGCGATATAGGTCACCGCGTTCCACCCCGAGTAAGCGAAGATGACCGGAATAAACGCCGCGCCAAATAAACTGAAATTGCCGATCTTTTGCCAGTCGAAGAGCGGTTCAAAATGGCTCGTGTTGCCGTTGCCGAAAAGAACGCCGAAGACAACGATTCCCAACAGCGCGCCGATCTTCAACGTGGTCAATACATTCTGCACCAGGGTCCCCTGCCTGACGCCCAAACAGTGGAGTCCGGACAAGAGTAAAACGACAGTCATGGAGAAAATCATGCCCACATTGACGTTGATCGGAATCAGCGGCAGCGGGATCGACAAGATCACCTCTTGCGAGCCGAGCACCGGAACGAAAAACGCCACAAAGCCGTTCAATATCACGGCAAGGAAAGCGATCGCCCCCGAGAAAGTCACGAGAAAGGAAGACCAGCCAGACAAGAAACCCATCAGCCTGCCGTAGGCTTCGCGGATATAAATGTAGTCGCCGCCGGCGTACGGCATGCTCGCCGACAACTCGGCGAAAGTCAGCGCGCCCGCAAGAGCGAGCAGCCCGCCGAAAAGCCACACGAGCAAGATGCCCCCCGGCGTCGGCAGGGTTTCCGCTATCGCCCCGGTAGAAATAAAAATGCCGGTGCCGATCATGTCGCCGGCGATCAACATCACGGCGTCGAACAAGCCGATCTGTCGTCTCAGTTCAGTTTGTGCCATAGCGATTACCATTAGCAGGGATAAGGGGAGCCAGGCAAATTGTTTTTGCCGATCAAGAGTGCAATCCTGTAAACCTGAGGTTCATCAAGGACCCATTTCCGCCAGGCAGGAGAATAATTATGAAACTTTTTCTCATTCTCATCCCACTGTTGGCTTTGCCAAGCACAGTCCATGCCCAAGACGCGGTGAAGCGCGACGATCACCAGATGCATCGCCTGCACGGCGACCCCAAGGCTTACATCGGCGCGCTCGAAGACCCCAAGCGCGACGCCTACCAGAAACCGCATGAGGTCATCCATGCACTTAATTTGAAGTCCGGTGAAGTGATCGCCGACATCGGCGCCGGCTCAGGCTATTTCACCTTTCACCTGGCGCGCCATGTGGGCGACAAGGGAAAGGTCTACGCCGTGGACGTGAGCCCGGACATGATCCTGCATATCAACCGGCGCATCCGCGAGCTGAAAGCGAGCAACGTTATCACCCTCCTCGCCGATCCCGACGATCCGCTGCTCCCCGACCGTTCGGTGAACCGATTTTTCTTCTCGGATTCCTGGCACCACATCGAGAATCAATCGAAATACCTTTCACTAATGAAACGGATGCTCAAGCCGGGCGGAGAAATCGTCATGATCGACTTTCACAAAAAGGAACTTCCCGTCGGCCCGCCGATGCAAATGAAGATCGCCCGCGAGGATTTGATCAAACAACTCGACGGTAACGGATACCGCCTCACCAAGGAGCACACTTTTCTGCCGTATCAGTACTTCCTCGTGTTTGCTCCGCGGTGAAAAACGGCGGGCGATTCCAAGATGCCTTTTGCCGGTCAGCAGGTGCCGGAGCGTAACGGCTTTCTGCCGCGGATCAAAATGACCAGCAACGCCAACAGCGTCATCGCCCAAGCGAACCAATCGCCAAAGCGCACGTAAAAGGTCTCCCCTTCCAACAGATCCACGTTCGAACTCATCACTGCCCCAGTGAAAGTCGGCAGCGACTGAATCGTCGCTCCGGTGGCATCGATCACGGTGGTGGCCCCTGTGTTGGTAACGCGCAGCAAGGTGCGGCGCGTTTCGATGGAGCGCAGTTGCGCCAGTTGCGCGTGCTGCCACAGCGCTACACTATCGCCGTACCACGCATCGTTGGTGATATTCACCAGCAAGTTTGCTTTTCCCTGTCGGATGAATTCCCGCGGCAACTCCGGCATCAAGTCCTCATAACAAATAAGCGGCGCGATCTTTCCGCCGCCGGGCAAGTCTAACGTGGATGGACCGTCGCCGGCGGTGAAACCGTCAGCGAACGGCATGGCAGGGAGCTTGGAAAGAATGCTCGAAAACGGCAGGTACTCACCGAAAGCCAGGAGCACCTGCTTGTGATAGCGTCCCAGCAGGCGTCCCTGTGCGTCGGTGAGAAAAGCGGTGTTGAAAGCTTTGAAGTTCGGTCCGGCAAAAGTGCCGCTGAAGCTGCGCGCGCCGAAAATGAAATGGGCGCCTTTCAACTCCAGAAGATCGATGAACTCCTTGGGAAGCCGCGGCAGGCTGTCGGGCAACCATTCTTCGATCGCCGACTCGGGCCAGATCACGAGATCGGCACCGGAGATGCTTCGGGTAAGTTTTACATGAGCATTCAAGTTAGCTTTCATCTGCTTGGGGTCCCATTTCATCCCGACCGGGATATTCCCCTGCACCGCGGCGATGGAAAGTTTGGGCGCCGCGTTAATTTCCACTGCGACCCGGTTGAGGCGCAAAAGACCATAGGCCAGCGATCCGATTACGCCGATGGCGCAAATCAACGCGGGCACCCACGGTAAAGTGGAGCCCTCTTTATTCGCAGCCAGCCCGCGCGCCAGAATGACATTGCACCACATGACTAAAAAACTCGCCCCATAGGCGCCCACGAGATCGGCGGTTTGAAGAAAAGTCAGCAGCAAGCTCTGGCTATTGGCGAGATGCCAGGGAAAGAGGAACGGGAACCAAAACTCGATGGCGACCCAAAATACAACCGGAAACAGGAAGAGCGGGCCGTAACCGAAGCGCTTGAGGAGAAGCGCGAAGAGCGCCGTCTGCGCGCCCTGCATGGCGGCATAAAGAATAAACAGAACCACGCTTACGAGATATGGAAAGCCGCCGAAAACGCTGATCGTGTAGACCAGCCAGTGAAAGCCGAACAGGTTGGCGAGGAAACCCACCAGCCAGCCGAGAACCCCGGCCCCACGTAAACTTTCTTGCCTATCGACGGCGCGGCAGAGCGGCACGAAAGCCACCCAAGCCGTCGCGAAAAAAGCCGGACTTAAGAACGGGGCGGAAAGTAGAAGCGCTGAAATGAAACATTGGAAAATCATCCTTGACATACGGATAGTTAATGTATAAACGAATATTAAGCCCGGCGAGCCTCAGATTTGACCGTCCGGCTTGTCTTCACAGGTATCACGAATTCGCCCTGTAAACATAGATCGGGCACAAACATCAAATGGAGGTGGCGGCATGGCGAAAAGGCGTTTGAATTTGTTTTGGCTAAGTGCTGGTCTCGCGCTGGTATTCACCTCAACTACACCGCTTTCGGCGGCGTCTCTCCTGGGCGAAGACTGGGAAACCTTTTTTAAAGACAAAGTTTCGTTTCGCGGTTTTGTCGAGAACGTAACCGGCCTTTCAGTGAGCCACGGCGACAGACATTTCAACACCTCGAACCGACTGGACATGCAGCGCTTCACGATCCAGCCCGAGATCAATATAGACGCGACGGCTTGGGCGAAGTTTTTTATCTCATGGCGCTTCGTAAAAGAAATTCGTTACAGCGCCGAAGCCAAAAGCCGGGAGAAAACCGTTTCCTACTTCCCGACCGCGCCCGTCAAACCATTGCGCAATACCTTTTATGACGAATACAAGCCCAAGCCCTGGGAAGCTGTCTTGGACCTTTCGCCCGCGGACGCCCTCAAAATACGCCTCGGCAGGCAATTTATATCCTGGGGCGAAACCGATGGTATCCGGCTCCTGGACTTAATCAACCCTCAAGATCTTACGTTTTCACCTCCTGCGGCACCTAACCTTTTTAACCTCGATGAGACGCGAATACCCTCGGTGGGGTTGAGAACCCTCTACACAATACGACCGGTAAGCAACACGATCCTTGAGTTCTTCGCTCTGCCTGGTTTTTTCGATGAGGCGAAGCAAAGAGTGGATGAAATTGTCGGTGCCAACGATACGCGGGATTTCAAGGTTCGATACGGAAGGTGGTCGGCTCATCCGGAAACACGATTGGTTTTTGCAGGGCGAAACGCTTTTGGCAATATGTTTACTAATCCGTTCGTTTGCGGGGGTCCCGTCCCGCCGGCGACGTGCGTCGTCATTCCTACGACGTCCCGGGAATTACCAGATGCGGGAGACAGTTGGAAAATAGGTACGCGGGTGAGCCACGCGTTCGGCAAACTAAACTTTAGCTTGGGCTATATCTGGGGCTACAATCCGCAGTCTACCGATATGGTATTTAAACTCACTCAGAGAAGGCTTATCCAATGTCCGAGCACCGCCCCGCCTGTCCCTCCATTGTGCACGCAGGCTTTTCTGAGGTTAATGAACGACCGCACAAACATTTTCGCGGGGCAATTCAATTACCCCGTCGGCGATGTTCTAACCATTCCAGTCAACACAACGGTCAGGGGGGAATTGGCCTTCTTACCGGATAAACCTCATAATATTTCCAATTTTCGCAATCCCGCCCTTGGCCTTAGAGCAAGCGCTCATCCGAAGTACCCCGACGGAGTAGTGGAAAAACATACCCTACGATACGCGCTTGGCTTCGATCGCACGACATTGATCCCCTTCCTTCACCCTGATGATCCGTGGCGCGCGTTCAGTCTTTCATTTCAGGTTTTCCAAAACATTATTCTTGACCACGAGGACGGCATCCGCCCCTTTTCCACCGCCGAAAAGATCAAGAGAGTCTCGACCACGCTCACCTTCAGAATCGGCACCGGATATGCCGGCGATACGATACTTCCCGACTTATTTATCGGCTACGATCCGGAAGGTTACTGGACGGCGAATCCCGCCGTCAGCTATGTACCTCCGGGAAATGAGAAGATTAAATTTAGCCTGGTCGGCGCTTTCTACGGCGGACGCAACAAGTTCAAGTCGTTCGGCTTTTTTGACGAAAAAGATTCGGTCTTTCTGAAGATGCGCTACCAATTCTAGGATGCGAGCGGAGGCCAAGAATGAGCTTTTATGTGAAAGGTGAACCCATGACCAAGAATTTATCCGCAATCTGCCGCGTTCTCGCTTCCACTATCACGCTTTTGTCACTCGCGTTGATGGCTCATGCGGCGGAAGTCGACCTCAAGCCCGGAGATACCATCGGTCCGCAAAACTGGCAAAGAGCGCAAGGAATGGTCGGTGAAAATTTCCTCAACCGCATCAAGCAAGGCCATACGATCCAGATCAAAGCTCCGAAGGTTTATCGACCGCTGAAAGAGTATACCGAAGCGACGGATAAATATTCCGGGCGGGTGGGTCTGGGCCCGAACGGCGAACTATTAAACTATGTGTCAGGGCAACCCTTTCCGAAACTGGATTTGAGCGACGCACAAATCGGTCAGAAGCTTGCCTGGAATTTTTTCTGGCGCTGGCTGGGCGATGACTATAAAACCGGCGGCGCGGTTAAAGGCGGCAAGATTATCCGCTCGGTTATCGAAAAGGACGGCTCAGAGCGCCGCGCCGATCTCGTGTCTTATTTCTTCTTTCCCCGAACCCGCTATACCTCGAATCCCAAACCCGCCATTCCCGGCTACGAGCACATCGACTACATGCAGCTGCGCGTCGATAGCTACCCGCGCGATGCCGCGGGCACCACGACCCTGGAGATTCGCTACGACGATCCAAAAAGGTCCGACGACCTTTATATCTACATTCCCAGCATCCGGCGTATTCGCCGCGCGACAACCACGCAGCGCTGTCAGACGCTCGCGCCCAGCGAGTTCAACCTCGACGACATCAACAGCTTCAACGGCAAAATCACCGATTTCAATTATAAGTTTCTCGGCGAGAAAAAAATTCTGGCCAACTTGAGCCAAGAAAAGCTCCCCTTTGACCGCAAGCAAGGGGATTACCTCCCGCTGAATGAGAAATGGGAAGTCGTGGATACCTATGTCCTGGAGATCACGCCTAAGGACCCGAACTATTGCTATCCGAGGAAGCTATTGCACCTCAACAAAATGACTTTCGATACCCACTGGACGCTCATCTGGGACAAAAAGGGCGACTACTGGAAGGAACAGTTCGGCATGTTCACACCGGTCAAGCTCGCCGACGGCCGCGAAGTTTGGTCGGTCGCCGACGTGGTCATTGTCAACGTGCAAAACGGCCGCTCGACTATCGTCACGGCCACGCGGGCCTATAATCGGGGCTACCCGGCGAGCATGTTCAGCCTTGCGACTCTGGAGACCGTTATGCGCGGCGGCAGCATCGAATAGAAGAAATATGGGTCATCCCGGAACGAGTAGTATGACGTTACTCCGTACAGTTGCTATTGCGGCGGTGTTCCTGGCTCTCTTCGCCTGGGGCCTTTTCTCTTCCCCGTTCGCGAACCACGCGGAAAGTGTTCGATCGGCGGAGCGCGAGCCGGCCTTGCGCGATAATTTTTATGACGTGGCGATGCGTGGCCATTTCGCATGGATCGTGGGTTATCATGGGACCATCCTGCGCTCCCAGGACCAGGGCTTGACGTGGGAACTGCAACCGAGCGGCTCCACGGAAGCGCTTTTCCGCGTGAGCGCCGTCAATGCCAGTGAAGCATGGATCTGCGGCGGCTACGGGACCATTCTCCACACGGACGACGGTGGAAAGAGCTGGCACAAACAGCAAACGCCCACCGAGGAGCATCTTTTTGGCCTCGACTTTATCAACCCCCGTCAGGGCTGGGCGGTCGGAAGCCGAGGCGCCATCTTGCACACCGATGACGGCGGCGCAACCTGGACGGAGCGCTCCATAGACGCGGATATCGTTCTCAACGACGTTCGCTTTCTCGATGCGCGCCAAGGCTGGGCGGTCGGGGAATTCGGCCGCATCTACCATACGCGCGACGGTGGTCTCTCCTGGACGAAGCAAGACAGTCCCATTGAGGTTCCTTTCATCAGCGGCGCCAGCCGTAACCTCTTTCGACTTCTGATGTCGGATTCCCGCGGTGGTTGGGCTTTTGGTATGGATGGAGTCATTCTCACCAGCCAGGACGGTCAGAAGTGGGAAGTCGCCGCTCAAGACGGCGCCTCCCCCGCCGATCTCAAGCACAATCATCTTTTTTCTGCGTCTTCGGCGGGCTTGAAAAAATTTGCCGTGGGCGAACGGGGCACGGTTCTCGTTTCCCAATTCGATAGTCGCCAGTGGGATGCGTTGAGCGCGCCTTCCTTGCCGTCAAACCTGAACGGCATCGCCTTTGGCGAAGAGGACACGGGCCTGATCGTCGGTAACCGGGGGGTGATATTACGGAGTGACAATGCCGGTCGACGATGGACACCGGTTAAAGTCGCTCTGAACGGACCCGCGACCGGAGTTCATTGAGCCGATGGCCCGCTTGGCCGAATGGATTGTCAAGAAACGCTTGGCCGTCCTCCTCGTCATTGTTCTGCTCACGCTTTTCTTCGGCTACCACGCGGTCAAGATCGAGATCTACACCGCCTTCTCGGACCTTGTGCCGAGGGACCATCCGTACATCAAAACCCATAACGAATTCTGGAAAACTTTCGGCGGCGCCAATGTCGTCCTCATCTCGCTGGAGACCACCGACGGCGACATTTTTAACCCGGCGGCGCTGACCAAGATCAAGAAGCTGACGGAGGCCGTCGAACGCATTCCAGGGGTCAACAACTACCAGATATTCTCGATCGCCCGGCAAAAAGTGAAGGACGTGCGCGCCACGGCTTGGGGCATCGAAGTTCAGCCCGTCATGTGGCCCGATGTTCCGCGCACTCCTGAAGAGATCGAGCGTCTGCGCAATATCGTCTATGCCAATCCCACCATCGTTGGGCGGCTGGTATCGGAGGACGGCAAGGCGGCCCTGATTACCGCCGCATTCCACGAAGAGCGGCTGGATTATGCCGCTTTGTTTCAACGCATTCAGCAAGCGATTAAAGAGGTGGAAGACTCCAAAACCCGTGTTTACGCCGTCGGCGAGCCGATTCTTTACGGCTGGATCTATTATCATCTAAAAGACATCACCGTCATCATCGCGCTGACCTCCCTGAGCATGCTCGCGCTCCTGGCTCTTTACTATAGGAATCTCAACGGCGTCATGATCCCGGTGCTCTCCGCTCTCGTCACGTTCATTTGGGGAACGGGATTCACGGCGCTGCTGGGCTACAACTTTGAGCCTCTCATCCTGGTCGTGCCCTTTCTCATCGCGGCGCGCACCATCAGTCATTCCATCCAGTTCCGGGAAAGATTCTTCGAGGAGCTCGAGCGCTACGGCAGCAAGGAGAAAGCGGCCATCGAGTCGGCGGCGGGCCTGATGATGCCCGGCGGTGTCTCAATTATAACCGACGCCATCGGGCTCACGGTTCTGCTTGCGGCGCCCATGCCGATTCTCACCAAGCTCGCCATCGCGGGCAGTTTCTGGGTGCTGAGCAATCTGGTCACCGTGATTATTCTCGATCCGATTCTTTGCTGCTATTTTCCGACGCCGCGGCGGATTCCTAAAGGCGGGGAGGGGCACTGGCTGGATGCTCCGCTGCGCTGGCTGACGCGATGGTGTATCCATCGGGTCGGGAGAATCGTCGTTCTGGCCTGCTTTGGCGGGATTATCATTTGGAGTGGCTACTGGTATCGCTTCTTAACCGTCGGCGACTCTCGCCCCGGCTCGCCGCTTTTGTGGCCCGATTCCATTTACAATCAGAGCGTGCGGCACATCAATGACAAATTTCAGGGCACGGATCATCTTTACGTCATCGTCAAAGGCGCGGCGGAAAACACTTTGAAATCGCCCGAAGTGTTGTCGACCATCGAAGCGTTTCAGCGTCACATGCTGCGCTCTCCCCACATCGGCGGAACCGATTCGCTGGCCGATCTTACCCGGCAAATCAATACGGTCCTGCATTATAATGACCCGCGCTGGGGTGTTTTGCCGCGTTCCGCCGATGACGTGGGCGGCATCGTCATGGTCGCGGAGCACGGCAGCGAGCCGGGCGACTTTGACCGCTGGGTGAACTACAATTTTCAGCACGGTCGCGTGACGTTTTTTCTTTACGACCATAAGGGAAACACCATTCGCGACGTCATCCATCGCGCCGATGAATTCATTCGCACTCATCCCATGCCCGGCGCCGAGTTCAAACTGGCCAGCGGATTCGTGGGCGTTCTGGCCGCGGCCAATGAAGTCATCGCCCGCTCCGACAAAATTACGCTCGGAATGATGCTCCTGGCGCAGCTTATCTTCTGCGCTTTTGGGTTCCGCTCGCTAACCGCCGGCCTTTTGTTCGTCGGCATCGTGTTGATGTCGAATACCTTTGGAATGGCATTGATGGCGTATTGGAACGTGGGGCTAAACGTCAACACCTTGCCCGTCATTAGTCTCGGCATCGGCTTTGGCGAAGATTACGGTATCTATATTGTTTCCAGGGCAATCGAGGAATACCGGCGCCGCAAACGCGACGATCTCGACGGCGCTTTAATCGACGGCGTAGCGACAGCGGGCAAAGCGGTTCTCTATACCGCGTTCTTAATTTCTGCCGCCATCGCGTTTTGGGCCTTCTCTCCGCTGCGTTTCCAAGCGGAGATGGGTTATCAACTGCTGATCATCTTAACGATGAATATGCTCGGCGGGCTGCTGCTCTTACCCGCGCTCATCAGTTGGATACGCCCGCGCTTTGTCCTCAGGAACGACCGTGAAGCTATTTAATATCCGTTCCACGCAGGCCATCCGCCGGGCGCTGCTATTGTGCCTGCTTTGCGTTGTCGGTCTTGCGCCGATCGCCCTCGCCTTAGACAAAGTTAGTCTTGCCGTGCCCGTGGTCGCGGTGCAATACATGCCCATTTATTTCGGTATAAAAGAAGGCGTATTCGCCGCCGAAGGCCTGGCGGTGGAAATTCACGTCCTGCGCACCGATTTAGCGATCGCCGGCCTCAATACCGGGAGGCTCGATTATATCGCCCATGGCGGCGCCGCGTTGCGCGGCGCGACGCGCGGTTTCCCGCTAAAGCTTATTTTCGCCTTGGACGACAAAGCGGCATTTTGGTTGCTAACCCAACCCGGTATTCGCGACGCCGCCATGCTCAAAGGCAAGAAAATCGGCGTCAGTTTTCCCGGTGACACTCCCCATCTGGTTCTGAAGCGCTTTCTGAGAAAACGCGGCCTCGATCCGGACAGGGACGTTACGTACGTTGCTGGGCAGATCTCTCCCATCGGGTTTCAGGGCCTGGCCGCGGGCGCCTTGGACGGCGCGGTCATGGCGCCTCCCCATTCGGTGCTGGCCGAAGAAAAAGGATTTTATTCGCTGGCGTTCCTTGGCGAGGAGGTTCCGGACGCCCCAACGGTCAATGGGATTATCACCAGCGATAAAAACATCCGCACCCGGCCGAGCGAAGTACGGCGAATGGTGCGGGCCGCGTTGACGTCGGTTCATCTTTACCGACAAAAGAAGGACCTGGCCGTAGCCTTTCTCGCATCGGAGTTTAATCTAAATCCGGCCATCGCGAAAAAAGTTTACGCCAACGCCTCGGCCATGTTGACTCCCAACGGGGAGATCGGCTTGGACAAAGTTCGCGACGTCTTGAACCTGGCGCGGGAATTGGGCCAGCCCCCTCCTGACGTCCAGGAGCCGAAGTCGCTCGTCGATTTCTCTTTTCTCCAGGAAGTCCGACGCGAGGCCGCCGGAGCTCAGAAGAAACCGCGACCATGATCATCGATTTTCACGCTCACCCGGTCTTCTCAGGCACGCCGATTCATCCCGGCGTGGACCGGCTCTCGCAGGCCTATTACGGTCGCGACGCATTGAAGTTATCAGCGGCTGAATTCATCCAGGAAATGGACCGAGCGGAAATCGATCGAACGGTTTTATTGACCGCCTGTTGGAAAAACCAGCCGGCGCGGCCCCGAAACGAAGCGACTGCGGAGTTGATTAAACAGCACCCGGACCGATTCATCGGATTCGCCAGTTTCGATCCCAACACGGGCGAGCAGGCGGTGACGGATGTCGAGCATGCGGTTGAAAAGCTGCGACTTCGAGGGATCAAAATCATCGCGCAGAATGTCGAGCTCGCATATAACGATCCTCGTTATTATCCCGTATACGAAAAAATTCAACAGCTTGGAGTCCCGATCCTGTTTCACACGGGGCCGTCGTTCCTGGGAACCCGGACCAAATTTTGGAATCCGTCTGCCCTCGACGACGTCGCGTTGGACTTTCCCGAGATGAAGATCGTCCTCGCCCACATGGGCATGCAGGACTATATGGACGCCCACAGCCTGCTCGTGCGTCACCCCAACGTCTACGCCGACCTCTCCTTCTGGCCCTTGCACCCGGCATACCGCGCCCTGATTCCATGGTCCCTCTTCGAGCAAACTGTGCCGATGAAGATTCTTTTCGGCAGTGATTTCCCCGTCGGCCAGAGTCCGACCGAGGCGCGCCAGGCGGTCGACGACCTTCCGGTGAGAAAAAGATTCAAACAGCAGATTCTTGGCGAGAACGCCGCAGCGCTTTTACAGCTCTGAGTCCCATCATCTTCGAACGGAACAACACTGGGAGCACGCCGATGATCGAAAGATGTGTCTGATCAGAACGAAGGTCTGACGCGTTCAGCCCGAATTTCGCAGTTGAAACTTTGGGGCCAGCGTGAGCGAGGGGCGAATCTGCAACTGCGGAAACCTGGTTGATACTAGGGAAGTTTTGCCGGAATAATGTCTTTGCCGTCGAATGCCGGCGAATAAGTCACAAAGGCGACGGTCGGCTCGCGAGCGGTATTGGTGAAATAGTGCGCCGCGCCGCGCGGAATATAGACCACGTCGCCGGCCATGAGATCGATGCGCCGTTGCTCCAGCATCAGATAGCCCTGCCCCTTCAGCATCATCACCGTGGCGTCGTGGGTTTTGTGCACATGCGGGGTTTCGCGATCGCGGATCTGCACGACATGATGGCTCGCCGCGGGCCCCTGGCCGAGCGTGACAACCTTGATATTTTCTCCCGTCGGTAATGGATTCTCGGCGAGCATTTTCTCTAAGTCGCTCTGCTTAAAATCGGTGCCGTATTGAAGGTAGAAGCGCGGCACCGGCGCGCAGGCCATCAACAAGAAAACAAACGCGGTGATGAATTTCATCCGATCACGGCCGCTTAACCTTGAAGTCATAGACCAGCTCCAAAAATTGCACGAGGATTCGCGCGGTGACTCCCCAAACATCCCAGCCGTTGACGTAGAAGTGATAACTCGGCTGGCCGCGCGCCGAGAGATAATCGTTGATGACGAAATTGGCCGGCTCAAGTAACGCGGCGATCGGCACCGAAGAGACCGCCGCGGTCTCCGCCGGATTCAAGCGAAACTCATAGTGCGCGGGTATGACGCCGACAAACGGCGTCACGCCATAGCCATAGGCCGCATTGATTTGATCGAGCTTCCCCAAAATACGCACGTCGCGCGGATGAATGCCGATCTCTTCGTGGCTCTCGCGCAGCGCCGCATCCAATTCATCGGCGTCGGAATCGTCTACGCGCCCGCCCGGAAATGCGATCTGGCCACTGTGATGATTCAAGTGGTCGGCCCGTTGGGTGAGCACCAGGTAGTCGCCGTCTTCGCCTTCTTGAATCGGAATCAACACGGCGGCCGGTTTGAAAGGGTCGCCCACAATGGTTTGCGGTGACCGGGAGTTTAGCGCCTTAATAATTTTGTCGGCCACCATAGGACGAGAAACTTTTGACCCGACCGAAATTTGTGATATGAACGATCATTAATTTAGCCAATCAGCGGGGGAAAAACTAGCGCTCATTATTCATGACCCAACGACACATCAGGACACTCTGTAGATCGAGGAGCGAGCCCGGAGAGGCGAAGGCATCCGGTCGTAACTGGCCAATGACTTCTTTGGTGCTTGGCTGAATGTCTGAATTCATTCCCTGCCTGCGCTCCACCACCGCCAGCTTACAGGCTGGTTCAAGGCTCAACTCCATTGCCTTCGCCTCGGAGGGCTTGCTCCTCGATCGGTGTCATCTGTGAATAATTTGGATTAGCACCGTGAAGGACCGCGACATTCATTCAGCCATAAAGATTCTGCGGCGGGAAGTGCCCAAGTGGGAAACGCCCATCGTGACTTTGATGGCGGAGACCTACCAGAGCCCGTTCAGGGTGCTGATATCCTGCATCTTGAGCCTGCGCACCCAGGACGCGACCACGGCGAAAGCTTCACACCGACTGTTTGCGCTCGCCGATTCGCCCGAGACGATGGTGAAACTCACGGCGAAGAAGATCGAAAAGCTTATCTATCCCGTGGGGTTTTATAGGACCAAGGCAAAAGACATCCTGGAGATTTGTCAAACTTTGATCGACCGTTATGCCGGTCAAGTGCCCGATTCCATCGACGAGCTATTGAAATTCAGGGGCGTTGGACGCAAGACCGCGAATCTCGTGGTAACTTTGGGCTATAGGAAAGCCGGCATTTGCGTGGACACGCATGTGCATCGCATATCGAATCGCTGGGGCTACGTGAAAACCAAGACGCCGGAAAAGACCGAATTCGCGCTTAGAGCCAAACTTCCCAAACAGTATTGGCTCGAATACAACGACTTCCTGGTCAGCTTCGGGCAGCACCTCTGCCGGCCCATCTCGCCCGTTTGCAGTCAATGCCCGATCGCGAAATATTGCAGCCGAGTCGGCGTAAGCCTGAAGAGGTGAAGCATGGCACAACAAATTCCCCAAGGATTTTTCTCTCGTAACATTGAACCCGTCGGCTATCACGACTTGAACGGTAGACCGGCTTTCAAGCTGGCAATGCAGGAGGTCAACGCCCGCTGGTATCTCTACGTCGCGCACCTCTGGCATCGCGGCTGGAGCGTGCTCGATGTCACGGATCCGGCTGTGCCGGAGTTCCGCACGTTCGTTCCCGGACCGGAAAACACCTGGACGATCCAGATTCAGGTGGCCGAGGGCAAAATGATCACGGCGCTGGAGCGCATCGCGCCCGGCTGGGGCGGTACCGACGGTCAACCGTTTGCCGAAGGGTTCTTTATATTTGACGTGGCCGAACCGACCCAGCCGCGCCGGGTCGGCCATTTTCAAACCGGCAGCACAGGAACGCATCGAAACTTCTACGATGGGGGCAACCTCGTGCACGCCGCTGCGGGCGCGCCAGGGCTGACAGGAAAAATCTACCGCATCGTCGATATCTCGGACCCGTCCAAGCCACAAGAGGTCGGCCGCTTTTCGTTACCTGAGCAAGCCGCTCCGACACCCGGATTGAAATTTTCCAGTCATGGCCCGGCGCATATCGAAGGCAACCGTGCTTATCTTTCTTACGGCGACGGCGGCGGGATTATTCTCGACGTTTCGGAAATGGCGCAGCCGCGCATGATCAGCCAGCTCGCTTTCCGCGGTATCACGGCCACGCAGGGGATTCACACCTACTTACCGCTGCCGCGCCGCAAGATCGCCTTGATCAACGACGAAGCGATTCGCGAGAACGGCGATGAGAATCTTAACCTGGCGGGAATCGCCGACATCAGCGATGAAAAACAGCCGCGCATGATTTCGCTTTTCCCATTGCCCAAACCGCCGCCGGAAAGCGGCCTGAAGAATTTCTATGAGAAAGGCGGCCGCTTCGGTCCGCATAACCATCATCATCCGAATCATCTGGCCTGCTTGGAGGACCGCGACGATATCGCCTACCTCACCTACTTCAACGCCGGTTTGAGAGTCTATGACATTCGCGACCCGCGCCAGCCGAAGGAAATCGCTTACTTCGTGCCTGGCGATCCGAAGGGGCGAGTCGGCGCCAAACCGAGCAAGCTCGTCGCGCAATCCGAGGACGTGATCGTCGACCGCCGGGGGTTTATTTATCTAAGCGATAAGAACCACGGCATTCACATCCTGCGGCTCAATCAAATCTGGCCGTACCAGGCCGTGTGAACAGGACCTTCGGATTCGGATATTCCTCCCGCCAAGGCGCAAAGGCGCCAAGTTTGGAAAAGAATTCTTTCTTAAAGCCTTTGCGTCTTTGCGGGAGATATTCCGAGTTTCGGCTGCGGCTGCACCGCGCAAAGCTCTTTGCGGCCAAATCTTTTCTACGGCCGCATCGACTCGGGAAAATACTTCGACGGCGCCCAGACGTTGACGGTGAAATTTCTGCAGCCAAGGATGCGCAGCTCGCGCATGATGCGGGTGTAATCTTGCGAGTCGATATAGTCGCGCCAGTTGTCCAGGCTTTCGAAATCGATGGTGATGGCGACATGAGGCGTAACTTCGAGGGGGTTGCGGTAATTGCGAATTTCGATGACCCCTTTATGCGAAAGTGTCGTTGGTAACCAATCGTTTTTTGCCTTGTTGGCGTAGATCGTGAGGTTGGCCTTCTGATCCGGCAAGTCCCACTGAATGACGAAGTGTACCATTATTGAATCCCCCGTATTAAGCCGCCGTCGATTTGAATCGTCGTCCCGGTGATGTAACTGGCTCTTTGCGAAGCAAGAAAAACAATCAAATCGGCGGTTTCTTCCGCCGTGCCGTAACGACCCAAGGGCACTTCGGCGGCCATCTCCCGATTGACTTCCTCAACGGGTTTTTTCAGCCGCTCCGCCCGGGCCTTGTTGAGTTTTTGCGCCCGCTCGGTATCGATTCTTCCAGGACAAACGTTGTTGATGAGGATATTCTCGCGGCCGAGCTCCCGCGAGAGGGTTTTGGCCATGCCGATAACGCTGCTGCGGATCGCGTTGGAAAGAACCAGGCCGGCGATGGGCTCCTTGACCGAATAGGATGTAATGTTGATGATGCGGCCGCCGCCGGCCTTGCGCATATGCGGCACCGCCTCGCGCGTCATACGCATCGTACTCATGAAACTCAAGTTAAAAGCGGCGCTCCAATCTTCATCGGAAAAATTCATGAACTCACCGGGAGGAGGGCCGCCTGCGTTGTTCACAACGATGTCGAGTCGTCCGTAATGCTCTGCGGTCTGGTTTACGAACCTCTGAATATCTTCTGCCTTGGTCATATCGGCGACCATCGCCAATACTTCGCCGCCGGTCTCGTTGCGGATCGTTTGCGCGGCCTCGTTGAGCGCCATCTCGCCTCTCGCGCACACTCCGACCTTCGCGCCCTCGCGCGCGAAAAGCAAGGCCGTAGCCCGCCCCATCCCTTGGCTCGCGCCGGCCACCAGTGCGACTTTGCCTTTCAAACCAAGATCCATCTCTAACCTCCCGTGTCGAAGATCGAGGATGGAGGATGGAAGATCGCGATCCTCGATCCTCCATTCTCAATTCTCAGTTTCATTTCTGTTTCCAGTAGATATTATCGCGAAATTCGGGCTGGAGGCGTTTGATGTAGAGGCAAAGCATACCGTGCACGCCCAGTTGCCGCAACTTGCGCGGATCACCCGATTTGAGCGCGTCTCTTTCCTCCGTCGTGAGATCGTATTCGTTCATCACGGCTTCGAAGTCTTGAAGGGATTTCTCGAAACAAGCTTCGTCCATCTTAAGATTGAAAAGCAAACGGCTGAGATGATAGCAACTCATACCCGCCTCGTTAAAATCGCCAACTGACAAAGCCCCAACCCGTGGCGACAAAATCCGGCATATAAGCCGTGTAAGTCGCCTTGGCGTCACCGACGGCCCCGATCACGACCATCCAATTGAGGAACTCCGTATCGCCGGCTTGCAGTAAGTCTTGCACGGAATAGTCGACGAAGCTCTTGCCCTTGCCGTCGCGCATCACCGCGAGAAGTTCGTGATCGAAGGCCTCGTCGATCTCGCCGATGCGCGGCGAGCCGGGAAAGTGAGACAAACCGCCGGTGGCTAAGATGGCAATCCGCTCGTTTGAATTATCGGCGACCTCGCGAATCAGCTCGCCTACTTGATAACAGCGGCGCGGCGCCGGCGCCGGATCGACCCAGGTGTTGACGTAGATAGGCAGGATCGGAATCTTCGGCTCGGGCAGAAGAAAGTAGAGCGGAACGGTTTGCGTGTGTTGCAACTCAATATGTTCGCCGTATGAAAAATCGATGCCCTTATGCATGCCGGCCCGTACGATCGTCTTACCGAGCTCTTTGTGATTGCGATAGCGAAATTTGTGGCGCGTGAATTGTCCGATCACCTCATCGGCAAGAGTGACAAAGAAAGTAGGGATATTGTTCCAAAAAAAATTTACGAATTGATCGTTGGCAACGACGATCAGTACGTCAGGCTTGGCTTGCTCCAGGTCGGCGCGTAGCACGCCGAACGCTGCTTCGGCATCCGCGCGAAGTTTTTTTTGTTGATTGAGGGTAGGTCTGTTCCCAGAGCCCTGCGGCGCCATGCTGTAGTGCAGGTTCATGAAATCTTCCCACTCGGCGCCGGGTTCGAGGAGGATGTTGGGCGCGTGGCTCGCCGCCAACGCAGCTACTAGGGGCATGGCTCAAGTTCCTTGATAAGCAGTGGCCGAATCCTAGTATCCGCCCTGCAAAAAAGCAACTCGTTCAAATTCGTTACGCCGGGAGAAGCAGCGTCAAGTGATTCGATTTCGTAGTGACCGGAGAAAAAGGTAGCACGGACACGGTGTGCGACCGAACATTATAAGAGCACGCGGAGCGATTGGAGGTGCCGCGCCGTCAGATCATGCGGTAGCCGCGAACCGACCAGTAGACGAGTCCCACCACGGCAACCACCGCGATAGCGGGGTGATCGATGACCCAGTTTAACCCGGGCTCAAAAACATAGCGCAGCGAAAGATCGAAAAGCTTCTCAAGGTGACGCATAGGCCAGGCCCTCTTGATCGGAACTCAATCATTGTATACCAATGGACGCTCCGCCAAAAGTAATATTTTGAGCGGCTCGCTATCATCACCCAGGCAATAACAAGTTCCGATGATCAGGCTTCCCCAAATCGGCGACAAAAACGATACGCCTGAAGCTTTTCGACCGTGCGCCGGTGGAGCTCAGGCGATCGCTTTGTACAAACATGGTCATGAAGAAACAAATTTGGCGCTTTGAGGTCGATGCACGTATTTCTTGGCCAATCAGCCCCCACGGCGGATCTAATTGAAAAACTGCAACTATTTGTCATTCCGGCAGGGTTAGCGCAGTTGGCACCGCCGTTGCTCTTTGCTGGGAACATAAAAGCAATCCAAGGAGCAACTCATGAAGATGATAATCGCGACGATGTTCAAGAAGGTGCCGGTGCGTAAGACCCACCAGCGGGCATCGATCTGCAAGCGCTGCGGTACCCGGGTTTACTCGTTGAGTTATTTAAAAGCTCATCTCGAGGCCCACGATAGGAAAACCCATTGACCTCGCTTAACGTTTAAGGAACGACCCGATGGAATTCACATTCATTCCATCAAGAAGTGATGCCGAAATCTGCGCGGCGTCCGTTGTCTCGGTAGAGAGTTCGTTGAGATTTCCAGGGTGCCGCGGCAAGCGGCGTCCCATGTGCTGGCAGAAATTAGGCCTTGGGAATGAGCAGCGTCGATCCCACTCTGAGCAGACTGGTTCTGCGCAGGCCGTTGGCCTGAAGAATGCGCTCCAGGGAGGCGCCGTAGCGCTTTGCAATTTGAATGAGCGTCTCGCCCCGCTTCACGCGGTGGTGCACGACCTGGGGCTTAGTCTGCGCTCGCGGGCGACTCGGGGGGGTCGCTACTTGCGCGACGACGAGCTCCGTTTTGCCGCCAGCGGGCAGCTTGACTCGATAGCCCGACGGAATCACTCTCGTGGCGCCGCTCAGCGCGGGGTTCCATACCAGCAACTGTTCGCGCGTAAGCCCTCTCGAACCGGCCAGCGCCGCGACGGATGTGCCCTTTGTCACTTCGACCTCTTCGATCGCAAGCGGCGGATCAATCTCGAGTCCGGGATAGTAGTGGGTGGGATTCTTACCGATCTCCACGGCCGCCAAAAACTCCGCGTAGAAGTTCTTCGGGGCAAAACCCCAATAACGGTGATTGTACTTCTGGATCAATGTGACCAAGTCGTTGGAGCCGACCTCCGAAACCGCGCGCGCCATACCCGCCGGGCCGTAATTATACGAGGTGATGGCCAGCGGCCAGTTGCCTAAAGATTCATAGGCTTGCTTTAGATAAGCAGCGGCGGCGCGAGTCGATTCAAGAGGGTCTTTCCGCTCATCGACGTTGCGGTCGACGCGCATGTTGAATTGTTTCCCGGTGACGCGCATAAACTGCCACATCCCCAAAGCGCCGACGTTCGAGCGCGCGTTGATGTCATACGACGATTCCACGATCGGTAAATAAGCAATTTCGGGCGGCAATTCTTGTTCCCGGAAAATCTGTTGCATCTGCGCGATGTATTTTCCCGATCGCTTGATCCCCGCGGCGGTGCGTTCTTTAATGCCGCGTTGGGCTTTGACTCTGTCCGAATCGACGCCGTGAGCCGCGGCGATACGGGCGATCTCCCCGCTGATATACTGCTTCGAACGGCTGTCCTCGCCGACGTCCTGAACTTCGTAGATCCGGCTCATGTCGAAAGGATCGAAAAGAATCAGCTGGGCCGAGCTGTACTCGGTAAAGACGCGCTTCCAAAACTCGACAGCGTTTTCCAAGCCCGGTAGCAGCGGGAGCGGGTTTTCACCGGCGGGCTTGCCCTGGGCATGCAGTTCAGCGGGCGAACAAAGCAGTAGACTCAGCAGGAAGACCCCTATCCATTGTACAGATTGTTTCATCGCCACCACCGTTGAGCAAAGTTACCGAGCAACTAATGTGCCACACCTGTGAGGTTCATAACGCTCGCATTCTATGTATTTTCGTGGCCGAAAACAAACAAAAAATCGTCTGGCTTAGACAAAATTGACAGATTCGTGCCACGAATGGAGTGATGCCGTTATTGACGGGAACCCAATGGCTGACTATAGTCGCGTCATTTCTTTGACGGCCATATTCGGAGGTTTGCGTTGGACACCCCTACTTGGCTGACGATCGCGGAGCTGTTATTCAGGACCATTCTGGGTTGGCGTTTCTTGATCAGCGGCCTGAGCAATATCCGCCGCTGGCCCAACCCGGTGAATACCGCGAGCATTCTGTTCCCCAGAGGCGCGAAGTTCTTCGGCTTCGGCGCAACCTTCTTGATGATTGTGGGCGGCCTCGGAGTCGCGGCGGGATGCCAAACTCCGCTCTGCGCGATGATGCTGATCATCTTCTTGATTCCAACTTTCGCTTTGCATTCCCACTGGCTCAAGGTCTTGCCGACAATGGCGCCGGTAGTGAAAAAAGCGATCGGTAACGAGCAGGCTCAAAACTATTTTCGATTTTTCGAGCGCCAATCGTTTCATGCTCACGAAGTCGGAATCCACGACAATCTCGTCTTTTTGGCCGCGGCGTTTTACTTCACGGTGCGCGGGAGCGGCGCTTTCGGTCTGGATAATCTGTTTACCGATTGGGTGGTTCGGCTGTTTTGAGTGCTGAGTGCCGAGTCCTGAGTGCTGAGCATTTCGGATGCCATTCACAGTCCGCCGACGAAGCGGCCCGGATTAAGCACTGCCTTGGGGTCGAATTTATTTTTGATTTTGCGCATGAGCGCGAGAGTAGGCGGCGCCGGACCCCAAACGTCGATATTTTCTTTCGCGTCAGCCGGGGCGGCAAAAATAATGGCATGGCCGCCACAACGCCGCGCCAGCGAGAGCAAATCGGCAAACCGCTGCGGTGATGTCTGGCGCTCCGCTTCGGCAACCCATAAGGTTCCCGTCAGCGGGTCACTCAGAATCGCCGGCTGAAACTCGGACCCGTTCCAATCGTGGATGGCTCGGACGGATTCCGCGACCGACGCCCGGTGCACGGTAACTCGATAAACCACTCGGCCGGTTTGTAGAGGAAAATCGCGGACACGGTCCCAGAGTTGGCTGTCGGCGCTATCGCGCAAAATCTCGGCGCCGAGACCGACGTGTTGCGCCAGCGCTTGGCTATCAGCGAGGTGACGTGTTACGGTTTCTGCGAACCCTTCACAGCGGATCGCTGCCCGCCAATCGTTTTGCCCAGCACCGAGCGCGCCGGAATTCATCAGCGCAACCGCCGCCGGCAAGAGCGGCGAGCGCGACAATTCGTCGACGAACTGTAAGACCTTGGGCAGGGCGCCCGCTGCGATCACCGTCGCCGAAGTTTCCGGAATCGGCGCCATCCTCAATGTAACTTCCGTGAGGATTCCCAGCGTGCCCAGGGAGCCGACGAACAGTTTGCACATATCATAGCCGGCGACGTTCTTGACGACTTTGCCGCCGGCCTTGATCATCTCGCCGGAGGCGAGCGCCACTTTCATACCGATCACCAGATCGCGCACGCTGCCGTAACAGCTGCGCCGCGGGCCGTTTAGATTCGCGGCGACGATGCCGCCGACGGTCGCGCGCGCCGGATGGGGAGGATCCAACGGGAGAAATTGATTCTGCCCTCTAAGGATATTCTGCAGCGCCGTCAAAGCGATGCCGCTTTGCACGGTGGCAGTCAAGTTGGCGGCATCATGTTCGATGACACGGTCGAGGCGATTCGTTTGTATGACGACATCGAAAGAGCGCGGTCGATTACCGATTGGCATCGCCGTGCCTCCGCCCCAAGGAATCACCGCCGCTTCCGCTTCGACGCAAACACGCAGCGCTGCGGCGATCTGTTCCGCTGTGGACGGAGAACAAACAAGCGCCGGCTGCATGCCATCGACGATGCGGGATGCCGGCGCGGTTTGTTCAGTTACAACCGCAGCGGCGCCGAGTTCCGCTCCCAGCCTTTGAGCCAGTTGATCGACGGTTGATTTCATTTTGGCGATTCCGCCTCGTTGTAAGCGCGATCAAGCAGATCCATGAGGTGATAGACGTGAACCGTCGGACCGTAGCGCCGCGCCCCGTAGCCGAGCTGCAACATGCAGCCGGGGTTGGGCGCAACGATGGCTTCGGCCTGAGTCGCCGAGACCGACTCCATCTTCTCTTTGAGCAGCTGCTGCGACATGGCGGAATGCGTAAGGTTGTAGATGCCGGCGCTGCCGCAACAGCGGTCGGAAGCCTCCATTTCCACCAGTTTGAGTCCCGGGATCGATTCCAGCAATTTGCGCGGCTGGGCGCGCACGCGCTGGCCGTGGGCGAGATGACAGGGGTCCTGGTAGGTCACGGTCATTTCCAATCTGCCGAGCTTCCCGACGAGGCCGAGGCTAGCGAGGAATTCGCCGGCATCCTTGACCAGCGCGCTGAAGCGCGTCGCTTTTTCGCCATAGGCCGCATCGTCGCTTAACAGATGGCCATATTCTTTCATCGCTGCGCCGCAGCCGGCGGCATTCACAATGACCGCATCAACACCGGTTTCGAGAAAGGCGTCGATGTTGCGCCGGGCCATCATCTTCGCCGCGACGCTTTCGCCGTTGTGAGTATTCAACGCGCCGCAACAGATCTGACCTTTGGGAAATACGACCTCGCAGCCGTTGCGCCGCAGCACCCGCATGGTCGCTTCATTGACATCGCCGAACAGGAGCGGCATCACGCAGCCATTCAGCATCGCGACTCGGGCGCGGCGCGCGCCGATCGCTGGAAGAATGCTTGCCTGCGGCTCGAAGAAACGGCGCGGGATAACGGGCAGCATGGAGTCCATTTCTCTAAGCTTGGCCGTGAGAAAAAGCCGCATGAACCGTTGCAGGCCCGTGCGCTGATAGAGGCGCAAGAACTCGGCGGCTGCTCTGAGACGCTTTGGATAGGGAAGTAACCGAGTAAAAACAAAGTTCAAAACGGCGCGAGCGAGCTTCGACCCCGGCGGACCGATCATCTCCCGCGCCTTTTCGGCGATGTGACCATACTGTACACCGGAAGGGCAGGCGCTCTCGCAGGCGCGGCACAGCAGACAAAGATAGAGATGTTCTTTGAATCGGTCGTTAAGCTCGATCCGCCCATCCGCGGCGGCTTTGACCAGATGGATCCGGCCGCGCGGCGATTCCGGCTCCAGGCGCAGCACGCGGTACGTCGGGCACTGATTCAAACATAACCCGCAATGAACGCAGCGGTAGAGCTCGGGGAGATCGAGCGCTTCGATCTTCGCCGGGTCCGTTTGGTTTTCTTTGTGCTGAAGGGGATCCACGAGTGACGTTCCATTCAGTTTCGATAGTCACCCCTCACCCTAGCCCTCTCCCGCAAGGGGAGAGGGAACCTAAGAAGTCTCCCCTCCCTTGACGGGAGGGGATTAAGGGGAGGGTGATTTCAAATCCACAACCCCGCCGGAATATTCGCCGGTTGGCGGCGAATTTCGCCGCAGCTGATCGGCGTCGGAAATAATTTCGCCGGATTGAAACGGCCATCGGGATCGAAGACCTTACGCACGCGCGTCATCGCTTCGAGATCGGCTTCGTTGAACAAAAGACCGATGTAGGCTTTTTTCTCCAGGCCGATGCCATGCTCGCCGGTGATGCTGCCGCCCAGCTCGATGCAGGCGCGCAGCGTCGCCGCTCCCGCCTCGACTACGCGATCCAGTTCGCCGGGCGTGCGCATATCAAAAAGAATGTTCGGATGCAGGTTGCCGTCGCCGGCATGAAAAACGTTGGCGATGCGCAGATCGAATTGTTTGCTGATCGCGGCGATGCGCCGCATGATCTCCGGCAGTTGGCTGCGCGGCACCACGCCGTCCTGCACATAGTAATTCGGCGCCAGGGCGCCCATGGCCCCGAACGCTCCCTTGCGCCCTTTCCAGAGAAGCTGGCGTTCCGTTTCATCGCGCGCCACCCGGGCTTCGCGCGCGCCGTCGCGTTGGCAAATTCCGCGCGCCATCTCGACCGCCCTCCCGGTCTGCTCGCAAACTCCTTCCACCTCGACGATGAGAACCGCCTCGGCATCGCGCGGCAAGCCTACGGGCGAGCCCCGCTCGATCGCTTCGATGGTCGTCCGGTCCATCATTTCCAGCGCGGCTGGGATGATTCCCGCGCCCGTAATATCGACGACGGCCTGCGTGGCATGATCCATTTGGTCAAAGACGGCGAGCAGCGTGCGCACGGACTCGCGCTTTTGCATCAGTCTCACGGCAACTTTTGTGACGATCCCCATCGTACCCTCGGAGCCGACGAATATGCCGCAGAGGTCATAGCCCGGTGTGTCTGGAACTTCGCCGCCCAACCAGATGATTTGGCCGTCGTCTAGAACTACTTCAATACCGAGAACGTGATTGGTCGTAACACCATAAGCGAGCGTGTGCGGCCCGCCGGAATTGTTCGCGACGTTACCGCCGACCGAGCAGGCGGCCTGGCTGCTGGGGTCCGGCGCGTAGAAGAAACCGTCTTTGGCCACGGCTTTCGTGACATCGAGGTTGATCACGCCGGGCTCGACGACGGCGACGCGATTTTGTAGATCGATTTTTAGAATGTGGTCCAACCGGGTCACGGAGAGAACGATGCCGCCCTCAGCTGGCACGGCGCCGCCGGCGAGTCCGGTGCCCGAGCCGCGCGGGACGATGGGAACGCTAGCGCGCTGCGCTGCTTTCACCACCTCCGCCACCTCATCAACGTTTCCGGGAACGACGACGATCTCCGGCATGACCTGGAAAATCGAACCGTCCTGCTCGTAGACGACAACGTCTTCCTTTTCGACGAGGACATAACGCTCGCCGACGAGCGAGCGCAATTCATTGATGAGAGCGTTCCGGTCCATCGCCAAGTAGACTATCCGAGGTTTGGACGGGGTGTCAAATAAGGTTTGACGTAAATCCATTAACTATTATATAAGCAATGTCGCGATCTCATAAACGAGTAACCCAAAGGAGGCAAACCATGACTGATCAAAAGAACGTTCAGGACCCAAGCGCGCAGAAAGTTTCGCGCCGAAACATTCTCAAGGCGGCGGTGGCCGCGGGAGGCGCGGCGGTGCTTGGCTTCCCGAATATCGTCAAGGCGCAAGGGGCCACCACTATGCGTTGGCAGTCGACTTGGCCGTCCAAGGACATCTTCCACGAGTTCGCCCTCGACTTTGCCAAGAAGGTCAATGATATGACCGGCGGCGACCTTAAGATCGAAGTCTTGCCCGCCGGCGCCGTGGTACCGGCTTTCCAGCTTCTCGAAGCCGTGTCGAAAGGAACGCTCGATGGCGGCCACGGTGTGCTCGTCTACCACTACGGCAAGCAGACGGCGCTCGCGCTCTGGGGATCGAGCCCCGCCTTCGGGATGGACGCCAACATGATGCTCGCCTGGCACAAGTACGGCGGGGGCAAGGAGCTGCTAAACAAAATCTACGCCGCCATCGGCGCCAACGTCGTCTCCTTCCCCTACGGTCCGATGCCGACTCAGCCGCTCGGCTGGTTTAAAAAGCCGGTCACCAAGGCCGATGACTTGAAGGGCCTTAAATTCCGCACCGTCGGCATATCGATTGACCTGTTTACCGGCATGGGAGCAGCCGTGAATGCGCTCCCCGGCGGCGAGATCGTGCCGGCGATGGACCGGGGGCTGCTCGATGCCGCCGAGTTCAACAACGCCTCCTCCGACCGCCTCCTCGGCTTCGCCGACGTGTCCAAGGTATACATGCTGCAAAGCTATCACCAGAACGCCGAGCAGTTCGAGATCATGTTCAATAAGACAAAATTCGACGCCCTGCCGGCCAAGATGAAGGCGATCATCGAGAACGGCGTGGAGGCGGCTTCAGCCGAGATGTCATGGAAGGCGATCGACCGCTACTCCAAAGACTACATAGAGCTTCAGACCAAGGACAAGGTCAGGGTGTACAAGACTCCGGCCTCCGTGCTGCAGAAGCAGCTCGCGGTCTTTGACGAGGTTGCGGCGAAGAAATCTGCGGACAACCCGACGTTCAAACAGGTCATCGAGTCCCAGCGCGCCTTCGCCGCGCGCGCGGTACGGTGGGACCTGGACACCAATGTGGATCGGCGCATGGCCTACAACCACTACTTCGCTCCGAAGCGAGCGCCGAAGCCGGCGGCCGCTCCCGCAAAGAAGTCGTAATTTGCTAAGCACGCTCTCGATCAGTGCGGCGCCTGCTGAAATATTTCAGCAGGCGCCGCATCTGCGTTCAGGCCGGGAGGGAAAGGGGGGCGAGCTGTAGGCCGCCCGTCTATCGTTCCGCTTCCGGAGAGTCAAGGAATGCAAAAACTTCTATTGACCGTTGATAAGATGAGCACCTGGGTCGGGCATGCGTTTTCCTGGCTCATCGTCGGGCTCACCCTGTTCGTCTCGTGGGAGGTGTTCTCGCGCTACGCGCTCGACGCCCCCCACGCCTGGGCCTACGATGCCATGATCATGCTGTACGGCTCGCTGTTCATGATGGCTGGCGCCTATACGCTGGCGAAAAACGGGCACGTGCGCGGAGACGTGCTGTACGGCTTTTTCCGGCCGCGCACCCAGGCCACGGTCGACCTCGCGCTCTACATCGTCTTCTTCATCCCCGGAGTGATCGCGCTTGTCTGGGCCGGCTACTATTACGCCGCCGAATCCTGGGCGATCAGGGAGCACTCCAGCGTCATGGCCGAGGGCCCGCCGATCTACCCGTTCAAGACCATCATCCCGATCGCCGGGGCGGTCCTGCTGCTCCAGGGCGTCGTTGAGATCATCCGCTGCATCATCTGTATTGGGCGGGGCGAATGGCCCTCGCGTGAAGAGGACGTGCAGGAGATTGACGTCGAGGAACTCAAAGAGATGGTCCACGTCAAGGACGAAGACATCCGCAAGCTTGACGAGATCATCACCCATCGGGAGTCAGGCAAGTGAAACTGCGGAAAGAACTATGGTTCGGATTCTCGCTCATGGCGATCATCGTTATCGCCGTGCTCGCGTTCACTCCGTGGGGCAATCTCGCCAACGGCCACCTGGGCCTGATCATGCTCGCCTTGATCGTGGTGACGATCATGCTCGGATTCCCGACGGCGTTCACCCTCATGGGCATGGGGGTGTTTTTCTCCTGGCTCGCCTACCGCAGCGTAAACCCCGCTCTCGCGGTCAGCCAGGTTCTGGATCTCATGGTGCAGCGCACCTACGGCGTGATGCGCAACGACGTCCTGATCGCGGTGCCGCTGTTTGTTTTCATGGGCTATTTGGTCGAGCGGGCAGCCCTCATCGACCGGCTGTTCAAGAGCCTGCATCTTGCGCTCGCGCGCGTGCCGGGGTCGCTGGCGGTGGCGACCACGGTCACCTGCGCGGTCTTCGCTACGGCCAGCGGCATTATCGGCGCGGTGGTGACGCTGATGGGGCTGCTCGCGCTTCCGCCCATGCTGCGCGCGGGCTACAACGTCTCGGTATCGGCCGGCTCGATCACCGCCGGAGGCACCCTCGGCATTCTCATCCCGCCCTCCGTGCTGCTGATTGTTTATGGAGCGACGGCCGGGGTGTCGGTGGTGCAGCTCTACGCGGGAGCGTTTTTCCCCGGCATCATGCTTGCGGGGCTCTATGTGGGTTACATCATTATACTGGCCACACTCAAGCCAAGGCTGATGCCCCCCCTGCCCGAGAGCGAGCGAAAAGTAGAGCTGCCTCCGCTTTCGCGCGCGCTGGCGGCACACGGAGGCAATGCTTTCATCGGGCTCCTGCGGGCGCTCGTGGCGGGTGACGGGGGCATTTCGAAAGGCGCGGCGTTCGGGCAGCTACTGGTCACCTTGATGCCAGCGCTGGCGATCGCCGCCTTACTGGGCGTCACCTATAGGGCGGTCACCGCGCCGGCGGTGCAGGTCGAGCTCATCCCGTCCGGGCTCATCGGGGCGCCGGAGGAAGTAAAAGAGACGGGCCTCATCGGCGCAGCGCCCGCGGAACCGGAGGAAGCCGGCATGATTAAGGAGCCCACGGCCGAAGGCGTGCAAGAATTGGCTCCGCCACCCGGCGCCCAGGAGGTGAGCCCGCAAGCCGCGAACGGGCAGCCGGCTGCGGGCACCATGGCCGACCAGATCCCCGTACCAGGCTGGTTCTGGGCCGTCCTTGGCAGCGGCGGCGGCGCGATCCTGCTGATGTATGGCCTCTGGAGTTGGGAGCGGCTCGAAATATTCAAGATGCTCCTGACCTCGTTCTTTCCGCTCGCGATCCTGATCCTCGGCGTGCTCGGCTCCATCGTCATGGGCTTCGCCACGCCCACCGAGGCGGCCGCAGTGGGCGCCTTCGGCGGTTTCGCGCTGGCCGCAGTCTATCGCTTCGTCGGGCACTGGTCCGCCGCCGGATCGGGAGGCGGGAGCCGGGGCTCGGCGGTCATCCGCACCGTGAAAGAGTTCGGAGGCATCGTCAAGGAGTCCTCGTTTCTCACCGCCAAGACGAGCGCGATGGTCTGTTGGCTGTTCGTCGGCTCGGCGATCTTCGCCGCCGCCTTCGCGCTGCTCGGAGGGCAGGAGCTGGTGGAGAAGTGGGTGTTGTCGATGGATCTGACGCCGATCCAGTTCATGATCCTCGCCCAGTTCATCATCTTCATCCTGGGTTGGCCGCTTGAATGGACCGAGATCATCGTGATCTTTATGCCGATCTTCATCCCGCTGCTGCCGCACTTTGACATCGACCCCCTGTTCTTCGGGCTGCTGGTGGCGCTAAACCTCCAGACCGCCTTCCTATCGCCTCCCGTGGCGATGGCAGCGTTCTACCTCAAAGGGGTAGCGCCTCCTCATGTGACGCTGAACCAGATTTTCGCCGGCATGATGCCTTTCATGGGCATCCAGGTTATCGCGATGGTGCTGCTGTACCTGTTCCCTGGAATCGGCCTCTGGCTTCCGTCGGTGTTTTACTCTCGGTAGCGCCCGGAGCCTGATCTCGCAATGTTTGGAGCAACCCGGAGCGGCGCGACGGCAGGCAAGTGATGGATCTCACGAATCTTCACTCACTCTCGGCCGCCGAAGCAGCTCGGCTGATCCGCGACGGCCTCATCAGCTCTGAGCAACTCGTCGAAGCCTGCTTGGCGCGTATTCGCGAGGTCGACGCCAATGTGCAAGCCTGGGCGTTCCTCGATCCCGAACACGCACTCACACAGGCGCGGGCGGCGGATGAGTATCGCCTTTCCGGAATACCCATTGGGCCGCTGCACGGACTACCCATCGGCATCAAGGACATCTTCGATACCGCCGACATGCCCACGGAGAACGGCTCAACGCTCCACGCCGGCCGCACGCCGTCGCGTGATGCGAAGGTGGTTTCCATGTTTCGGGCCGCGGGCGCGGTGATCATGGGGAAGACCGTGACTACCGAGTTCGCTTACTTCTCACCAGGAAAGACGCGCAATCCGCACAACGCGGAGCACACGCCGGGCGGCTCCTCGAGCGGCTCGGCGGCTGCGGTTGCCGCCGAGATGGTGCCGCTGGCGATCGGCAGCCAGACCAACGGCTCGACGATCCGTCCCGCAGCCTATTGCGGCGTCGTCGGCTTTAAGCCGACGCACGGCCTGATCTCGCGCCACCGTGTGCTTCCGCTTTCGCGCACACTCGATCACGTCGGCCTGTTTGCGCGTTCCATCGATGACATCGCCCTGCTCGCCGAGCAGCTCACCGAATACGACGAGCATGACCCCGACACCCGGCCGCGCGCGCGGATTCCGTTTATCGAAGTCGCGGCGCAAGAACCACCCTTGCCGCCCATGTTCGCATTCATAAAGACGCCGATGTGGGAGCGGACCGACGACGATACGGAAGAAGGATTTGCGGAGATCGTCGAGCAGCTCGGAAGCCAGGTCGAAGAAGTGGAGCTGTTCCCCTCCGCAACCGAAGCATGGCAGTGGCACCAGACGATCATGGCGGCCGAGATGGCGGCGAACTTGGATCGGGAATGGAAAGCGGGCCGCGATCGTCTGTCCGAACAACTGCGCGTGCAAATTGAACGCGGCCGCGAAGTGCGCGCGGTCGATTACCAGCGGGCAATCAGCCGGATCATGCCCATTCACGAAAGCCTGCTAGAGCTTTTCGAGCAACGCTACGACGCGATCCTAACGCCCGCCGCTCCGAGCGCCGCGCCCAAAGGTCTTGCATCGACCGGAGACCCTTCCTTCTGCACGCTCTGGACGCTCTGCGGAATGCCTGCGATCAGTTTGCCGCTTCTGCAAAGCACCAACAACGGTCTTCCGCTTGGCGTCCAGCTTGTCGGCCCGCGCCACGGGGACGCACGCCTTTTGCGCACGGCGAGATGGCTGTCGGCGAAGGTCGCTACCGGTTGACGCACCCGGTGGGGCGCAAATTACCGGTGGGCATGCTGCGCCATCTCTTCATATAGATCCCCAAAGTGGCGTCCTCCCGAAGTTGTCTCCTTGGTCTGTTGGGCTGCCTTCTTTACCCGTTTACACTGCATTAGTCGTACTAATGCGGCCGCTTGCTAGACTTAAGCCGATCTGATCTGATAATAAGGTCCCAGAGAATTTGGGGTATGCGAAGGGTCCTGGTCATTGAAAAGTCAGGTAACATTCACGCGCGGCTCAAACAGCGCTTCCGCGGAGATCATATCTCAGTGGACGCCATGCCCTGCATTCCCAGAGCCGTGGAAGAGTTTAGGACGGCGGCATACGACGTTCTTATTTGGGATTCCCTTACATCGTTAACGGAACAATCCAAAGGTCTTCATCTGCTTGACTTCTTGACCAGAGATTCGAGCCGAACCTATATCATTGTTATTGCGGATCAGAACACCAGCGCTATTCGTCTTGATCGCCTGAAAGCCTACGCACATCGTACCCTCACGCGGCCCGTAGATGACGATGAGGTTTGCGCGCTCGTCGCTCAAGCCTTCCAGCAACAGGCTTCCCGGGAGCCGGACGGCAACCATCCTTGGACCCATGTTCCGTTGGAGTTCGAAGGTATGCTGGGGATCAGCTTGCCGATGCAGGAGGTGTTTCAAAGAATCCTTGAGGTGGCGGAGGAGGACATATCCGTCTTAATCACCGGAGAGACGGGCACGGGCAAGGACATGGTCGCGTCTGCGATTCACAACAGAAGCCGGCGAAAGAACGGTCCTTACGTCGCCGTCAATACCGGGGCCATGCCTTCCGAGCTAATCGCAAGCGAACTCTTTGGCCACGAAAAAGGCGCCTACACGGGCGCCGTTGAAACGACCAAAGGGCGCTTCGAGGAAGCTCATGGGGGGACCATTTTCCTCGATGAAATCAGCACTATCAACGAGAAATCGCAAGTGAGTCTTCTCCGAGTTCTAGAAACCAAGACCTTCCGGCGAGTCGGAGGAGAAAAAAATATCTGTGCCGACGTTCGCGTCATAGCAGCGACCAATGAGAATTTGGAAGAGGCTGTCAAACAGAAAAGGTTCAGGGAGGATCTCTTCTATCGCCTTGACGTTTTCCATATCCATGTGCCCGCTCTCCGCGAACGTCCGGGAGGCATCACGCTACTGACCAATCATTTCGTGCCTCACTTCAACGCTATCTACAAGAAAAAAGTGCGCGCCGTTGCCCCGGAGACCTGGCGCTGTCTCAGGAGCTACCCCTGGCCGGGTAATGTGCGGGAAATGAAGAACGTTATTCAACGCGCGGTCCTGATGGCGAAGGGAGAAGAGCTGACGGCTGACCTTCTCCCGTTGAGAATCAGAGCCGCCAACGCCGCGGAAGCAAGCGCCGCGACCCAGCATTGTGCGATTCATGCGGGCATGACTCTTGATGCCGTCGAAAGAGAATTCATCCACATGACCCTCGCCTTGACGCAAGGGAACAAGAAAGAGGCGGCCCACAGGCTCGGGATCAGTCGGCGAGCGCTTTATGACAAGCTAAAAAAACACGCATTGTGAGAGTTCAACGGTAACCTGCTGCAAGTGGTGATTACCTCGGCCGCAGACATCACGCATATCAACACCTGCCCTTGCGTGTGAGATATCTGCACACGCAGTAAATGACATTGTAAAATTTTGCACAGTCATCAACACTCCCTGTCACACCGGAAATTCAGAGTATTTACCTTACACGCTTCGAACTTACGTCGCGTTATCCGCCGATTTTTCCTCTTGGTCTCTTGATTGCTTTCCTAGCGTACGGCGGGCGTGCCGGAAAATTTAGGGAATGAGCGCGCCAGACGCTGTGACTGCTCTGAAGAGTTTACCTGAGCGCGCAGCTCTCACCTGAGAGAATGCTTCACTAACGGAACGATGGATGTTTTTCGTTTCGGTCGTGACGGGCTCCGACGCTTTGCAAAAGCCATGCTGGTTTGTGCGGGAACTTGTGAGGAAGTCGAACGGCGCCTGCTCAGCGCCGGGTGCAAGGTCACAAAGGTCGCCGATGGCGAGACTGCGGTCGATAAGATCCGGCGCGAATATTTTGATACGGCCGTACTTGTTTCGACTGGCAAGGAAATGGACCTGGTCGAAACATTTTTCAATCTGAGAGACATCAGCCGTTCGATGGAAATCGTCATTGTCACGGATCGAGCTGACGTGAGCAGCAGCCTTCTTGGAGCAATTACAACCACTGCCAATACGACAATGATCAATCTCCACGGATTAGAAGTCTTGCTCGAAGCGCATAGAGAAAGGAAAGACAATACCTTGTTCAGAGGAGGAAAATAACATGAAAGTCAGAATCTGCTTATCGATGGCTGCAATGATCGGGCTTGTTGTCCTCACCGGTGCCGCGCGGTCATCAGCCGATGATTTCTACAAAGGCAAGACGATTCGCTTTGTCGTCGGATTCGCGGCCGGCGGCGGCTATGACCTAGCTGCTCGGACTGTAGGTCGGCACATGGGCAAGCACATCCCCGGAAATCCTACCATCGTCGTTGAGAACATGACCGGGGCGGGGAGCCTTATTGCAGCGAACTACACTGCCAATAGCGCCAAACCCGATGGCCTGTTCGTTGGAATCTGGAATGGCGCGCATGTCCTCCGGCAGGCCATGGGAGATAAGGCCGTAAGGTTTGACGCGCGGAAGCTCGGCTGGATTGGCGCTCCTACCCTAGGGACACCTTATTGTGCCATCATGGCATATACGGGGTTAAAGACGCTAAACGATGTTCTGGCCGCAAATCGGGAAATCAAGGTCGGGGCCACCGCGCCTGGATCTACCTACGATGACCTGCCCAAGATACTCAATCTCACCCTGGGGACGAAGTTCAACGTCGTGAGCGGTTATGAGGGAACGGGTACGATCCTCGTGGCCATGAAGAGAAAGGAAGTGGAGGGCGGATGCTGGACCTGGGAGTCGGCGAGAACGACCGCTAGGGCTATGCTCGACGCTAAGGGCGACGATCGATTAATCCCCTATCTTATTCACCGCCGGTGGGACGAACCTGAAGTAAAAGACCTCCCGCTAATACCTGATGTCTTAAAAATGGATGAGGACAAGCTTGGGGCCTACAGGACTTGGGCTGGAACCTACGAGTTTCAGCGGCCCTTTAGTGTCCCGCCTGGAACGCCCAAAGAGCGTCTCCAGCTTCTGCGTAAGGCCTTCGGTGACACGCTGAAAGACCCTGAGTTCTTGGCTGAGGCCAAAAAAGTGAAGTTTAAAGTCACTTACGTGCCAGGGGAGGAGGTTGAAAAGAAAGTGGAGGGGATGCTGGCGATTACTCCCAAGGCCAAAGAGCTTTTGAGCTTCTTGATGGTCAAGCCGAAAAAGTAAGCCAGGCAAGGAAAAGATAACTCGTAGATCTCATGGATAGGAGGGAAAATCATGAAAGCGAAATTGTGGCTACCCCTAACCCTAGCAGGGCTCGTTTCATTGGTCACAGGTTCTGCACAAGTATCGGCCGATGACTTCTATAAGGGCAAAACCATCCGCTTTGTCGTGGGACTGGCGCCTGGCGGGGGCTACGATCTGTCGGCCCGGACCGTCGGGCGTCACATCGGTAAGCATATTCCCGGAAATCCCACCATCATCGTCGAAAACATGACCGGCGCCGGGAGCCTTATCGCCGCGAACTACACCTACAATAGCGCCAAATCCGACGGTCTTTTCGTTGGGATCTGGAATAGTGCCATGGTCCTGCGCCAGGCCCTTGGCGACAAAGCCATGCGGTTTGACGCGCGCAAATTCGGCTGGCTCGGCGCTCCAACCGTTGGTACGCCTCATTGCAGCATCATGGCCCACACCGGATTGAAGTCGCTGAAGGACGTTCTTGCCACCAGCCGAGAGATCAAGGTGGGTTCAACCGGACCCGGGTCGACCTACGACGACACGCCTAAGATACTGAACCGGACCATCGGGACGAAGTTCAAAGTGGTCAGCGGCTATGAAGGAAGCGGTCCGATCTACGTGGCCATGCGCAGAAAGGAGGTGGACGGCGGTTGCTGGGGCTGGGAGTCGGCGCGGACCACGGCTCGAGCACTGCTGGACGGCAAAGGCGATGAGAAGCTGATCCCATTCCTCATCCATCGGCCGCAGCCGGATCCCGAGGTTAAAAACCTGCCGATCATTCCAGAACTCATCAAGGGCGAGGATAACCTTTCCGCTTATAACACTTGGGTCGGGACTTTCGAGTTTCAGCGTCCCTTTATGGTTCCGCCAGGCACGCCGAAGGAGCGGCTTCAACTTCTGCGCAAAGGCTTCGCCGACACCATGACGGACCCGGAGTTCGTAGCTGAAACCAAAAAGTCCAAGTTGCAAATAACCTACGTCTCTGGGGAAGAAGTCGACAAATATGTGGACAAAGTCCTGTCGATTACGCCCAAGGCCAAAGAGCTTCTCGACTTCTTAGCGACCAAGCCGAAAAAATAGCGGGGCTTGTCTATGGAATACATCGACGCTTTGTATCATGCCCTGCTCAACATCTTGCCTTTCACCAGCCAGGGCCAGCAAGCCTTTTACTTCATGCTGGTGGGAATCTTCATCGGCTTCTGGGTCGGAATCCTGCCTGGCCTGGGAGGCGCGGCAACTCTGGCTCTCATGCTCCCATTCATCTACAAAATGGACCCCACATCGGCTTTCGCCTTTCTGTTGGGGGCAAACGCCGTAACCGCCACAACCGGAGACATTACTTCAATTCTGTTCGGTGTTCCCGGCGAGGGAACAACAGCTTCCACGATCGTCGACGGTCACCCCATGGCCAAGAAGGGCGAAGCCGGGCGGGCTCTGGGCGCAGCTCTGATGAGTTCTTTGGTCGGCGCTGTTTTTGGTGCATTTGTTTTGGCCTTGGCGATCCCCATTGCCGCCCCGTTGGTTCTCGCCATCGGTTCTCCTGAGTTCTTTATGCTCGCTCTTCTGGGCATCACCTTCGTCGGATCGCTGAGCGGCGGAAACATCGTCAAGGGTTTGATGGCCGGGGGTCTCGGGCTAATGATCTCCACCATCGGCTTGGACCCCATACGGGGCGTACCGCGCTTTACTTTTGAGGGCATCCTGGGACAGGGACCCTCGATCTTCTTGTGGGACGGCATCGACCTCGTCGCCGTCACTATAGGACTCTTTGCCATCCCCGAAATTATCGATTTGGCCGTGAAAGGAACGAGCATCGCCCGAGAGCAGGTTGGAAAACTAGGCGGCGTCATGGAAGGAGTCAAAGATACCTTTCGCCACTGGTGGCTGGTTTTAAAGTGCAGTGCTCTCGGCGCCTATGTCGGCATACTTCCTGGAGTGGGGGGCGGCACAGCCCAGTGGGTCGCATACGCTTATGCAGTTCAGAGTTCCCCTAACAGAGAGCGCTTCGGAAAGGGTGCCGTCGAAGGAGTGCTTGGCCCAGGGGCCGCCAACAACTCGACCAAAGGAGGCGATCTGATTACCACGGTTGCCTTCGGCATCCCGAGCAGCGTCTCTACAGCGATCTTGTTCGGGGCTTTCCTCATCCAGGGGATCGTACCGGGCCCGGACATGCTGAATCCGGCTAAGCATCTCACGCTTACCTTTTCCTTCGTCTGGATCATTATCGTTTCCAACATCATTACCGTTGCAGTTTGTTTTCTTTTTCTCAACCAACTGGCAAAGATCACCAATATCAGAGGATCCCTGCTCATCCCTTTCCTTCTCGTGCTGATTTATCTCGGCGGATTCACCGTCAAGAACAGCTTCGGCGATATGCTCATGGTGCTCATCTTCGGCGCGCTCGGTTGGCTCATGGTCCAGTTCGACTGGCAGAGGCCGCCTTTGCTCGTGGGCCTGGTTTTGGGAACGATCACCGAGAGAAACTTCTGGATCTCCACCAGAGCTTATGGAGCCGGTTGGCTGCTGCACCCTGGAGTTCTCATTATTGCCGTTTTCATCGTCGGAGCGATCCTCTATTCCATTCGGCAAATCCTGCGGGAGAAGAGGGAATCCCCACCGGCCATTGCGGAACCGGCGCCGGAGCCTGACATCGTGATGCTCAGCAGCCCCGTTTATCGGCCGATTTTCGCGCTCTTCTTCGTCGCCCTGTTTATCTATGTGCTGCGCGAGACTTATTATGAGATCCAGCCCATGGAAGAGCGCGCCGCCCTCTTTCCTATGGTTCTCGGCATTCCATGTCTGGCTCTGGCCCTTTTGGCTTTTGGCCAGGAGCTTTTCAATACGCTGCGCCGCCCGACGGACCTAACCCATCCCCCGGCAATCTCACCGTCCTCCGAGACGACCGTCATACGGAGCCGCGCCGTCTCCATCGTCGCGTGGACTCTGGGTTTCTTCGCTACTATCTGGCTTTTGGGCTTTGTAATCGCCGTGCCGGTTGCAAGCTTCCTCTACTTTCGCTTCGCGGGCGGTGAGAAATGGTCGATCAGCATTCTATTGAGCCTGGTAGCTGGAGCGATTTTCTACGGCTTGTTCGATTACTTCCTCCACCTGCCTTTCCCAGAGGGAACGTTGTTGGCGTGGTTGAACCTCTATGGATAGTTCGTTGTTTATTTTAGTCTCACTGATCTCAACTTCACTCGACCAACCTTTCTATAGAAAGGCGAAAGGCGCCTCCTGACATCCGCTTGGAGATCAAAATGTCATAGGAACTTTGGCCCCAAGTCCCAAGGTGCAATGCGTCAGCGCAAAGGAGAGTGCCATGAAGAAAATTCTTTTTAGCTTTTTCTTTTTGTTGGCATGGAACTCAATCCTTCAAGCCCAGACACCGTTCTATCAGGGAAAGACGATTACTTTGGTGGCAGGGACCTCCGCGGGAAGCCAGTATGATGCTCATGCGCGCCTCATAGCCCAACATTGGGGCAAGCACATTCCAGGAAATCCAGACTTCATCGTGCAAAATATGGCGGGGGCCGGCTCTTTGATCGCGGCGAATCATCTCTACAACGTGGCCAAGCCCGACGGTCTGACTATCACGTCAATCATTCCCGCCATTTATTTCAATCGACTCGCCGGTCGCAAAGAGGTCCGGTTTGACTACCCTAAATTCAATTGGATCGGCAGCGTGGACCGCTCGGATAATGTCATTTATATGCGCTCCGATACGCCGTTTAAGACCATCTATGACGTACGCCGCGCCGCGCAGCCGCCCAAGTGCACCGCCACCGGAACCGGCACCATCGGCCACTACATGCCAAAACTTTTAAATGAAACGATCGGGACCAAATTCGAAATCATTTTAGGTTATCCGGGCGGACCGGAGATGGATCTGGCGGTGGAAAAAAAACGAGGCCCAGTGCCGTGCCTTTACCCACGCGGCTTGGTTCAGCGGCGAGCCGTATCGAACCTGGCAGACCACCGGATTCGCCCATGTGCTGATCCAAACCGGGAGAAAACGGGATGAAAAGTTGTCGCAAGTGCCGACGCTCAACGAGTTGATGGATGAGTTCAAGACCGAGGAGGCGGGGCGCCGTTTAGCTAATGTGGTGCTTGCTTCCGGAGAACTCGGCCGTCCCTATCTGTTGCCTCCCGCGATACCCGCCGAACGGCTCAACATTTTGCGTGAAGCCTTTATGAAGTTGATGACCGATCCCGGCTTTTTGGCCGACGTCAAAAATCGGAATCTAGAGGCGGAACCCACCACCGGAGAAGAGCTTGAAAAGTTAGCAAAAGAAGTTATGACCCAACCGCCGGAGGTTATCGAACGGATGAAGAAACTCATGGGGAAGTGACATTGGAGATAGCTTGGCTCACAGCTTGTCGAAGGAGGACGTCATGCACAAAGCGTTTTTCTGTCCCATTGTTCTCTTAGTCATTTTGGCGGTCATCGCGCCAGTCCGGAGAGGTAGCGCCGCCGATACCATGGCGTATGTGTCCGATTCTCCCGGCTCTTCAGCGCCCTACTGGGTGGCTAAAGAGACAGGCCTGTTCAAGAAAAACGGACTGGACATAGACCTTTTATTCATTAACGGCAGCAGTCGCGCCGTCCAGACTCTCGTCGCCGGCGATCTTCACTTTACCGGCCCCGTCGGAACCTCGGCCATGAACGGCAGAATGGCCGGTGGCGACGTTACGATTATCCACAGCATCGTAAATACCCTGCCCTACTACATCATTGGCCAACCGGCGATTAAGTCGCCTGAAGATCTCAAGGGCAGATCCGCCGCGACGCATATCCCGGGGACCTCGGCGGACTTTGCGCTCCGCCTGGCCCTTATGAGATTTGGCATCCCCTATAGGGATATCAAGGCTGTCATGGTAGGAGGCGCACCGGCTCGAATTGCCGCGGTGATGACCGGGCAACTCGACTTCGCGGTTATCACTGAATCAGGAAAGCTGCAAGGCGAGAAGGCCGGTTTAAAAGTGGTTCTCGATATGGCGAAGCAAAATATCCCGTTTCAATTTACCTGCACCGTGACCAGCAGAAAGATGATCCAGGCGAGTCCCGAAAAGGTCATGGGTGTAGTCAAAGCCATGATCGAGGCGGTCCACTACTTTAAGACCCATAAGGAAGAAGCCATCAAGATCATGCAAAAGTACACCCGCGGCCAAGAGCGCAGCGTCTTGGAGGGGACCTTCGAGGCGTACAAAGAACTTTTTGTCGAGGACGGGTATCCGACCATCGAAGGTCTAAAGAACACCCTCGATGTCCAAGCCTCGTGGGACGCTAAAGCGGCTAAGGCCAAAGTAAAGGACTTTGTGGACCTGCGCTTTGTGAAAGAGCTCAAAAAGACCGGCTTCGTTGACCGACTCTATGGCCGGCGTTAAATCGGGAGAGACTAGAAAACCAGATGAACGAGTACGACCAGGAATCCAAGAGTATTTTCGGTTTGTAAACCAAAAGGCGCGAACCTGTGAAAACGCTGCTTGTCGCGTTACTGGGAACGGCTATTTTCTGCCAGCCGGTGTTTGCGCGGCCTCGGTCCGTCCTGGACATGGAGTTAGTCGAAGGCGCGAAGAAAGAACAAAAGTTGGTTCTCTATATCACCATCGACTTGCCACAGACCATACAAGTCGTTCACCACTTCGTTCAGAAATACTCGTTCTTGGACCTTGAGCTTCACCCGCTCGAAACCGAAACGCTCGTTACAAGAATTCAAGACGAAGCGCGCAGCGGCATGTCTACGTGGGATGTCGTGCTGGGCGGTGGTGGCTTATTTCAGCCCTTAATGGAAGCGAATCTGGTCGCCTCCTACCATTCGCCGCAACGGGAAGCTGTCAGCGAGGCATTGAACGACAGCGAAGGTTATTGGTCCGGCTACTATATCAACCCGTACGTCCTCAGTTACAGCACAACTCTAGTAAAGGAGGCAGAAATTCCCAAATCCTATGACGAGCTACTTGAGCCGCGCTGGAAAGGTAATCGAATCGCGATCGACAGCACCGCTCACGGGCTATTGCGCGGGCTCACGCTAGTCTGGGGCGAGGACAAAGCCGTTGCGTACTTAAAACGACTTGCCGACCAGCAGCCAGTCATGGCTCGCGCGAGCATTACCGCGGTTGATTCCATGCACACCGGCAAGGTTGCAATGGTGATCGCCCGCGCTCCGGTGATTCAGGGATACAAGAAGAAACTGCAGTCGCCTATCGACTGGGTTTCTCTCGAACCCACTGTGGCACAGATCGACGCGGTTATGTTGTCGTCCCGGTCTCCCCATCCCAACGGCGCGCGACTTTTTGTTGATTTTGTTCTGTCCAAGGAGGGGCAGAGCGCTTTGGCCGGCATTCAACAGATTCCGGTACGGAGAGACATGGAACCACGGTTAAACACTATGCCCCAAGGCCACCAGTGGTTTGTGGAACGGCCGGATAAGCATGTCAATTTTTATCAGACGGTCAGACGGTTTCGGGAGATTTTTGGGATTCAGTGACTGCTCAAGCCCGTATGTCCGTTAAGTCAAGGTTGAAACGGGGTAATCGAGAAACAAAGGAGGACGCGATGAAATCGAGAATCATTATTTTACTGGCGAGTCTGGTCGCTCTCACATTGCTTGCGGTCGCGATCCGGAATGTAGCGGCGGATGAGTTCTACAAGGGGAAAAGGCTTCGCTTTATCGTCGGCTATGCTCCCGGCGGAGGTTACGATACCTACACCCGCGCCATCGCCCGCCATATTGGGAAACATATTCCGGGAAATCCCTCGGCGGTAATTGAAAACATGGAAGGAGCGGGGAGCCTTGTGGCCGCGAATTACATGTTCAACAAGGCCGAGGCCGATGGGCTCACGGTGGGCAATTTCAATAGCGGCATGGTGACGCAGCAAGCGTTGGCCGCAAAGGGTATCCGCTTCGACGCGCGCAAGTTTGGCTGGGTAGGGTCTCCGGGCAAGGGGTGGCCGACCTGCATGGTGATGGGATTTACCGGTCTTAGAACTCTCGACGATGTCCTTATGTCGGGGGACAAGCTTAAGTTCGGCGGAACGCGAGCCGGCGCTTCCTCTGATGATCTGCCGAAGCTTATGGATGCGCTGATGGGAACCCATCTTCAGGTCATCTCCGGATACAAGGGCACCGGTCCGATACGTGTTGCACTACAGCGTCGAGAGATCAACGCGCTTTGTTCCGGTTGGGAATCGATGCGGGTCACCGCCAGGGCTATGTTGGACGCCAAGGGTGATGACAAATTAATTCCCTTCGTAATTCATGGCCACGTAGAAGATCCGGAGGTTAACGATCTTCCCCAATATACCAAGGTGATCAAGGGTGACGAAAATGTAATGGCCTTTAAGGCCTGGGCCAATCAGTATGATTTTCAGCGGCCCCTGATGGTTCCGCCGAAAACCCCAAAAGATAGATTGCAAACGTTGCGCTTGGGGTTACAAAGAACGGTCGCGGACCCTGAATTTTTGGCGGAAGCAAGAAAGAGCAAACTGGTCATCGATAAAGTAACGGGCGAGGATATAGAGCGGTCCGTGGAGGAGATTCTAACGATATCGCCAGGGGTCAAGAAAAAACTCATGGTCTTGGCGCCGGGGAAAAAAGAGTAGCATGTGAGGCGATTGTTACAGAACAGGCAGACCCTCAGTTGGTCAGTACGCGATTTAACAAGGACTCGGCTCCGCCGAACAAATACGGAGGCCTTATAACCAAAAAGCCGGTGGGCATGTGCTTTGCCCTTCTACTCTCATTGTTCGGTTTTCAGGTGAATTCTCTGGCAACGGATAAGGTGCGTTTCGCTTACATCTCCGATTCCATGCGCTCCACAGCGCGGTCAATGCTCAACGCCAAGGGTGATGACCGGATGATCCCCTTTGTCATAAGCGACCGTTGGGAAGATCCCGAGGTGAAAACGGCTCCGCTCTTCAGCGAAGTCTTTCGTGACGAAGATAACCGCCGGGCGTTCAATACATGGAACGTGGCGAATCAATTCTCTCGCCCATTCACGCTTTCTCCGGGCACTCCCAAGGATCGGGTAAACATACTGCGAAAAGCGTTTAAAGCCACCATAGAAGACGCGGACTATATCGCGGATGCAAAAAAATCCAAGCTGACCGTTGAGTATGTATCCGGTGAAGAAGCAGAGAAGCTCGTCGATCAAATCTATTCGATGCCTCCGCAGGTAAAGGAGAGGCTGAATTTTACCGTTAGAAAACGGGGCCAATCATAGGACTCATTGCCGTAAACATCTTACAAATGGAGGAAACTATGAAAGCTCGGGTGATTTACTCGCTCATTACGATTTTGGGCTTGCTTCTATGGACGAACTTGCCCGGCGCGAGCGCCGCCGATTTCTACGATGGCAAAACGTTACGCTTTGTCGTTGGCTCGGCGCCCGGCGGAGGCTATGACACCTACACGCGCATGATCGCGCGCCATATGAGCCGCTACATCCCGGGAAATCCCGCGGCTGTGGTCGAAAACATGGAAGGCGCCGGCGGCTTGGTGGCGGCCAATTTTATTTACAAGCGCGCAACTCCCGATGGACTGACCCTCGCGGTTTTCAACAACTCCAACATTGTGCAGAAGGCCCTCGGCGATCCCAGGATCAACATCGATTTTCAAAAACTCGGCTGGATCGGCGCGCCGAGCGTGGGCGCGCCGATGTGCATGATCATGGGATTTACTGGATTGAAGACATTGGACGATGTTCTTAGATCCACAAAACCGCTCAAGATGGGAGCCAACCGAGCAGGGACGACCGGATACGATCTGCCCCTGATTCTGAACCAAACCCTGGGCACCAAGTTCGATGTGATCAGCGGTTACACCGGGACGGCGAAAATCCGCGTCGCGTTGCAAGCTCATGAGATCGAAGGTTTCTGTTCGAACTGGGAATCGATGCGTGTAACCGCTCGCTCGATGCTGGATGCCAAAGGCGATAGTAAGCTCATCCCGTTCGTCATGAGCGATCGGTGGGAGGACCCGGAAGTCAAGGATCTTCCTCTGTTCAAGAATGTGATCAAGGATCCGAAGAAATTCGCGATCTTCAAAGCCTGGGCCAATCAAATGGATTTTCAGCGGCCGCTCTCCTTCCCTCCCGCAACCCCCCATGAGCGCCTCGAAATCCTGCGTAAGGCGCTCGCCGAAGTCTTACAAGATAAGGCGCTGCTCGAAGAAGCGAAAAAATCAAAGCTGGTGATCACTTATGTTTCCGGCGAACGCACCGCCGGATTAGTTAAAGAGATTCTCTCGATGCCCGCGGACGCTAAGAAAAGCTTGGCGTTCCTGGTGCGATCGCAGAAAGGGTAGCTTGGGGCCTGACTAATCGTCCATCAGTAAACGAGTCGGATGGAGAACGGAAAGGAGAGACCCATGAAAACTATCACACGAGCCGTTGTCGCGATCGTCGCAATCCTCGGCTTAAACGCCGGGACCGCCGCTCACGCCGAAGATTTATACAAAGGCAAAAACATCCGCTTCATTGTGGGATTCGCCGCCGGCGGCGGTTATGACGCCTACGCCCGCACGGTAGGCCGATATATCAGCCGGCATATTCCGGGCAACCCTTCGGTGGTGGTCGAGAACATGGACGGGGCCGGCAGCGTGATCGCCACCAACTATATGTATAACAAAGCCGAAAAAGACGGGTTGACGGTCGGCATTTGGAACTCACATAACGTCTTTAATCACATGATGGGCGATCCGAGCCTGCGCATCGATGGCCGGAAATTCGGGTGGATCGGCTCCCCCGGTAAGGACTCCGTCGCCTGCGCGATCATGGGCTTCACGGGTCTCAAATCTTTCGATGAGATCGTCGGGTCAAAGAAGCGCCTGCGCATGGGCGCCACCCGGGCCGGCAACACGACGCAGTTGCCCGAGATGCTTAACCGCTGGGCAGGTGCCCACTTCGACGTGATTCAGGGTTACACGGGCACTTCGAAGATCCGTCTCGCCATGCGTTCACGGGAAGTGGACGGCGCTTGCTGGACCTGGGATTCGATGCGCGCCACGGCAAGGTCGATGCTCGAAGCCAAGGGTGAGGATAAAATGATCCCGTTCATCGTCGCCGACCGGTGGGAAGATCC
>Ga0214472_10000557_pt1 | contig 45380 bp, 28 predicted proteins | sample RVTome_6_FD_207662 | JGI IMG/M metagenome (GOLD analysis project Ga0214472, IMG submission 207662) | Soil microbial communities from uranium-contaminated site in the Upper Colorado River Basin, Wyoming, United States - RVT140D175 | ecosystem: Environmental > Terrestrial > Soil > Contaminated >...
GGTCACATCGCCCAAGTCACCGAAACCCACTTTCAATCGGGCTTCTGCAAGGTTGAATGCAAACTCTCCCTGTTTAACCTGCTGCTCCCTGGCCCAGACGTCGGTGCGTGCGAAGACCAACTGCCAGTAAGCATCAATCACGCCGCGGATGAGCTCCTGCACGCTGTCTTTGAACTGAAAGTAAGATCGTTCGGTGTCGATCCGCGCCAGCACGATCGGGGCGCGGCTCACGCGCACCCCGGCGCCTTGCAGCAGCGGCTGCACGTAGCTCAGGTCGACTGACGAGCGGTTATTGGGATTCAACGGCAGCAGGTCGGTGCGGTTGCGCGTCGCATTGGTGTTTACCCCCAGCCGCAACGTGCCGCCGGTGACCGTTTGCTTCGAGGCGCCGGCCCGCAGGTCGTAGTCGCCGGTGGTCGTGCCGCGGATGATCGACCGCGTGGGCGGCATCGCCGGATCGGTCGGATCGAAAACCGCATTCGGCGTATCGAAGCGGTTGAACAGGTTGTTGGCTTCCAGTGTCGGGTCGAACACGCCTTGGGCTTCGTCGATCTGCACATTGGCGATCGCCGGGTCGTAGATCGTCCGCCCGCTATTGGCCGCGGCAACGCCGCCCAGGATGCGGATTACCTCCGCGTTTGCCAGCGCTACGCGGATCGCCTCGTCCATCGAAAGTTGCCAGATCGGCACATCCTGGGGCTGATACGCCACGGTTTCCGGCGGCGGCAGCGGCGGCACCGGAGCACGGGGCAACGTCGACGGATCGCGGACCTCGATCCGGCGTTGTTCCGGCAGAATGACGCTCCACGGCCGTTGGGCCTGGGCCATATCGGTCGCCAACAGCAGGGCGACACTCGCGATCGTTATCCAGGTGCGCGCATTCACCTAGTTACGATCGGACGGATTGTGACGGTAGCTCGGCATATTCAGGTTATTCCGGGCAGTGTTCAGCGCCGGGCCGGCTGCGTCCCAGGCGACCTTGACGATTGGGCAGGATTTAACGCGTCCCGCTCCACCCGCCCGTCGCGGAGCAAGATCACTCGGCGAGAGAAACGGGCGATCTCGGGATCGTGCGTGACGACCACAATCGTCAGCCCGGCTGTTTCGTTGAGCCGGTTGAACAACTGCATCACGTCGGTGCTGGTGGCCGTGTCCAGGTTGCCGGTCGGTTCGTCGGCCATCAAGATCGACGGCCGGTTGACCAGCGCCCGGGCGATGGCCACGCGCTGCTGCTGCCCGCCGGAGAGCTGCGACGGGTGATGGTCCAACCGGTCGGCCAGCCCCACGCGCTCGAGTTCTTCGATCGCCCGTTGGCGCCGCTCGCGGACTGGCAGGTGCTGGCCATACATCAACGGCAGTTCCACGTTTTCCAGCGCGCTGGTGCGGGCCAGCAGATTGAAATTCTGGAACACGAACCCGATCCGCCGATTGCGCAATCCCGCCCGGGCGTCGCGCGACATGCTGACCACCTCTTCGCCGGCCAGCAGATAACTCCCGTCGGTCGGCCGGTCCAGACAGCCCAGCGTGTTCATCAGCGTCGACTTGCCGGAGCCGGACGGGCCCATCAGCGCCACATAGTCGCCTTGCTCGATATCGAGCGAGACGTGGCGCAGGGCCTCGACCTTCACCTCCCCCAAATCGTACGTCTTCGAAACGTCCCGCAGGCGAATCAGCGGGAGTCGGCCGTCGGAGTTCTGTTCCATTGGATTTGTGGCGGGATGACGCGGCGAGTGCGTTGCGGCGGGCGGTTCGCACCGCAATCATTTTAACCGCTGGAAATCGCCACGGCGACCTCCGTTCGCCGCGCGGTGTTACCTGCTGATTCGGCGTGGAATCCGTCAGCGGGCTGCTTGGACGGTGTTCGACCGCTCGCGGCGAATCTTGACCGTTGTTGCCGCGCATCGAACCTTTTCCTTTTCGCGCGTCGGTGCGGTGCTATATCACGAGTCACGTTGAAAAGGCGGCCAAATCGTTCGATTTGAGCACAAAGCACCGCCCAATCCGAATTCGCCATACCGTTTCAGCGGCAGTCTTTACACTTCAATTACCGACTGCACTGTAAAGTCTGCACTGCAAAAACGCAGCAGAATACATTACAATCCCTCCAGGCGCGAAATGAACCATCTGTTGGATGCGCGCCAGCCGGACGGCGTGGACCATTTTGAAAGAACTGTGGCGTTGCCCTCTTATTCCGGATGATTTGATGTATCAAGCAGTCACGGACGTCGTTTGGCGAAACCGACTCGAGGAGATTGACAGCGAAGTCGAGGACATCCGCTTTCCGGATACCGACGACGGCGTGGACCAGGATGAAGAGTGGTGCGACGTCATCGTGGGGGGTGAAAAACGGCGGATTCGATTTCACGACTACGAGGACGTGTTCCGCGTGCCGGGCCTGTATGAAGAGTTGTTCTCCGGCCATTTGAAATGTTGCTCGCCCAGCTACATTGCCAATTTGCTCAACAGCGTGGTCCTCGAATACGGGGAGAACACGGACGAGCTCCGCGTGCTGGACGTCGGCGCTGGCAACGGCATGGTGGGCGACGAGCTGCAGGCGATCGGCGTGCAGTCGATTGTCGGGGTGGATATCATCTCGGCGGCGAAACAGGCGGCCGTCCGCGACCGGCCCGACGTCTACGATGAATACCGTGTGGCCGACCTGACGGATCTTCCAGAGACCGAGGAGGAGAAACTGCGCCGCAGAAACGCCAATTGCCTGGTCACCGTGGCCGCGCTCGGCTTCGGCGACATTCCGCCGTTGGCCTTCGCCAAAGCGCTCGACCTGATCGAAACGCCCGGCTGGCTGGCGTTCAACCTGCAAGAGCGTTTCTTGCGCGAACAGGACGTGACCGGGTTCAGCCGGCTGATTCGCCGTCTCAACCGCGAAGGCTACATTCAGACATTGTGCTACCGGCGATATCGCCACCGCATCGCCGTCACCGGCGAGCCGCTCTATTACGTGGCGGTCGTCGCGCAAAAGCTGAAGGATGTGGATTGCGCCTTGCTTGAGTCGCTGGAGGAATGATCGAACACGCGCGCGAGCGTGGTCCGGCGCCGGACACTGCTCCGTCATGACAACGATGGCAGCCCCATACCCAGATACGGCAATCCGCCGGCACTCCACAAAAACGACAACACGGATATCCGCTGAAAACCTGGTTCGGGCATGGTCTATTGGTGCTTAGGGGCGCTCAACGTCCGAGATCGGTCGGCTTTTCTGTTGCTTCCAACCCATTGTCGTCGACGTCCTCTCCTTGCAGCCATTTGGCTACGCCTTTTCGCGCGTCGTTCGTTTTTCGTTTCAATTGTTTGAGCCATCGCCGCGCCCAGGCGAATTCGACGGCTAGGATGGCCAGCCCCAGCAGAATCGCGACAAGCCCCGGCCCTGGCAATACGAGCATGGCGATGCCCAGCAATACGACCGTGGCGCCCACCACAAGGATCACAATCCGCCGCGCCTGCTTGTAGGATGCCACGGCGAGTTCGCCAAAGTCGTTCAACAGGGGCGAATGCAATTTCGCGGTATCGCGGCCGGAAAACAGCGAAGCCACGAGACCCACGCCCAGGATACCGCCGATGATGGCCAGCGACACGGCATTGGGGATGGGATGATGGTGCGACAACATCATTTTGACGCCAACGTAGGCGAGGACGAAGACCAGGCTCATCTTCAAGTAGCGGAATCTTTCCATCAGTCCCGCCAACGCGAAGTACAAAGACCGCAGCCCCAGGATGGCGAACACGTTGGACGTAAAGACGAGAAACGGATCGCGGGTCACGGCAAAGATCGCGGGTATCGAGTCGACGGCGAACATCACGTCGCTCGATTCGACCAGCACGAGGGCCATAAACAGCGGGGTCACGGCGCGACGGCCGCCGATGGAAGTAAAAAAATGGCTGCCGTCGAAGTGATCGCTGACCGGGAAAACGCGCTTTGTGAGGCGCACGGCAAGGTTGCGATTCGGGTCGATGTTGTCGTGGCGAACGATCAGCATCTTGACGGCCGACAAAAGCAGCAGTGCACCGAACACGTACACGATCCACTCGATTTGTTCAATCAGCGCGGCGCCGATGGCGATCATCACGCCGCGCAGCACAACAGCGCCCAGAATGCCCCAATACAGCACGCGATGTTGCTCGGCCAGCGGCACACGCAACGACGCAAAAATCATCGCGATGACAAAAATGTTGTCGATCGACAACGATTTTTCCAGCACGTAGCCGGTGAAGAATTGAACGGCCCCCTGTTGACCGCTCAAGTGCTCGGTTGAGACGACGGAGCCGCGGCCCCAGTTTTGTTCGTAAAGGAAGTAGACGAGCACGTTGAACGCCAGCGCGAGCACAACCCAGACCGCCGTCCAGGCCAGCGCTTCGGGAATGCTCATAGCATGGGCTTTCCGGTGGAAAACCCCCAGGTCAAGCAATACCATGACGGCCACAAAGAGCAAAAAGCCGATCCAAATCCAAATGCTCATAGCGAGTCTCGAATTGTCAAACTGCAGAAAAACCGGCCCTTTGAAACTTTCATTTCCGTTGAGACGTTAAACTGCCGAACCCGCGACACATCGGATCAGGCGGCGGCGTCGGCCGGCCCGGCAGCGACCGACGAAGTTTTCTTCCTCCGCGGCAGGAACACGCGTCCCAAGGGACCGGCCAGCAGGGCGGGGAGCAGCACGAGTTCGGCCACCACGCCGGCGAGCAAAATCGTCAACATCAAATAGCCGAACTGCCGGGTGGGAGTGAACGTGCTGAACGCGAATACGGAGAGGCCAAGTCCGTTGATCAGTGCGGCTTGCAACGTCGGTGTCGCACATCGCCGGTAGGCGGCCAGTATCGCCGCGTGGCGATCGCTGCTGCGGTTCAAGTCTTCGCGGAACCAGGTCAAATAGTGGATCGTGTCGTCCACCGCCACGCCCAAGGCGATGCTGGCAGACATCATCGAGCCGATATCGACCGGAAACCCCAGCCAGCCCATGCCCCCGAACACGACCAACACGGGCAAGATATTGGGCAACATCGCCACCAGGCCGGCCCGCACGCCGCGCGAGACGAACATCAACAGCGGCGTGATCGTCAAGAACGACCAGATTGTGCTTTCGATCAGGCTTTCCAGCAACGCGCGTTGCGCCTTATAGACGATTGGCACGACGCCGGTGAAGACGGCCGACAACATGGGACCGGTCCGAGCGTTCGCACCGCCGGTGTGCGCCGCGACCGGCGCTCCGGTGGTGATCGCCGCGTAATCCGAATTGAACTGGGCGACGATCGGCGCGACCACGTCTTGCAGCTCGCGGGCGAACCGGCCGTAGTCCACGTCCTTAAACGCCGCCACGCGCACGCTGATCCGCCACAATTCCGAGCCATCTTCTGAATCGGTTTGCAGGTATCCGCTTTCCAGCAGCGACTGGCGGCCGCGTTGCATTTTGGAATTGGTGACGCTGCGCTGCATGACGGAAGCGACGCCGCCCTGGTGGCCCGGCAGCGGCGGCACGAACGTCACCGGCGACATCGACGGACCGATCACGTCGTCGCCCGACGGGCCGAACCGTGCCTCGACGGCGCGCTGTACCCCATCGACGACTTCCATGCGATCCAGCAACGTGTACCGCCGGTGGTCCTCGGGCCGGTCATCGTAACGGCGCATGACGTCGGGATGAAAACGCAGCACCACTTCCATCGGCACCAGGCGACCGACGTGCTGTTCCAGCCATTGGTAGTCTTTCAAAATCCGCGCGTCGGCGGCGAACAGTTTCATCAGGTCGATGTTGGTGCGCACGCGCGTGACGCCCAGCCCCACGCCGGCGATGAAGATGAAGCAGACCGTGGTCACCCACGCCCGGCGGTGGATGATCCAGCCGCCAAACCGCCGCCAGAAGGCGTTCAACCCCGGCCAGCTTCCCGCGGTCGGCCGGTCGCGGCGCAACGACCTGACCGGCCAAAGCTCAAGCGCGGCCGGCAAGTAGACGAACAGCACGACCAGCATCAGCATCACGGCCAACGCCGAGAACATGCCAAACTTGCGAATCGGCGTCAGGTCGCTGGTGCACAGCGACAGCAGCCCCAACGCGGTGGTCACCGAACAAAACAGCGCCGGTTTCCACCCGTGGGCAAGGGCCCGCTGCGGCGCGCCCGGCAGACCATGCTCTTCAATCGCGTCGCGGTAGTAATTGATCAGGTGCACGGCGCCGGAAATCGCCAACACGTAAATCAACGACGGCATCGACATTAAAATGGCGTCTGTCGTTTCGCCCAACAGCCAGACGGCGGCCAGTCCGCCGGCGGCGCTTAGCAATCCGCAGGCGAAGACGATCAACGTCAACCGCACGCTGCGCAACGCCCGCCACGCCAAGAGCAGCCCCACCAACCCGGCCAGTCCGGCCAGCCGCACCATCGTCCTTTCCCCTTCTTCGTCGATGGCCACATTGTCCACCGGGGGACCGCCAAGATGGGCGGTGTCCAGATCCACACCACTAGCGCGCAGCGCCTGAAACAACGCGCCTTCTCCACGGTGCAGCGTGAGCCAGCCGCCGTGGTCATGGCCGAGCACGTCGCGGAATCGGCCAATCGCTTCATCGGCCAGCGTGACGACGACGCAGGTCTGTCGCCCGTCGAGTCCGATCAAGCCGCCTCGCAGCCGGTCGACCGCCACGTCGTATGGCACGTTCAGCGGCGGCGCGGTCAATCGATCGAGCAGCCGCCGGCCGGTGGTGACGGACTTGAAATACCGCGTCGTCGCAGCCGTCGCCGCGGTTCCCGCCGCCACGTTTACCCGCGGAGGATCGTCCGGGTCGGGGATCAGCAGCCGGGCGAGCCGCTCGATGCGAGGGTCGTCCGGCGCGGCGTTTTCTTCGCGCGGATCGTCCCCCAGACGGCAACCTTCCCAACTGACGATGACAAACTGGTCACCGACGAAGTGCTCGCGGAACCAACGCAAGTCGCCGGTCTCGACGTACGTTTTGGGCAGCCAGTCGGCCACCTTATTGGTATTGCTCCGCAAGGCGCGGTAGGCGCCGTAAAACATCAACGGCGTGGCGATCGCGAACACGACCAGAATGAACGGAGCGTGTCGCTCAAAAAAGGTCCGGTTTGTCTTCAATCATCGATCCTGTTTGCCGCTGATCTTGAGTGCCTTTGTCTAAAGCGGACCGTAGGATTATCGCCGGCGGAAAGGTTTAGGCAATGGGGAGGCGCCGTGCCTGCGGTGCGCTTCAATCCGGTGCAGGGTGACCAGGGACAACCGATGAATGAGCCGAGGTTTACCGGATGCCTGATCGAGGCGCGTCCAATCGGCCTGCTTCGCATGACCGACCGCGGCAAGAGCGATTTCAAGGTGCTGGCAATTCCGAACACCGATCCGCTGTTCGACGAATACCGAGGTTTGAATGACGTCCCTTCTCACTTTTTACGCGAAGTCGAGCACTTTTTCGCCACCTACAAGCAGTGGGAAGGCGTGAAAATCAAGACTCACGGCTGGCAGCCGGCCGACGCGGCCATCGAGGAGATCGCCAGTTCGGCCCGCAGGTTCACCGACGCGCAATAATCGTCGCACGCGTGGTAAACCACCGCCGCCGCCTTACTCTACCCGCGGGGCGTGGATGGTCTGTCCTGCCTGCTTGTGGACGGCTTCGACGACTCGCTTCTCGTCGTTTCGTTCAAATGTCACTTGCGCGTCGACGACCTTCCAGAAGAACTCGTCCTCGCCACGAGGAAAAATCTCGAATTTCGGCTGGCCCGTCAGTTGGGCGAACAATCGATCGCCTTCGCGGGTGACGGTGAGGATGGCGCCGCCGTAGCCGTAACGTCCCACAAAGTCATCGAACTGCTTCGGATCAGCACCGCTGTCGGCCACCAGCACGTGGCGCGGCTGCATTTGCTCCCAAAGCACGAACTCGGCCAGCTCTTGCGAGATGCTGCCAGGCAGTAATCCCTCCGGCGGCGGGGCGGCGTTGACCAGCACGGCGACGGTCACGTTGTGTTCGGGATACCGGGCCAGGTGGCTCACGAAACCGTGCAGCCCGCCGCCGTGCTGGATTTCTTTCACGCCCCGCAGTTCGCCGATTACCCAGCCGTAGCCGTACGGCATGCCGGCGGCGTCTGCTTTCAGTTCGACAGGAGTAAAGGCCGCCTCGAGGGTCGATTCGCTGAGCAACTTGTCGCCGAACACGCCTTCGTTCCAATGAAAGAGATCCTCGACCGTCGAATACAGCGCCCCGGCGCCGCCGGCTTGCGACATGTTCCAGTCGAGCGCCTTTTTCACCTCGCCCGATTCCACCGAGTAGCCGGTCGCTTCGTGCGGCAGCACGTCGGCCCAATGATGCACTCCTGTGTCTTCCATACCCAGCGGCTGGAAGAATTCCGTTTTCAAGTATTCGCCCCACGAATTGCCGGAGACCTTATCAATAATGTACCCCAGCAAAAAGTATCCGGAGTTGTTGTAGCTCCATTTTTCGCCCGGATCGAAATCGTACGGGTCGTTCTTGAACGACGCGATGTGCGCTTCGGGCTGCACGAATTTGGTGACCGACTCCAGGAAGTTCGGGTTCGAGGTGAAGCTGTGGATGCCCGAGGTGTGCGTGAGCAGATGATGGATCGTCACCTCATCGCCGCGCGGGTAGTCCGCGATGAACTTGTCCAAGGTGTCGTCGACGTTCAGCTTGCCGGTCTCCTGCAATTTCAAGATCGCGGCGGCCGTGAACTGTTTGGAGACCGAGCCGATGCGGAACTTTGTCTGTGGCGTGACCGGCACGTGATGTTCGATGTTGGCCAGTCCGAAGCCGCCCTGGTAAAGCACTTCGCCGTCGCGCGCGACCAGAATGGCGGTGCCGGGCGAATCGCCATGGATCAACTGGCCCATCCGTGCGCTGATATATTCTTCCAGCGTCGGCATGGGCAAGTCGGCATCCGCGCCGGACGCGACCAGGAAATCGGCAATTTGCGTATAGCCCCGGATGTGCGCCGCGTGCAGGGCTGTGAGCGGGATCGTGCCGCGGCGGTTCGGATCGGCGCCGCCTTCGACGAGCAACTTGACCTTGTCCAGATCGCCCGACGCCGCGGCGCGGATGAGACTTTCGGCCGCTTGCTCCGGACCCAGCAACCGGCAGGTGAAACCCCAGCCGCCCTGCTGGTTTTGAACTTTCAATACCAGGCGGTTCGTGCCCTGGCGGAGCTTTGCGACGATGAGATCTTCGTCCGGAGTCAGCGGGCGTCCGACCCAATTTTCGTGGATCAACTGGCCGCCCAGCCACACCTTGACGGCGTCGTCGCTGCCGATCGCCAGCAATGCATTTTTCTCTTCCGGCAGGTTAATCTCCGCCGCCGCGTACGCGATTGCCTTCGACCGGGGCTGCACGGCATCGGCCAAGTCGACACTGTCCGCATCGGACTCGATCAGCCGCCAATTCCATTGCCGGTCTTTGATCTTCACGGTGTCGCCGGCTTGCGGCGCCTCGCCGATATCGACACCGATCAGCTCTCGCGGATCGTTGTCAAACGCCCTTTTTGCCGCCTCGTCATCCGGCATATCCTCGCCGGCCGCCACCGGCAGCGGTCCCAGCACCAGCCAACTCCGCATGAACTGCCCCGACGACGGGTTGTCGTACGTGGCCTGTTCTTGGGCGACCGCCGGATGAGGCGACGGCAAAACGCACAGTGCGGCGGCAAGAACGAACGGGGCAACCCAACCCTTTCGTCTGGCACGTGCAATCATCATGGAAATGCTCCTAAATCGTCGGATGAGTCGTTGTATATCGATTGGATCCGAGAAGCACTTAAAAAAACACGGTTCTATTGAAGTCGCCTGGCGATTTCCAAAAGTTGATTGGCAAGCAGTTTCAGATGCGGACATGCGTCGATCGCGACCTGTGGTTCAACTTCCGGAAATATGTTTTTCGCGTGGACGGTTTTTTTGCACTCGCCTCCCATCAGCCTTTTGAGGAATTTTGCTGGCGGCTCAGAAAAATTGACTTGCTCGGGACGCCGTTTTTTGATTTGGTCGCGAACTTTCCTATTCCTGATCTTGACCGGCCAGCGCTCCGGATACGCCAACAGCCAAGCTTCCACTTCATGTACGGCAAAATGCTGTCGAAACCGGTTTCGGTACTCATCAGGAACCAGTTTTGTGATGTCGTTCCGCGCTTTTCGGATTTTTTCTTCGACTGATTCGCATGCCGACAGGTCGATTCTCGCCGGCAGACCATAAAGATCGACCAGACCGACGACAAAATTTGCCAGACGATGGTCCAGGTACATTGCCACTTTTTGTGGCAAATTATTAAGGTATTGGCTCACGCCCTGAAACTTGACGGCATCGATGCCGACCCTGGTTGTATTGGGCAGTTTCGGATCGAGCCAGTTATGGAAAAACACCGGCAGTGTCTTACGGCGAGCATCACCCCGTTCGGTGTCTCCTTCCACAAACAGGGCGATTCGGCGCGCGGCGCCACGATTAGCCATCTACGGACTCTCCCGGATGGTCAGGTAACTGCGAAAGGGCATCGTCTTCCGAGGGCAAGTCTTTGAAGCGGGCTTCGAAATCATCCAGCTTATCCACTGGTGATTGTGCCAGCGTCTCCAATTCTCCTTGAGTGAAAAGTTGCCCCAGCCGATATCGCTCTAGCCACTCGGCAAGCGCGTCGGGCTCGAGCGGATACAAATGCGTCTGGCCCTCCTCCCAGTGGCAAAGCGTCACGTGTGGCGACATTTCCGAAAACGCGTCCAAAAACTCCGGCGAATGGCTAGTGAGAATCACCTGCGTCCGCTCCGCCGCCGCCGCCGCGTACTCCGCGATGATTGGCAGCATGCTGGGATTCAAACCAATCTCCGGCTCATCGACGGCGATCACCGCGCCGGGTTCGGGATTGCAGAGTACCGTCAACAAAAAGAGAAACCGCAGCGTGCCGTCCGACAGGTCGGAACCCGCGTGTAGGGAACTGCTTGAATTCCACTGTACGGCAAGTTGTACCTGTCCCGCTGATACAGGCTGGATTTCTATACGCTCGAATTCACTTCCAAACCCCGCCTTCATTCCGTTGTTAATTTGCGATCTGAATTCTCGATCGTCCGTGTAAAGTGTGTGCAGAACGGTTGCCAGATTGCGACCGTCGGGAGCGAGCCTTTTTGAATACTGAGTAGTCGCCGGACTTCGCATTGCGGACCCGCGCTGGGCGTGCACGTCATGGTGAATATTCCAATCTTCGATCACGCGCCGAGTCAGAGCGGGAATTCGGTTCCTTATGTCACCAATTTGGGCCAACAGCGATTCGTTGGCGTCGTACCCGTCGGGATTGTCGGAGTTCTCCTCTTCGAGCGGCACAAGATTGCCAGCTTGTTGGTCGTAAAAATATGCCTCCTTCGTATCTCGGTTGAAAATCCAATATGGACTAGCCGCTTCTTTAGCGTCGAATTTGCACCAATTGCCGAGCGTGTCCTTTTTGATCTCATAAGCGCTGCTTTGGGGTCGAAGTTGCGCGAGTTCAAACTCATACACCATTCGGTCTTCGATCTTCGTCCACCCTTCTTTTGCCAAATCAAAGTGCAGCCGCCAGCCGATTGATCGCGCTTTCCGATCCCACAGGATTGGGACCACACCGCCGGATTGCTCGATCGAATCTTGAAGCCCTCCTCCAGCCACCGTCGAAATCAACTCCAAACACCGCAGAACGTTCGATTTGCCGCCGCCGTTGGGACCGACGAGCAGGTTGAGAGGGCCGGGACGCCAAGTGACGTGTTTCAACGAGCGAAACCCGGTGATTTCCAATTTCTGAATGGCCATCGTCTTCCCTCGTTCGACGTAAAGGGCCGCCACCATTTGCCGGGGCGATTCAATCCCCGCGTATTCAATTGTAGACCCTCCCAGCAGCGTCACAAGCACGGGACGCAACTTGGCGTTACGGCTTCGACAGACCCTCTATGATCGTCGCCCGCGTTGTGAATCGTCTCGGTCAACGATACACTCACGGAAATCCGCGACCGCCAATACGAATGCTTCCCAACCACTTGCCATCCGAGGATCGTCACATGACGCTTTTGCTCCGCACGGCTGTTGCTTTTGGAATCATTGCCACGATCACCCGCGCCTTGGCGGCCCAAGAGCCATTGACGGAAGATCAGATGAAAAACGCCCGGGCGCAGCGGTTCATTGAGCAGCATGTGGAGACGATCGGGCCGCTGGAGACGGCCAGTAATCTTACTTGGTGGAATGCCAACACGACGGGGCGCGATGAGGATTTTTCGGCCAAACAGGCAGCGCAGGAAAAACTGGACGCGGCGCTGGCCGCTGCGGACCGCTTCGCCGAGTTGAAGGCCGTCAAAGAAAGCGACGTGCCGGACAAGCTGCTGGCCCGGCAAATCGACGTGTTGTACCTGAAGTATTTGGAGAAACAGGTCGATCCGGCGTTGTTGCAAAGATTGAGCGCGAAAGCCAACGAGATCGAACAGGCGTTCAACGTCTACCGCGCCAACGTCGGCGACAAGGAAATGACCGACAGCCAGGTGCGGCGAGCGCTGCGGCAATCGCGCGACTCGCAACAGCGGGAAGCGGTGTGGAAAGCCAGCAAGAACGTGGCTGCACAAGTCGAAACCGACCTGAAAGAACTGGTGCTGCTGCGTAACGAAGCCGCCCGACGGCTGGGCTTCAAAAACTTCCACGCCATGCAGTTGCACCTCAACGAGCAAGATCAGGCCGAAGTGTTGCGGCTGTTCGACGAATTGGACGAGTTGACCCGCGAGCCGTTCGCCCAGGCCAAGGCCGAAATCGACGCGAAACTGGCCGCGCATTGCGGCGTCGAGATCGAAGCACTGCGCCCCTGGCACTATCACGACCCGTTCTTTCAGGAAGCCCCGGCGGTCTACGAAGTCGATCTGGACCGTGTGTTCGCCGACGTGGACATCGTGCGGGTGTGTCAAAAGTTTTACGCCGGCATCGGGCTGCCCATCGAGGATGTGATCGCACGCAGCGATCTGTACGAAAAACCCGGCAAAAGCCCGCACGCCTTCTGCACCGACATCGACCGCCAAGGGGACGTCCGCGTGTTGGCCAACATCGTGCCCAACGAATATTGGATGGGCACGATGCTGCACGAGCTGGGGCACTCTGTCTACAGCAGCAAGAACATCCCGCCCGCCGTTCCCTACGTGCTGCGGACCGACGCGCACATCCTGGCGACCGAGGGCGTGGCGATGATGTTCGAGCGGTTCGCCAAGAGCAGCCGGTGGCTCACGGCCATGGGCGTCCCGGTCGAAGACCCGCAAGCGTACGACGCCACGGGTGCGAAGATGCGGCGCGACAAACTGTTGATCTTCTCGCGCTGGTGCCAGGTGATGCTGCGGTTTGAAATGGCCCTGTACGACGATCCGGGTCAGGACCTGAACCGGCTGTGGTGGGACCTGGTGGAACGCTATCAACTGGTCACGCGGCCCGCGGGCCGCGACGCGCCGGACTATGCCGCGAAGATCCACGTCGTCTCCGCGCCGGCCTATTATCACAATTACATGATGGGCGAATTGTTCGCCTGCCAACTGCACGCGGCAATCGCCCGCGACGTCCTGAGCGCCGACGATCCCACGTCGGCCGTCTACTACGACAATCCGGCCGTCGGCCGCTTCATGAACCAGCGCGTCTTCGCCCCCGGGCGCAGCCTCTCTTGGAACAACTTAACCCGCTACGCCACCGGCGAGGACTTGGACGCCAAGGCGTTCGCCGCGGAATTCGGCGGGGAATGACGTTGCGGCGCGTGGACCGTTCCCTGGAAAAGGAGTCGATTATGCCCTGTTCACTTCCTCCGTCGGTTCGGCAAGCGATTTGGAACCGCGTGCTGGCTGGCATGCACCCGTCGCAAATCGCCGCGGAGTTTCGGGTGTCCCGTCGCCGTGAACCTCGTGTTCATTCGCGTCCATTCGTGGTTCCTTGTTTTCCATATGCCAAACGATCACGCAGACCATACTGACAGGGAGAAACTTCGATGAAACAGGCAAACTGGTTTTCCGGCGGAATCGTGGTGGGCTTGCTGCTGGCGGTCGGACTGGCGTTCAGCCAGTCAGACCAGGACGATGACTCGTCACAGCAGACAGTTGCCACGACGAAGGACGCCACTGACGCCGCCGACGGCAAGCTCCGGATCGTCGCCTTTGGGGCGCATCCGGACGACTGTGAAATTCAGGTGGGCGGGTCGGCGGCCTTGTGGCACGACCAAGGGCACCATGTAAAGTTCGTCTCCGCCACCAACGGCGACATCGGCCATTGGGCCATGGCCGGCGGTCCCTTGGCCAAACGGCGGTACGTGGAAGTGCAGAAAGCGGCCGAGATATTGGGGACTACCACCGTGGTGTTGGACATCCACGACGGCGAGTTGATGCCCTCGCTGGAAAACCGCCGCAAGTTCACCCGGGAAATCCGCCGCGGCAACGCCGACATCGTGCTCTCGCACCGCCCCAACGACTACCATCCGGACCACCGTTACACGGGCGTGCTGGTGCAGGATTCGGCCTACATGGTGGCCGTGCCGTTCTTCTGCCCGGACGAGCCGCCGCTGGAAAAGAACCCGGTGTATCTGTTCTATTACGACCGGTTCGTGACGCCCAACCCGTTTGAACCCGACGTGGTGGTGGCCATTGACGCGGTCGTCGAGCGAAAGCTCAGCGCCTTGGGCGTGATGGAGTCGCAGTTCTTTGAAGGCGGGGCATTGGGCAGTGCCGACTTGATCCCCGACGACGAATCGGGCAGGGCCACCCGTCACGCGCTGGTTCGCGATCGGTTCGCCGAGCGTTTCGCCGGCATCGCGGATCAATACCGCGACAAGCTGATCGAACTCTACGGGCCGGAGCGGGGGCGGCAGGTGCGCTACGCCGAAGCCTTCGAAGTCTGCGAATACGGCCGGCAGCCCACAAAAGAAGAGCTGCGCCGGCTATTTCCGTTTTTCCCCTAGAACGTTGAGCCCATACGGGGTCTGTTCACGATGGTCCGTCGGAAGATCGGCGAAACCACACGACCGGACTTCGACCGCCATGCCCACTGAAACCAGCGACCCCGCGTCCGTGCTCCAATCTGCCTTCGGCTTCACGTCATTTCGCCCCGGTCAACGCGAGGTGGTCGAACATTTGCTCGCCGGCCGCAGCGCGGCGGCGGTGTTTCCGACCGGGGGCGGAAAGTCGCTCTGTTACCAGTTGCCGGCATTGATGCTTCCCGGCGTCACGTTGGTGGTTTCACCTTTGATCGCCTTGATGAAGGACCAGATCGACGTGTTGCGTTCCCGTGGGATCGCCGCGTCGCAACTCGACTCGACACAGACGTTTGACGAGCACCGCGCCGTGATGGATAAGGTCCGCTCGGGCCAATTGAAGTTGTTGTACGTGGCCCCGGAAAGGTTTAACAACGAGCGGTTTCGCGAGGCGATTCGCACGGTGCGCATTTCATTGTTCGCGGTGGATGAGGCGCACTGCATTTCCGAATGGGGCCATTCGTTTCGTCCCGACTACCTGAAGCTGGCCCGGTTTGCCCGTTTTTGCGGAGCCGAGAGATTGTTCGCGTTGACCGCGACGGCGACCCCGCGAGTGCTCGAGGACATGTGCCGATTGTTCCAGATCGATCCGGATTGCGTGGTGCGCACCGGTTTCCACCGGCCGAATCTCCGTTTACTGACGACCCCCGTGTCGCCGTTGGACCGGGATGGGTTGCTGCTAAGCCGAATGCAAGAGCGGGAACCGGGTCCGACGATCGTTTACGTCACGCTGCAACGAACCGCGGAGGAAGTGGCCGCGCTATTGGCACAACGGGGACTGCCGGCGCGCGCCTACCACGCCGGCATGGCAACTGACGAACGGACGGCCGTGCAGAACTGGTTCCTGCAGTCAAATCGGAACATCGTCGTGGCGACGATCGCCTTTGGCATGGGAATCGACAAGGCCGATATCCGGTACGTCTACCACTACAATCTGCCGAAAAGCCTGGAAAACTATTCTCAGGAGGTCGGACGCGCCGGCCGCGATGGTCAGCCGTCGACCTGCGAAATGTTTGCCTGCGAGGTGGATCGTTCGACGTTGGAGAATTTCGTCTACGGCGATACGCCGTCGTTGGGCGCCATGCGAAGTCTGTTCGATGAGGTTCTCTTGCGGGGCGAATCATTTGACGTGAGCCATTACGAACTATCTCAAAAACACGACATTCGCTTGCTCGTCGTGCACACGCTGCTGACCTATTTGGAACTCAAGGGATTTCTTGAAGGGGGAACGCCATACTACTCGTCGTATCGCTTTCAGCCGCGCGAGACGTCGAGCGAGATCCTGGCCCGTTTTGACGAATCACGACGGAAATTCCTCGCTGGCCTTTTCCGACAGGCGAAAAAAGCGAAAACGTGGTTCTCGGTCGACGTGGACCAGGCAACCAGGGTTCTGCGGACGGATCGCCAACGCATTGTCCGAGCGCTCGATTATCTGGCAGGACGGGGTCTCATCGAATTGCGATCCGCAGGTGTCCGGCATCGGTATCGTCGATTGAAGAGGCCCACAGACGTCGACGCCCTGGCCCGTCTTCTACACCAGCGCATGCTCGAACACGAACGGCGCGAGATCGAACGCATCGAAAAGGTGTTGTCGCTGGTCCGACACGAAGGTTGTCAGGCCGATTTGCTGAGCCGTCATTTTGGCGAATCGCTCGAGTCGCCGTGCGGACACTGCTCGGGTTGTCGGGGAGATCGCCCGCAGGAGACGGTGCCGGCCTACGAACCACCGGAATTCGACGATTCGCTATGGAACGCAGCGACCGCCTTGCGCCGAGAGCATGCTGGCGTGTTGTCGGACGACGTCGGCTTTAGTCGTTTTCTGTGCGGCGTCAGTTCGCCGGCGCTCGTGCGGGCAAAATTGACGCGTCACACAATGTTCGGATGCCTGGCATCGACCCCTTTTCAAACGGTATTGAAACGAGCCAAACAGCCGGCCTGACCAGCGCGGCACGCGGCCGGTGATCGAACGATTGCGCGAGGGGTTTATGCGGCGAGTTGTCGCGCTTTTAGGGTGACCGGACGATGCAGTTATTCCGTGACGCGCCGGCTCGACTCTCCAATGACCGCTGAGCGGACTCCTCTCACGCAGGGTATCGCGACAGTCCGCAGCGCTGTCTCAAGGGAGGAAAACGGCGTCGAACGGTATGAAAAAACACCGTCCGCCATACCCAATGATTGGCACAGACCGCCCGGTTCGATTATGATGATTGCGTTAACGGCGGGGCTACCAGGCTTTTCCGAGGGAAGGGACTTCGGTATCCGGCACGCGATCAAATCTCCGGCGCGGCGTCTCATGCGGTGGGTATCGATTTCCACGGGATTGCGAATTGTCTGCTAATTCAAGGGTATCCGTCTATGCAAAAGGAAGCGGCCCGTACGGTTCAAGTTGCCAGTGGCCAACGAGCACATCCCAAGAACTTGAGATTGGAAACCCTGGAACAGCGCCAATTGCTGACGGCAAATCTGCTGATTAGCGAAATCCTGGCCTCCAACGATACGGGACTGCCCGACGAAGACGGTCAGCGCAGCGACTGGATCGAAATCTACAACGCCGGTACGTCCGCGGCCGATTTGAACGGCTGGCACCTGACGGACGACGCGGGGCAGATGAACAAATGGCGGTTTCCCGCCGTGACTCTGGGCGCGGGGGAATACATGGTGGTTTTTGCCTCAGGCAAGAACCGCATCGATCCGGCGGCCGAGTTGCACACGAATTTCTCGTTGAATGCCGCCGGTGAATACTTGGCCCTGGTCGAACCGGACGGAGTCACCGTCGGATTCGATTTCGCGCCGGCGTTTCCGCAGCAACGGGCCGACGTATCGCACGGGCTGCAACAGAATATCGACGAATCGGTCTTGATCCAGTCTGGCGCCGCGGCCCGGGTGCTGGTGCCGACCGACGATTCGTTGGGCACGGCGTGGACCGAGCTGGCCTTCGACGATTCGGCGTGGACCGGCGGCGCGACGGGCGTCGGTTATGAGCGCACCACGGGCTACGATCCGCTGATTGCCACCGACGTCGAAGCCGACATGTACAGCGTCAACGAATCGGTCTACGTTCGGATTCCATTCATGGTCGACGACCCGCAGGCTGTGTTTTCGCTGACCTTGCGGATGAAGTACGACGACGGGTTCGCCGCGTATCTCAACGGCCAGTTCATGGACAGCCGCAACGCCCCCACCTTGTTGCAGTGGGACTCGGGTGCCACCGGAGCGAACTCCGACAGCGAGGCGGTGAACTTTGAAGACTTCGATGTTTCTGATTACATCGAATTCCTGCAGCCGGGTGAAAACGTGCTGGCGATCCACGGCCTGAACGCCGGCGCCAGCAGTTCCGATATGTTGATACTGCCCGAGTTGAAGTCGGGTACGGTGGGCCAGATTGATACCAACGAACGGCTCTTTTTTTCCGATCCTTCGCCCAGGATGCCCAACGGCGCAGGGTTTCTGGGGTTGGTGGAGGACACTTCCTTCGACGTGGACCGCGGCTTTTACGATGCGCCGTTCGACGTCACGATTACGACGCAGACGCCGGGCGCCACGATCCGCTATTCCACTGACGGTTCGGAACCCACGGGAAGAAACGGCTCGCTCTACACCGGGCCGATCCACATTGACAAAACGACGACGCTGCGGGCGTACGCGTTTTTAGACGGCTTCGCGCCTACGAACATTGACACCCAAACGTACATCTTCCTGGACGACGTGCTCACGCAGACCGGCGCGGGACTGCCGACGCAATGGGGGTTTTTTGACGACCAGGGACTTCCGCCCCCGGCGCGCGTCACGGCCGATTACGCCATCGACCCCGACGTCGTGGGCGACAGCCGGTACCGCGACACGATCCGCGACGATCTGCGTTCGATTTCCACCTTGTCGCTCGTCTTGGATCCGAACGATTTGTGGAGTCAGAGTGCGGGCATTTATGCCAATCCGATGGCGTCGGGATCAGACTGGGAACGCACGGCGTCGGTCGAGTTGATCGATACCGACGGCGAGACCGAGTTTCAGGTGGACGCCGGCCTGCGGATTCACGGCGGTTGGGGCCGGCGCCCCAGCCAGACCAACAAGCATTCGTTCCGTTTGCTTTTCAAACGCGACCACGGCCCTGCGAAGCTGGAATACCCCTGGTTTGGCGAGGACGCAGCCGACGAATTCGACACCATCGTGCTGCGAGGCGGATTCAACGATTCCTGGGCCCCCGGCGGCAATACGGTGACCACTTATGCAAACGACCAGTGGATCGCCGAGACGCAGCGCGAAATGGGCGGTTTCAGCCCGCACAGCACGTACGTCCACCTGTACGTCAACGGATTGTACTGGGGGCTCTACAGCCCCACGGAACGGCCGAACGCCTCGTTCGCGGCCAGTTACTTCGGCGGCGACAAAGAAGAGTACGACGCCTACGTCACGGGAAAACTGATCGACGGAAACTCGGTCTCGTGGAACGCGATGTTCTCGCTGCTGCGGCAGTCGACAATCGACTACGAGGCCGTGCAGCAGATATTGGACGTACCGTCGTTCATCGATTACCTGATCGTCAACCAGTACGGAGGCAACTGGGACTGGCCGCATAACAACTGGTACGCCACGCGCCGCCGCGAGCCGGACGGCAAATGGCGATTTCACAGTTGGGACGCCGAAGGCGTGTTTTTCGACCTGAACCAGAACCGCGTCAATTCCTTCGGCAGCAACGGACCGGGCGAAATCTACGAGCGGCTGCGCAACGTGTCCGAGTTTCGCGTGGCCTTTGGCGACGCGGTGCACCGGCATTTCTTCCACGACGGTTTGTTGACTCCGCAAAAAAACATTGAACGATTGAACGCCATCACGTCGCAGATCGACCGGGCGATCGTCGGCGAGTCCGCCCGTTGGGGAGACGGGCGCACCAACAGTGTCAACCCGCCACGAACTCGCGACAGCCATTGGGTGCCGCGGCTCAATACGCTCAATAATTCCATTTTCCCCGCCCGCGGCGACATCGTCCTGAGTCAATACCGTAGCGCCGGGTTGTACCCTAGGGTCGCCGCCCCCGAGTTCAATCAACACGGCGGCACAATACCGGCCGGATTCGCCCTGTCGATGTCCGCCGACCGGACAATCTACTACACGCTCGACGGGACCGATCCGCGGCTGCCCGGCGGGCGGATCAATCCGGACGCGTTGTTGTTCGAACCCGGCGACCCCGCGTCCCCGTTTGCCCTTCACCAAAGCACCTTGGTCAAGGCGCGCGCCGTGGACAGCCGCCTCAACTGGAGCGCGCTGACCGAAGCAATCTTCGTCGTAGACACGCCGCCCGCGCTGCGGATTACTGAGATCATGTATCACCCGGCCGATCCCGATCCGGGCAGCCCGTATACGGACGGCGACTTTGAGTTTATCGAGTTGCAAAACACCGGCGGCACGCCGCTCGAATTGGCCGGCATGCAGTTCACCGCCGGCGTTGCGTACACCTTCCCGCAAATGGAACTGGCCCCGGGCCAATACGTAGTGTTGGTCAGCAATCAGGCCGCCTTCGAGTCGCGCTACGGCGTGGTCGATAACGTCATTGGAGAATTCACCGGGCAACTGAACAACGGCGGAGAGCGGCTAAGGTTGGCCGCCACCTTCGACACCGCCATCTTGGACTTCAGCTACGACGACTCATGGTTTCCTGAGACCGACGGCGACGGGCATGCGCTGGTCATCGTCGACGCGACGGCCGATCCCGTAAGCTGGGGCGACGCGGCGAGCTGGCGGGCCAGTGCTCAGACGGGCGGAACACCAGGTGGTGACGAAGTCCAGCGGCTGCCGGGGGACACCAACGACGACGGCCGCGTCGATATCGACGACTTGAACAACGTCCGCAACAACTTCGGCGGCGCCGGACTGGGCGACGTCAACGGCGACGGCGTGGTGAACATCGACGACCTGAACGAGGTCCGTAACCATTTTGGTTCCGGGGGCGGGGCGCCTGCCCCAGTGTCCGCGGCATCTACAGAATCCGGCGCTCGGACCGTGCGTGTCACCGCACGCGCGGCGGCAGTCGAAAACTTTCGTCGGTCTCGCGATGACGCGATCGATCTGATCCACGCCACGTGGCGGATGTTGCGCGTCGCGGAGGTGGCCGATTCGGCGGCGTTTCGTTCAACCCGCGGGCATCGGCCGGCCGCCGTCGATGCACGGGAAATTGACGCGGCTGTTGTGGAACTTTTCGAGCCCCACCGCGTCGGAACACCGCCCACGTAGTCGCGTCATGCACCGGACCAGTTCCAGGCCGGGTCGTACACCAACTTGAGGGCGTCGGCCATTGGCAGCGCGGCGGCGACCTCGCTGCGCACCTGCCGGAGGTACGTTTCCCAGGCGCGCAGGTCATCGTCGGAAAGCGCGAGGCGGTACTGGGTCGGCACGCGCTGTCCGACCAGCATCGTCATGAAGCCGTCGTAGCCGAAGATGTGGCCGGCGGGAATCACGGCCCCAGCCATCGTGGACGGTCCGGCGTCGCAGTAGAAATCCACCAACTCCTGCGCGTCGCCCAGATCGGTGTCCGCGCGGCAGTGGCGCCAAAACGGCGTGTCGCGGCGGCGGTTGAATCTGTAGTGCAATGCCAGAAAGTCACGGACTTCGTCCCAAAGCTGGCGATACCGGTGATTGGCGACGTCGCGCAGCCGCGGGATGATCCGCAGGTCGGCCTCGCCCCACAGCCGGCACACCAGCCGCAGTTGCTCGACGATCAAGTGCAGGGCCGTTGCCTCCAGCGGTTCGACGAAACCCGACGCGTTGCCGATGGCCACGACGTTGCCGCGCCAAAAGCCGTCATACCGGCCGCTGGGGAACTTCACCAGTTTCAAATCGTCGCCCAATTGCGGATTGGCCGCCTTCATTTCGCGCATGGCCGTGTCGGCGTCGCAAAATTGGGAGGAGAAAACGTACCCGCGGGTGACGTGATCGGGGAATTCGATTTGCCAGCACCAGCCGTGGTCCATCGTTTCGGTGGTCGTGTAGGGCAGCACGGGCGCGCTGCGGCGCCAACTGCCGACCACCGCGCTGTCGCAGAACAGGCTTTTTCGGTAGCTGGTGTACGACTCACCCATCGTCCCGCCCAAGAGAAACGAGCGGAATCCGGAACAGTCCAGGAATGCGTCGGCCGCCAGAATGCGGCCGTCGGCCAGTCGCAAAGAGGTCACGTCGCCGTCGGCGGCGCGGACGACGTCGGCCACGTCGCCTTCGATCACGTCAATGCCGAAGACGCCGGCCTGTGACTCCAAATACGCGATGAAGGCGCCGTTTTCGATATGGTAACCGCCCCCTTCGTCCACGCCCCAGCGACCCTCCGCCGTGCGGATCACAGGCGAAAGGCCCTGATCCATCATTACCGAGTAGCGGCTGGCGCCGGTCATGTCCTCCAGGCAGTAATACGGCTTCATCTTCCGCAGCGAACGCGGCTGCTGGCTCATGCAATGGTCGAACGTGTAGTTGAAATGCGAGTCGCGCGGATCGCCCCAAATAAAACGGATGCCCAACTTCCAACTGGGGCGCACGGAATCGAAAAACTGCCGGCGGTCCAGCCCCAGGCTTTCGTGCAGAAACGGCGGAAAGATGGCCGTCGTCGATTCGCCGACGCCGATCACCGGGATCGATGGAGAGTGGACCAGCCGCACGCGCAGGTTGGGAAACGCGCGGCGAAGCGTCATCGCCGACAAGAAACCCGCGCTGCCGCCTCCCAGAACCACGACGTTTTCAATCGGTTTGACGGTCACGCGGTCAATTAATTGGCGTCGATCGATTCGTTTTGCGCCAGCAACAGCCGCTCGGCGCGATAGACCACTTCCGGATCGGAATGTTTCAAGGCCGCCCTTAACACCGGGATCGCCAGGCGTCCCAGTTCGGCCAGTCGCTCATGGGCCGACTGCCGCTGGGCGTACTTCGGATGCCCGAGCTGCTGGACAAGATTGCGGATGTCGTCGCCGATCTGCGGGTCGATGTTCCGCGCAATCACCAGGGCCACGCGGACGGTGCGGGCCGGCTCGGGATACGTGACCAGCGGCATCCGCCCTTCCACCGTGGCGGCGTCGTAACGGAACACGACGACCATCTCGTCCGAATGGAACATCGCCTGTGCGTATCGCGCGAGAATTAGATCGACTTCGTGTTGATTCAATCCCGTCGCCAGCAGCCGCCGGGCCATTTCCGTTTCCGTCAATTCCGTCAAACGCGGCGCGTCTTGGGCCAGCGGGGGCGACATAGAGATTTGCACCTCGGGCCCGCCAGCCGTCGCGGTGGGTTGCGCTTGCGGTTTGTTTTCAACAGGCGAACCTGCGGGCTCTGATTCTTGGTCCGCTGGGAAAACGTCCGCCGCTCTGAGCGGGACCGGTGGGACGGCCTGGCCGGGGGCGAGTCGGACCTCCAAACGGAAAGCCCCCGTCTGAGTCTCAGCAGAGGGTTCCTTTGCGGCGGGTGTGGCGACGTCCGCGTCCGCCGAAGCAGCGTTTTCCGCGGATTCGCCCACCGGCAACTCGTCCAACCAGCCAACGCGGCGGCCCTCGGGCGTTGGCAGGCAAATGAACACGTCTTTAAGCGGCGCGGGGCCGATGTTCTGCACTTGATAAACGTCGGGACCGCCGGCCAGCTTGATGGGCACCGTATATTGCAGCTCGGCGTCGTAGGCGATGAACCGCTCGGTCCGCGCGTCGCTGCGAACATACAGGGCGTCTCCCTGGCGAGCCTGTTGAAACCAATGGTCCTCGCTGACGAATGCCAGTTGCGCGGCGTCCTCGACCTGCTCGATCAACGCCGTTTCAATCCATCGCAGCCGGTTGCTCTTGGCCGACGCGGCCGGCCAGTGGGCCATGAAGCGGCCGTCGTCGACGCGAAAGTCGATTTCAATGTCCTCGACCGCATCGCCGTAAAAGGTCAACATGCCTAGCGGCTCGGGCGACTCGGGGCCGCGGCCGCCGCGGCGAAAGCGCGTGGAATCGACCACACCCGGCATGGCGCTGAAAAAATGATCCTTCGCACCCGCGTGCTCCAACGTCGGATCGGCCAGCCAGGCCGACCAATCATGCAGTTCAAAGGCCGGCTCTGCTTGCGCGCATGCCAAATTGGCCGCCGAAAGCGCGACTGCAAAACAAACCGGCAGCAGGCAAAACGCCGATTGGCGCAATCGTCTCTTCACAGCGTTTACCTCGCTTCCGGTTCGTCGCCGCGCAAAATCCGCGCCGACGCCCAAATCACGCGATCCCCCGTGTCCTCGCGCGGGCCGAAGTCAATCTCCAACGTCAGTTCGCCGGCGCCGGCGATCGACACTTCAATCTCCACGGGGTCCGCGTCGGCGCGCAAATCTGGCTCGGCAAACAATTCCCGGCCGTCAGCCAATACCCGACAGGCCACTGCGCCGCGCCCGGCGGCCGTGTCGTCGAAACCGATGCGGGTTTTGAATAGTTCGTACTGTCCGTCCAATGCGTAGCGGAGCACGCAGCGGGAATGCACGGCCAGCCCCTTCTTGTACTCGGCGCCGCCGATCACCAGCGGTCCCCCATCCAACGCGGCGTCCTGCCGGTATTGCCAGGTGCGTCCGAAGTATGGGACTTCCTCGACCGACAACGGTTCCAAATCCGAGAGATACACCAGACGCCCGTTTTTGAACGTGACTTGCCGCACCGCCTCGCACGGCAACACGAGCGATTTGCCGCCGGCAAGCTGCAATTCGAGCGCGTCGGCCGAAACGGCCGACAGCACGCCGGAGACACGGTCGCCGTTGACAAATTCGACCACTTGCCGCATCGCCGCGCGGGCGCGCACGGGCGGATGGGCCGCGAACACTATGCCCACCAAGCGATCGAGATTGATCGAGCGGGTTTGCTCGTTGAAGCGAAACTGTAGCTTGCCTTCGGAGGCTCCCAGGCAACTGCCGGCCACTTCGGCCGCGTTCATGTCGCGCGACACCACCAGCGCCGTGTCTTCACCGCCGGGTGAAGCCAGTTGATCGCGAAACATGTTTTCGCCAGCGTCGTTATGGACGTCGTCAAAGCGTATGCCGAGCACTTCGATCAGCGGCAACTCCACTTCCTGCTCCCAAATGGTCCGCAGGCGCGCCGTCTCGGCGGTCAATTCCAACAGGTTGCCGTGCAGCAGGTCGTCGTGTTCCAGATGGACCGTTACGACCGGACCGGCGGCCGAGGCGACGGCGGGCGCCGTCCCGCCGGCCGTGGCTTTCAACTGACTGTGTTGTCCCAGCCACTCGGCCGACAATGCGCTCGTCGACGCCGGCCCAGGTTCGATGCGCAAGACTTCGTCGAACGCAATCGTGCGTGGCGGCTCGGTGGCCAGCACCAGACGGCCAGCCTCGACGGCGGCCACCTCGGCGGCGATCCGTTCGTCGCGAATGGTGTAAACGGAAGGACCGTCGGGCGCGGACGGAGACAAGTCCGGAGACTGGCCGGCCGTTTCCTCGGTCGCATCGTTTTCAGCGGCCGCTCTGGCTTCGTTGTCCGCCGCCTGCTCGGCAGCTTGCTGTTTGATCAATACCCTGCGCTGGACGACAACGGGCGCCGGCGCGGCCGCGGGAGGCGGTTGTTGCGCCGCCGCGCTCAACGCGATCCAGGCGACAACAGCGAGCTTCATGGTTTCACCTCGGCAGCGGAGCCGTCAGCCGGCGGCGCCGTGGGGGGTGGCAACGTTTGGCCGCCATCCTCATCGCTGTCCGGCGCTTCTTCCGCCAGACGACGATAATAACGCTCGAGGATCCGCTGATAGTGGGCCGGAAAACCTTCGGTCAGCGACTGCAGGATGCGGTCGCGCTGGTGCGGCGGCAACTGGCCCCATTGATCGCCTTGATCGCGGGCGGAGTGCAGATCGCCGCTGCCGCCGGGACCACCGATGATCACCGAATCGGCCAACGGCCGCGTCGGGTTGGCGCCGCTGGCGCCGCTGCCCCGACAGGCCTCGCATTCTTTTTCCAGCTTCTCGATCAGTTCGTCCAGCTTGGCGATCACCGTCTTCTGCGTCGTCTGCGTCGGTTCGCCAGTGACCTTTTTGCTCAAGTGGCGCGTGGCCACGTCCATGTAACCGGCGATGTTGCCGATGGGGTCCAGTTCGGCGAAATCCTGAGCCCCGGCGCGCGAACCGAAAAACATCACGCTTGCCGCCGCTAATACCGCGACTCGTTTCATAGTGGACCTCGCAGGTTTGGATATAGAGTTGGATTCTGTTTGTCGAGCGCGGCTGGGTGGCACGCCCAGAACGGTGTGATGGGCGCGTGAATCGTCAACACGCCCTGCGCTGCGCTCAGGGACGTTCCACCCAAGTAAAAGCATTTCAAATGATTCGTCATTGCTGTATCTCGTCGCCGCGCTCGTCGGCCAGTCGCTCGGTAATGTCGCGGACGTCGTCCTGGTTGGCCTCCAGATCTTCGATGCGGTCGCGGATCTTGGCCGACAACGCGGCGGCGTCCGCGGCGCGCACACCGTCGACGTCGGCCGTGTCCGTGTTCACGCGCAATTGCAAGATGCGGATCATCTTCAATTCGGCGATCAGCCGGTTCAACTCGCGTTCTCGCTCCCGCGGTCCGCCGCGGCGCGGCTCGCCGCTGGGAGGACGCGAGGGGGGCATCTGCTTCATGGCCTCCAACAGCGAAGCCAGGTCGGCCTCGATGTGGCGCTCGCGGGTCACCACCGGGTCCGAGGCGTCGCCGGCTGCCAGCAACTCCTCGACGTCGATCATGGCATCCTGCACGACCCGCATCGCCGCCGGCAAGGCAATGCCGAACTCCGTCTCTTCGACCAGGCTGATCAACGAAGCGGCGATTTCGACGATCCGCGTTTCCGACGCGGACAACCGCACCACGCCCGACAGCGCCTGCCGCGAACCTTCTTCCACCCGCGGGCCAAGCGCCTCGGTCGCCTCGCGGACGGCGATCTGTTTTTCCAACATCACGGTCAGACCTTCCAGCACGCGTTTACGGACTTCGGCGCGCAGTTGATCCAACAGCCGCTCGGCCTCTTCACTGAGACGCTGCCGGGCGAGCTTGAGCGAATCGACCGCGCGCTCCTGTTGCTGGCCTGCGGGTTCGGCGTTTTGCTGTCCCAGCTCGGATTCGGCGCTCATCATGCCGCCGCCGGCGCGGATCATCTCGCCGATGGAGTTGGCGCCGCTGTTACCCAGCCCGCGGACTATTTCGGTAATGCCCTCGGTGAACTGGCGATTGTCCATTTGATCCTTTTGCATGGCCGCGAACTTGGCCGCGGAAATGTCTCGTTGAGTTTGTTCGATTCGCTGTTGGTTGTCCTGTTTGGCTTTTTCCAGCGCGGCCAGCGCGGCCTCGGCAGAGGGCAACGCCTGTTGCGGTTTTTCCCGCTCGGCCGAATCGACCGCCGATTTCATTTGGCCCGCCGCGTCGTCCAGCAGTTCGGCCTCGGCCCGTCCGGTGTCTTGTTCGCCGGCCAGTTTTTCCGTGGCCGCGCGGGTGGCGTCTTGGGCTTTGGCCAGTTTTTTCAGGCCGGTGCTGGAGTGTGCGGTTGTGTTGTTTGCACCTTCCGCCCCGGCTGCGAGCTTTTGCGTCTGCTCGACGTGCTCGGCCTGGCGTTTTATCAGTTCGTCGAGCGTGACCTGTCGCTTTTTCAGGCCTTCCAATTGCCGCTCTTTGGCGGCCGCCCGCTCAGAGCCGTCTTGTTGACGTTCTTCTTCTTTGATGGCGGTGTCCAGCCGGCGCAACACTTCGCGAATCTGCCGCAGGCGTTCCAGTTGCAATTGGAAATCGAGATCGGTCGAGAGCAGCAGGTCGTGCAGGCGCTGAAGCTTGGCCAGCAACTGCTGTTCTTCGGTCACCGCATCGCCCAACTCGAGTTTTTCCAGCAACTGCCGCGTCACCTTCATCTGGTGCAAGATCAACTCTTCGCGGGCGTACTTCAGCCCCAATAGCAACCGAGAAGAATTCTCCGGCTCCAACTCTTTGAGCGCCTCGGACAAGCGGTACATCCGCTCTTCCAACTCTTCCATTTCGGCCGCCACTTTGATCTGGCGGAACTCGAGCAATTCCTTCTCGCCGACGGCCGGCGCCGCGTCGTTTCCGGCCGGCTGATCGGTGGCATCGTCACCCGCCGACTCGGCCGTCTCATCCGTGGCCGCCGGTTGTGCGATTGCCGGGTTGCCGTAGCAAAGGGCACACACGATGAAGACAATTGCGCTTGGGGCGCAATGAAATATGCGCCGGAGATTCCGCTCGCGGTCGCGCAGGTCCTTGGCTGGCATGGCATGCTCCTGGTCGCGCTGGAAGACGCTGAATGGACCCACAGGCTTACCCCACTTTAAGGCGGTCCCGTGAACCGTGTCAAGCGAAGCCGCCTCAATCATCGAACAGGTCCTGGGTTTTCCGTTCTCGCAGTTTTTCCGTCGAGTCGAGCACGTCTTGTTGCAGGTTCATGATCTGCCGAACCTGGTTCAAAACGTCGACAAAACTTTCCCATTGGGCCATCTGCTGCAGGATTTCACGCATCTCTTCCACCGTCTCGCTTTGCAGCCCGCGGGCTTCGGCCAGGCGGCCTTCGTCAATTCGCCCGTTGACGGTCACGTTCGATAAAACAGTGCGTTGCCGGCTCATGGTCTCTTCGTAGAGCGTCCGCATCGGGGTGATGATGGCCGTCTGTAACAACTCGCGGGCCTGCGGGCTGCCCAGATCGTTGAGCGTGGTTTCTTCCAAGGTGGCGTCCAAGCGGGCGGCGATTTGCCAGACTTGCCGGGCAACAACCTGATGCGTGCGGAGCACGCCGGCCATTTTCTGGGTTACGGCCAGCGTGTCGAGCGCTTCCAACTGCGACTCCGAGTGTTCCAGCGCCGCGCGGAACTTGGCCCGCTGCTCGCGCTGCCGCATGAGGATTTCGTAGAACAGCTCTTCCGGCGTGACGATCTGAAACGTGAGCCAGCGCGACGCGCCGGTCTGGCTGCCGCGTGCGCAATTGTCCATCGCCGTGCCACGGATGCGCAACATCATGCCCGGCTTCAAGTCGAACTGCGTGACAGCTAAAGTGGTTTTTGCGTCCCATTCGGTGAGCGTCGCGCCGCTAGGATTGTCCGGAGGCATTTCCAAATCCACGCGATGTGTTGTAGTTTCCGGCTGCTCGATATTCAGTATCGACTGCTCCAACTCCACCGCCGCGGCCATCACGCCGAAGTCGTCCAACACCCGCAGCGTAAGCGGAACTCGGGCCCGCGGAGTGATCCGCCGCCCGACGCCTGAGGAGCGGATGCTCACCCGCGGCTCGCGGTCTTCGAGCAGGCCGATCGACAGATAATACGGCTTGGAACTTAGTCGGCCGTCGCGACCGACGAGAGTGATTTCCCAAGCCAGCGTTTCCGCCATCTGCCAACGCGCGACGTAAGTGCGGTCATCCTGCTGCGTGAGCACCGGCGCCGGGCCCGACTTGGCGACGATTTCGGCGCCTTCCAGCGGCATGTCGCCGGTGACGGACAACATCAACTGCGTGTCTGGCAGGAAGCGCAACTGGCCGTCGATGTCCGCCAGCGTGAGCTCTTCCTTGCGGCCGTGCGCCGTGTGGATGGCGACGATTTTCAGATTCTCAATCGCCGGCCGGTCGATTGGTTCCACGCGCACCGGTCCCAGCCAGTCGTCGCCGCCGGTGACCGTGAACTCCAGCGGTTCCTCGACCGGCGGCAGTTCGTAGCGGAAACGGGAGCCTTCATAGCGCGTGAAGTTGCCGCGCCGCGATGTGCCCGCGGTGGTTTCATATTGAATGGACAACTGCGCCGGGATCTGGCTGGCCGGCGGCTGCTGTCCGCTGACGACGAGGCGCTCTGCACGGCCGCCGAGTTGCCAGCCTTGCCCGACCTGCCGGAAGTTCGGCTCGGCGTCGACTTGCACCGTGAGCGATTCGCCGCGCGGCACTCTCATGACCTGGTCGTCTCCCAGCCCGATGACCGACAGATACGTGTCCTGCGGCCAGCGGACACTGGAGCCCAGCAGCCAGCGGCGCGCCCAGGTCTCGGCCGTCTGGGGCCAAACGAGGCAAAAGGCAATGGTTGCCAGGACAGACACCGCCAGCGCGGCAGCCAGTTTCCGCCGGCGCGTGTCGTCCAATACAGACGCCAGGTCGGTCCGGGCCAGCGCGTCGGCGTGTTCGGCAACCGCCGCGCGGACCATTGCAGGCGAGGCCTGCGGCTGGCCTTCGATCAAGCGCGGCAATTGCAGCACATTGGCCACGCGCTGCCCGATGCCCGGCAGCCGGCGTTCCAAAAGTACCGCCAGGTCGAGATCGTCCAACTTGGCCAATAGCGGCAGCCACAGTCGACGGTGCGCCACGACCAGCAGGCCCACGATGGCGATCGGCACAAGTGTCACGCGGATGGCCGTCGAGAGCCGCAACGGCAAATCGACCGCCAGGCTGACGACGGCCAACGCCAGCGCCAATCCCCAGGTCCAGGTGAGTCCCGTCACCAGTAAATGCCCGCGAAGCTTGCGGCGCAACGCGTCGAAACGTCGTCGCACGACATCCCGTTGAGTGCGAAACTCTTCCTGGACGTTCGGCGGCTGGAGTGTGACGCTCATATGGTGATTATGGAACAGTTGTCAAAAAGTGTAAGACGTTTCCGAAAAACAACGTGGAAGAGGATAACCACGGATTTCACCGATAAGCACGGATGTTTCTGGATACGCACCCGTGCCGTTATCCGTTTAGCCGCCGACTTCGTTATGCCATCCGAAATCGCTTCCTCAACAACCATTCGGCGGTCAGCAAAACCACGAGGCCGCCGAACAGGAGCGGGGCGTCCCACAGCTCGTCGCGGTATTCGAGGATTCGCTCGACCTGTTTGATCTGGAAGGCGTCGGCCACCTGATCGTGTTCCGCCAGGGTGAACACGCGGCCGCCGGTGGTTCGCGCCACGTCTTCCAACAGGGCGCGGTTGAGCGTCGGATTGTCCGTCTCCTGCCGCGGCGCTTCGACGCGCAGCGGCAATGTCGCCGGCCGCAGCTCCGTATCCAGATCGGTGACGCCGCTGGGCACGATCCGCACCATGTATTCGCCGGGCCGCTCCGCCAAAAACGATCCTTCCAGCACTTCCGGATCGTCAGCCGCCGGTTCCATAACCAGTTCTTCGGCCGGCTGGCCGGCCAGCTCCACTTCGCCCGTCAGCTCGAGGATTGTCGGCGGTTCACCGCCGGATCCCACGAATCGCGCCCGGACCGTGACGCGATCGCCCGTGCGATAGGCGGTCTTGTCCGTGGCCAACGTAAACGGGTATCGCCCGCCGAGCACTTTGCTGCGGCCCACGCGGTCAATCAGCCGGGCCCAAAAGCCGTCGAAATACTCTTCGTGCAGATACCGCCAGCGGAAGGTGCTGTCGAAGCCGATGAACACGGTTCGCCCCGGACCATATAAGTGCGTGGCCATCAATACGTGACGGCCCAAGTTGTTCCGCATCCGCGGATCGCCGTGGCGGGCCAGCACGGTGGCCGCCGGCTTGGCCCGGCTGACCGGAAAATGCCAGTACATGCCGGGCAGGCTCGCGATGATCTCGCGATTGGAGTCCGGGCGCGGGTCGAACGCAAACACCGCGTCGGCCTCGCCGGCGGGCGTCAGTTCCAGGTTCCAGGTCTCCAGCGAGCTGAGTTGCACTTCGGCCGAGGATTGATACAGGCCCGGATCGCGGACCACCGGCAGCACCCGCAGCCAGGAATTGTCGATACGGCCCGTGCCCTCGCTGAAGAGGCTGCCCGAAGCGGGATTGAACAGTTGCGTCGCGTGCAGTTCGCCGGCGATGTAGACCAGCCCCCCGCCGGCGTCGCCCACGAAGCGGGTGAGCATCTCGGACCACCCCGGCGGCAACAGCCGCATGTCGGGATCGAACAGCACCAGCACGTCGTAGTGATTCAGTTCCTGCTGATTCTCCGGCAGCCTGCGCAGAGGGCGATGTCCGATCTGCTCGTACCCTTCGCCGGCCGTTTGCAGCCAGGAGGCGAACTCCAACGCGGTATCGCGCAACAGCGCGTTGCGTAGAAACTGCACTTCCGGCGCCGGATAGCCGGCCAACACCAGCACGCGAATCCGTTGCCGGATGACTTTCACGCTGGTCTGTCGGACATTGTCCGCGTCAGTCAGTTCCGCGCCGACGTTGCTCACCGTGGCGCGGAAGTCGTACTGTCCCGTGGACTCAGGCGTCAGTTCAAAATGGACCCGGTCGATGGCTTTGTCCTGTCCCAGCGGCGCGTCCTGACTGCCGACCTCCTCCCAGTCGCCGCCGGCGCGTCGCTGCTCGAGCGTGACGGTGGCCAGCGTATCGGCCAGACCCTGCGCTTCGACCAAGGCGGCGATCCGCACCGGATCGCGCACGAAGACGACAGGGCTGGTCTCGATGTCGACGATGGCCACGTTGCTGGGACCTTCCGTGGTGCCGGTGGCCAGCGCCACAATCGGCACGCCATCTTTGGCCGCTTGCAGGGCGACCTGCCGAGGGGCGGCACCGACGTTGGATTGCCCGTCGGTCACCAGCAACGCGCCGGCCAGCGGCTGTCCGCGATGGGCCGCCAGGGCGCTTTCCAACGCGGCACCGACGCCGGTGTCGGCGCCGGTAGGCGCAAGCGACGCCAAGCTGGCGGTCGATTCCAGCGGTTGCAGTTTGGAGTCGAAATGATAGATGCTCACGATTCGCCCGTCAGCGAGCTTGGCCGCAGTGTCTTGCAGAACCCGCCCGGCCAATTGCAGCCGGCCTGTTTGACGCAGCGCGGCCACGTCGGGTTGTCCTTCGTCCGTGTTCAGTCCCACGGCGTCGGCCGTGCGGCGCGCGATCGACTCGTCCGTGTAAGGATCGGTCAAGCTCATGCTCTGGGACGTATCGACCAGCATCAACAGGTGTGAGGGAATCAACTCCGTCTTGGTGATGATCAGCGTGAGTTCCAATAACATCACGGCCACGATCGCCAGGATCATACAGCGCACGGCGGCCAGTACGACGCGGGGCAGCAGCGCGACATTGCGGCCTTCGCGACGGTAGAGAAACCACACCAACACGACCGCCGCCACGGCGCCCGCGACCGCCACCAACGCCCAGACGCCTTCCGGCGGAGACTCAAATTGCAGACTCCACGCGCCGCCTTGCGCGTCGGGCGAGGGTTCGATCCCCAGCAGCCATCGCAGTGCTTCGTGCATCGGCTACCTTTGCCTTCCCGTCCAGGTGGCCAGGCAACTTTCGGCCGCCAACATGCACAGCAGCCCGACGGCCAGCGACCGCCAGATTTCCTTGCCGCGGATGGCGATCGGAGCGTCGGTTCCGGAAAAGGCGGGAATCACTTCAGGCTTCAGCCGTCCGAAGCTGCCTTCGACTTCCGCGGCCGCGATCCGAGACAGATCGCTTTCGCGCACGTCGTGATTGACGAAGTACAGATCGTCTTGCGCGCCGGACTGCGCGTCTTGCCAAACCAGCTTGTACAGGCCGGCGCGGTGCGTTTTGTCGAAGGTCAGCGCGGCAAGGGAATTCGTTTCCGAATCTCCCGTCGCATCGCCGCGCTCGACGCGCATTTTTTCAGGCGCCGGAACGCCGGGCAGCTCGATTTCCGCGTTGGTAATTTCCCGACCGGCGGGCAAGGGGCGCTTCAAGACTTCGCCGGCAGTGAGACCGCGCGAGTGCGCCTCGCCGCGGGCGACGGCCTTGGCGGCCTCGCAGACGGCCAGCACGTAGCTTGGTTCGGTGGGCCAGCCGGACCATTGCTGGTCGGCCGTCACCGTCCATAACAACACACGTCCGGCGCCGAACTTTTTCTCCAATACCGCGGGCGAAGACTGCGCGTCGTTCCAGCGGGCCAAGACGCGGACGTCGTCCGTCTCGTTGGCAGGCAACACGACCTCATACGTCTGCCGCACGCGGATGCCCTCCAGCACGGCCGGGCTGAGTTGCAACAGCGAGTCGAGAGGACCGGACGCCGAATCGTCGACCAACAGGCCGTTGGACGTTTCATCGACGATCGCCAACAAGCGGGCCGGCAGCAGACCGGCGCCGCCTTTGTAGAGCAGTGAATTGTACGCGTCCGGATCGACCTGCTCTCCCAGGAACACCATCAGCCCGGCGCCGCCGCGGACGGCGCGCTCGAGCATGTTCGCTTCGTCGGCGTTGATCGTGGCTAGGTTGGCCAGGACCAGCAGATCGGGCCGAGATCCAGCCAACGCGGCCCAACCCGAATCGGGCAGCACCTCGGCGCGAAACGCTGGCGTGCCCCCCAGTCCGCTGGTCAAGGCTTCCTTCAGAAAGTCGACCTCGCCGCCCAAGGGATCGGTGGAGGGTTCGCCGTCGACCAACAGCAAATTCATTTCATCGCGCACGTCGACCACGTCGCGTCGCGAGTTGTTGCCGGGCAGATCGTCGTCGGGCAACTCAAGCGCCACGTGATGCAGACCCGCCTGCTGAAACGTGGCGGCCAACGTGATCCGCGCGACCTGACCGGCCGCGATCGCCGGCAGCCGCACCAGGCTGGCTTGCCCGTCGACGATGAAGTGGGCTTCCTGCTCGGCCGCGTCCACCGAGGCACGGTTGTAGATCACTGCCTCCCAGCGCAGCGGCGTATCGACAAGCGAAAGACGATCGACGCGGAGCAGGTCGTCGACCGCCAAATCGGTCGTCTTGTCACTGCCCACGTCGAACAGCCGCAGGCGGACTTCGCGGCCGGCCCAGCGGTCGCCGATGCTGGCCACGCGGTTCTCCCAGCCGGCGCGGCGCAGATCCGTGATGACGGTCACTTCATGGATTGGGTAAGTGCCGGAGACGATCAGTTCGTCGAGCGCCTCCAGCACCGGCTCCCACGACGTGAACGTATCGGAGACCTGCAGGCCGGCGATCAACTGCGCGACGTCGTCGCCGGCGGCCAATTCCACTTCGCGCAGGAGCGGTTCGTCCGCCTGGCTGCTTTGAAGCAGCGTGAAGCGGTCCTTTGGCCCCACGGTCTTGAGCACGTCGGCGGCCAGTTCCTGGGCGCGCTCAAGCGCCGAGCGGCCCTGATCCTGGTGGCCCATACTGAGCGAATCGTCAATCAGCACGATCTGGCCCGTGCGGCTGCGTCCCCCCAGCCAGCCGCCCAATCCGGCGGCGTGCATCACCGGCCGGGCGACCATGAAGAACAGCAGCAGGATGATCAGCGTCCGCAACGCCAACAGCAGCAATTGTTCCAGCCGGATGCGGCGCCGGTTGCGCTGAATCGACAGCTTCAAATAATGCATCGGCGCCCAGTCAATCCGCCGGAAGCGCCGGCGAAACAACAAGTGAATGATGATCGGTATCGCCGCCAGCGACAAACCCCACAGGAGCGGTTGGCTTAAGAAGGTGAGGGTGTTCATGAAAAGCTGCGGGGCAAACGGCGTTGACGACTCGGCAACAAGATGAAATACGAAACTCGAAGCGCGAAATCCGAAACAAATCCAAAATTCAAAGAGTCTCTAGCAACATTACTGAGAATTGGAAGGTAGTCCAGCAGTGATTTTGCGCGAGAATCGTGGCACTGCTGGACAAGCCGGCAGTGGCACCCTTTTTCAAGGGGCGACTTATTCGACGGGCTGCCGGAAAGCCGCTGAAAACGCATGGTCTCGACCTCCCCGCTGGGCTCCTGTGTCCTGGAAAACAGCCGCGGCGGCCGATTCGCCGCGTGCAATCGCCATTAGATGTTAACACAAGCGTTGGGACGTCAACACGTTTCCTCCGACGAAATCCACCGGGCGGGCGACGGGCGGGACTTTCAATCCGTTTGAACCGGACTTACAATCGATCCGTATACGGCTGATGTCGGTGGCGCGTGAGCGGCCGTTGCTCTCTCCCATTGTCTCCACGCGAGCGCATCATGCGGAACAGCGATTCGAGGCGCCGTCTATCGTCTGACGGGGGCTGGTCCATTTTTCGGTCGATGCGATTTGCTATTGGAAACGGCGTGGACCGAAAACATGCACCTGTCCCCCTATGGCGCGCAGGCAGTTGCGTGCCATTGCTCGTGTTCGCGTTGCTAATTCTCTCTTTTGCACCATCGCCGGCCGCTGCCCAAGCGCAGGCATTCGCCGGGTACTCCGCAGATGGGTCGGTTGATTCCGACAACGCCGCGCACCCCTTCGTCCTGCCCGGCCAATCCACCGAAGTGAACGAGTCGCTGGAAGACTTGGCGCGGCACATCGAAAAGGCGCGGTGGGAACTGGCCTTCAAGTCATTGGACAAAGTGCTGGAGTCTGGAAGCCAGGGTCTCGTTGCGCGGGCAGACGGCGTGATGGTGCCGATGGACGTGATGGTCCGGCAGATGCTCGCCGGGTTGCCACCGGCCGGCAAGCAGGCGTATCAGTTATTTCACGACGCCCAGGCCAAGGCCTTGTTGGCCGACGCCGTCGGCGAGCAGGAAATTGAGAAGCTCAACCAGATTCTTTCGCGTTACGTGATCACCTCGGTGGGCGACGTGGCGGCCGACCGGCTGGGAGACATCTACTTCGAACGCGGTGACATCCGTCGGGCGGCCGAGTGTTGGAAACTCGTTTTGGATGCCCGTCCCGACAGCGCCATTCCGCGCGCGTTGTTGTTGGTCAAATCCGGCATCGCGTCGGCCCGCGCCGGCCGTCTCGCCGCGCTGCGCGAAACGCTGCGGCAACTGCGCGAGCGTCACGCCGGCGCGGAAGTCGTGTTGGGCGGCCGCGCGGTGAATGCGGCCGAGCATTTGGAACACCTTGAGCAGTCGCTCTCGGCCGTCGATCCAGCCACCAGGACGAGTGACGCGATCGGCGACGTGGCGCTGCCCGAGGCAACCGATCCGCTCTGGAAGTTCCAGTTCTTCTCGTCGTCGGATATTGAAGCGCTCAAAAACGCCGGCAACAACTGGGGCTGGCAGCAGATGCCGGTGCAGGACATGGTGCCGCCGTCGGCGAGGGACGCGAAACGGTTGTACGTGAACCTGCTGGGATATTTCTTTGCGTTGGACCTGGAGACCGGCAAGCTGCTGTGGCGCAGCGGCAAGTTCCACGAAGCGACAAAGAACCTCAACCAGGGCCCGTATTTCTCCGTGGAACGCTACAGCCTGGCCGCCGCGGACGATCGTCTCTGGGCCGTGGCGCGGCCGACCGATCAGATAGGTCATCACGGCGCGCAATTCCATGTGCTTTGTCTGAATGCGGCCGACGGCGCGGAGATCTGGAACTCGCAGAAGATCAATGACCTGAAGAAATGGAACATGACTGGCACGCCTGTGGCCGCCGGCGAGCGCGTGTACGTGGCCGCGTCGGAGAACAACCAGGGCACGAACCTGCACCTCCTGGCGCTGGCGGCCGCCGACGGGTCGCTGGAGTGGTCGGCGCAAATCGGCACCCGCCAAGTGGACCAGAACCAGGTGTATTATCGCAAGACGCCCCAGCCGATGTTATTGGCCGATGACGAAACCGTGCTGGTGGAAACCCACGACGGCGCCCTGGCGATGTTGGATGCCGAGTCCGGCAAGCTGCAATGGGGCGTGGCTTACGAATCCGAACAACTCGACACGCAACATTACTATAACCAGCCGCAGGCGATGCACACGGCGGGCGCGCCGTTGTTGCGCGACGGAGTGCTTTATTTCAAAGGGATGCTCTCGGATCGCGTGTATGCCATCGATCCGGCCGGCCCGCAGTTGCTCTGGAAGCGGCCCGTGTCGCAGGCGGCGATGATCGCCGGCTTGGACCAACAGCGGCTCTACCTGGGCGGCGAGGAACTGACGGCCATCGATTTGGAAACCCAGCGGCTGGCGTGGTCCAATAAACTGCCGATGGGCACCAGTTGGGTCCGCCCGGTGTTGACTCGCAACCACTTGTACCAGTTCACTCCGCGGGGTATTTACGAGATCGACAAACAGACCGGCGACCTGGTCAAGCTGTTCCGCGGCGATGATCTGGAGTCGATGGGCGGCGTGATTCTGGTCACGCCCTCGGCGCTGGTTACCGTTTCCAACCTATCGGTGACGGCCTATCCCTTGGAGCGGGCCGCGCAAGCAGAGACGGCACAAGCTGCCGCCCGAGAATAAGCAACCCCAACAATTCGCGCATACATCATCATTCGAACTGCAAAGGGGCGTCACAAAAAGGGGATGAGCATCAAGTCACAATACCGATGTCGACGCGAAAAAAAGAAGATTGCCCGGCGGGCGCCTGTCCCCGTTTTCGCAATACGAAGCTCACGCAGAGTCGCAGAGGACGCGGAGAAAAGAAGAAACGCGCATTATTACGCTGTATCTTTCTCCGCGGCCTCTGCGCCTCTGCGTGAGCCCTTGTGAACTCACATTGAAAGTAAGGCGAGTCGCTGCGCACAGTCATCATGCGCCGCGATTGTTGCGGGCAATGGACCCCTATCGAGTATAAACCTAGTCCCTTTTCCAGCCACCATTTTCACATAGAGCAACGCACCAACACCCGGGGGCTCGCGATGAATTTGAAACGACTGCTGACCTGCGTTTTCGCCGTCTTGCTCCTTTCCACCTTCCCCTCGCGGGCGCGTTGCGAAGAAGGCGGAATCACCGTCTCGGGCACGGGAGAGGCCAAGGCGCGGCCCAATCAGTTGGAAATCGACCTGAATATCGCCGGGGCGGCGGAACTTACCGGCGACGCTCTCGTCAAATACCGGGACGCCGTGCGCCGCACGACACAGGCTTTTGAGCAACTCGGCATGGAAGGACTGACAGTCGACGCGCGCGAGTTGTCGATCGCCAACCAACTGCCGGGCAACGCGCAGCAGATGGCCATGGTCGCACTCGGCCAGGCAGGCGCGCCGGCGGCCAAGACGCAGGTGACTATTTCGCGGTCGCTGCGGCTGGTGCTAGGTGGCATCCGTGACATGAGCGAGGAAGAATTGACCGAAACCATCGGACGTTTGCTGGACACGGCCCGCGACTCCGGCGCCGCCATTGGTCAATCAGAATCGAACGCCTTGCTGGCGCAGATGATGGGCCGCGTGTCGCAAGCGCAATCGGTGGTCACCTATGTTGTGGACGACGCCGACCAGCAGCGCGAAGAGGCGTATCGCGAAGCCTTCGCGCAGGCCCGCGCCCGGGCGGAACGCTTGGCCGCGCTGGCCGGCGCCAAACTGGGGCCGGTGGTTTCCGTGGAGGAGGTGGCCGACGCGCCGACCAGCAACACCAGCGTTCAGGAGCGGATGATTTCGGCCATCTACGGGATCGGAGATTCTTCGTCATCCGCGGAAGACGCCCGCTTGACTTCGGACAAACTGGGCGACATCCCGGTCCGCGTGACATTGCGCGTGCGGTTCGCACTGGAGTCGGAAGGCGACTGACCATGAGCACAAAGAATTACCGTCTTGCCGCGGCGTGTCTGGCGTTCCTGTCGATCTCCGAGGCGGCGCGTAGTCAGGTATACACCGGCGGCGCCCATCAGTCGGACGGGATCACGGTTTTCGGTACGGCCGAATCTCGCGCCAAGCCGAACCTGGTGGAGATCGATCTGCGCAATTCGGCCACGGCCGAACTGACCGACGACGCGATCGTCAAATACAACGACAACAAGCGCCGCGTGCTCGAAGCGTTCAAGGCCCTGGAGATGGACAACCTGGAAATCGAAGAACACGACCTGTCGCTCACGCCGGGCGACTCGCAGGAAATGATGCAGGCGATGATGCGCGGCATGCCGGCGCCGGCCAACACGCGGATGAAGGTTTCCATCTCCAGCCTGCTGCGGCTGCGCCTGACGAACATCGAAGACGTTCCGGCCGATGAGTTGATGAAGACGATCGGCCGCATCCTCGACGTCGCGCAGGACTCCGGCGCCAGTGTCGGGCCGACGGCGCAAGAGGTTCAGATGGCCTACCGCTACGGCCGCTACGACGCTCAATCCACGATGGTCAAATTCGTGCTCCGCGATTTTGCCGAACTGCGAGAAGGTGTCTATGAGAGGGCGGTGGCCGACGCCAGGGCGCGCGCCGCGCGATTGGCTCGGCTGCACGGCGTCACGCTGGGCAATGCGGTCGCCGTGCAGGAAGTTCAAGTCACCGGGGACAATCCCACCACGCACACCAACCAGTACGGAGTCGTCGTCCCCAGCCCGACCACGTCCGATGAGCCGCAAATCTCCTCGGACCGGCTCGCCGACATCCCGTTTCAAGTGAAACTGCTGGTGCGCTTTGCGATTGAAGACGCGGCCGCGGCAACCGCGTCGCGTTGAAAACGGAGGCCGGAACGTGGGAAGAACGGACCAAGGATCAATAGCGCGACCCAACGGGGCAGTGCGGGGTCGGTCCCGGGTGACGGCGCTCATTCTAAGAGACGAGTTGGACGAAGGAGTTATGGGAGAGACAGCACTATGGGAGAGTTGGCTTTACGGGAGAGATTTGGTGTTCGAAAAACCCCGCAGGGGTGACTGTATGACAGCCCAGGGTGAAACCCTGGGTAAAATGGCCGGTCATGTTGCGGTAGCCCCAACGGGGCGATCCTAGACTGGCGAGAGACGACCACACAAATGCCACAGTCGTTGTCCAAGATCAGCTTGCACGTGGTGTTTGGCACAAAACAACGCATTGCGTGGCTGCGCGATGCCCCGATACGCAGCGAACTATACGCATACATGGCGACGATTCTCCGCGGCATCGAATGTCCGGCGATGGTGATTAACGGGACAGAAGACCACGTTCATCTGCTGTGTCAGCTATCGAGAAAGGCGCGGGTGATGGATCTCGTTAAAGAGGCAAAGACAGAGACCAGCAAATGGGTGAAGAAGCGGTCACATGCAACACGGGGTTTCGCATGGCAAGCGGGATATGGCGCGTTTAGCGTCAGCGAATCGAACATCGCGCAAGTGCGGTCGTACATTGAAAACCAAGCGGAACATCATCGCGGAAGGTCGTTTGAAGACGAATTCCGCGAATTGCGCCGTCGGCACGGTGTTGAATTGGATGAAAAATATGCGTGGGATTAGTGCCGCCCCGTCGGGGCTATATCCGTGTGATGGGCCGCCGCTGCCAGGGCTGCGCCCTAGTTGTTTTACACAAATCCCAGCGCGACGCTTATTAACGGGACGGCGCCGCCGGAATCCCGAAGGGATGTCGCTATGCCAGCCCAGGGCGAAGCCCTGGGGCCGGCCGCCGATACAAGACGACAAGCCCCAACGGGGCGGCGCTATGATTGGCCAAAAACCGTACCATCGGATTGAATGGATAACACCGCCAACCAACGTCGTAGTCGCCATCTTCGACGCACAAGGCCACGCCGGCTTAGGGCCGCCCCGCTGGGGCTCTTGGGATCTGTTGGCACATGTCTCCCAGGGTTCCACCCTGGGCTGGCATAGGACCGCCCCTGACGGGGCTTTGCCTCTTCGGGCCATGCAATGATTCGTCCAACTTGTGTACAACAACAACGGCTCCCCCCCAGGCTGGCAAGGAGCCGTCCCTTCGGGATAGCGAGAACGCGGGGTGCTCAGTTGTCCTCACATATTGACTCGTCCGGCGGTGTCTTTCGAGGGGGGCAATGCACTGCTGGACAAGCCATCAGTGACACCCGGCGCTGCATTGCATTCGAATCGCGCCTTCGCCGGGCTATCGTGGGATTGGCTTGTTTGATGCTTCTTGTTGATCCGGCCACGCAACTCTCCGCCGCGGAGGTCGTTGCCAAACACATCACGCCCGAGACGCTGAAAGCCGTGCGCGACGGGCTCGATTATCTGGCCCGCACGCAGAGCAATGACGGCGCGTGGCGGGAAAGCTCCGGAGGGCAGGCTTATCCGGTGGCGATCAGCTCGCTGGCCGCCACCGCACTGCTGGCGGGCGGCAACACGCCCACCCGCGGCCGTTACGCGCCGCAGGTGAAAGGCGCGGTGGAATTCCTGGTCAATTGCCGCACGCCGTCGGGTCTGATTACCGGCGCGGGGCAAGAGATGGGCCGGCCGATGCACGGACACGGGTTCGCGCTGATGTTCCTGGCCTCCGTCTACGGCATGGAAACGAAGGAATCGCGGCGACAACAAATCAAAGAGACCGTGGAGGCCGCCGTGATGCTCACCGCGCAAGGCCAAAGCGGCGCCGGCGGCTGGACGTACATTCCCGGCTCTGGCGACGAAGGGTCGGTGACGGTGACGCAGGTGCAAGGACTGCGCGCGGCGCACAACAGCGGCTTCAACGTGCCGCGCGGCACGATCGAGGAAGCCGTCCGGTACATCGAACGCTGCAGCCTGCCGCAGGGGGGCATCGTCTATTCGCTCGGCTCCGGAGGCGGGCCCCGATTGCCGATCTCGGCGGCCGCGGTGGCCACGCTCTACAACGCCGGCGAATACGACGCCCCGGTGGCCGAAAACTGCCTGGACTACGTCTGGCAGCAGTTCAAGAACAATGACAACTGGAGCAAAGGCGGTGGGCACGACTACTATTGCCATCTCTATGCCGCGCAGGCCTTCTACATGGCCGGCGACGAGTATTGGGACGAATATTTCCCATCCACCCGCGATCAGTTGCTCAAACAGCAGGACAAACAGGACGGCTCCTGGAACGGCGACGGCATCGGCAAGACCTACGGCACGGCCATCGCGCTGATCATTCTGCAATTGCCCTACAAATATCTTCCCGTCTACCAACGATGAGGCAGTATCGGTGAATCATCAAACGATCGACCCCGATCTGGCGGGTCTGGCCAAACTGACTGATGCGCATCAGCGGCTGCGCGAGCAAATCGCCCACGTCGTCGTCGGGCAGGACGACGTCATCGAGCAATTGATGATCTGCATCTTTGCCCGCGGCCACTGCATGTTGGAGGGCGTGCCGGGGCTGGCCAAGACGCTGATGGTCAGCACGTTGGCCGATTGCCTGTCGCTTCAGTTCAACCGCATTCAGTTCACGCCCGATCTGATGCCCAGCGACATCACGGGCACCGAGGTCTTGCAGGAAGACCGCACGTCGGGCACCCGGCGGCTGGAATACGTCCGCGGTCCGGTGTTCGCCAACGTGGTGCTGGCCGACGAGATCAACCGCACCCCGCCCAAGACGCAAGCAGCCCTGTTGGAAGCGATGCAAGAGCGGCACGTATCGGCCGGCGGCCGCCGGCATCATCTGCCCGACCCATTCTTTGTGCTGGCGACGCAAAACCCCATTGAGCAGGAGGGGACGTATCCGCTGCCCGAGGCGCAATTGGACCGGTTCCTGTTCAAGGTGTTCGTCGGCTATCCGTCGCGCGAGGAGGAACGCCAGATCTATCGGCGCACCACCGGCATTGCCACGGGTGGAGTCGAAAAAGTTTTGGACGGCGCCGAGATTCCGCAAATTCAGGAACTCGTGCGCCGCATTCCCATTTCCGACCACTGCGTGGACTACGTGATGAACCTGGTCCGCGCCACGCGCACTACCGAGCCGGACCGCCCCGATTACATCTCCAAATGGATCGCCTGGGGCGCCGGTCCGCGGGCGGGTCAGGCATTGATCCTGGCGGCCAAGGCGAAAGCGGGGCTGGACGGGCGCACCTGCGTCACCATCGAGGACATTCGGGCGGTCGCGCACCCGGCGTTGCGGCACCGGCTGGTCACCACCTACGCCGCGCAGGCCGAAGGGCAGACGCCCGACACGGTCATCGACCGCCTGTTGAACGACATCCCCGTCCGAGCCGGAGCAGAAAAGGTCGATGGCCAAGTCGCCCAAGTATTCCGATCCTGAGGTCCTGGCCCGGATTGCCGATCTTTCGCTGCGCGCCCGCCGCGTGGTGGAAGGGACGATCTCGGGCCTGCACCGCAGCCCGTTCCACGGCTTCAACGTGGAGTTCGCCGAGTATCGCGAGTACTCGCCCGGCGACGACCTGCGCCGGCTGGACTGGCGGGTATTCGGCCGCACCGACCGCTATTACATCAAACAGTATGAGGAAGAAAGCAACCTGCGGGCGACCGTGGTGATGGACTCGAGCGCCTCGATGAAGTATCGCTCGCGGGCGCTGTCGAAGTTCGACTACGGCGCCACGGTCGCCGCGTCGCTGGCCACGCTGTTGATCGAACAGCAGGACCCGGTCGGGTTGGCGCTATTTGACAGCCAGCCGCGCAAGATTCTGCCTCCGGCCGCCACGCAGGCGCAGTTGGCCCGCATCATATGCGAATTGGAAGGAGCCCAACCCGACCGTGAGACGGAACTGGGCGTGGTGCTCACCGAGATGTCCGAACAGGTCAAACGCCGTGGCCTGATCCTGATTATCTCCGACCTGCTGACCGATCTGGACGCCTTTTACGACGGCTTGTCGCGGCTGCAATACCGCGGCCATGAGATCATCGTGCTGCAAATCCTCGACCCCGACGAACTGGAAATGCCGTTTACGGACCTGGTGCTGTTCCGCGACATCGAAGGCGCTGAGGAACTGTTCGCCGAGCCGTGGGCGTTCCGCAAGGCCTACCGCGCCGCGATGCAAGAGTTTGTCGCCGGCGTGTGCGACGGCTGCGGCTCGCGAGCCATCGACCACCTGCTGCTGCGCACCGACGAAGATCCCGGCGCCGCCTTGAGCCATTACCTGCACGCCCGCGAGAGGCTGCAACATGTGAACCGGCGAGAGAATTGATTGACGCGGCCAAGGCGGTCAGTCGTTTAAGAATCCGAAGCACGAATTCCAGTGGGTCAAGGAGCGGGACGCCGCTCCCTTACCCACTGAGATTCGGATTTAGTATTGATCCCTGGCTATCAATTGGTTCATCCCAAAACGGCGCATGGTGCTTCTTCGCGTGACGGCTATAATCGGTGGACGATTTGTGGCTCGTGGGAATCTGGAAGCAATTCGGGGAGTCTTTGATGCGTGGTTTGGCGGTGGCGGCCTTTTTGACGATCGCGGCACAGTCGGCGTCGGCCGGCGACAATTGGCCTCAGTTTCGCGGCCCTGACGGACAAGGACATGCGACGCAGGCGAATCCGCCGATGGAATGGAGCGAATCGCGGAACATCCGCTGGAAGACGCCCATCCCAGAGCGCGGCTGGTCGTCGCCGGTGATCTGGGATGAACAGATCTGGCTGACCACCGCCACGCCCGAGGGCAAGCAAATGTTCGCGGTGTGCGTCGATCGCGACACGGGCGACGTGCTTCATCTGCAAAAAGTTTTCGACGTCGCCAGTCCGCGCGAAATCCACAAGTTCAATAGCTACGCTTCGCCCACGCCGGTCATCGAGCCGGGACGCGTGTACGTGCATTTCGGCAGTTACGGAACGGCGTGCCTCGATACGGACACCGCCGCAGTGCTCTGGGAGCGGCGCGACCTGCCGTGCAACCATTGGCGGGGACCAGGCTCTTCGCCGGTATTGTTCGGCGATTTGGTAATCGTGCATTACGATGGTTACGACGTGCAGTATGTGGTCGCTTTGGACAAGCGGACTGGCGACACGGTGTGGAAGGTCGATCGATCGACGGAGTTCGGCGACATCGACGGCGATTTTCGCAAGGCGTTCAGCACGCCGCTGCTGGTCACCGCG
>Ga0214472_10000558_pt1 | contig 45334 bp, 42 predicted proteins | sample RVTome_6_FD_207662 | JGI IMG/M metagenome (GOLD analysis project Ga0214472, IMG submission 207662) | Soil microbial communities from uranium-contaminated site in the Upper Colorado River Basin, Wyoming, United States - RVT140D175 | ecosystem: Environmental > Terrestrial > Soil > Contaminated >...
GCTCGACCCGCGAGCGAAGAAAGTTAAGTTTCAGGACCTCGTGGATTCCCGCTATCTGGATGAGATGGAAAAAGGCGGGTTCTTTGACCAGCTCTGGGGTAGCAAAAAATAACAATGAGTAGCATTTAACCGACAGCGACCAGTCATCAGCAAGGGAAGAATTTAGTCTTCTGTTCCCGGAACCCCGGCCGTTAGAGAGACTCGGGCCGATGTTGGAGTCGGCACGCAAAACCCGATTCTCGAATCCGTTGAGGCGCAGCCGCGCCTGCAATACCGAGGTCGCCGCTCTTTTTCATTTTTGCAAACCGATTTGTTTGAAGAAACCGGAGTCTTCCAAGCCTTTAACCAAGCTCATGTCGACAAAGTCGTCAGGATTCGCCGTCTTGGCTTTGGGATGAGCGGTCTGTTTCAACGTTTCGACAATCCCTTCCCGGGTCGGGTAGGGAGGCCGGGCGATATAGTCCAAGCCATATTGATAGGTGGTTTCAAGGATTTCTTCGTCCTGATCCCGGGTATACTTTCGAATCACCTTTTTCGTGAAAGCTTTGTCTTTGATTATTCTCTCGATCCCTTCCGAATATCCCTTGAGAAAATTGACAACTAGATCGCGGTTGGCGCGGATATACGAACGCGTCGACGCGATGTTTTGATGTGGAAAAGCAATCCCGGCCTTGGCCATGTCGATCAAGACGTGGGCGCCGGCTTTTTTCGCGCGCAGGTTCGTGGGCGACGAGAACGGCGCGGCAAGGATCAGGCGTTTGGAGATCGCAGCCGCAAGCTCGGGCATGCCGCCGATCTGTAGAAGGGTAACGTCCTTGTCAGGCTGCAGACCGTGCTTCTGAAGAACGTAACGCATGGTGAAGTCCGTGGAGGACCCGAACCGCGTTACCCCGACTGTCTTCCCTTTAAGGTCCTCGATAGACTTGATATCCGACGTCGCCATCAAGTAAAAGGCGGGCATATTCGCCACACCGCCGATAAAAACCAAATCGGCGCCGCCCAGATTGGCGTTTACCACAGGCGCCCCGCCGGTAAAGCTGATGGGAGAATCGCCCGCAAGCATGACCCTGACCACTTGTGGCGCGCTTGGGACGTACAGTAGGGTAACCTCAAGACCGTATTTGGCGAACGTGTTGGCTTCGGCAGCGACCCACAAAGCGTTACTCACACCGCTGATGGCCGGGTAAATCACGTTGAGTTTGGTTTGCCCCTGAGCCCAGCGTAGCGGAACCGCCCAGCAATGGAGCGAAAGAACGCATATGACTAACGCAATTTTTTTCATCGTTTGCTCCGCAGATACAGAATTACGCCTGCCCGGCGCAGCGAGGGCGATGTAAGACTTGAAGAACCCTATTCTCCAATTTTAAGGTGATTCACCACAGCTTGAACGCCGGTTACCGCCCATGCGATTTTCAGCGCTCGCTCCCGCCCGTCTAACGACGGCACGAGACCGCTCAGGTAAACCGTCCCCTTTCTTGTTTCCACGATTACCCGGGATAGATTGACGGCTTTCTCCGCCAAAAGTCTTTCCTTGACCGCTTTGCCGAGAGCCGCGTCCTGGGGCGTCTCGACGTCGGTCGGCTGCGACAGAGGCGGTTGCGGGGGAGTTGGCTTTCCGGTCATGCAACCAATCAAGACCGTCGATGTCAACGCCGCCGCCGTCAAGATGGTCCCTTTGACAATCCCCATAGGTTTGTCCCTACCTCGTTTCGCAGGCCGCGATTGAAGATACTCTTTTCAATCGCGTATCAGATCGAAATCCTCCAGGCAAACGGAGAAGCCGAACCATCTAGTCTACGGCAGCTTGCTGCAGGTTGTTTTATTTTAATAATAAACAGTCTATTTGTTTCCGTGGAGCTTGGTTATGAGCTTTCTGCCGTAGTCCCTGACGCTGCTTAAGGACATCGACCGCCTCTTCAGCATATCCAACCGAATCACTTTCCACTGAATACTTTTAGCCAGCGCTTTTCGTTCGCCTTCGTCTTCGACATGTTTGAGCAAGTCTTCGAGGATGTGAATGTCTTTCAAGAGCTCGGCTTCGGGCGGTAGGACGTGAGCGTTCTTCAGAATAATATAACCGATGCGCAGCTCATCTGGCACCCATCTCAGGTCTTCAAGCTCGAGGGGTTTGCCTTTGCCCGGCAGGTGGTCGAATTCGCCTTTGCGCTGAGCTTCGAGGATACGCTGTTCGGCAAGTCTTTGAAATAACGGAACCGCGCCCGTGGGTTGGGATGGTCGTTTCATAGCGTCAAGCTAGGCATTGCAGTTCAATGTTCCATGTTCAACGTTCAAAGTCAGACTGAAGAAATAACGAATCTGAATCATGAGACGTTAAACTTTGAACCTTGAACTTTGAACGGTTCCTTCCCAAGTTCCTCCGGCGGCCGCACATCCCGGAACATCAAGAAGAAGGCGAGGTCGTTGATCAATTGTAACCCGCCGCCGATGAAAATAGGAAGCGTCAGGGATACGCTCTGCATGAGATAGGTGGAAATCGTCGGACTGATGCCGAACGGGACCACGCGCGCGAGACTGGTCACTCCGGCTGCGGAACCGCGTTCGCTGGATGTGACCATGGCCATCGTAAAAGAAGCCCTGAGAGGATTGTCCATGTAGGCAAAGAAAGAACGAATCATCAGTAGCGCCGCTGCCGGCGCGAGGGTCGGGGCCAGGGGCAAGATCAGATAGATAAGCGATGCGAGCCCGTGGGAAAAGGCCATGGTGCGCACGACTCCGAGGCGCCGGGCGATCAACGGCGCGCTGAGAAATGACAGTGCGGCGAGAATATAGGAAGCGAAAAAGATCACGCCGAGGGATTTCAGTTCGACGCCGAACCGCAGAAAAAACCAGTAAGACACCAAAGAGCCGGCCATGCCGGCGCCGAAGTTGTCGACCACCGCCAAAAGCGACATTTTGGTGACGAAGGTGCCGGTGCTGCGGGAGATTCTCCTTTCGGCATTGCGCGGCTGGTGCTGTTCGGTGATCGCCTTGTAGACGAACCACAGGACCACGCTGAAGAATATCGTTAGAGTGAAGAGCGGCTTGTAGGATTCCACGGCGCTCCAGCCCCGCTCCTCTTGAAGAAACTGCGGCAGACCGCTGGCCAGAGCGCCCAATGCGCCCATGATCGAGCCCACGCAGGAGTTTATGGCGAAGATCTGATTTCTGTTCTCAGGCTGGCATTTCTCCGCCAACAAAGCCTCTTCCACCGGGTTGAACGGGCCGCCGCCCGAGCCGCCGCCCCCCGATCCGCCGGCGCCGACATTGGCGATAATAACCGCCGCCAAGATGAAAACGAGGCTGGTGAAGTAGATGAGGATCATGTTCGAGATGATTGTCAGTAGGGCAAGGAGCATTAAGATCTTCCTGCGGCCGATGCGGTCCGACAGGTAACCCCAGACCGCCGTCACGATCGCGCTACTGATATAAGCGACCGAAAAGATTACGCCGACGGTGACGGTGGAGTAGCCAAGCCGATCGAGGTAGATGGCGAAGACGATGTTTAGATAGGAAAAGGCGAAGGCGCGTATGCCGCGTGACGCCATCAGCAGCTTCGCATCGAAGTGGAGGTTGCGAATGAAAATCATGCCGGCGCCGTTCAAGTCCTTGAACTCCGCTCTTCCGGCGGCCTTACATTGCGGAACATGAAGTAAAAGACGCAATCGTGGAACAACTGGAGAAAGCCGCCGAGGAAAATCGGCACGTTGAGCGAGAACGATTGCATCATGTAAGCCGAGAGCGACGGGCTGACCGCGACCGGGACATGGCGCGATAGGCTGGTTATTCCCGCCGCCGAGCCGCGGTCCTCCGGTCTTACCACCCCCATGATGAACGAGCTACGCAGCGGGTTGTCCATGTACGCCAAAAAGGAGCGCAGGATCGTCATCGCCGCGGCCATGGTGAACGTCGGCGCCAGAGGCAAAAACAAATAGATCAGTGACGCCGCGCCGTGAGAAAAGGCCATGGTCCGGACTACTCCCAGGCGCCGGGCGAGCAGCGGCGCCACGAGAAAAGAAAGGGCGGCAAACAAATAGGACAGAAAAAACATAAAGCCCAAGGATTTCAACTCCACGCCGTATCGGAGAAAAAACCAGTAAGAAACCAGCGGGCTGATCAGCCCGCCGCCGAGATTATCGACCATGCCGAGCAGCGACATCTTGACGACGAACCCGCTGACCGGCGCTGCGGCGCTTCGACCCTTCTCCCGTCGCCTGGGCACATGGTGCTCCTCGATGCTGGCGTAGGCGAAGATCAAAACCACGGCGAACAGAATCGTCAACAAGAAAAGCGGCTTGTAGGAAGCGATGGGCTGCCAGCTCCAAGTTTCCTGCAAATACTGCGGCACGCCGCTCAGCAGCGCGCCCAGCGCTCCCATCGATGAGCCAACGAAGGAATTTGTCGCAAAGACATGATTTCTACTCTGGGGCGTGCATTTCTCGGCGAGCAAAGCCTGCTCGACGGGGCTCATGGGGCCGCCGCCCTGACCGCCGGCGCCGGAGCCGCCGGCACCGACGTTGGCGATAATCACCGCGGACAGGATGAAAAAGAGATGGCTGAAGAAAACATAAATCGTATTGGAGACGATGGTTAGCGCCGCCAGGAGCATGAGAATGTTCTTGCGGCCGTAACGATCCGAGAGAAATCCCCAGAGAGCGGTTAGCACCGCGCCACTGGCATAGGCCGTCGAAACCACCAAGCCTATGGTGACGGTGGAGTAACCGAGTTGGGCAAGATAAATCGTAAAGACCACGCTCAAGTAGGAGAACGCAAAGGCGCGGACCCCGCGCGAGGCCATCAGGACGATGACATCCCGTTGCAGATTGGCGAACATGACTGGATCTAGTGTCCTGTCTCAGAGAGTCGCCACATAATTACCGCTTCGTGCTGTCGGAAAATCTCCCCTTCCCCTCTTTTCCAAAGAGGGGTAAGAGTCCGACGGAGAAAATTCCCCCTTTGGAAAAGGGGGATCAAGGGGGATTTGAGTGCGACTTTAGCCAATGCCATCGCTTGGAGTCTTTAGATGAATTTCCGAGTCACCACACTTAGGATTCCATCGATGCCCGGTACTTGCTGCGCTCGAAATCCAATTCCGTGCCGACGCCGATGGCGCGCAATGCGTCGTTGGCGTCTTCCAACGAAGCGCTCGCGCGCACGGCCTGAGCGGGGCGTGACAAGGTCTCGTACAGTTTCGTCGCCGACATGAAGAAGGTGAGGGCGGCAAGCGGCGTCAGCTTGACACTTCTCTGGCCGCTGCGGATTTTGCTCTTGCCCCAGGCGCCGCGAAAGCATTGCACGGGGATTGCGCTGGCTTCCGTGGGAACGGTCTTTATAACTTCTTCAAGCTCCGCGGCGATTTTAGGCGTCAGCGACCAGGCGCCCAGCAGGCCACCCGCGCCGGCGAGTTTGTTGAGCGCAGCTTCGATTTCATCGACGGTCAGTTCGCCGTCACTGCCGTAACCGAAGACACCCCAGAGCGTGCGATGTCCAAGTTTTTCCAACTCCGCGTAAGCCGCCAGCATGATCGAATCCGCCAGCGGGCTGCGCAGCCCCGGCTCCTTGCCCTGGGCCAGTGAGTCGCCCCCGACATCGAGGCCGACGAGAAGATCGGTGTTCAGTTCTTTCATGGCAACTTCGAGTCCGTCCACGGCGCCTTTTACTCCACCGTTGATGTCGATGAGCAAAACCTCTTGGCCTTGAACCGCCGCCATTTTCGACTCGGCGAAAGGGACTCCCGTGGTGGTTTGGCTGTCGCCATTCGCCATCCATGCATAGTCATGCAGGACACGGACGTTTCCGACTTCGCTGAGCTTGCGCGGCCCGGGAATGGGATCATAGACGGAGCGTTCCCACGAGAGTCCGCCGAGGACGAATTCTAGACCGCAGAACTCGAGAAACCTCGCCGTGGCCAACGCGCCGACGACGTCGCCGCCGCCGCCCACGCCGACCACCAGGGCGCGCTTCGACGATCGGATGAGATCCTCCAACGATAGGGGCAAGGAATTCATTTAGGCGGGGATATGCGTGTCCTGGCCCGGAACGGGGTTGGCTATCGCGTCTTCCAACGATCTGACGCCATGCCATTCGTTCGATGGACGCACCTGGCCGTCGCTGCCGACCTGATCGACGCCCCAATAGATTTCCAGCGAGTAATTGTCGGGGTCGCGAAACTCCACGGCGATCTGGCAGCCGGCGCGGCGGCGTCCTTCGAAATCGATTCTCGCGCCGTGGGCCCGCAGGCGGTCGCGCGCCCGGATGACCTCGGCGAGAGTGGCAACCTCGAACGCCAGATGGTGCAGCTCGCGATGGTCATTTCTCCCGTCACCCGTACCGACTAAAGCGAGGCAATGATGATCGGTATTGCAACGCAAGAAAACCATGCCGCCGGGCATCATCTCTTCCGGATACACGTCAGACACTTTGAAGCCGAGTACCTGCGTGTAGAAGGCGGTGGATCTTTCCAGGTCGTTTACCTGGAGAACCACATGGCCCAACTTGCTGATGTGAAAATCCATTCCTTTGGGAGGAGACATACTCTTAAGCTTGGCGATGTTTATGGCCATGGTGGTTCCTCACTTTGTCGCTCTGAATGTCTGTTCCTATAACATGTCTATGTTTGTTCTGCACATCGAGAAAGCGAGCGTTCGGCGAGAGAAAGATTTCTCCCTTCGCCCGAAATGACAGAACGCGCTACCGTTGTCATTTCGAGTTCGCAAAGCGGACGAGAAATCTAGCTCGCGTCTGCGAGTGAAACATCAGCGGACAATCTGATCGCTGTGCTAGGAAATGATCTACTTGAATCACTCCGAGTTCATTCCCAGCAGTTTGCTGCGGGGTAGTTCATCTTGACGGCATCAATCGGTTGGCGCATAAGAATTCGATGACGAACTCGTCGAAGGTCGCTGGGTCCTCGATATTGCAGGCGTGACCGGTGCCGGGCAGCACTTTATGGACGGCGCCAGGGATCAACAACGCCGTGCGTTGCCCGGCTTTTAAGGAGTTGTCGTATTCGCCGTTGATAACCAGCGTCGGAACTTTCATCGTGCCCAGCCGCGGCGTCATGTCCGTGCCGCCGCGGGCGCGAAAGATTTGCGCGATCGACTCGCCGGACAGCCGCGGGTCACGTTCGACGAAGGTGTTGAGCAGATATCGACCGAGCTTGGTTTCGGGAAAGTCCGGCGCGACCAACTCTTTCAAGTGTTGGATATGGTACTTTTCAATGCCGATTTTGGTGTAGCCGTGGATGCGATCGTCGATGCTGCCGGCACCGCCGCTGTTGCCGCCGACGAGAATCAGAGCTTTAACCCTCTCCGGATGATCTAACCCGAGCAGCAGCCCGATGCCCGAGCCGACACTCACGCCGCCGACAATCGCTTGCGTAACTTGTTCATCGCGACAGACTCCGAGAATATCGCCGGCCATGTCATTCAGGCTGAAAGGCGTCGTCGGCTTATCCGAGCGACCATAGCCACGGATGTCGACGGCGATCACTCTGAAGTAAGTCGAAAAATGCGCAATTTGGTACATCCACAAGTTATGGTCGAAGGGATTGGCGTGAACCATGACGAAAGGAAATCCTTCGCCGGATACCTCGTAGTAGATTTTGACGCCGTTGGCGATGCTGTACATGACCTAAAAAAATCCGTTCCAATTGTTCCCAATGTTCCAATCGTTCCAGCCGTTAAGAGTCGCCCCTGAGTCTCTTTCCGACAACTGGAACTGCTGGAACAATTGGAACGGCTGGAACCTTTTTAGTTGGGCTTTCTCGGCCGCTCCTGTATTGTTTGCTCTCTTACTTCATCCAGCGATATTATGTTCGGATACTCGCAGTTAATCGAACCATTTAGGCGACACAACTTTTTCACGACCCTGCGCCGCGGTAGTCCTTCGCAATCAAGACGGTCTCGGCGCAAGGCTCTTTACATGTTTGCGTCATCGTGTAGATTACGGAATTGCAAGATAGCGTTGTAACTCCGGCCTTTGGGAGTTGTCAAGATTGACCGCTAAAAACTTCCGTTGCCGAATAAAAATCAAAACTCCTTAATCGTTAGCCCCGCGCAACAACCCATGCCGGCAAACATAGTCTCATGAACCGGGTCAATCTGTTGTTTAAGCGATTGGGGCAACTGGTGCTGCTCTACAGCATTTCCCGAGCGCTGTTTCTTGCCTTCAACTTTCAGTCCTTTTCCCAGGTGCCGCCGCAGGAAATTCTTAACGCATTTCTTCTCGGCGTCCGGTTTGACGTCGCGGCGATTTGCCGCATTAACGGACTTTTTATTATCCTATCGCTCCTGCCGATCCCATGTGCGCAATCGATTTGGTATCAAAAATGTCTCAGGGTTGTATTTCTCGTTTCCAACATTCCGTTCCTGATCATCAATGTCGTTGACTATGAGTATTTCAAATTCATCGGCCAGCGCTCGTCGCTCAGTTTGCTCGATCTGGGGGCTGATATTTCGGCCCAACTACGACAGTTGTCGATTCACTACTGGTATCTCGTGGCCACGGGCGGACTCCTTATTTTTGCTTTTTGCCACTTTCTCCCGGGCCGTGCGCCGCTGCCACCGGCGGCGCATGGGGCGCATAAGTCCTGGGGCCTGGCTCGGGATTTGTTGGTTTTGATAGTCGTTGTCGGACTCGGGGTTCTAGGGGGCAGGGGAGGCTGGCAAGTGGTCCAACTGTCGGTGGCCCAAGCCGACGGGTTCAACAAGCCAGCCCTGGCGCACTTGGCGCTGAATTCCAGCTTTACGCTGCTGGTGAGCGAACGCAAATGTGATGCGGGAAATTTTCCCAAGCTTCATTTTTATGCTTCGGATGAGGAACTCAGGAAGGAATTTCCTCCGGCGAAACCGGCGGGTCGTTCGAATCCCGAGCGCCGCGACAACATCGTCGTGATCATCGTCGAGAGCCTCTCCGCGGATTATACGGGTGTGGGACGCCCCGGCCAAGGTTATACGCCGTTCCTGGACGGACTGGCGAACAAAGGCATTTATTTTCACAACAGTTTTGCCAATGGCCGCAGGTCCATCGATGCGCCTCCGGCCATCCTGGCGGGCCTGCCGCACCTTCGTGACGAAACCTTTTTTTGCACCCGGATGAAGCAACTGCACGGAATCGGTACCGTGCTCAAGGAGCGTGGTTATGATACGAGCTTCTTCCACGGCGGCATGAACGGCACGATGCAGTTCGACGTTTTTTCCCGGCGCATGGGCTTCGATCGTTATTACGGCCTCAACGAATATCCCAAGCCGGGAGACTCCGACGGCATCTGGGGAATTTACGACGAGCCCATGCTCCAATTTATGGCCCAAGAGATGAGCCGGCGCACAGAGCCGTTCGTGACGGTGCTGTTCACGTTGAGCACGCACAACCCCTATAAAATTCCGCCGCAATATGAGGGTCTTTTCGCGAAAGGGGACCTCCCGATCCACGAGACCGTCGGCTATTTCGACCACGCCGTGAAAAAATTTTTTGCAACCGCCGAGCAAATGCCGTGGTACAAGAACACACTATTCGTCATAACCGGAGATCACATCGGCCCTCCGAAGGCGCTCTCCCCAAGATTAATCGATAATTACCGTGTTCCGCTGGTTTTTTTTCATCCGGGTCAACAATTGCCAAAAGTTGATCCCGATAGGATCGCACAACATGTCGACATCGGGCCGAGCCTGTTGGATTTTTTGGGAATCGCTACGGCCAAGACGCTCCCCTTCGGACACTCGATTTTCGATGCCTCCTATGACGGGTTGGCCTTCGGCGAAAAAAGCGGGAATTACTGGATCGCGGACAAGAACTATTATCTGGAGTATCGCATCAACGGACCGAACAGACTATTTGCCCAGGCGCAACTTGACTTGCCGATCACCGACAAACCGGAAGTCGAACAGCAACTAGAAAAAAAAATCAAAGCGTACATTCAATGGTTTAACAACGGTCTCAGGGACAACAATCTTTATCGATAGGCAGAATAGTAGTCCGCTAGGCTAGAGACCGAAGAGAGAGAGGAAGAAGCTGATCCGTTGGGGGATCGAGGCCGTGTTTGCTGTACATCTTCCAACAAATTCCGTTCCAATTGTTCCAAACGTTCCAATGGTTCCAGCCGTTAAGAATCGCTGCTGCCTCCCTTTCCGACGATTGGAACTACTGAAACGATTGGAACGGCTGGAACTTGCTTAGCTGGCTTGCCGCGGCCGCTCTTGCCGGAGACTTACCTTCACTTCTTCCAGCGTCATGACATCGGAGTACTTATGATGCAGGTCGAAAAGGTTCACCTTGTGTGAAAGCGGGCTGCGGTCAAAGACGCATTCTTCGGCGATGGAGACGTGATAGCCGAGCGAATAGGCGTCCACGCAGCTCGCCCGCACGCAGCCGCTGGTGCTCTCGCCGCAGACGATCAGGCTGTCGATTCCCAATTGAGTCAGATGGGCCACCAGCGGCGTGCCGAAAAATCCGCTCGCCCGTTCTTTGAAGATAACCACGTCCCCCGCTTCGGGCTTGAATTCCTCCTTGATCTCGAATGCTTTTGGATCGATCTTCACCCGCTGGCGGTTGGTGGCGTGTACCGCATCAGGTTTTGCTTCTTTGCGGGTTTCGGTGGTCGTATAGAAGATCGGGATTTTGAGCGCCCGAACCAACGCGAACAGCTCCTGCGTCGGTTTGATCGCGTTGTGCGCGTATATACCGCAGGAACTTTTGTAAGTATCGACGAGCTCATGGGGCTCCTTGGCGCCGCCCTCGTAAGCGAGGTTGTAAAGATCGATGGCCAACAACGCCGGTCGTTGACCGATATAGGTGTCGCGATGATAAGGCGTATAGGTTCTAAGAATTTCCGGGGTGACGATATCTTTCCAACAGTGGTCTTCGAAGCCGATTGCCATGACGGTTCTCCTTTAATTGGAATATAGGATCAGATCGCTGACAGAGTGAATATACCTCATCTACCTATAGTCTTGTCGGGTTGTCAAGGAACGGCGGGGGTCGGTAGCGGTTCAGTTAGGCCAAGATCTCTCACTTCGTTCGAGATGACAAATCGCCTATTCTGTTGTCATTCCGAGCGAAGCGAGGAATCTTTCTCGGGATGAAGATGTGTGGCGGATTCGAAATGAACCACTACCCGGGGGTGGGCAACCCATTCTGATTGACAGTGCGGATGCTCCTTAGTTATATGGATGCGGGAAAAGCGGCAAAGCAAAGATATAGGGAGGCTTTTATGTCCGAGCGGCGAAAAGAATTTTCCAGGGGACCAAAGTCCGGCGCGCTGACGCGGCGGCAGTTCGTGAAATTGGCCGGCGTGTCGGCGGCGAGCAGCGCGCTGTCATGGCCGGGCGTCACGCTCTTTGCCGCGCAGCCTGGGCGGAAGAGGATTGTTCTTCATGGCGAGCGCCAGGTTACCAGCCTCGGCTATCACAACCGGCGCGAGACCGAGCATGTGTCGATGGTCGACGCCGGCCTCGTCGGACAGAATCCAGTGAGTCTGGAGCGCGTGCCGGTGCTCGCCGAGGAGTTGCCGTCGGTCAAGAAGGGCACGTGGAAGCTCGACATGCAGAAAAAGACCATGATCACGGTTTACAAACTTCGCCCCGGACTCAAATGGCACGACGGCAAGCCGTACACGTCCAAGGACTTCGAGTTCGGCTGGCAGATCGCCAAACATCCCGAGTTTCCCATGCCCGACCGGCTGGTGCCGGAGATGATCTCAAAGATCGAAACGCCCGACGACCGCACCATCGTGATCCACTGGAACGATCTCTACAACGAAGCCTACGCGATTCAGTACACCCACGTGCGCGCGTTCCCGCGCCATCTACTGCTCGACGCCTTCAACGGCGGCGACATGAAAGCCTTTGTGAATCTGCCGTTCTGGAATAAAAATTTTATCGGCGCGGGCGCATTTCGCGTCGCGGAGTGGGACGCCGGCAGGCGCATGGAGCTCGAAGCGTTCAACGACTTTGCCCTCGGGCGGCCGAAGATTGACAGGATGACTTAGAAAACCGTCGAAGACACCAACACCAACCTGGCCGCGGTCATGGCCGGGGAAGTGGATTTCTGCATGCGCAGCACGATCTCCTTCGACGGCGCCACGATCCTGCGCGAGCAATGGGAAAAGCAAGGAAAAGGCAAAGTGCTCACCAGCCCGGCGTCCTGGACCTGGCTCAACCTGAGCCGCGACAATCCCTGGTTCAGCGACGTCAGAGTGCGCCGCGCGCTGCTTCACGCCATCGATCGCGATGCCATGACGCAAAACATCTTCAAGGGAGAAAGGATCGAGTCGCACATGCCGCTTTCGCGGGTGCGCAAGAGCTCTAAAAAGGCGCTGGCGACCGCGACGCTCTATAAGCACGACCCGGAAAGAGCCAAAAAACTGCTCGCTGAGGCGGGCTGGAAGCCCGGACCGGACGGCGTGCTCGCCAACGGCAAGGGCGAGCGCATGGAGTTCGAATTCCGTTGCACTGCGGAACGGCGCGATCACGAACAGGCCCAGGCGATCATCGCCGATTATTGGAAAAAAATTGGCGTGCGCACGGTGATCAAGAATATGCCGAACCGGCTGCTCAATTCGGCGGAGAACCGCAGCCGCTGGCCGGGAGCTTTTATCGGCTCGCACAACGCTACGGTGGAAGAATGGCAGGAGCGATTTCACACGAAAAATATCCCGACCCAGGAAAACAAGTTTGCCCTGGAAAACGTCTCCGGCTGGAACGATCCGAAAAAAGACGCGATCCTGGACGAGCTCAACTCGACCATCACGCCGGCCCGCTCCGAACAGCTCCAGGTCGAGTATTGCAAGATGTTCACCGAGGCATTGCCGCACTTGCCGCTGTTTTTTTCGCCGGAGGTGCTGGTCGTGAAAAGAGGTCTCACCGGAATCACGCCGCGGCAGGAGAGCGGCGGGCAGAACTCGAGCAGCTGGAACACGCATACGTGGAATAAGATATAAGATAACGGCCGTTCAAATCGTTCCAACCGTTCAAGTCGTTCCAATAGTTTGCGGAGCGACACGGCCTTGATTGGCTGAAAGCTAAACCGCTATGCTCCTTTACGTTTTGCGGCGGCTGTTGCAGACCGTGCCGCTGCTACTGGTGATCTCCGCGCTGATTTTTCTTTTACTGTACTTGATGCCCGGCGATCCGCTGGTCCAGATGCTGCAAGACATCCCGCGCCTGCGCGCCGAGGACTACGAGCGTCTGCGCAGAATTTACGGCTTCGATGATCCGGTGTACGTGCAGTATTGGAAGTGGCTCTGGCAGTTGCTGCAACTCAACCCCGGTTATTCGCGCGAGTACGGCCAGCCGGTCTTCGACATCATCCGGCCGGCGCTGATCAACACGCTGGTGCTGACCCTATCGGCGGTCGTCATTGGCAAGTTCGCTGCCATTCTACTCGGCATTTTTTCCGCCGTCAGGCAATATTCCATCGGCGATTACCTGGTCACCGGCGCGACGTTTGTCGCTTACTCCGTGCCGGCGTTCTGGTTGGGGCTCATGTTGATGATCGTGTTTTCCGTCAACCTCGGCTGGTTGCCGACATCTGGATTGGTCAACGCCGATCTCGCGCCGGGGTCCTGGGAAGCGACCGTCGATCGGCTTAAGCATCTGGTTCTGCCGGTGACGGTCCTGGCTACGTCGGAAGTAATCCAAGTGCAGCGCTTCATGCGGTCAAGCCTTTTGGAAGTTTTGCGCCAGGATTATTTGACGACGGCGCGCGCCAAGGGGCTGAGCGAACGGAGCGTCATCGGCAGGCATGCGTTGAAGAATGCCCTCATCCCGGTGGTCACGATCATCGCCGTCACCATGCCCCGGGTGGTTGGCGGCTCGGCCGTGGTCGAAACCGTGTTCGCTTACCCTGGCATGGGTCGGCTGCTCTTTACCTCGGTCATGGGCAATGACTTCGTGGTCGCGATGACCGTGGTGATGATCATCGCCGTCACGGTGGTATTTTTTAACCTGCTCGCCGATATTCTTTACGGCTGGCTCGACCCGCGCATCCGGTATCAGAGCTGATCAATCATCCTGAGAACGACCGTTGCAGGAAGATACATGCGTTTGAATGTCGCGGGCGAACTTGAAACGGATTTCCTTGAACCCTCTCCCTCTGGGAGAGGGCAGGGTGAGGGCACTGCGTGACGATTGGCTTCACCTTCACCTCAATCCTCTCCCAAAGGGAGAGGAGGCAAATGCTACGGACGCGAATTCCATGCAACGCTCTGATCAGCAAATCGGTTACTGGCGCGTCGTGTGGCGCCGCTTCAAGCAACATCGCGTCGCCTACGTCGGATTCTTTTTCTTCGTTTTACTGCTTTTTCTCGTCATTGCCGGCCCGCACATGGTGCCGTACCAGCTCGATCAGGTCTCGTTGTCCGAACGCATGCACGCACCGTCGTTGACGCACTGGTTGGGCACGGACGAGTTGGGACGGGACACCTGGGCGCGCATCATGCACGGCGGGCGGGTTTCACTTGCCGTCGGATTGATCGTCGGCATCACTACGGTGATACTCGGTGGGCTAATCGGCATCCTAGCGGGTTACGTCGGCGGCGTCTTGGATAACGCGCTCATGCGCCTGGTGGACACGATCTACACGATCCCGCGCATCGTGCTGCTGCTGGTGCTGTCGAAATTGGCCGGGCCGGGGTTGCTCAACATCATCATCATTCTGGTCGCCCTGGAATGGACCAACGCGGCGCGTTTGGCCCGCAGCGCCGTCCTATCTTTTCGCGAGCAGGAGTTCGTGCTCGCGGCGCAATGCCTCGGCGCTTCGCGCTGGCGCGTCATGCTGCGCCATTTGCTGCCCAATTCCCTCGCGCCGCTCATCGTCGCCGCCACGCTTGACGCTGGCGCAGCCATTCGCGCTGAAACCACGCTGAGCTTTCTCGGTCTCGGCATCCAGCCACCGACACCGAGCTGGGGAAATCTCTTGACGCACGCCGCGACGAATATTTTCATCGCTCCGCTGCAAGTTTTCTTGCCGGGACTTTTCATCTTCTTCGCGCTGATGAGCTTCAATCTCCTCGGCGATGCGCTGCGGGACGCCCTTGACCCGAAGTTAAGTCAAATTCGAGGATCGTCGGTGCAGGGTCGAGGATAGAGGATTGAGAATGAAGGATTGCGATCCTCGACTCCCAGTCCTCCATTGTTGATCCTCAAGCTTCGACCTTCGACGGTCTGATTGACTGCCAGGGCTTGATCAGCATTGCCGTGAGAACTGCGCCGAGCAGCAGAATTCCGCTTAGGCCCCACAAGGTCGCGACATAACTTTGGCTGCGGTCATAAACGGCGCCGGCGATGACTGGACCCAACACACCACCCCAAGTGTAGAAGAAAGCCATGGTGCCGCGGATGGTAGCGAAGTATTTGCGGCCGAAAAAATCGCCGATGGTCGCCCAGACGACCGGAAACGACGCGTCGATGGCGGTGAAGAGAATCGTGAATAGCCACAGCGGCCAGAGGCCGTCGCTCCAGATGAGTAGCAGCATCGAGCCCGCCCCGGTTAGCATGCAGGCCGCCAAGAGCTTGGGACGATTTACCGCGTCCGCGATGGGACCGATGACGTAATGGGTGGTCCAATTCAAAAAGGCGAAGGCGCCGAGTAGGATGGCGGCGTGTTCTTGGCTTAAGCCTTTCCACACCATGATCGGTACGAAATGCACGCTGATCGTGCTGTAAGCGGCCACACGCACCGTCATGCCGATCACGAAGAGCCAGAAGACGATGGTTTTCATGGCTTCGCGCACGGTGGGTTCGGTCTCGCCCGGTTTCTTCGGCAATGGATCATCTGCGCCATCACTCTGAGCGGCTGGAGTTGGCGGCTCATCTCCATCCGGCAGTAACCCCATGCTTTCCGGCGAAGGACGCACACCCATTCCAAGCGGTATGCCGATGACCAGAAAAAGCGCCCCCGCGACGATCGCGCCCCAACGCCATCCCCACGCGTGAACTGTCATCGCCAGTAGCGGCGTGAGCAAAGTACCGCCGATCGGCACGGCTGAGCTGATCACCGTCATGGCGCGCGCTCGGTAGCGAATAAACCAGGTATTGCCGACGGCCATCGAGGCGTGGACGAATCCGGGTGTAAAGGACAGTGAGATAATGCCGAGATAGACGATCAGAAAAGTGGTGTAGCTATCGACCCAGGCGAGCAGGATATATCCGGCGCCGGTCAAAAGCGTGGCGATGAGCATCATCGGCCGCGGCCCAAAGCGGTCGATAAAATAGCCGACGAACGGCCCTTCGATGGCGCCTTCGGCGCGCGCCAAGGAAAACGCCAGGGAAGTGGCAGCGCGGCTCAAGCCGAGGTCTTGGCTCAGAGGGAGAAAAAAAACCGTGAAGCCGTAGTTGTGCAGTCCGCCGCCAAGAATCCGCATCGCGGAGACCAGGCCGACCATGCGCCAGCCGTAATAGATTTGCCTCAGAGATGTGAACGGTGACTTCAGCGTGGTGCCTCGATGCCGTCTGATTATCGCCGGGTCGCGCCAAAAGCGAAAGTCCAAAGCAAGAATTTCTTGTTTCGGCGGGCCTAGTGGAGTTGCGGGCCGGTGCGCGCCCCCGGCGGATCCGCGCCGCTCCCAGGGGCGCAGGTGATCACGCCAGCGACACCGGTTCCGAGTTCAAGGTTCAAAGTTCAAGGATTCAGGGATCGAGGAGCGTGGCAAGCTCCGAACATTGAACTTTGAACACGGAACCTTGAACAGCGTAGCGCCGATTTGCATAGCCCGCCATTATCCGTTATCTCGAAGAAGATCGCCTTCATTTCCGGAGAACAACTTGGTTTCGACGAACTCTTCCTCGCACCCGCAGAATACCCCTCGTCCTGAAAAGAAGGTTGCCTTCGCGGCGCTCCAGCATCGCGATTTCCGCTGGTTCTTTGTCGCGACGATGCTCGCCATGATGGCCGACAACATCGAGCATGTGATCAGCTACTGGCTCTTGTTCCAAAAATTTCAGTCGCCGGTGCTCGCCGGCTTCGCCGTCATCAGCCATTGGCTGCCCTTTCTGGTCCTTTCGGTTTACTTCGGGGCACTGGCCGACCGCCACGACTGCCGCAAGCTTATCCAGATCGCGCAGGTTATGTATATGGCGGTCTCGGCGGTATGGGCCATTCTGTTCTTTACCGATGCCATCGAAGTTTGGCACGCCTGCGTGCTGCTCGTCATTCACGGCATAGCGGGCGTGTTCTGGACTCCCGCGGAGATCGTGTTGATCCATGACATCGTCGGCTCGAATGATCTGCCGAGCGCGGTGCGGCTCAATGCGACGAGCCGGCAGTTGGGCATCCTTTTCGGGCCGGCGGTGGGCGGCGGCTTGATGTTGTGGCTCGGGGCGCCCGCGGGATTGTGGGTGAACGCGCTCATCTATTTGCCGTTCACCATCTGGTTGGCGGTGGTGCCTTACACGGGGCACACCCGCGCAGGCGCTTCGGGGCGGCGATCCCTGCGTTGGTGGGACGCCGTCGGCGCGCTTCAAGAGGTGTGGCAAAACCGGCCGATCGTCACGATGATTTTACTCGGCGGCGCGGCGTCGTTGTTTGTCGGCAACGCGTTCCACGCGAATATGCCCGAGTTCGCGCATGACCTCGGCACCGATAAGGCGGATATCACCTACAGCGCTTTGCTCGCAGCCAACGCGGCGGGTTCGGTGGCCGGAGGTTTTTTGCTCGACGGCAAGGAATGGCTGCCGCCGACCGTGAAGTCGGCGATCCTGTGCGCCATCCTCTGGTGTGTCATCATGACCGGTTTCGCTTTTTCCACCAGCTATGTTTTGTCATTGACCCTGTTGTTTTTCGGCGGGGCGCTCAACCTCGCCTTCTACTCCATCGCCCAGACCATCGTTCAATTACTGGCGCCGGTGGAGTTACGCGGGCGATTGATAGGGTTATTTTCCATGTCCGTTTTCGGCCTGCGCGCCTTTAGCGGCGTGACCGTTGGGGTGGTCGGCGGTCTGATCGGCATTCACTGGTCGTTGGCCGTGAGCTCGATGGTGCTGCTGGCCGTTTCGCTGGCGCTGTTTGCATTCGCCGCGCAGAGACGGACGGACTAAAAGCCCGCTTGAACGGTCTGTGAGAAGCGTAGGGTGGGTTAAGGAGCGGAGCAACGAACCCACCGTTTTGTTCGACACGAGCACTTAAATGACGATGGGTATCGCTGCGCTCAACCCATCCTACGAAGTTTGTTAAATTACCACATTTCGGAGACGGCTTTGGCATCGGCTAAGGACAATGCTCACTCGGGGACGTCACGCGGTTCTGACAAAAGAGTCGCCTTCGCGGCGCTCCATCACAAAGATTTCCGCGCTTATTTCATCGCCAACATGCTGGCGATGATGGCGGACAATATCGAGCATGTGATCAGCTACTGGTTGCTCTACCAGAAATTTCACTCGCCGGTGCTCGCGGGCTTCGCGGTGCTGGTGCACTGGACGCCGTTTCTCCTGTTCTCCGTCTATTTCGGCGCCATGGCGGACCGCTACGATTGCCGCAAGGTCATTCAGGTCGCGCAGTTGATGTACATGGGCGTCTCGGCGACCTGGGCGATTCTGTTTTACACCGACACCATCGAAGTGTGGCACGCCTGCGTTTTGCTGGTGATTCACGGCATGGCCGGCGTGCTCTGGATCCCCGCCAGCCAACTCTTGATTCACGACATCGTCGGCGCCGAGCAGTTGCAAAGCGCCGTGCGGCTCAACTCCACGAGCCGCCAATTGGGTATTCTCTTCGGTCCGGGGGTGGGCGGCGCGATGATGCTTTTATTAAGTCCGTCCATGGGTCTGGTGGTGAATACGATGATCTACTTGCCGTTGACGATCTGGCTGCTCACGGTACCCTACACCGGCCACAGCCGCGAAGGGGCGGCGCCTGCGCGACGAGCTATCAGTTGGCGCGACGCCTTCGATGTCATCCGCGAAGTATCCGAAAACCGGCCGATCATCACCATGGTGGCGCTGGGCGGTTGCGCGTCTTTCTTTGTCGGTACTGCGTTCCAAGCGACGATGCCTGAGTTCGCTCACGATCTGGGCACTGAGAAAGCCGACTTTGCGTATAGCGCTCTGCTCGGTGCCAACGCCGCCGGCGCCGTAGTCGGCGGGTTCATGCTGGAGGGGCGCGGTTGGTTTCCACCGAGCGTCAAGACGGCGATTATCAGCGCGATCCTGTGGTGTATAGTCATTACCGCGTTCGCCCTCTCCTACAATTACGCTTTATCTTTAGCGCTGCTTTTTGTCGCCGGGGTCTTGAACTTGACGTTTTTTTCCATGGCCCAGACCATCGTGCAGATTCTCTCGCCGCCGGAGCTGCGCGGCCGGCTCATCGGACTTTTCTCCATGACCAGCATGGGGCTGAAGGCGTTCAGCGGCGTCACCGTGGGCGTGGCCGGCGGACTGATCGGCGTCCACTGGTCGCTGGCGCTCAGCGCGTTGGTTTTGTTGGCGGTAACTTTGGCCCTGTTCGCGTTCGCCACTCCGGGGCGGCGGCACAACGAATACAGCTAGCGGCCGGACCGTTCAAGTCGGCCAAAAAGTTCGGTTATTCAGGCTTTTGTGTCAGGCAGGTATCGGAGTTTGCACCGCGGAGGCGCAGAGGACGCGGAGTAAAGTATCTTTGATTAGAAAAATTTCCGAACTCTGTGAACTCGGCGCCTCTGTGGTGAAATTCCGCTTGCCGTGTCGGTCGTTGCTCTACGATGCTATGGCTGCACGATCAGATGAGCGAAATTCGTTGCCTTTCAACGCCCGGTAGCTGTCGAGCAGTTGCTTCTTTTCCCCTTCGGAAATGCCGAGCTGCGGGCGTCGCACCGTTGCCGTCTTGATCAGACTCTCGTGCTGGAGGACGATTTTGATCCGCGCCACGGCTTCGACGATCGGCTCGCTAAAGACGATCTCCTTCACCGCTTCAAGCTCTTTTTGCAACGCCGCCGCTTTGTTGAAGTCGCCTTGCTGCGCGGCGAGGTCCATCGCCGCCCATTTTTCCGTGGCGACATTGGCGACGCCGATCAGCGCGCCCGCGGCGCCGAGCCGATAGCTCTCCGCGACGAAGCGGTCGTTGCCGGAGAGCACTTCCATCGATGCCTTCGCTCGCTCCAGTTGTTTCATTGTTTCCGTGAACAGGTCGATGTCGAATGAGGCCTCTTTGAAGGCAACGACGTTATCCAGACCGGCGATCTGGCAGATAGTCGCCGGGTCGTACCAATAACTTTTGACCGGGACCTGGAACAGCACCAGGGGCATGCTGGTGGCCCGGGTGATGTCCTCGAAGAAGCGGAACTTGAGCTCACTCTCGACCTTGCCCCAGGCCAGAAGCAGCGGTGGAAAGATCATGACTGCATCGACCGGCAGATTTTCCAAATCCCGGATCAGGCGGATCGCTTCGTCGGTTGATTGCGGCGCGATGGTCGCGATGTGCAGCTTGCCGGCCTTACGCGCCACCTTGCCGGCGACTTCGTAAACCCGCCGCTTTTCGTCCAACCCCAGCACCGGTCCCTCGCCGATGCGCGCGCATGAGACCAGCCCGGCCACGCCGTGAATGGAGGTCTGATGCGCGGTGAGCCGTTCGAGGCTTTCGAGATCCAACGCGCCCGACGCATCGAAGGGCGTTACATGGGGAATAAAAAGGCCGCGAAAGCGACCCTGTGGGTTTGTCATTGCATCCTCCGCAGCCACATGTGTAGACTGCCGCTAAACTCGTCCTGCCCACAGTAGAGCAGTTGCGGGTAGACCGTCAAGCGGCAGGAAACGAAGAATGGTCGATTCACGGCATCAGGACAGAATTGCATGAAGACGATTTCTCCCGGCGAACTCGCCGACCTGATGAATTCGGATGGTCTCTACGCGGTTTTCGACGTGCGCGAGCGCGGCGAGTTCAATAACGGCCAGATTCCGAACAGCACGTCTCTACCGCGCAGCCAGATCGAGTTTCGCATCGCCGAGTTGGTCCCGAACCAAAAGGTTGCCATCGTCGTCTATGACGAAGGCGGAGAGCGAGGAGCGCTGGCGGCTCAAACTCTCGCCGAATGCGGTTATGGTTCAGTTTCCGTTCTGGAAGGCGGCTTGAACGAATGGCGAAAGCAGGGCCATCCAATCGTCAATGGCGTCAACGTACCGAGCAAAGCTTTCGGAGAAAAGGTCCAGCATGAGCGGCGTATCCCCGAGATCACGCCGGAAGAGTTGCAGCGTTTGAGGGATGCCGCGGCCGACGTTGTAATCCTTGACATGAGAACGCCGGAGGAATATGCGCGCTTCTGTATTCCCGGCGGCCTCAACGTTCCCGGCGGCGACGTGGTCTTGTGGGCGGCGGAGTTGCGGCGGAAACCGGGGCGGACGGTGGTGGTGAATTGCGCTGGGCGCACGCGCAGCATTATCGGCACGGCGGCGCTCCGCCGGCTCGGTTTGAACAACGTTCGGGCGCTTAGAAACGGAACTATGGGGTGGGTCCTGGCGGGATTCGACTTGGAGTCGAAGCCAAGAACAAAATCGCTCGTGGCATCCTCTGCGAGCAGACAGAACGCGCTCGCTCTTGCGCTGCGGCTGGCGGAGGAAGAGGGGATAGCTACTATATCTGCTTCGGAGCTAAAGAGAATCAGCGAGAAGAGCGACGAGGGCGTCACCTACCTCATCGATGTACGATCGGAGAGCGAATACCAGTCCGGGCATTTGCCGGGATCGCTCAACATTCCAGGCGGACAAGCGGTACAGCGCGCCGACGATTTCACCGCGGTGCGCAACGCCAAGATCATCTTTATCAGTAACCAATCGGCGCGCGCGGTGATGGCCGCGTACTGGTATCGGCAGATGGGTTTTCCCGACGTGTCGGTTCTACGGGATGGCCTTGCGTGCTGGCGTCGAGACGGTGGATCGGTTACCACCGGCACGGAGAACCGTGGGCCGCTCGGCCTCGAGGAGGCAAAGAAATCGGTGCGCATCCTCGCTCCATCGGATGCGAGCACGCTGAGGGAGCGATCGTCCGTCGTGACACTGGACGTCGGCAGCAGCCCGGAGTACGAAACCGCGCACCTGCCCGGCGCCAAGTGGATGTCGCGAGGCTGGTTGGAGCTAAAATTGCCGGGCCACTTTTCCGATCGCGCGCAAGCGATTCTGATCTCTTGTCCGGATGGTGCGCACTCGATCCTCGCCGCGCGTGCGCTCGCAAAGAGCGGCTATAAAAACGTCTACGTTTTGGACGGCGGGGTACGAGCCTGGATCGCCGTGGGTTTTCCGACTGAGAGCGGGCTCACGGCCTGCTTGACGGAGACCAACGACGTCGTGTTGTCGCCTTCGATTAAAGGCAACAAGGAAGACATGCAGCGATATCTGGATTGGGAACTAAAATTGAAGCACTAGGATTTTGATGCTTTCGGATGGCTCACGCGGAGGCGCGGAGGGCGCGGAGTGAAGAGTTTTCGTTAATATAATTCTCCGAACTCTGCGATCTCAGTGCTTCTGCGGTGAATATTCCGTGATGGCTCGACTCAGCAGTTATCATACTTCGGGCTGGCGAATACTTTGGTGGTTTTCGCTGCGACGTCGAAGCGCAGACGTGGCATGTCGGCAAGGTCCTTGCCGTAAACGTGAATCTCCACCGTATTCTGGGTCGTCACGTTATTCATTTCATGGATGTCGTCGTCGGGTGGAGTCAAACAGGAAACCATACCCGCGGTGTTCTTCAAAACTGCGGTGACTTCGATATCGGCATAGACTGCTTTCGACCCGTCGTCCCGCCGGCGAAAGCGGGTTTCTTGAATTTCGTTTTCGACGACGCCGACCAGTCCCCAGGTGTCGTGGTTGTGGGCTTTTGCATTGTCTCCCGGTCCCCACACGATGGCAGTAATATTGAATCGTGGCGCGCGGTGCAGCATGTAACGCCCATAGGCGCTGGCACCGCGCTTCGTATATTGCGCTTGAAGACAGTTCGGCTCCCGCACCAGCCTGGCGAGTAACGGCTTGGCTGCGGCGACGATCTTCGCGGGCGAACTTTCTACGCCGGTGATTCGGTCCAAGTCTGCGACGAAGTTATCCAGGGAATAATTGGTCGTCATCTTTTATTAAGTTGAAGCACGAGTTGTAACGAGTACGTAGGGGACGAAAAGAAACCTCACCGCGGAGGCGCTGAGAACGCAGAGAAGGACGGGAGAAAGCAACCTCTGCGACCTCTGCGTCTCTGCGGTGTAATCTCCGGAAGCTCTATTATCCAATTTTAACCAAAGTGCTACGCCGCTTTCTTTTCTACCCGCGGCAGCTTCGCGGCGTCCACCTTGTAAAGCCTGCACACGTTGTCGCAAACGATTTTTCGCTGGATCTCCGGCGGCAGGTGACCGAGATCGCGCTCGATGATCTTGAGCGAATTGGGCCAGGTCGAATTTGGATGGGGAAAGTCGTTGGACCACATGACAGTATCTTGCCCCCAGTATTCGAGATTTTCGCCGCAGACATGATCGTTGAAGAAGCAGGAGTAGATCTGATCTTTGACGAAGCTGCTCGGATTGCGCGTGATCGGCGGCGGGTTCTCTTTCTTGAAGCGATTGTAATAGTAATCCCACTGCTGGAATATCCAGGGCATCCAGCCGACTTCGTTTTCCACCGAGACGACTTTGAGCTTGGGATGCCTTTCGAGCACGCCGTAAAAGATCAGCTCGAAGAGCCCGTTGGCGATGTCCATTAACTTTAGATTAACGCTGCCGCGGTAGCGCTCGACCCCTTGGCGGGTCTTGTCTTTGTTGTAACTGTGGCCGGTCAAAATGTGCAGGCTCACCGGCGCGTCCAGCTCTTCGCACGCCGACCAGAACTTATCGTAATGGCTCGATTTGAACGGCAGGTCCGGGTGCGGCGCTTGCCAAATGAGCGCTCCCTTCAAGCCGGCCTTGCGGCAGCGTTCCAGCTCCTTGATGCCGTTGTCGATATTGTAGACAGGAACGGCGGGAATGCCGATGAGCCGATTGGGGTCGGCGCTGCAATAATCGATCAGCCAGTCGTTGTAGACGCGGAAGCAGGCTTCCTGGAGCGCCGCATCGTCGAGAGCGAACAAATCCAGCATCAGGGTTGGATAGAGCACCTCGGCGCTGAGGCCGTCGGTTTCCATCTCTTTCATGCGCGCACGGGGGTCCCAGCCGCCGGCGTGCTGCTGGAAACCTTCGCCCACCTGGTGCGGCGGAAACAGCGGCGCCGCTTCGCGGAATTGTTCCGGCACGCCTTTTTTCCAAAGATCCACCGGCTCCATGACATGGGAATCGGAAGATACGATCGGAACATTCGGTATGGCCATAGAGGGTCCTCCTAATTAGTTTTGTTGATCGGGGTGGTTACCCGTATCAGCACATTAAAGATTGTCACGGCGCCTGTCAATTCAACGTAGCGCGAGGTAATTCAATGCGGGACACGGCCCTCGGAAAAATTTGTTCACGCCCGTTGAATAATGAATGCGGGCGCTTCTTGTCAAAAGCCGTTGTCGCGAGGGCAATTGAGCCAACAGCCGGCCAGCGCCGGTGACGGACTGGCGGACGCGCATTTGTTTTTGCACGTACCAGACGCAGGCGGCGACCGGATGGACCACGGGTACTTCAAGGTCTTCCTCCACTGGCACTACGTCGACGACGCGCCAGGCGCCGGAGCCGAGCAGATAAATACCCGGGGCCGCCGGATGTTTAAGCAACGAGCGAGTCGGTGGAGTCGGTGTCAGGCTTGACAGGCGGGAAAGAGTTTCTCCTTTTTGTTGAATGGCTGCTTTCTGATGCCGAATCATTTTGACCTTCTGATCGAGACCAAGCGCGGCGCTGACTTTAGCCATTTCCTCGGCACCAAGGCATAGCCTCGGATAAGTGCCCTAATCGCCTCGACCCGTCAGGTGAGTCGTCCCAATATAAATGACGGTCCAACCCATCAGTAGGGTCAAGATATTGAGCGCGAGCCATTTGATGCTCGACCATTCGGACAGGATCCGGTGAGACGCCGTGCGTTCGAAGAAAAGCAAGTCGATGGCATTACCCGCGGGGCGCGAGCAAATGTAGAGACCTAGAAGCACGCTGAGCGCGCCGTCGATCGTGTGGTTGCCGGTGAGCCTATGGCGCTGATCGAACCACAGGCTGTAAACCGCCGCGATCAAAATGAGCGCCCACAGCAGCTTGGTTTTTCGGCGGTAGTGAGCCTGGTCCACGTTCATCGTCAACCGCGAGTCTGATCGCCTTCTAGTCGAAATGAGCTGGCCTGTAATGCGATCAAGAACATTCATTCAAATACCGCAGCCGCTAGGGCAACTCGGCCAACAGCCGGCCGGCGCCGGCGACCGGCTGGCGGATGCGCATTTGTTTTTGCACGTACCAGACGCGGGCGGCCACCGGATGGACCACGGGCACTTCGAGGTCTTCCTCCACCGGCACAACGTCGACGACGCGCCAGGCGCCGGAGCCGAGCAAGTAAATGCCTTGGGCCGCCGGATGTTTAAGCAAGGAGCGCTTCAAATGCGCATAGATTTCTTGCGGGGAAATGTTGTCGGCTTCCACGGGGGAAGTATCCATCCCTTCCATCCCCAGCACCTCGAATCCGGCGTCGGTGAAGTAACGGGTGAAAATATTATTGAGCTCGTCATCGCGGAAGTAGGTGCAGCCGACGAATCGTTTTATTCCCAGGGCGCGCAACGCCGCCGTCTGTGTCATCGCGGAAGTGAAGATCGGAATCTTGTACTGATCTTCCCATTTTTTGACGATCTCCTGTTCTGCCTTGTAGCCACGCACCATGAAAGGCGGCGCACCTTCCGGATGCATCAGGTCGACGCCGAGTGTCGCTAGTTCGGCAACCCGTTGATGGTAGCATTCCAGCGCATCGAAATAGCCCTTCTGTGTGTGTTCCTTGATGCTCGCGTAAAGTGGAATGACACCGACCCCCTCCGGCAGCAGGCGGATAAACTCGACCAGTGAGCCGGAACCGTAGGTGGGTTTCACGACGCCGACGGTTCCTCGCCAATTCGCAGTGGCCATCACGGTCCTCCTATAGAAAATTTATCCCGCCAAGACGCAAAGGGGGAGGGTTGCTCCGAATCCCATTAATTGAATTCCCTTGGCGCCTTTGCGCCTTTGCGGGAGATACTCCGATTCGGTTGCGGCGCAGCCGCGCTGGTTCTCCGTGGTAAATACTCTTCACATGAAACTCAGAAGCACCTAATTTGCTATTGCGGGCATCTCGGCCAACAGCCGTCCATATCCCGGTATCGGATGGCGCAAGCCGAGGCGCAGTTGCGTCTCCCAGCAGCGCGCCGGACCGGCGTGGACGAGCGGCAGGCCGAGATCCTTTTCCAAGCGATCGATGATCGCAACCGTTTTCCATGCCGAGCCGAGCATGTAAATGCCGTCGGCATCTTTATGCTTTGCGGCGATGTTTTTCATGAACTGGAAAATTTGCCCCGGCGGAACACTGGGGACGTCGGCGAATGGAGCATCGATTCCTTCCATCGCCAGGACTTCGAAGCCCGCCTCGGTGAAATAGCGCGCAAAGATCGCGTTCATCTTATCCGGGAAATAGCTCGCGCCGGCAAATCTCCTGATGCCGAGCGTGCGCAGAGCATGCACGTGGTTCTGCCCCGAGGTGAACATCTGCACGCTGTACTTCTTTTCCCAACTGGCGATCAGTTCCTGTTCGCGTTGGTAGCCGAGCAGCATGAAAGGCGGCGCGCCGCTGGGGCGAACGAGATCCGCCCCCAGCTTCGCCAGCTCCGCGGCCTTCACTTCGTATCCGGGCATCGAGGCGCCGAACTCATCTTCAGTTCCGCGCGTAAAATTCATGGTCCGCGAAACGAACTTGATCTTCGCCGGGATCAGGGTGTCAAGGTCCAGCTCTTGACCGGCTTCGGGACGGTTGGTGGGACGGACAGTACCGACGAGATATTCTCTTTGTGCTTCTGCCATAACTGATCCTCCATTAAGACGATGGTTCTTCCGGCGCGCCGCCGGATCTTGCGAGATCTTCTACCTTTATCTTTTCAACGTTCAGTTTCTCCGCCGCTTTCGTCATACGCTCCATCACTTCATCGAAGCTTAACGGCGCGGCGTCCTTGGGGCGGAAGCGAATCGGGTTGATGCGCGCGACCACGAAACTCTTCAAATAGGGACTGGTGAGACCCTTGGCCCTCAAGGCTTCGACCTTTTCTACGACGGTCTTGTCCAGGTCCATCAAAGTCTTCGCCCGCTCGCGGCGAATCTCCAGCGCCGAGTGAAGCGGCTTTCTTATAAATTGATCGGAGCGCCGTAGAATTGGGTGATAAGCGCCGCCGCTGAACCGTCCGTTTTCAAGATAGCAGAGACCGAGGGTGATCAGCGCGGCTTCTTCGAACTCCAGGGCGTAAGTCTCTTCGGTCGCGTCGTCGAGGGTCGCAAGCTCCTGGACCATTTTGATCACTTCCAGCGCGCGCTCCCGCAGGTTGTGGGCCTTCTCGGTATTCAGCGCGAGGATCTGATAGGCGGTAGAGGTCTCAGGAACGACGATGGCGACCATGCTCTTGGCACCGAGAGTTTTCATTGCCGATAGACGGTGGTTGCCGTTGGGCGTCCAATAGCGAGTTTCGCTGTCTTTGCTCTCCTTGCGCACGACGATGATTGGATCGAGGAAGCGGCCGAGCTTGGCAATGACCCCTTCGAGCTTGCGCACATGCGCGTCCGAAAGATTGCGCTGATAGGGAGTGGGCTCCACCTGATCAATCGGCAGCGCAGCCATGACCAGCCAATTGCCGCCGTAGGGCTCGCGATAGGCAGTGAGAACTTTGCCGCCGTCCCTTTCTACGGCGCTCTGCAGTTCCTCAACCGCATTTGGCAGCGCAGCTGTTGCCAGCTCCTTAGCTGCAAGTCCAACGGATTTCCCGGCGAGCTTGCGCCGTTTGCGTGGCGCCCCTGGTTTTTTTTTTGCTTTCTTTTCCGGCATGGACTTTTGGCTCGCGGTCTCTGGTTAACACACTCGACGCTATTGTTCCAGGCGGCGGATGTTGGGCAAGGCAATCGCTACGAAGGCCGCCATGGCCGCGACCATCAGGCCTCCGAAGCCGACCGCGGCCGGCGCTCCGGCAAATTCGGCGATCGCTCCTGCGATCATCCCGCCGACGGGCATGAGATCCCAGGTCAGACCGAAAATGCCCATGACGCGCCCGCGCAACTGATCCGGTAAATTAACCTGCAGGATCGCATTGATCGTCGTCATGTACAATTGACTGGAAAGGCCGAGAAAAAAGGTAAGTGCCAGCGAAAGCGGGTAGGATTTTGAAAAGGCAAAGACCATGATGAGGAGACCAAACGTGACCGCGCCGCCGATCGCTTGGAGGCCTTTGCCCCGGACATGGGAAAAATAAGCGGCCGCCAGCACGCCGCAGAGCGCGCCCGCGCCGCCGGTGCTTTGAAGAAAGCCGAAGCCCTGGGAACCCACGTCGAGGACGTTGCGCGCGAAGACCGGCATGAGGATCAAGTAGGACATGCCGAAAACGCTGTTGAAAAAAGTCATGCCGATGAAGGTGTAGTAGATTTCGTTGGCGCGGATGAAGCGCAGGCCGTCGATCATGTGTTGCATCAGGCCCGCCGCAGCCGGCGCCGTGGAGCGGTGTTCAATACGGATGGGGAGCCAGAGGCCGACGGCGCTGATCGAAGCAACGAAACAAAAATAATAGGTCGGACCGATGCCCATGAGATAGATCGCCATGCCGGCCACGGCGGGGCCCACGAGCCGGTTGAGTTGCCAGATCGTGCCGCCCACCGCGACGGCGTTAGGAATATCTTCTTTGGGCACCATCTGCGGCAACAGGGCCATGCGGCTCGGCCGGTCGAAGGCGCGCACACATCCCGATACGAATGCCAGCGTCATGACATGCCACTGGGCTATCGATTCGGTCACGACCAAAGTCCCGATAATAAGGAAATTGAGCGCGGAAGCCGACTGCGACAAGATCATGATGCGGCGCCGGTCGGCGCGGTCGGCGATGACACCGCCGAGGAGACTCAAAAGAATCGTCGGAGCAGCGAAGGTAAGACCGGTGAGACCGAGGAGCAGGGGAGAGTTGGTGATCTCGAGGACGAGCCAGCTCTGCGCGACCCCCTCCATGTTTTGCGCCAAGACCGAAGCGAGCTGGCCGAACCAGTAGAGGCGATAATTGCGATGGCGCAGCGCGCTCAGCGCCTGGAGCAGACGCTGGCTGCCTGGAACGGACGCGGCGGTGGCTTGTGACATGGTGATCTTAGGTCGATTCGAAGCGAAGTCTTGCCATTGTTCATGAATCTACCGGTTCTGTCAAAGAAGACCGGCAAGACTTTTCAGCAGCCGGATGCTACCTTTGATGACCATCGGACATCTCAGTCGGAGGATGATGCTACATGACTCGTTACGATTATGATCTCTTTACCATCGGCGCCGGCTCCGGCGGCGTGCGCGCCAGCCGCATGTCGGCATCCTTCGGCGCCAGAGTAGCGGTGGCGGAAGAGCGCTATCTCGGCGGGACTTGCGTCAACGTCGGCTGCATTCCAAAAAAACTCTTGGTCTATGCGTCACATTACCGTGAAGACTTCAGCGACGCCGCCGGTTACGGCTGGACGGTAGGGGAGACGAGTGTCGATTGGCGCAAGCTGATCGCAAACAAGGATAAGGAGATCAGCCGGCTCAACGGCGTCTACCAAAAAATTCTCTGCGACAACGGTGTGGAGATCATGGAAGGTCACGCCGAGATCGTCGATCCGCACACCGTAACGGTCGACGGCAAGCGCCACACGGCAAAATATATTCTGGTTGCCGTCGGCAGCTGGCCGGTGGTGCCGAAGATTCCCGGCGCCGAACACGCGATCACTTCCAACGAAGTTTTTCATCTCGACTCGTTGCCCGAAAAGGTCATCATCGTCGGCGGCGGTTACATCGGCGTCGAGTTCGCCGGGATTTTGCACGGTCTGGGAGCGCATACCACACAACTCTATCGCGGCGAGCTGTTCCTGCGCGGCTTCGACGACGACATTCGCCGAACGCTCGCCGAGGAGATGCGCAAGCGCGGCATCGATCTGCGCTTCAACCGCGACATCAAGCGGATCGACAAATCCGGCGACATCCTCAAAGCGACGCTCGATGATGACCAAGCCATCGACGCGAAGCAGATTCTTTACGCCACCGGCCGGATGCCTTTGACCCGCAACCTCGGGCTCGAGCGCGCGGGCGTGCAATTAAAAGATAGCGGCGCGGTCGCCGTCGACGAATATTCCAAATCGAGCGCGGACAACATCTACGCCATCGGCGATTGCACGGATCGGCTCATGCTCACACCGGTCGCGATCGCCGAAGGCATGGCGGTAGCGAACACGCTGTTCAATAACGAGCCGACAAAGCCGGGTTACCTCAACGTACCCACCGCGGTCTTTAGCACGCCCAATTGCGGGACTGTGGGACTTACCGAACATGAGGCCAGGCACAAGAATTTCCAAGTGGATATCTACCGAACCAGCTTCCGGCCGCTCAAGCACACGCTTACCGGCCGGGATGAGCGGACGATGATGAAGCTCGTCGTCGATGCCGCCACCGGCCGGGTCCTCGGCTGCCATATGGTCGGCCCTGACGCCGGCGAGATTATCCAAGGACTCGCCGTGGCGCTCAATTGCGGGGCCACCAAGGCGCAATTCGATGCCACCATTGGTATTCATCCCACCGCGGCGGAAGAGTTCGTCACAATGCGGACCAAGATTGCATAGACCGCCGTATCGAGTTTCCCGAACTCCGTCGCGATTCGGCCCTGGTTCAGTTAAATCTGTCAATTTTCTGTCATCAGCGCCCGACCCTGGCTGGATGAGGCATTGTAAGAACAGGTACTTGCCCCGTGGCACCGGGGTTGCTTTTACAGCCTCGTGAGAAACCGCCGATTAATTTCGAAGGGGAGACAATTATGGATCGAGAGCGATTCCGCGAGCAGCTATTGATTGTAATGGAAGGGAAGGACCACTGGGCTTGGCCGGCGTTTACGGGGGGATTGGTACCGAAAAACCGGCTCCATCATCATTTCGAACAGGAGTATGCGACCTACGTCCGCGATTTTCCGATTATGGTCGGCAGAGCCTACGTCCGCTGTCCGATACCGGCGGTGCGCAGAAGTTTGGCGGAGAATCTTTATGAAGAGGAAACCGGCGGTTTGATTGCCGGCGGACCGCACCAGGAACTTTTTCTTGAATATCCTCGCGGGCTCGGCATGGATCTGACTCGCTTTGAGAACATTCAGCTATTGCCGGCGGCAAAACGATATCGGAGTTTTCTCGATGAAGCCACGGAGCAGTTTGGCTGGGAGATCGGCGCGGCGATCGTGACCATTTTTGTAGAAGGCTCCAAAGATGAACGCGCGGTATTGAATTCCGCCGTTACCGAAACAACCCTGCCGCCGTTGGAAGAGCATCCTTTGGTGAAACATTATGGAATAGCCATCGAGCACTTGGCCCTCACCAAAGCTCACCGCCAGGTCGAAGGCCGACATCGGTTGGCGGCCTGGGCGGCGATTCTCGATCACGTCGCTCCCACTCGGCGTGGACCGGTTATCAGAGCAATGACTGAGGCGGTCGAGCACTGGCTCGTATATCGGGACGCCGTGGCCGAGGTCTGCGGTATTCGGCGTACGGACGGCGAATACAGCGCCGGCGTCGCCGCGTAAGCATTTCACCATTTAATAAAACCACCCCAGCTTAGCCGCCCAAGCGCCCCCGTTTCCAAAGGCACGGCGGGAGCGTCCGTGACGCGGCCTCCGTATCTGTGGCAACATTTCGACCCTAGTTGCGTCTAAATAGGCAAGGGGGTCCATATGAATGTGAATACTAAGATATCATGGATGATGATAGCCGTGGCTATCTCCGCTGGTTTGTTAATATGCGATGCGGCTTCGGCAAATTCCTATGACCGGCGGTTCCATAGCGGCAGAGTCCGCTCCGAAATTCGCCGGGATGTGCGGGAACTCCGCGGCGACCGGGCTGAGCTGCGAAAGGATTGGAGAGAATTTTATCGAGATCGAGCGGAATTGAGACGCGACCTGCGAAACGGCGCGCCGCGGGCTGAAATCGCGCAAGATAGAGCCGAAATTCGACAGGATTTAAGAGAGATTTTCCAGGATCGCCGAGAGCTTACACGCGATCGCAGGGAATTTTTCCGCGATCTATACAGGGACGGCTGGTATCGTGACGCTGACGGAGATTGGCACCGTCGTCCGTTTTATCGCTGGGGGTGGCGAGACGGCTACGATTATGGATCATGGTGGCCCGCTTATCGACGGTGAAGATCTCAGCCTTTCATTCGGCAACACTCTAGCCAAGCAAAATTCCATCTGCCCAGGCGCGCTGAACGCGCGCCTGGGTTTTTTTCGCCAAGCGCCGAAAACTTGACTTAAGTTTACATGCCGGCTTATAAACCAGTCAATTCTTTCGTTGCGGCAATCTTCATGGCTATACCTGAACGGTACAATACGGGTTACAACATCGGAGTTGGAGGAGCCGTGGTGCGAGATGGGCGGCTGCTGCTAGTTCGCCGGGCGTCGCGCCATGGCCGTGGGAACTGGCAGCTTCCCGGTGGTTTCATCGAACCGAATGAGACCATGGAGCAGGCAGTGGTCCGTGAGGTGCAGGAGGAGGCTGGGGTTACCGCGGAAGTCGAGGCGGTACTGGGTTTGCGCAGCCGCTACGACCCGGAGTCGGGAAACGGGGTTTACGTTGTGCTGTTGCTGCGGCCCATTAGTGGTGAGCCAGCGGCGGACGGGCACGAAGTCGATCACGCAGGCTATTTTACGTTGGAGCAAATTCGACAGTTGAATCCGTTGCCGCCGGTTAATTGGGAAATCGCGCAACGGGTTCTTTCGCCGGATCGTCGTTTGCTCTTTCCGAAACCGCTTGCGAATCTCAGCGGCGCGAAATTCACTTTTTTCGTCGGCTAGAGGCTTTGTCGTTTACCCATCTATCTATCTTTCGGTGGACGGGAGAACCGTTACCTTTATCGATAACGGGCGGTCGGCGATGAACGATGCGTCTTTTTCTTTTACCCCAACGGGGATTTCCGACTCGACGACAGCTTGGGCTGCTAACTCTTTCTTGAATTGCTCATATTTGTCGTAAGGCACTGAGAACCACAAGATTTCAAGCGGGGAGTTGTTGCCACGGGAGGAGCCTTCCGCCTGCCTGCGCCCTTCGCCGGATTTCGATGCCGCGCCCCCAGCCTGCTTTTGCAACGAATCCTGGCTGCCGGCGGGCGTAGCCTGATCGGTTCTTTGCGACGGGAGGCGCCTTACCACCAGTTCATAGTCAGGGATGGGTTCCGACAACAAGGACAAGCGATCCGCCGGGAAAGGTGCCGGACGAACTCCAGGTTGCCGCAGCGCCTCGACAAAGGAGCCTAGCCCACGCCCGCTGAGGTCGCCCCGGAAACTGGAGCCTTCCTGGGCAGTCGTCACCCCCTGGGCAGGTATCGGTGCGCTTTTGAACTTCTCTTGCCTTGAGTCCAAGCGGTTTTCCTCTTTTGCCGCCTTGGATTCTATGGCCGCAGGTGCGCTGGGCGCCTTTGCCGTCGCCGGCTCAGTGGAAACCGCTTTGGCCTCATTCGGAAGTGGGCTGTTAATCGGAGCCGCAGGGGGCTTAACGGTCTCGGACTTGGTTGATCCTTGCTGAACCGATAACACCGGTTCCGGCGTGATGGGCGTCGGCGGCAAGTTGCTAATATCTTCCTTTTGATAGAGATAAATGGACAAAATCCCGATGAGGACGATCGCAGCGGCTTGGAGTGGCATCTTTAAGCGAACGGGAGGAAACAAGCGCTCCAAGATACTGGGCCGATGGGCAGCTTCCCGTACATCGGCCATAACGCGGGTGACCAACCCGACGGGAGGCTCGATGATGCCCAGGTTGGAGACAAGCCGGCGGCATTCAGCGAGCCCCGCGAGTTCCTCACTGCATCGTGGGCAACCGGCGAGATGCTCTCGCACGTTTCTCAAATTATCGCCGTCAAGAGTTCGGTCCAAGAACTCTGACAACTGCACGTCGGTCTCTTCGCAGTTCATGATGCTTTCCTTTTTAGACAATACTGGGGAGCCAGAAGTTCCTTTAGGGCCCGACGCGCCCGGTGCAACCGGGATTTTACGGTTCCAACGGGAATTTCGAGCATTTGAGCAACCTCTTCATAGGGGGCATCCTGCAGATCGCGCAGAATAATTATCGCCGCGTCGTCCTTAGGCAGACTGTTGAGGGCGATTTGCACGCGTTGTTGGGCTTCCCTTTTTTGGGCTGTCTTTTCGGGGTCAGCGAAAGCATCACCATCCCCGATCAACTCCGTGCCGTCCAATGGCACGTGGCGCTGTTGAGCTAGTTGCAAGCTCTTGCGGCGGGTGCTCGCGTGGTTGAATGCGATGCGATAGAGCCATGTGGAAAAATTCGCATCGCCGCGAAATTGATGAATAGACTTAAAAGCGGAGAGAAACACCTCTTGAGCTACCTCGGCGGCCTCCTCATAGTCTCCCAAGAGACGATAAACGAGATTAAACGTCGCCTTTTGGTGCCGACTCACCAGGACTTCGAAGGAATCAGCGTCACCCCGTTGGACTCGCTTGACGCATTCCGCATCGCCTATACCTTCAACAAGCATCGGCTCAGATTATATTAGACAATCGCCCTAGATAAAAGTTCCCACAGGTCTAAGCCTTTCGTTGAGGATTCGGAGGGCATCCAAGAAATCTCGCCACCCTTTAGACCGGACTTTTCCAGAGGTGGCTGAACTCGGTCGCCACGACTCGTTCGTAAGGCACCGGTCCGGACAATAGGCGGATGTCTTGGGCGAAGTTGTTCATGTTGACGACCGCCTCTGCAGAAATTGTCGGGTCGTAGTAGGGGAGATCGCGACGAATCAATTCGGCGATCAATTCCGCCTCCGACGGCGGAAAGCGCTTTTTGCCGACGACGGTGGCAAGATTGATGTTTTCTTTTAAAGCCTTGTGTGCTTTCATGACCGCGCGGATTGCCGCGGTGACGGTCTCCGGTCTATCTTTGATCGTCCGATCCGTCGCAACCAGCGCAGAAAAAGTGTAGTGCCGTGCCGGCGCCGGGCCGTCGCCCCGACGCACGTCAAGAACCATGGTGCCGACGCCGCGACGGACGGCGACCTCGCAGCCCATGCCGTTGGCCCAAAAGCCATCGAGCGTTCCTTCTTCAAGGGCCTTGGCTGCCGACAGCCCGAAAGAAACGTTGGGACCGGCTACCCCGGGAATCGGCATGATCTGCACGTTGTTTTTCTCCGGGTCGATGCCGGCCTCAATCAATATCCGTTGCAGGCTGAGATCAACCCCCGGCGCTGCGCCGATGCGGAGTCCTTTGACGATGCTGAGGTCGCCACGCTTCGCCTTTAAATCGCTCCGAATTACGAGAAACCAATAGGTGTGTTTTCCGATCGAGCAAAGAAGTTTCGCGCCCTGCCAGTCGGGGAAAGCGAGTAGCGTCGCGTGAGCCGATCCGACGACGAGATCGAGTTGGCCATCACGCAGCGCCGCGAAGGTCTTGGGGACGGGAAACAACAGATCGACGGACGCGTCGAAACCCTCCGACTTGAGGAAACCTAATTCCACCGCCGCGATGATGGGAAAATAAGAGTTGGATACGAGATCGGGAACTGCGATGCGCAGCATGAGATTTCCTATGCGAACGGATTATTTCTATTTGGGTTCACATTGAACCTTGAACACGGAACTTTGAACTATCAGTGCGTTCAAGGTTCAACGTTCCAAGTTGCGCCACCGAAAAACGCACTCGCTTGCGCTCCCTAGTCCGCCAGCGGCACGGTCATAAAGATATGCGGTTCGCTGCCCAAGACGCGGGAGATATGGCCCTCGCCGGTGGTATCGTCGGCAAGCATGACATCTCCCGTCTTGAACACGCGCTTGACGCCATGGCCCGCCTCGATCTCCCATGACCCTGAAATCGTCACCAGATATTGGCGCCGCGGGGCAGGGTGCAGATCGAGCACGGTTCCCGCCGGCACGCAGCGAAATACCGCCATGGTTGCCGGCCGGGAGTCGGTGGTGAGGATCTTTTGGTCGCCGCCGAACTTGAGTCCTATCTCTTCAAAGTGGGATTTCTGGTCGTTCCCTGTATAGAGTCTGACTATTTTCATTTAGCCTCCTGAAAGAAGTGGTTGGCGCAATAATCTAAACTTTATGTTCAAGTCCGGCCGCTTGAATGCCAGCGATGGCGCAGGCTTCGTCTTCCTCCGAAGTCGCGCCGCTCGCGCCGACCGCTCCGATGATCGTCGTTCCGTCCATAATCAATACACCGCCGGCCACCGGCACCACCTTGCCTCCCGACATGTCAGACAACGCGCCGAGAAAAGCCGGCACATCTTTCAATCGGTGGCCGAGGTGGCGGCTCGATTCCCCCATACCGATGGCGCCCCACGCCTTGCCCATAGCGATGGTCGGTCGCAAAATGCTTGCGCCGTCGGCGCGCTTTAACGCTACCAGGTGACCGCCGTTGTCCAATACGGCGACGCATAACGGCCGGATCTTCATCTCGACTGCCTTTGTCAGGGCGCGGTCGACAATGATGGATGCCTTTTCCAATGTCAGTTTCATATAAACTCCCTCTCAGTTTCCTATAGTAACCCCTCTGAACGATGAAGATTATCAGAGCGGGATTTGCCACTTGTCAATCGCCTGACGCCACTTCTTATCGGCATCTTTGCCGAAAATAAAGGCCTTGTCACCCGAAACGACGAACCAGACATGGGCCTTCAGTTCGTCCTCCAGTTGCCCGCGCGCCCAGCCCGCGTAGCCAACAGCGAGCAACGTTTGGCGGGGCCCCTTGCCACGCGAGATCGCTTCGATAAGCTTGGTGTCGGTCGTCATGGCGATACCGTCCTTGACCTTAGTCGAGTTCTCGAACAAAACATCATCGCTGTGCAAAATGAAACCGGCTTCGGGGCTCACGGGCCCACCATAGTGGATTACAATTTCACCTTTGGCGCCTTTGCTCTCGGCTCCGATGCCCTTGAGCAGATCCGCAATGGCTCCCTTCGCCAACGGCCGGTTGATGACGATTCCCATAGCTCCCTCGGCGCCATGTTTCACCATGTAGATGACGGTTTCGACGAAACGAGGGTCGCGCATCTCGGGGGTTGCCACCAATAACTGGCCGGTAAGAAACGGTTCTTGCGCCACAGTTCGCGAAACGCTCGGCGCTACGAAAGCGGCAACCCCAATAGCCAACGCAAGGCGCGCAATCCGCAGCCTTAAACTTGTGAGCTCAGGCCTCATGATATTCGCCGCACGGCATTCACCCACGCACTTTCGGACCGACGCTTTCGATCCCGATGTGGTGCCGGGTGAGGAAATGTTCAGCGGTGGAGATATCCACTGGTTTAAATTCAGCCATGCGTTTATCGTTTTTGTTTCGAAACGGTCGATGTTCTTCGTAACTTTCCTACAAACTAGATAGAATACCCTGGCGCACGATTGCAAGAGCGTGCCTGGAATTTACGATCGAATCCGCTCGCGTCTGTTCTTGACCGGCAACCGGCGTTGCCCTATAAGCGGATGAGAGCACGAGAAAAAGATGACAGCGATGACGATTCCCCAGCTTGCGCTTCCGCCGGTGTTGCCGGTGTTCCCGCTGACGGGTGTGCTGCTTCTACCCGGAACGGTTTTGCCGCTGCATATCTTCGAGCCGCGATACCGTAACATGGTCGAAGACGCCCTTAATAGAGACAAAATTTTCGGCATGGTTCAGCCGCTGGCGCCCCAGCAGGACAACCACCCCATGCCTGGTACCGACACGGAAACGCCGGAGTTGTATAAAGTCGGCTGCGCCGGCTATATCGAAAGCTGGGAAAGATTTCCCGATGGCCGCCTCTTTATCCAACTCAAAGGAGTCAACCGCTTCAGATTCGCGGACGAGCTGCCGCAGTTGCGCGGCTATCGACGCGTCAACGCCATCTATCGCGATTTTCTCGACGCCACCGTCGGAGAATGGATTTGCGAGCGGAAGGCAATCCTGGAAGCCCTCGCGGCCTACGGCCAAGCTCGCGGCATGGAGGTCAAACCGGACCAGGCGGTGCACTTTTCAAATATGGAACTGGTAAATCTCTTGGCCGTTTCGCTATCGTTCCACCCAGTCGAGAAGCAGGCTCTGCTGGAAGCTTCAACGCTCAAAGACCGCGAAAATATTTTGATCAACCTGCTCCGGCTCGGGGGGGGCCCAAGCGACCCTGATGACGAGTCATCCCAGCGCACGCTAAACTGAATATCAGCACCAAAGACAACCTGTTTCAGTTAAAAAGAGCAAAGGGGTTCATTCGAGGCGCGAATTGCGCATCGGCGCGTGGTGTCAGCACGGTTCGCGCGGGCAAATCTTTATTTCGTCTGATAAGATATATTATGTAAACTTATGAGGAATGCCTGTTTCCGTTCTGCGCCACACGACATCCGGCCCTCTACCCACCTACTCTCGACGTATTTCGGTCTATAAAATCTAAGGAGTTGCTTGAAGGGTTAGAAATATCGCCACAACCACCATTTCTCGAAACCGATCTTGGCCCAATAGATCAGCCGCGATGGACCCCACGTGCGCGGCTCGGTTAACCCGAATGGCGGCCAGCCGGTCGGATACACGGTTCGATTAGCGGCGGCGCGGCCCGCGCCGTATGCGAGTAGTCATATGGTGTGGAGCCAGAGATCAACCGGCCTCCCTTTGCCGGTGATTTTCACGGCGAGGTTGTGCGCGAGAACATCGGCCTCCTGGTGCGCGACACCGCCCGCTTTAGAAGCCGGCATGTCGGCGCAGTCGCCGATCGCGTAGACGTTGTCCCACTTGGTCATCAGCGTATCGTAATCGACCCGAATCCCAGTTTCCGTGTCCGCCAACCCGCTGTCGAGAAGAACTTGAGCAGGCCGATGAGGCGGCACCATCACCAGCAGATCGTAGTCGATCTTGTAATTATACAGGCCCTGAACTAGCTTGTTTTCGGGGTCGATGGAGCGGACAACGAACTCATAGTTTTGCTTGATATTGCGCCGCTTGCTTTCCGCATCCAACCAGACCACCGGATCGTGCAATTCGCCCGTGGGCTCCGGCTCGCGGGTGAAGTATTCGATCTCGACCCGGTCTCGGATGCCTCGCTGGCGAAAGTAGTTGTCCAACATCCACTGGGTCTCGTATGGCGCGGGCGGACACCGATAAGGGCCAAGGGGTACGCCGACGACAACCCGTCCGCCGCGAAACGCCGACAGGGTATCGCGCAAACGAACGGCCGTTTCCATTTCCCAGGGATGGAGCGAAGCTTCGGCGAACCCCGGCACGAGGTCGGGCCGGGTCTGAAGACCTAGGGAAACGATCAGATAATCGTAGTTGATTTTCTCGTTGGCCAATGCGACCTCTTGGCGCGTCGGATCGATGCCGAGGATTTCAGACTGAACGAACCGGACGTTGCGCTTTTGCAGTTGGCTCAGGCTGCGACTTATGTCCCGGGGCTGGCGCTCGCCTAACATGATAAAGAGGAACGCCGGCATGAAAATATGATCGGGCCGGCGGTCAACGAGAATAACCTCATGGTTGGCGCCGAGTTTGCGCCCGAGATTCGTCGCCGCCACCACCCCGCCACAACCACCGCCCAGAATCACGATCCGCTTTCGTCCGTTCAAGGCTGGCATCTGAATCTGCAATATCCCTACGCTTAAACTTTTTTATCGCCGAACCGTTGACGCGAACGAAGCGAAAGTCCCCGGAGATTTCTCAGTCGCTGCTCGCGCCACTGCGCCTGTTCCGACTTGCCGTCTTGTGTCAGCTCGTTGCCGAACCTCGAAGTGACGCGGAGAAACCAAAGAAGCAGTCGATCAGATAAATCTTTGATCCATTCCATATTTGTTTACCGTTGCTATTTCGTAGATTGCCGAGTGAAGCGCTATGCCATCAATGCAGCGCGCTCATCGAACCGATCAGCGAAGGAAAGTGTCTTCCTGTCTTAGGGTATTGGCTGCGTCCAGCAGCGCCTGTGGGCTGGGCCCGGATTCGCCGATCAGTCCGACTTGACGAAGAAACTGTCCGATCTGGACATGATCCCTCGGGCTCACCGGCGCATAGGGCCGCGCGGGGTTGCCGATGTCGACGCCAAAGTGCTTCATTGCCGATTTCATCACGGGCGGCAACCCATAGGCCGCCCACTTCCCAGGAAATAGAGCGTAGCAACGCGCCCAAAACCTTGCTGTTTCCAAGTCTCCAGCGCGGAACGCTTTGACAATCTGAGCGCCGATGCGCGTGCCGGGCGGCGGCATGGTAGCCCCCGATCCGCCGAGCATCAAAGTCACCAGCAGCGGCTGCATGGTGGTAAAATAGTGGCCTCGGCCGGCCAGCTCGATTTGCTCGATCAGTCTGGAAATTTTTGTGATGTCCCTGGAGCTCTCCTTAAAGTAGCGGATATTATCGATCTCGCTGATTTTGACAAACGCGTCCTGCGGCGGGTCGGCGCCGGGACCGGGGTTGTGGTAGCAAGTGACTGGCAGCGGACTTGCTGAAGCAACTTGAGTGTAGAACTCCATCAGCTCCGCGATGGTCGGTTGCCCCCCCCAGGGTCTGAGCGGCATCAGCACCTGAATGAAGTCGCCACCGACTTTAGCTGCATATTCGGCCAGCTCGATGACCTCGCGCGGAGCGGGACTCGAGCAGCCGAGTATGACCGGAACCCGCTTGCCGATCATCTCCGTGGCGACGCGCAGCAATTCTTTTCGCTCCTCACGGGAGAGCATCGTATATTCCGCGGCTTCGACGGCGGCAATCGTAATCGCGTCGCAGTCCGGCACAAGGAACTCGATTTCCTTTTCTAGAGCTTTGTAATCGATGCGCTCATCGTCGCCGAACGGCGTAAGGCAAGCGCCGATGATTCCCTGAATCGGTTTGCTAATCGCCATGGTCGTCAGTTCAAGATTTCCGCGACGATGCGCGCGTGCCCGGCGTCGCTGCCCTTTACGCGTAGCGGCAAAGCCATAATTCTAGTTCTTTTCCCGACGATGGCGCCGAGATTGGTGACGTTCTCGGCGATCAACACATCGTTGCCTAAGAGCGTGCGGTGCACTGGGAAGTCGAATCCCTTCGGTCGCAGCGGCGTCGGCAAGTCGACAGTGATGCAGTCGATGCCGAACATCTTGATCCCCTTCTTCACCATCCATTGCGCCGCATCGATGGACAGATAGGGATGTAAATTGTAGTCGGGACTCTCGAACTTTTCATCCCAACCGGTATGAAGCATCAAAATATCGCCACGATTCACCGTCACTCCGGAGCCTTCCAAGTCCTTCGCCGTGACTTCCTCGCCACCCTTTTTCTTCACGCCAATGACCGCGCCCATACCTACGAAGGCGTCGAGAGGCAACTGCTCGATGGACTTTCCGCTAGGCATGATGTGGATCGGCGCGTCAACATGGGTGCCGGCGTGACAGGGCAACGAAAGCTCCGTTACATTTAGCGGATGGCCCTTTTCGAGACTCAAAAATTTTTGGACGTGAATCTCCGGCAGGATCGGAATCTTCGGCATCCCATCGTAGATCACCCGTGAAAGATCAACCAACTCCATGACACTCAGCCTCCCTATTTTCCATTTCTCCAATGCGCGTACAACGGATCTTTGTCGACAAAAGCACGCTTGATGCCGTCGAACGCCAACCAGAATTGATCGAGGGTTTTCTGCACGGAGGCCCGGACCTGAGCCTGTTGCGGGTCGGTCAACGCGTAGCGCTCCACGGCCAGGGGGCCCACTTTCATATGTTCTTCATCCACTCCCATGTGCAGAGTCCAATAGCGAATATCCTCCGAGTCGCGCTCAAAGCCGTAGTGCTGCGTCAAACCCGTTACGACACGCGCCATGCGTTCACTTGCGGTGCCTTCCAAGCAGAACCCTTGGCAGGCGAACAGCTCAAGCCACGATCTCTGATACATGAGCAGCTCTCGCCAATCCAGAAAAGCGTGTGTCTCCGGCGTCGGTTCGACCCGGTCGAGTTCTTCTTTGCTGAAACCGCATGCCCTGGCAAATCGGATATATAATCCTTTATGACTATCTGTGCCGGAGATTTCCCCCGTTCCCTCCTCCACCACATTCTCGATCCACATTCTTTCGAGCTCGGGATCGTCCGGACAGCGGCTTAACATCGCTGCAATCGGCTTGGGAAACGGTTTCGGAAAAAACAAATAGAATTGTCCGACAAAACCCTTCAACGCTTCGCGGCTCAGTTGTCCCTTTTCAATCATCCCAATAATCGGATGGTCCTTGGAGTGCTTGGCACGCACCATTGTTTGGATTTCCTTGACGAAATCGAGCCCTGATAGTGCCATATTACGCATCCTCCGGTTTGCTGATTAAGGCAACTTGTTAAAGTGCCCCCGGCGAGATTCGAACTCACGGCCCCAGGATTAGGAATTCCCCCGGGGGCTTTCTCTCAAGTTACGTGAACACTTATCACATCGAAAAAACAGAGAAAAGGGATTCGAGATATTTTGCGAGATCGTATCAATTCGGCTTGGGTTGGACACTTGATGGACACTCCCACGTGGGCGTCCCCTGCCCCCTGGGTTCGCCGCAATGGTTCCTACCCAGACGCAGCGCAAAAGCAAAAAGGGCCTCTGCGGGCGCTAGGCGAGGCATCAAAGAAACTTTCGAGGTGTAGTTGAGCAGTGGGGCCAGAGGCAAGCGCACTGATCTCGCTGTAGCGGTTCTGGTGGTGGTAATGGCCGATATGGGCTTTGAGTCGGGGATGATTGCCGAGCTGGCGGCACTCCTGAACCGCACTCTGCGCGCTACCGGATCTTGTACGGCGGCGTAAATAACGCGCCGAGATTCACCTGAACCGCTGGGAATCCCTGGTCTTGCCCTCCACTCCCTAAGATACACGAGCCGTTGTCATTCAAATGCGACCCGTCGAAGAAGTTGGCCATAGGAGAAAAATGAGCCGCGACGTAGACAGTATTGTTGACGACCGTTGTGGCAGGTATTGGGTGCTCAAGGTCTGGCAGATAAGGCAACCCGGAACAATTGGCAGTCTCAAAAGTAACTTGCGGACTGTTTCCTACGAACTGATTGCCAGACACCGACAACACGTAAGCAATATCGTCTACCGTCATGGCGACAAAGGGACGAATCGGATGGTCGTCTCCTGAGATACCGACAACCGGGCCGACGAGCACATTGTTTGCGTCATAGACCGCCAGCGGAGCAGGCGCGGCGGGATCCGTAGGTCCTTGAACGCCTTGCGGCCCTTGCGAACCAGTAAGCCCTGTAGCACCTGCCGGCCCACTAGGCCCGGTGGCTCCCGTTGAACCCGTAGCGCCGCTTGGCCCGGTCGTGCCAGTAGGTCCTGTCGGCCCGGTTGGACCCGTGGCGCCTGCACCGCCGCAATCCGCATATGCCCCGCCATTATTTGAACATTTGAATGTGTGAGACGTTGAATCGGCGTAAATTACTGCTCGACCGGATACTGATACCGGTGGTGCGGTGCCCTCGGCTATATCTAAAATCGCCGGGCCACTTCCCGTCTTACCAGCTGTGATACTCCCGGTCGGATTGATTGAAAAATGATTCGCGCCTGCGTTGTCTTGGAGTTGGAAAAAGTCAGCCGATTGGGAAGCAAATGCCTTGGCGACAATAACGGGGTAAGTCGCGGCGAGATCGTTGATGATGTTAACTTTGCCTGGGCTGGGGAAAACATCCCATTGTCCAACGTCAAAAGTAGTACCAATTCCACCTCCAACGGGACGGCACAAAGTTAAATGCCATGTATTCGCGTCGTCGATTCGGAAAACCTTGTTGCATCCGTGTCCGGCAGGATGAAGATTGAGCGGCAGGGCTTCTAATATCCAGTGGTACTGCGTGTCGATATTGGTCGGGTTCGAGAAAACGATGGCGCCCTGTGCCTCGGTGCCAAGGGTGGTATCAATCGTCAGAGATGGATTTGTTGGACCGACGACCGTTAGAAGTTTTTCCTCTATGTTGCTGCCCGCACCGATGCCAGTGATAGTGGTTAGGTGGCTCGTCTTGTTATAGATCAGTCCCAGGTTTCCAGCGAAGGCCCCACCGTCGTTGAACTGAATTTGAGTGTCGGAACCGCCGGGCGTACTGCCAGGGCCGGAGATGTTCCAGTCCAGCGCCGTCTCGTTTTTTTTGCAAGTGCCACTAGCCGCTATAATTCGGAGAGCGCCACCGATCTTTTTGACGCAAGCGTGAATAAGGCTCGTGTCGCCTCCATGAGCGTTTAGCACTGTGGGGGTTCCTAAGACGCACACGGCCAACAGCAGAGGCGTCACCCTCAGTCCTGGTAGTGTCTTCATTGTTCCCTCCTATATTTCCCGCTCTGGAAATTGACAGCCATGTACCACTAACCGCTACGGGGTTCAACGGGGGGATTATGCAGGGGCAAGCAGTAACGCGGGGACACTAGCAATCAGCGGTGAAAATGGCTTATGTTCCATGTCAGAAGGGCTACGCTTTGTTGAAGAGGTACTCTGTAAAGATAAGGAAGAATCAGTATGTACAAGGGTGAGTAATGTTAGAGCTGGCAAGGCTGAATTTAGCGCAACGGTCACCGTTGTTGGTTTCAAAGAGTCCAACTCGCACTACGCTAAAGAGTTAGACGCGTTTTATGAAGCATTCCCTTTGTGTCGAGAAAAACCCGTGGCTGACATAGTCAATGATTTTCACCGTCGCTATGACCGGCATGCGTCACGGCGAAGCGTTAGGACTTCAATGGGGCGACGTTGACCTGGGCGCGGGAAATATCAGGGTAAGGCGCACGTGGCCGGATAAGTGGCGCGACGACGAGCCGATCTTCTACGTGCCGAAGTCCAAGAACGGTGTGAGAGAGATCCCGATTTCCGTTGAACTGGTTCAGGCGTTGAAGCGCTGGAAACTCTCTTGCCCTGTCAGCAAGTGGGATTTGGTTTTCCCGAAGAAAGACGGCGCGCCGCATGATCGCAAAACGATCTTGAGAGCGGGCCTTCACCCGGCCATCCGTAGGGCCGAAGTCAAAAAGCTCGACATGCACGCGCTAAGGCATACCTTCGCGAGCTTGCTGCTCTCCCAAGGCGCGCCGATCACGGAAGTGTCCAGCTACCTTGGACACGCGGACCCGCAAATCACGCTCAAGGTTTACTCTCACTGGATGCCGAAAACCAAGACGGACTCGATTTCCCGCCTAACCGGAATGATTCTGAACGCGAAAAAGCCCGCCGACGAGCAGGATGGACACTTTGTGGACACTTCGAAAAAAGTGCAACTTGAAGAAAAGGCCGTAAATGCTTGAAAAGAATATGCCCCCGGCGAGATTCGAACTCACGGCCCCAGGATTAGGAATCCTGTGCTCTATCCACCTGAGCTACGGGGGCGAT
>Ga0214472_10000560_pt1 | contig 45292 bp, 34 predicted proteins | sample RVTome_6_FD_207662 | JGI IMG/M metagenome (GOLD analysis project Ga0214472, IMG submission 207662) | Soil microbial communities from uranium-contaminated site in the Upper Colorado River Basin, Wyoming, United States - RVT140D175 | ecosystem: Environmental > Terrestrial > Soil > Contaminated >...
GTTTATCATGCAGGGCACCGATATGTTGACCCGGGGCCAACTCGCCGGTACACTCGACACCCTTCAGCCCGGAACTGAAAAAAAATATGACTATCATATCTTTTATGGTCCGAAAATATTAAAAATGCTGCAGAGTATCGGATACAATCTTGATCGATCGGTTAATTTCGGCTGGTTTGATGTCATTGCCAAACCGACTCTGTGGTTGTTGAATATGTTTTATTCCTTCTGTCGCAACTACGGAGTTTCTATTATTTTGGTTACCGTCCTCTTTAAGGCAGTCTTCTGGCCGATTTCCCAGAAGGGCCTGAAGTCGATGAAGAATATGCAGAAACTGCAGCCGAAGATGGTGAAGATCAAAGAAAAATACAAGGGCGATCCAACCAGGATGAATCAGGAGGTGATGAGTCTTTACAAGACTTACAAAGTGAATCCTCTTGGCGGATGTCTGCCGATGGTACTGCAGATTCCGGTATTTTTTGCCCTCTACAAGGTGCTCTTGCAGAGTATCGAGTTGCGACATGCTCCATTCATGTTATGGATCACCGATCTCTCGGCTCCTGATCGATTGTGGCTTGGTTTCGACCTGCCCTATCTGGGTGGATTACCTGTACTGACATTGCTCATGGGAGCATCGATGTTTTTGCAGCAGAAGCTTTCTCCCACCACAGCAGATCCAACACAGGCAAAAATCATGATGTTTTTGCCGGTGGTTTTTACATTCATGTTTCTTAATTTTGCTTCGGGCCTGGTGTTGTATTGGTTTATAAACAACCTGCTTTCAATTCTTCAACAGGTGCTTATTAATCGCGATACCAAGAAAACGGCAACTACCTGAGAAAGATAACAGAGAGAAGTTGAAGTTTTATACTGTTTTGGGGTGGTTGAGATATATTTGAAGAAGGTAATTCAATGTCTTTAGACAAAAAAGATTTTTACGGAAAAGAAGTTGCTGCAGCAATCCGGAATGCTTGTGATACCCTTGGGATCCCCCAGGAAAAACTTGAGATTGAGGTCCTTGAAACCGGCACCACAGGTATATTTGGACTCATACGAAAAAAAGCGCACATCCGTGTATCGGTAAAGCCGGACATAGAAGAGATCGTCGCGGATGTCTTTGAAGTAGACACCTTTCTGAAATCCGAGTCGGAAGCTGAGACTGAGCCGGAACTGGTCGCCACTTCCGATGACATGATGGTTGAAGCCGAGCAGGAGGTTGTTGAGGATGACGAAGATGAAGATGATGAGCTGACCGACAAGGAATCGGGCGGTGAGGTGAGTCCCGAGAGTTTGGAAATTGTTAAAACTGAGCTGCTGCACCTCGTGGAGTTGATGGGATTTCCGTCTACTCTTGAGATTGAAAACGTGGGGCAGTCTGTGTTATGCACGCTTCGTGGTGAATTCGAGGAGAATTTGACCGGCGTGGATGGAAAGGTTCTCGACAGCTTACAGTATATTTTACGCAAAATCATCAGCCGGAAGGTACCTGAACGATTGAGGATTTCCATCAATGTAGGTGATTTTCGCGAAAAAAGGCTCGAAGAATTAAAAGTCAGGGCAGTTGAAATGGCTGCGCAGGTCAAAGAAGACGGCAAAACTCAGGTTCTACCGGCTCTCAATCCTGCCGAGAGAAGAGTCATTCATATGATTCTTCAGGAAGATAAAGAAATTCGCAGCCGCTCGGTCGGTGATGGACTGTTTAAAAAAATCCTTATCTATAAACCGGGCAAAGGTAATCGGCCTGGTGGTCGCAAGCGCCCTCAAACCAAGGGCAGACAAAATAAATCCGGATCGTCTAAAAAGGAGAGTGACTCCTGATTGCGGGCAGCCTTTTTCTACCTTGTGAGGTGTCCTAATGAATCCTGAATACCAAGAAGAGACGATTGCCGCCATATCCACCCCACCGGGTGCAGGCGGCATCGGCATCATCCGCATAAGCGGTGAACAGGCTCTTTCTCTACTCAAAGCTGTTTTTCAACCCAAGAAACCGTCTTGTCCTTTTACCAGCCATAAGTTCTATTATGGGCATATCCGGAATCCCGATCAGGGTAAAATTCTCGATGAAGTCCTGGCCGTCTACATGGCCGCTCCTCACACTTATACCCGAGAGGATGTCGTTGAAGTTCACTGCCACGGCAGTTTTATTGTGCTGCAGAATGTTCTCGAGCTGATTTTGGCAAGTGGGGCTACTCTCGCTTTGCCGGGTGAATTTACCAAGAGGGCTTTTCTCAATGGGCGGATTGATCTGACCCAGGCTGAGGCGGTGATTGATGTTCTTTCCGCAAAAACCAGAAAAGGTGTTGATCTGGCTCAGGAGCAGCTATCCGGCGCCTTGTATAGAAAAATCGATCCGATTCGTCAGAGCCTTGTGCAAATGCGCGCGGTAATAGAAGTTGCCATTGACTTCCCGGACGAGGACCTGGAAATAATCGATCATAGTGCCTTGATTCTTCAGTTGGAGAAAGAGGTAATAGAACCTCTTAAAAAACTTCTGCAGAATGCCGACCTGGGAAGATTGTATCGAGAGGGAATCTCTTTGGTTATCGCAGGCCTTCCCAATGTCGGCAAGTCCAGTCTCCTGAATACTATTCTTCAGGAGGAGAGAGCACTGGTGACTGCCGTTCCGGGCACAACCCGCGACTCAATTGAAGAGATTGTCGATATTAAAGGCATGCCGGTCCGTATAATCGATACGGCTGGAATTCGCGAGGATGCCGGAGAGGTTGAAGAGCTTGGTATCCGGCGGGCCAGGGAGCTAATCAATAAGGCGGATTTGATTCTTTTCCTGATTGATGGTTCGCGGGAACTGACCGATGGCGATCGCACACTTTATGCGCAGGTAAGCCATAAACCACTGCTGCCGGTAATCAACAAGATCGATCTCTGCGAACAGCTGGTTCCGGATCTCTCATCTCTTCCGGGTATCGGTGAATGTATAGAAATTTCCGCCAGGGAACAGAGGGGTATCGAACGGCTGAGGCAGGCAATATTTGACACGGTTATTTCTGGAAACCAGCAATGGGAAGAAGGTGGATGTGCGCCTAATGTTCGCCATAAACAAGCGCTCATTGCGGCAGTCGAGGCTTGTGACCGGGTTATGCTCTCGCTGCAGGGCGGACTTACCAATGACCTCATCGCCGTCGACCTGCAGGGATGCCTGGATTATCTGGCAGAGATTGTCGGTGAGACAACCACCGAAGACGTACTTGATGTGATTTTTGAGCAATTCTGCCTCGGTAAGTAACAATAATTGCTCAAAAATACGTTCTATCCGATAAACAGGATTATTTGATTACCCAGCCAAGATACACGGTATAAGATATCTACCTACTCCTGCCCATTACCCATATGTTTGGCTCGACCTTCCACAATTTCCCAGAACAGACATTGTCGGTCACCCATACATGGTGGTAGGTTTCCATCGTAGGGGCAGGCCCCTGTGCCTGCCCTTTGTTTCTACCCAGTTACTTCCTTTTTCCATTCTTTCAACAAGATTTCAGCCCCCTCACGTTCTTCAAATTTGGTATCGCCAGCCAACGCTTTTTCAAGGGATTCGATAGCCTCCTGTTTTTCACCATTTCCGTAAAGAGCCAAAGCCAGATGGTACTGGATAACCGGGTCGTCCGCACGATTCTCCAGCGCCTGTCTGAATTGAGAGATGGCCAGCGAGTACGATTTTCGTTTATAATGCACCCAGCCAAGCGTGTCTGCTATGTGTGGTTGATCGGGAAGAGCTTGTTTGGCCTGCATTGCCAGCCGGAGAGCTTCGCCTAAATCGGATCCCTCCTCCGAGGCAAGCAGCCAGGCAAGGTTGTTGGCTGCAGCCGGAAGGTTCGGTTGGAGCTTAAGAGCCAGTTTATATTTCTCCTTTGCCTCGTCAGTCTTACCCTGAATTTCAAAGGCGGTTGCCAGACCTAAGATTCCGGCAATCGAATCGGGATTTGTTTTCAGCAATTCTTCGTATTGCGCGATTGTTTCATCGATCTTACCTAAATGACTTAAAAGACGTGCACTCAGGACATATCCCTGTGGAATATCGGGTGCAAGCTCCTGGACTTTTTGATAGGCCTGAAGTGCTTCTTCAAATTGTTTATTTTTCGCCAGGAGGTCGCCCAGCAAAATATAATGCCCCGCTGTTTCACTTTTGGCTATCTGATTTTTGATGAAATTGATGCCCTGAGGAATGTCGTTGCCGACAGTCAGTGCGGTGAGAAAAGCCAGTGCTTTGGAATTGTCGGGAGCGAGTTTAATCAGGTCGGTAAAGGTTTCTCTGGCTTTTTCTTTGTTATCCTGCCCAAGATAGGCGAGGCCAAGGCTGCCCAGGATTTCGGCATCGCCGGCCACGGCCTCTTGATTTAATTTCTCTATGAATTCAATAGCCTTATCGTAGTCTTTTGACTGAATGAGTGATTTGGCCAGGATTCTTACCGCGATGGGGTTCCGGCGATTGATACGCAGGGCGATAGTTGCCTCTCTGGTCGCATCGGTGCTGTTGCCACGCGTCAGATATATTTGTCCGGCAAGTGCATGGTAGCGGTCATTGTTACCATCATTTTGTATGGCCAGTTCGATGGATTTCTGTGCGAGTTCCGTGTTGCCGAGTCTCAGCTGGGTGAGCGCAGAATAATAGAATGGCTCCGCCCATTTTGGATAATCAGTCATCAGCGGGGTAATGATTTCGATCGCTTCGTTATTTTTTCCTTCCCTGATAAGAAAGCGGGCCTTGAGTAGTTTTGCCCCCCCGTTGGCAGGATTAGTTGCCAGAACGGACTCCATTACTCCGCGGGCTTGATCAATTTTTTGCAAATCAAAACTCAACTCGCCGAGAGCCACCTGTAGCTCGATATCATTTGGAAAATCAGCCAGTGAAGATTTCAAAATTTCTTCCGCTTTTTCAAAGAGCTGGTTTTTTTCATAAAATTCTGACAGCATCAGCCTAAATGGAACCGATTTCTTCTGGATTTTAACGGCTTTCAACATTGCACTTTCCGCTTTATCCAACTCTCCTTTTTTCTGGTAATGCTCGGCGAGCATCAGCTGCAGTTGAGGGTTGTCCGGAAACCTCGATATCATTGTAGCCAGAAGCTGTTGTATCGCAGACTCGTTTTTTTTCTGCTCATAGAACATCAGCATTGTTCTATAATTGGTAAAATTATCCGGATTCAGTTCAATTGCTTTCTGAAATAACTTTTCACTTTCGTCCCATTTGTTCTGGGCAATTAAAATGCGTCCTTTTATATTGTAGAATTTGTCATTATCCGCAGCCTTGGCAAGAGCCTTATCGATGGCTTCTTCCGCTTTAGCAAAATTTCCTTCGATGAGCTCCAGATTAGCAAGCAGTGCTAAGCCATCCAGATAATTCGGATCTACACGCAGGACCTGTTCTACGTACTTACGGCATTCATCAATCTGGCGGGAGAGAAGATGAAATTCAGCAACCTTCACACCGGCATCGAGATTTTCAGGATCAAGAGAGGCGGCTCGTTGCAGTTCACTAAAAGCTGCTTTCGCGTTGCCGGTCTTGAGGTAAAGGAGTCCAAGTTGATACCGGGCATTGGCAAATTTGGCATCAAGCTGAATTGCATTTCTGAGCTCCAGGATCGCCGATTTTTCGTTATTAATTTTTATGTATTCGATGGCTTTCTGATAGTGTTTCTCTTTTTTCTGGTTGGAATCAGAACAGGCACATAGGCTGAAAAATAAAAAGATGATCAAAGTAAATGTCGAAAGACGAGTGACAGTCATTGGCTAATCCTATAAAAATTATTGAACAAGAAAATTGATCAAAAAACATCTCCGATAATTGAGTAGTTAAATTGATACAATATGCAGTTTAAATAAAAATCCTTATTTTTCCTATCTAAAATTTGCATGGTTATGGTAATTTGGGGTTTCTTTAGGAAAAAATGATTTTTACCTGTCCTGGAGAGTGACAAACAGCCACAGATATGATTTATTGCTCAATCGGTAGGTTTTTATACCCCTTGGGGGGGTGTTGGAATTCTAAAATAACAAACAGTTAGGAGAAGAGATCATGTCAAAAAACTCAATATTTCTGTTCTGTATCACCGTTATAATGTTATTTAGCAACACTGCGATGGCAGCACAATCGACAGCGGATGTTCCCGTCACGAAAGAGTTACTGACCAGCGCCCGGCAAAAGATCCTGGGGTCACCGAAGGATGATGTAAAAAATGCTCAGGAATATGTAATAGGTCATGGTGACGTACTCAGTGTTCAGGTCTATGGGGAAGGCGATATGTCCATATCAACGCCTGGAGCGACAAGGGGAGGGGAAGGCGGGGACAGTCTTCGTGGTGGAGTCGGGGGAGTAACGGTGCGCATCGATGGGAAAATTTCCCTTAAAAACGTTGGTGATGTCGATGCTGTAGGCTTTACTCTAACTCAGCTGGCCGATTATCTGAAAGTGATTTTTGCAACGGTCTATGATGATCCGGTTGTCACAGTTGTTCTTGGACAAAGCAACAGCCAGAGGTATACGGTTATGGGCAAGGTAGGTGCGCCGGGAATCTTTTACCTCGATTATCCTATCAATCTTGTTCAGGTGGTGGCACGGTGCGGCGGCTTTAATGAATGGGCTAATTCCGAACTCACAGTCGTTAGAAAAAACGCAGGTGATAATGAACTCTTCAATGGTAATACTCTGAAATTTGACTATGATGATTTTCTGGCAGGAAAAAAATTAGAAAAAAATATCTATCTCAAGCCAGATGATATAGTCATCATACACTAACACTCCCACAGGGGAGTATAATTTGCAGTCCCCCACGTGGGGGATAAAAACCTTTAGACAGATTAATTTTTTGCAAAAAAACAAAAAAGCAATCTGTAAGGTACTAACCGGTTGGAGGCGACGTTACACTCACATGTCTGACATAAAAAACTCTATACAGCTTACTGCCCAGCTTACTGTCTTGGTGGGTCTGATCCTGATGATTGCTCCTGCGGTATCATTTTCTCGCGATAACAGCTTGACAGCAGGGCTTAGTGTTGGCCTTGATTACGATGACCGGAGCGGTGATGACAGTGATGATGATGATTATAGGCGCTTGGTACTCTCTCCAATGGTGCAATTCAGAAGTCTAAGCGAGAGGGATAGTTTTAGGCTGAGAGCTGCTCCGGGCATCAGATACGATCTGGAAGATTCCGACACCGACCTGGACAGCAATTTCAGCGTCGCCGCAGATCGAGATATGACTGAGTTCTGGCAAATGGGAGTTTCCAATAGCTTTCTTCGAAGTGACCATAGTGACACCAGTGATACGGTGACCAATGGCTTTAGTGATCAGGAGGAGCCCTCGGACGGAGAGGTCGAAATAGATCCATCAACAACTGATCCGCAGCTCTCCGGTGATCGAGGAAGGCGCCGCTACTGGCGTAATACTCTGGGGCTCTTCTCGACTCATTTATATAGCGAGGGCAGTTTGTTCCGAATGGACACTAACTACATTGCCTTAAGAAATGATGATACAGGATTCAGAGGCGACGAAGACTATGATCGATATACCGCCGGCTTGAGGAACGAGCATCGCTATAATGCCAAGTGGAAATCCACCACAGGCGTTCGCTATGTCCTTGGTGATTTTGAACCATCAGACGATTCGGCAGAAGATGAGTTGTCAGACGATCTCCAGGAATATCACCTTCAGCTGGGGCTTGACAATGAGTCTTTTCTGAACAACCTTCTGTCAATGAACTACGACTATTCTGCCACCAGGTTTGATGAAACCGAGCAAAATGACAGTGACATTCATCAGATGCGTTTAACCTGGAAAAGGGACATTACTTCCCGATTGTATACAAAACTCGGTTTTGGCCCAAGCTACACTAAAACCGAGGGGCAGGATGCCGATTGGTCCGAAAATGGGATAGCCGAGGTGAATTATGAATTGGAGTATGGCTTTTTAAATTTTCTAGTAGAGAAATCGCATAGTGTTGATAATTTCTCCGGCTCCGACGAACGCGGTACAGTAGATTCCTGGGAAACACGCCTCTCGGGCATGCATCGGCTGCAAAAAGATCTCTCATTGACCGGTAGCCTCGCTTACATCAGTGAAGATCGTGAAGAGTTTCGGGAAACGCCATCCAATGGGGATGAATCTCAGATAACAGAATTCAATAGAGAGCGTTACACTGCCGGAGCAGGGCTGCGCTATAATTTTTGGCAATTTTACACTGCCAGTGTAGATTATACCTTCACAAAACAGGATTCCGAAAGGGCGGGTGATGACTACGATGACCATCGTATCCTGCTCACGCTCTCCTGGCAGAAAGAATTGTTTCATTGGTGAGACTCTAATTTTGTGGAAAAAACAACAGAGCTTGAGAAAAATTGATGGAGCCGGTTCCCTGTGACAATAAAACAATTCTCCTTACTTTTGATGTTGAAGATTGGTTTCAGGTCGAAAATTTTAAGGAGTATATTCCTTATTCCACCTGGGCTTCCCGTGAGTTGCGGGTGGAAAAAAATACCATCGAGCTGTTGAACCTTCTGGCTGATGCTCCGACTCCGTTACGAGCGACTTTTTTTGTTCTCGGCTGGATTGCAGAGCGTTGTCCGGATCTGGTTCGTGAAATACATCAGAGAGGTCATGAGGTCGCATCCCACGGAGTCAACCACCATCTCTGCTATAACCAAACACCAAGCGATTTGAAGCTTGATTTGCTTAAAAGCAAAGCGCTTCTGGAGGATATTATCGGGCACGAGGTTTCAGGATATCGAGCCCCAAGTTTTTCCATTACGGATGAAATTCTTGGTATTGTCCGGGAGGCCGGATATCTCTATGATTCCAGTTATAACTCCTATGGAGGTCATGGGCGTTATGGAACATTAAAAATACTCGAAATAGAACAACGAGATCTTCCTCTTTACTCTCTTTCCTCATCTTTTTATGAAATTCCAGTGAGTAATTTGAGGATCGGTACCAAGGTTATCCCCTGGGGTGGCGGTGGTTATTTCAGATTATTACCATCGCGTATATATTGGGCTGGTGTGTCTCATATTCTAAAAAAAAGTGGCTGCTATACCTTCTACATGCACCCTTGGGAAATTGACCCGGATCAACCAAGAGTAAAAGAAGCCAGACCTCTTTTTCGTTTTCGGCATTATGTTAACTTGGCAACGACAAAAAATAAGTTAAAGAAATTCATAGCTGAAAATGCTGAACACTCCTTTTTGACGTGTAAAGAGTTTATACAAAAGTAACAAAAAGTATATCACTAACTTTCCTTGTGCGCCCAACTTCGGTAAACGAGAAATAGGCCGGATAGGTGCCTTGGTGGTATATTCAAGTATTAATGTTAAAAAATATTCTCCGTTTACTTAATTTATATTACAGAATCATAGGATTAAGGCACTAATGTCATTGATATTATTTTGCTACGTCCGAATAATTGCATGCAAGGAGCTTTTAGGATTTGGCAAATACAATTGAGATCGCGCCCGCAACTCCGGTTAATCAAGAAGAATGGGATGATTTTGTGCTTTCTCACCCTAACGCTTCACCGTATCATCTTTTCGCCTGGGGGAATGCAGTTACCCAGGCCTATGGTCATAAAATCTATTATCTGATGGCCAAACAAGACGGTAGATTGGTGGGAATATTACCCCTTGTGCATTTAAAATTAGCTTGTTTCGTCAATGAACTCATTGCTCTTCCTTTTTGTGATGTAGGTTATTGTTTATCGGCTGACAGCAACGTTGAGCAACAACTGTTGACAGGAGCCCAGCGGTTGAGCAAACAGTTAAAAATTAGCAATATTCAACTTCGCGGACAGTTGCTCTATAATGATATCAACTCATTGCCATCGTTCACTCAATTAGAGAGCAAAAAATCAAGAATGCTGCTTTATCTTCCCGAATCTTCCGATGCTCTACTTAAAGGATTTAAACCCAAATTACGTAGCCAAGTTCGAAAAGCGGAAAAAAACGGAGTTTATTTTCGTTGGGCTGGAAAAGATGGGATAGATTCATTTTATTCCATCTTTTGTAACAACATGAGAGATTTGGGATCTCCCGTACATTCAAGGAAATTGTTTGCTGCAGTAATGGATCAATTTGGTGAAAAAGCCCGTATTGGATTGGCTGAATATGAAGGAAAATGCATAAGTGCCGGATTGATCCTGTCAACAAAGGAGCAAACGTCTATTCCATGGGCATCGTCTCTACGTAAGTATAATCATTTGGCTTCCAATATGCTTTTGTACTGGAACTGCTTAAAGTATGCTGTGGATAGCGGGAAAAAATTATTTGACTTTGGCCGTTCAACCGAAAACGAGGGTACGTTCCATTTCAAAAGCCAATGGGGAGCGGAGCCTGTTCCTCTCGTCTGGTACTCCTCCCGCCCGAACTGCACACAGCGATCCACAACTAAAATGCAGATAAAGTTATTCCAACAGGAGAGCGCAGCAAAGATTTGGAAAATATTGCCGGTCCCAATAGCCAATTGCGTTGGTCCACAATTAAGAAAATATATCAATCTCTGATGACCAGTCTCAGTCGCATTCGCATTGGTAGAACGCAGCCTCCCGCAGCCTCTCCAATTCCTTTTAAAGATGTGCTGCGAGCATTTCCCCCATCTTTGCAAAATGATGTTTGTGAAGCCCTGTTAGTGAGAGAAATTAAACAGGAATTTGGGCAACATTTTTGTTTGCTTGTCTCCTCCGGAAAGGCAGCCTTGGTACTGATCCTGAGAGCTCTGCGGAAGTTGCATCCGGCTCAGGACGAAGTACTTATACCTGCATTCACCTGTTATTCAGTTCCTTCGGCAATAAAAAAAGCCGGATTAAAAATAAGGCTTTGTGATACAGGAGCAGGATCACTGGACTATGATAAAGAGCAACTTGCTAAAATCATAGAAAAAAATAGACAGGACAATAGGATTCTCTGCGTGCTGGTTACCCATCTCTTTGGTTGTCCTGCTGATTTTGAGGGTATTAAAGCAATAGTGGGTGAAAAAATTCCCATTGTCGAAGATGCTGCTCAAGCGATGGGAGAAGAGACGAGTAATAAAAAACTGGGAACACTAGGTGACGTGGGTTTTTTCAGTTTGGGTCGCGGTAAAGCTATATCCACAATGGGCGGAGGTGTAATTATTACTGATAGGTACGATTTAGGTAATGAATTAAGTTGCTTATCGAAAAACCTGGAAAGACCCACCGCTTCTGATAATATTCAATTGGCTATTATGGCGATTTTTACTATATTAATGCAATACCCTGCCATGTTTTGGCTGCCTAAGGCTCTGCCTTTTCTCAAGCTGGGTGAGACCATTTATGACGAAGAATTTCCAATGGGCATGATGTCATCGGTTCAAATCAGTTTGATGCATAACTGGCGAGAAAGGTTACAGAGGCACCAGAAAGCCAGAAAAAGAAATATCGATTTCTGGCAGGAATCACTTCCTCAAACAATATCTCCTTGTTGTTCAAAAATCAAAAAGGTCAGTCTGGTGCGACTTCCTGTTTTGGCATCGACAGCCAAAGATCGCGATAGATTTTGCCAAAAAAGTGATGAAAATGGATGTGGTATTATGCCGGCATACCCTACAGCCATACATCAGGTTCCACAAATTTCCGGGGAATTTGCGGGGCAGGATTTTCCAAATGCAAAACATTTGGCTGAGTGTCTCATGACAATACCGGTGCACGAATATGTGCAGAATTCTGATAGGATGAAGATTCTTGATATCTTAAAGCAATGAAAAAAAACAATACCTATCCACTTACTCATATCTTCGGCCTGGCAGTCATCGGGGTGCTTATAGCTATTGCCTATAAGCTAACTTTTTTATGGATGTATGATCGGTACATGGGAGCAGACTCGTATTACTCACATGGTTTTCTCGTACCGTTTGTTTCTCTTTTTTTTATCTACCAGCAAAGAGATCATCTGAGGCAAACCGAACAAAAATCCAATATGATTGGCGTCTATATTATATTTTTTGCCTTATTGCTTCATGTTCTTGGTACAGTTTTTTACATATTTTCCATTTCAGGCTTTTCCATTTTTTTCCTGGTCATAGGTTTAGTACTATTCCTGTTCGGCACAAAAATATCCAAAATCATCTGGTTTCCTCTCTTTTTTCTTGTGTTTATGTTTCCTCTGCCCATGGCAGTGATAAACCTTATTTCATTTCCACTTAAAATGTTGGCCGCTAAAGCAGGTGTGTGGATTGTTTCTCTTCTTGGCGTCCCTGTTTATGGCGAAGGATTTAATATTTATATTCCAGCTGGACATCTTCTGGTAGGAAATCCCTGTTCCGGATTACGTTCACTCATTGCTTTTTTGGCACTTGGCGCTGTATTTGCTTATCTGGCTCCCATTGGAACTGCGAAAAAATGGTTTCTTTATTTTCTCAGCATCCCAATCGCCCTGTTGTCAAATGTTATCCGTGTTCCGATACTTATTCTTGTCTCCCATTACTGGGGTCTGGAAGCTGCCGCCCCTGACACCTTTGTCCATACCGGTTCCGGAATGTTGGTTTTCATTATAGGTTTTTTATTACTACTGGCCATTGCCAAGGTGCTTGAATGGCGAACCTGAAAATTCGATATCTGATAGTTATTTTTCTCCTTGCAATGACTGCCACAGCTGTGAGGGGGTTGCAGTATGATTCTTCAAGGGATGATGACACAGGCCCGAGTGATTTGCAGGGTATTCCCTTGCAGCTAGGTGAATGGTGGCAGGGGAAGGATTTTCCACTGCAGGAAACGGTGTATGAAATCCTTGAGACCAAGGCAATAATCCACCGGTCTTATACTAAAGGCAGCGAGGATTCGATTTTTTTATCTCTCGTCCATTATTTTGACACAAAGGTAGATTTTCATGCTCCAGAGGCGTGCATTGGCGGAGAAGGGTTAAAAACAAAAAAAACAATCAAAACAATAACCGTAACTTCCGGCAATCAGGATATAACTCTGGACATAACCGAGCTACTTACAACCAGGGCAACCGGACAGACTTTAACATATTACTTCTTTAAGTCAGGTGACTTTATGGGCAGCAACTATTTAAAAATGCGTTTGAGTATTGCTGCTAATAAATTTGCCAGAAATGATACAAGAAGCTCACTAATTAGAATATCTACAACGCTGGTTCCCGGTCATGAAGCCGCAGCAGAAGCGCTGCTGAGGGATTTCTTAGAAGATCTTTTGCCTCATATTAAGCAATCATTGTAACCTCCACTTTCTCGCTTTTTCTAGATCCGTCCCCTTGTTTGCACGGTGACATGGGTTGCAGACAAGCAGGTTACTTGACGGGAGAAGCGACGGCGTGTGCAACATTGGATGTAAACGAGCCGTCAGTCTCCTTTTTCCGCAACGAGATCACCTTCGCGGTGATGAGATTTGCGATTATCGGTGAAAGCGTCGTGGATACTTGCGTGCCATCGAATAGCAACAACCGACTGTCATCCCTTATCGCCGAGCAATGATTCCGATTGCATAGCAAGTCGGTAATGTTAATTTCGATTGCGCTTGGCGTGGCGCGCATCAGCTTCGCCCCCAAATCAGCAGGTTTGGTTCTATCCAGATCGAGGATTGCAGCGTCTCCACCACTTCTCTCATAGCGTCTGCGGCGGCTTTGATAGTTCTTGAGAATCGGGTGCGGCGTCAAAATGATAACCTTGCTGCCGATATCTTCCAGCAAATGTACTGGGCTAATGTGTTATGTGCTGAAGATGCACATGCATGTAGTGGTCGGGACTAATCTTTTTCAGGAAGTGTTAATCTGCGCTAACGTTACCGTCATGCAGTCCGCCTCAAACCACACCGTGGATATGATCTGGCCATCATGCTGCTCGGTTTCTATATAGGTGCTCAATCGGTGCGCAGTTCAGTCGTCGCCACAAGGCAAATCATTCTTCAGCAAGGATCATTGGATGCCTGCAGACGGTCTCAGCTGCGCTGATCGCATTTTATTATTTCAGCCGCACCAACTATTTGCTCATCCACGCCACCGTGGAATTCTTCTCGATCATTGTCGCCTTCGGCGTCTTCATGATCGCCTGGAACTTCAGCCGGTTTGTGATGGGAAACACTTTTTTGGAAGAGAAAATAATCTGACGAAAGCTATTATATGGCGAGTTAGAGGTTCAATGAGTATAATGAAAAACTCTAACAAATGATAAGCTTATCGCAAATCTTGACCTCCGTTTAAATTGCATACACCTTAGCAGAATTTGCAGTACCAAAAAGTCAAACCATTCGAATCGGCACCCAGGCAAGCCTTCTTTTATAGAACAAACCTATTCCTAATTGAATTAATCACTATGACACTTCAACAAGGCAAGGAAAAATCGCACTTAAATCGTCTTCACATATCAATTATCTTACTATTAGTCCTATTCGTAAGTGGACTAAAATTAATCAATCTCGATGCCGACCCCCCCCTTTGGTTTACTGATGAAATAGGATTTAAAATTGACGAAGGTTACAAAACTCTATCGCCTCGAAATTTAGCTATTTTCGGAAAGACTCATTGGAACGCAGAGGATGAATATGTCGGCTGGATGACAAGTAGTGGAATCACACAGTGGCCTTATTATTGGTCATTTAGGATTTTCGGCAGCGAGCTTCGAAATGCACGATTGGTAAGCATTATTTACTTTGCTTTGCTCACGCTTGGCACCGCATGGTTTTTGTGGCGAAGACTCTCTCCTAAGGCAGCTCTGATAGGGGTGATTTTGCTTATTTCGGACCCTGGAATGTTTATGTTTTCGCGTTCAGCCCTTTTTGAAACAGGTTTAACATTATTTACATATGTCCCTTTATTTATTCTCTTTAGTGCGACGGCTACGGGCTCATTAACAACTATTGCCACTTATATATTTTTGACTTCCACTGCTTTTTTATACTTAAAAAAGACCATTTTGATTTACGCCGGCCCCTCCGTTTTGGCACTAATGTATAACTGGATGAGACAATCATTGTTCAAAATTATTCCTGCATGGATTTGCCTGAGCACAATTGCGTTATTAGGAACCATTTTTTTAACTGTACTGCTATACAATAATTCCTGGATTATGAGTCAAATTAATGCAGATACAATTTCCTACGGGCCACAGAGTCTACTTCTTAATCCTATACATACTCTTTCCCCTCTAGCGCTCGTGATGAGTTATATAGTTTTACTAGAGCTACTGGTCAGAAAACCATCAGCCATATTGGACGACAATTATCGATTTTGTCTAACAGCCATTGTTGTACTCGCCCCCATAGCCTTTGCCTTATTCACTTACAATTATCCGCGATACTATATCCCGATTATTCCAGCCTCTATTTTGCTCCTTGTCGAGCGTTTGGCAATTCAACTTCCAGACACCTATTATAAAAAACATACGTCTAACATTTTGCAATGGTTCATGATTGTAATAACATTTTTTGCCCTTACCATGGCAATGTTAGCCTTGGTTAATTATTATTTTCTGAATAATATTCCATTTAATATTGGTGGAGACCCAGGGCTGTCCGATATAGGACTCTATAAAGTATTCCCGTTTGCCTGCATTGCTTTTATCATATTTCTATATTTTTTCGTCAGACCTCTTTGGTTTAAGCACGGTACATCAGTCATCGTGACACTTACGCTTGTTCATATAGTCTGTGGTCTGTCAATGGCCTATTTTGCAGTGTTTAAGCCAACTTACCAATCAAAGAATGTCCAATCTAAATTGGTTAGTATTGTAGGACCTAACGGAATAGTCGGTGGCGATTGGGCTCCTTTTTTCGCTACGGATACATCGTTAAAAATACTCTACATGAGACCCGACTTTAATAATGGAACGCTAGCCTCTAAGCTACGACCTGATTATTTTTTAGACAGCACTTCTCCGTACGATCAGAAAACGCTAACTCAACTCAGAGCACAGGGAGATTTGAGATTAAATCCTGCCATTCCACTTGGTGTTTACGCAAACCATGCCATATCTTTGTATCCCATAATCTATCTCGATGAACCAAACCTTCCCAAGGCAACAATAAAGCAGTAAGGGGGGACGTTACTTTGGAAATATCTATACCTTGGCGGGTTCAAAAAGCATCGTATCTAGTATTCCAATATGCGAAGAGTCTGCTTTCAGCTTTGCTTTTCATACTAAAAAAGGGCGAGAGCATTAGTTTTTATCCAAACTATCATCAAGCCACCACTGGTGCGACCATCGCTATAGCATGTATCGCAAATCAACTGGCCGACAAACATAAAGTAGACAGCTATGTCACACGACAAAGTGGCTTCAGCAAACAGTTTTCAATACACGTAAGACAACGATTCAACGCGAAACAACTAAGTGGAAGAATTGTTTTCGTTGATATGGAGCAGGAAAACAAAGCTGTAGAAGCGCTGCTTGCGGCAGGAAAAATCGTTATATTGACCTGCCATGCGCTGCCGGAGCACTTACATGCAGTACCACAGGACAAAGTAATTCGGAACCTTGACATGGTGACATATATTCATTTTGTAAGTGAAGCGCAGCGCAAAGAGTTTATTCAACACTACCCACAATTGTGCATTGAGGAAAAATCCTTCTACATACCAAACTATACACGTCAAAGCGAAAAATGCCTTTTTTCAGGAAATGTCGGGGTAATTGGGTATTTAAGCCGCCCCGATAAAAATGCAATTAAAGCTATTGAATTGGGTCAACAATCCAAGGCCAAATCAATCCAATGCTGGGGAAGCGAAGAAATTCATGGCCTGGAGCCAAACCACGAATTTGACAAACTGCACATCAATGGTTGGAGCCATTCGGTACCAAAAATGCATGACTCCTTTGATGTACTTATAAGCACGAGTAAATTTGAAACATTTGGCCTGGTAGTAGCCGAAGCCCTTTCGGCTGGGATTCCCTGTGTTGTTTCTGACATCCCTCCTTTTAGATCGTTATACGCAGATTGCGTAGGGGTAGCTATATTGACTGGAGACCGAGAAAAGGATGTCAAAACAATTAACGAATTCATTCAAAACGCACCACAATTGAAACAACCGATCATCGATTTCTGGAATAAAAATTTTAGCAGCGAAATTATTAAACAAATGTGGCTAGAACAAATAGAAACTATCCTTTCTAAGGAATCTTAATTCCAATTCCCTTTCGTCGAGATTATGTAGGCACTACAACTTCCAATAAGAACCGAAATCTTTTCCAGTCAAAGCTTGAAATTCTTCTACCTGTTCCCTAAGGCGAGGAATAACCTCAGCTCTCAACTTATCCTTATGCTTTTCCTGCGCGCTCACATCTACTTCTCCTACTGTCATCGCCGAAGCTCTGTTTCGCAAACCTTGTGGGACAAATGGTGCCAGCTTATCCCAGGTTTTCGAATAACGCAGGCGATTGAGAAACTCGGGACCACTCGCCCCAATAATTCTTTCGGGTTTAGCATTCCAGCGTTTATTGAATTCTTCTTCCGCTTCTCCCTCTAAATCTAGCCAGTGTAATATTTCGTTCACGCATTTAGCTGGATTTTGGATCATCTGCTCAAAACTGGTTATAAAGATTTTTTCAAGACCAAATAAATCGATATAGGGCCTAATTTGATCGGCATACAAACTAAAACCTATAAACTCTATATTTTGCATGCAGGCACAATACAAATCTTTTTTTTCGCCACCCGTTGACACGTGACGCACAGCATGCCAATAGTGACTAATTAGACGCTCGAATGGATTCCGCACGATGTAAACGAACTTTGAGTCCGGGTTAAATGCCTGAATCTTTTCTGGAACACCCTTATAAAATGGCAACTTAGTATAATCGGTACTTGATTCACCTATATAGAGTTCATCTGAAGCTCCAGCAAACAAACTCGCATACCAGTCAAAGCCTTTATGCCAAGCAATTTCCTCCACAAAAAAACCAGGTTCCTTCAACTCACTCATATATATTCTAGGGTGGGTATTTAGGTAGTTATGGAGTGAAGTGGTGCCAGACTTCATCGCGCCTATAATGAACAAATTGGGACTTTTTCTTTGCGTTTTCAGGGAGCTCATAAATTCATTCTCAAATTAAATCAATAAGATATACAATACTCTTAATATGCTCAAGGGGATGTGAAAGCTTTCCAACTAAATATTAACCACTATACACTTTAGAATCTTAATTGGGAAGTATGCCAATAATACGAGGTACCCTGATACACATTTTTGGAGGATTAATCCGGGCCGCTTTGGGCTTGGTGATAATTTATATTGACACAGAGGGTTGTTATGCATAAAACCGTCCTTGCCGAACGCAAAAACGAGGTATTTGATTCTCTTTTTGCCATTTTGCCGGATCCATCCGTAACGGTCGTAAACTCCGCAATTCAATGTTGTGTTAGCTAAAATAGAGAAGTCATACTCTCAAAGTATATATACTGCATCATGAAAACCATTTTAGTAATGCATAAGGGAGGAAGCCAGATACGTGGTTCCGAGGTATGTTTGATTCATACAGTCAATGCTTTGCTTGCTGCCAGGTACAGAGTAATACTTCTGCGTAACAATTCGATTATAGATCAAACATTAAAGGAACTTGAAAATCTTGAAATCGCTGATTGTGACTACCCTGAGATCATGATCGACGGCGACCACAAAAGCTTTCCAATATTGAGATACATACATTCCTTTGTAGCCTTGAGGAAGTTTGTAAAACAACACGATGTGACACGAATTTTTTGCAATGGTGGCTTACCTTGCCAATTGGGTGTTCCTTTGGGGAAATCAATTAGAATTCCTGTTGTCTGTCATTTTCACCACCCAGCGGCCAAAAGATATTTTTATTTTTGGTTGGTAAGATTTGCCGATCGCCTGATATTTCCAAGCAATTTTACCGCCTCGATTGTGGCCCAAAAATGCGGACGTGAGGGACAGGTGGTTTATAACGCTGTAGATCTTGATACTCGCTACGTACCTTCACATTCCAGGGATTCACGTTTTCGGGCGGAACTTGGTATCCCGAATGACGGTTTAGTTATTGGTCAGGTAGGAGCCCTGGTTCCACATAAAAGGCCAGATTTCCTGATCAAGGCCTTCGCTGCTATCTGCAATCGCTTTCCTCGTCTTTATTTGATGATAATCGGGCGCGGCTCAATGCAGGAATCGCTTAGGGCAGAAATTTCTCGGCATCAACTGGACGACCGGATAAAGTTACGCGGCTACGTTGACGATGTTTTACCGTACCTACAAAATGTAATCGATATTAATGTATTAGCCTCAGCAGAAGAAGGATTGGGGATTTCTGTTATTGAAGCGGCAGGCTGTTCGCTACCATCCGTCGTAAGTGATTGCACAGGATTAAAAGAAGTGGTTGTTCAAAACGAGACGGGATATAGGTTTTCACCCAACGACAACACCGAACTGCAGTCTTTTCTCGTTAAACTTATACAAGACCCTGCCCTTAGAATAAGGCTCGGGAAAGCGGCAAGAGAGCATGCTCTTAAAAATTTTTGTTTGCCGCGGTATAGTGCCGATATAGTCAGCGTCATTGAACAGTCAACAAAACATTAAAGTTTGTTGGATTTAGACTTAAAAGCAATGTTAAAAGAATAATCGACTCACAGTTTTTCAGGGAAAGTGGTTGTCTTCGGGTCGGAATTCTAATTGTCGCTGGTCATATTCGTGTAAGTTGCATAAAACAACAACCTGGTAATGTTAATTTTCACGAATGGTCCACAATATTCGTCAACCTAGCCAACGTTCTTTTATACCGGGCACTATGCATTCTAGTTTATTTATCGTTTCCGCATATTCAGCCAAAACAAATTTTTGTATCTCAGTTGGGATTTCTATATTTTTCTTGTCAGCATTGGATTTCTTAGCCAATGTCTTTTTGTTTACAAATCTCTTAACACCTATATAATCTTGTATTGTTGTCAGAAAACTGGCTGAATTTTCAACCAGATCGTCAAAAAGAAATATTTTAAAGTCACCTGGAAAATATTTTTGCCAAAGATTTACCGTACGGCTATAATCAGTTCTCAAATAGTGACTGGCAATTTGCATCTCCTTGGATAACGATGCCGAGGATATCTCATGGACATTTTCCCCTCTCCAGCGATAATTCATTTTCAAGCCTGACCAAAGCCGTTCAATTGGGTTACGCAATATAATAAAAACTTTACATTTATCCGGTAATACCTGGCGAGCAAAGGAAACACCTTTTTCATCAAGAGTAGAATATGCAGGAGTGATATCACCAGTACATTTATCGTTAGGGGATACTGAAAACAAACCATAATACCACTGGGTTGTTTTCGGCTCATAATAAAATCTTTTAAGCCAACGTAGGTTCTTTAATGAAGAGCTTTTAAAAAAAAGACGCCAGATCTCTAATGGTCCTAAATGGTTATGCGTTTCCACACCAATTAACCTCTCATGAGGACATACAGTATTAAAGAAATGAATTTCTTTGACTTGAGGCAACCACACATCTGGATGTTGGCAAAGATTATCGTACAACCAGGTAGTGCCGGCCTTTTGTGCGCCAATACACACAAAGGATGGATGTAAACAACCAGTTTTCTTGTTTTCCATATTTTTTCTATCTGTTGAATATGAATGTAACTGCTGATTTTGGATTTTTTAAAATCGTGTGAGCTTTTTTACGCAACGTATCCGGCAAAATTGGTAGATAAAGGAGAATAGCGGCGACCAATACAAGCAAAAAACTATTGAACAACAAAGAAGCAACTAAATTTGATGGCCCATAAAGAGAACAGACACTAACTCCCCCCCAGAGACCAATTAGAATTCCAACCGATTTCCAGCGCAATTCCATATTGTATAGTCTTCTTGCCCGCCAGTAGACCCAACAAGTTCGGCTGACAAAAGCAAAAAGCGTAGCCCAGGCAGCCCCCATACCGCCGTAGCGTGGTATCAGGAAAACATAGCCGATGGAAATTACAGCAGCAGCTATAAGCGTACCATAGGTCATTTCTATTGTTTTATTATGCAGTAATATACCAAAACTAACATACTGAAGTAAGGCATTGGCAAGATATCCACCCAAAACTACGGGAACAATTTTTGCTGCACCCCAAAATTCAGGTCCAGACATTACATGCAACAGATCTTTCACATACAAAGAAATTACCATACATGCCAGAATGACAACTGTGGAGTAGATGATAAAGATATTTTGAAATGCTTCTTTAGCATTTTCTTCTTTAGCGATATTATACTTTTCTGAGTCCCAGATGGAAGCAAAGGGTCCCACAACCAGAAACATCAACAAAAAACCGAACTTATAACCAAGTGAATACACACCAACCTCTGTAAGACCGCCACCGTAAAGTTGTAGAAAATAACGATCTCCAAAGGTAATATAAAACGCAATTATACCCGTGGCTATGAGCGGTAAGCTGAACGATACGAGCTGCCGGGCTTTTTTAATGGAAAAACAAATACCGCAGTTTTTTAGAGCATAAAATCCGAGCGTGCTTCCCATTAAAAAAGAGGAGATAATAGCACTGTAAATAACTCCTTCAACATGCAGTTTCATATACACTATAAAAAGAATATTAAGCCCAAGTTGTAAAATCAGCTTGGCAATGCTGAAACTTACAAAGAGCCCTGGCCGTTGTTGAGCGCGGATATAAGACAGTGGTATTTCGAAAAAGCCTTGCATCAACAAGGTTAAAGAGAATAGAAGCAGGTTTCTCACTTGTCCGGTATTGCCAAAAACCATTGTGGCTAAAGGATTTGCTGCGAGAGCAATAAGCAGAATTCCCAGCACATTCAATGCGGCAACAAGCCATAGTGCAGTGGAGATTATTTCATTTCTGTCTTTTTTATTTTCGTATTCTGCATAATACCGAAATATTGCCTGCCCGATACGCAGTCCCAGTATAATACCTACAAAGTCCAAAACCATAGAAAGGAGTTCCAATGTCCCGTAATCTGCTGGAGTCAGAAATCGAGTATAAATAGGCAGCATGACAAAGCTGACACAGCGCTGCAATATGTTCCCGGCTAGATAGATCTTGCTATGGGATATGATTTTCTTTCCACTTCCTTTTGCCATATCTAACTTTTACCTTTCCTGATAGTTTGGAAAACATCACTTTTATGTATGAATCAGTTCTCTATTCCAGAGGTTGAACGTATACGTAAGAGCATTTTCCCCCTTAAATAAAGTGGATCCCAGTTCATGCCATTCAAGTACACAAAGTCCGGAAATCTAGTATCTTAGTTCTTGAGTGGTTTGCTGGTATTGCTTCTTTCGTTTTATCATTATATACACTTGGTTAAGTGTGGGCGGAGGGACCATTCCTTCGGTTCATTCACTTTTTAAACTTCAATCTGTTGCACTTTTTATTGTACTGCTCCAGCTCCCGTTAATTGTTCAGCTATGGGTGGGCATTGCCTGCCCATAGCAACAATAAGGCTCGTGGTTGAAACGATAAACTAGGCCAAAAAAAAACATACGACTGACGGAATATTTATACCCAAATCCTTAACCGGAAATTGCTTATTTTTATCTGATTACGTACAAACATAAGCCATTTTTTTCTGGGGGCTCACTCTGTGATACCCCTCATCTGGTAACCTGCTTCCGCGCCTGATCAAGGAGGGGACTACCATGTGTAAAAAACAGAATTCAATTTCAGCCAGGTACTCATTTGCCGGATGAACCAAAGTTTCTTGTCTCAATTCGGATAGGAAGATCAATGTCGTAACGCCTTGGTCCGTTGGCGGTGGCCGCAAGGCTTTGTTTGCCCATCATGTGGTCATACAAAATATTGCCTGTTGAAAACCAGGGATCTTTTTCAATGCAACAGATGCCGAGCACAGATCTCCATCACTGCGGGAACTATTTTTGCCTCCACAAAACTCTCGCTGACCACCTGGTTCCTGTCGATCTATATGATTACACAATCAAAGATCAGTGTATCTGCTCTGAGCCTCAAGCGCACAATAGGTGTTTCCTATAACACAGCTCTGTTGGTCAAGCATAAAATACAGCAGGTTATGAAAGAGCGTGATGATAGCAAACCTCTCGATGCTGCATATATCCAGGTAGACGATGCCTACTGGGGAGGCAAAAAACGTGATGGCAAGCGAGGAAGAGGGGCTACCGGGAAAATCCCTTTCGTCGCAGCAGTATCCATAGGTGAGAAGGGTCATCCCCTCGCCATTCGCTTCAGTCAAGTGAGCGGATTTTCCAAGGAAGCGATCAAAGCTTGGGCTCAAAAGCATCTGGCTCCGAAGAGAATTGTGGTGACCGATGTCCTTGATTGCTTCACCGCTTTTCAAGAGAGCGGCCATGAGCATATTGCCATAATCACCGGCGGTGGTCCACAAAGCGTAGAAATGCCTGAATTCAAATGGGTAAACACGATTATTGGTAATGAAAAAAACGCCTTGCACGGAACTTTTCATGCGATCAGTAAAAAACATTTTCCGCGCTACCTCGCTGAGTTTTGCTACAGATTCAACCGGCGGTACAACCTGGAGCAGATGGTAGCCCGCTTTGGGTACGTCGCCGTGAGAACCTCGCTTACACCCCAGCGGCTGCTGAAAGTGGCTGAGTCATGTGGGTAATCAGATATTTTTTTAATCAATTCATGTTTCAAAGTTATACTTGAACATCTCAACATCTTTCCGGTATAACTCGGCTACCTTTTTGATCGCATCAGGTGTGTAATTAGCTCGATAATCGTGTTTAGCATTAGTAACATTAACCCTTTGCAAGGTTGACTTGATTTTTAATTTGTTGCACAGTTTGGCAAAATCTTCTTCGATATTTTCGAAATAGAATATTTCATTAACGCATAACCTGCCACGTACATCGCTTACAAACCGAGATTGCGGCCAAAAATGAACAAATGTATTTAATGTTTCACGGTTTAACCATGAAATTACGAAATCATTAAATGCGTCATACCTTCCAAAAGCATCTTGTGCTCGTTGTTTCTCGTACCATCCCCATCCGCCCGATTTAAGATAGTGAAACGCAGAAAATAATCTAGCCCAAGGGTTACGCACAAAAGCGAATTTATAATAGCTATTAAAATCACGTTTACCAAATATAATTTGATATGCGAAAGCAGTGTGATGATCAGTGAGATCTTTGAATAAACTCTTTGATATAGATGTTCCCGCTGCCTTTGGAATATGAATAAAAATGCATTTAAGACTATCAGACCTACGCAACGAATGCTTTCCAAGATTGGATGGGTACATGTCCTTGTATCGCAACTGTTTAAATTGCTCAATATGGCGCAATACGTATAAACGATGACGAACATCAAATGGCACATACTTGCGATACAAGCTTCCTATGTCGCAACTATTTAGATTTATAGACATTATTTTTCCTCTAAACACACTCTGTGATTTTATTTAGAGTCCATACACAAAAGATAGATTACGCCATAGTTCAAGGCAAGCGCCGACCTCACACCTGCGAAATATAAAGGGAAGTAGTCCCGTTCTGGTCGATGCCTGGAATGCTACATGGCGTGTCACACTCGTGTTGCGAGCCGATTTTAATGAATACTGCGCTGCTTCCCCTGTGAACACTTACCATCCCTTTTAAGCTGATAAAGCCTCACTATAAATTGCTTCATAACCTGTTATCATTTTTTTCATCAAAAAGCAATCTCTTACAAAATCAGGCCCGGTAGCAATAAGGTCGCTCTAAAGAGTGGGGGATGGGCAGCTTCCCAGAGTATATCCATACTCTTTAGCCGGTCTGATATTTCCGATTGCACTAATCAGGATTTCATTTGATGTAACGCCGAGCTTTCTTCTGACCTGGTCATTCCTATTCGGTCGAAAAACCTATTCATCGACACCATTGTAGAGGGTTATCGATTTTTTAGCTGAAAAACCATAGTTTTTCACATAATGATCATTAAGAGAGTGTGAGACAAAAACGATCCTGTTTGAGGCGAGATCAATGATCCGGCGCTTAATCGGCATAAGCAGGTCCTTGCTGCTGGTATCCACAAGACCATGAAATGTTTCAATTACTGGTATCCGGCATACCAACACGGCCAGGCAACAGTACAGCCCTCTGCAGAGATTTACCGGTTGCTCGCAACGTCGTTTGTCAAAAGCCAGCAGTGGGTCCTTCAGCGAAAACATGGCGAAACCGCTCATCAGGGTGATTATGCGATTGTTGGCCCAATGGTTCACAATCTTGGTAAAATCCTGGTGAATCGTATCCAATATGGCGTCGACATTGAGATGTTTGCGGATGGTTATCTTGGTATCGGCGATAATTTATTTTACTGAAATAACATGATAATTTTGGTACAAATTTCTAACATAGTATTCAAAAAGTTCACGAATGATATTTTGGCAATAGTTGTTATTTAAATATGTTATGTTTGCGTCGGGAATTGCTACTTATTTGCCGAGTTAAAAGATTGCCGAATGCATTTATCAACTGACGGTGAGTATTTTCTAAACTATATTTACTTCGCACCATCAGCTTCGCAGCTATCCCCATACTTTCAACCTTACCTGGCTCATTTAACAAAAGATGAATTGCAGTTTGTGCATCTTCGGGCGTACTGTATTTTATTCCCACTTCTCTTGTTATTGCGCCACATACTGATGGGTTTGTAGAAACAATGACCGGAAGACCCGCTTGCAGGAGTTCCAGAATAGCCAGTGAGAATCCAACTTCACCGTGTGAAGGGTGAATGCCAAAACAACAATGCGGCAACAGATCTTTCACATCCTTACGTTTCCCGGCAAAAGTTACATTTGCATCGAGCCCCAAGCTCTGAGCGAGGTTTCTTAACTCCTGCGAATCCGGTCCATCGCCGATAACTAAATAATGCCAGTTTTTATCGCTGATTTTTGCCAAATATGACAGCGCATCCTGTATTCCTTTGTACTTTGAAAGGCGACCTACAGTCACAATTATCTTGTGATTTCTCGGAATATTGAACTCAGCATAAGGATCGATTGGTTTTGGAGAAACCTCCGGTATTCCGTTCTGCACAACATGGCACCGTTTTGCCGGCGCACAAAGGACCTCTATATGCCGATGCCGGATGTATTCTGAAACCGCGAATAGTGCATCTGCAGTGTAAAAAGGAATGCGCTGTAATAACCACTTGACCCAGCGCTTTGGAGCGACAGGAGTTGTACGCACTCCTGGTGTGTGATCGTGAACGATGATTGTCCGAACTCCGCAGAGCCGGAAAGCCAGATACCGCCAGTGACGCGATGCCTGATCAGTGAAATAGATAACTTTGATGCGATGCTTGGTTAAGTACCCACACTGCGCGATAACCGATCGAACGTCGCATTTGACCATGTCAATGTGATCGACGGTGATTGGTACAGCGGCTATCGTATCAGGAATGACACTGATAGAAGGATAAGCAATTCGGCACGTAAACACCTCGTTGAACTCTTTTGCAATAGTGGCCCAAAATCCTTCCATGAGCCACCATGCGTAACCAACATTGCTATCCCAATTGGCGACCATAAGTAAGCCATTTTTCTTTTCCACGTCTTTTCTGCACCATTAAGACTTTTCAAAAAAACCGCAAAAACGCGAGATTCTTCCATAGTTGTCGAAATATGTGTAAAACAAGGATCGAACGAACTCCGAAACTCTGGAGGTGTAGCAGATTGAAGAACACAAACCTTTTCAAATATGACTATATCTCAGTCACATTGTCCTTCCAACCACCGCGTCACCAATTCGTAACCTAACATACAATGAGTTTCGGATCAACTGTCAATCTTATTTCTTGAATCCAGCACATACTAAAGAGCGCATCCGGAAAAGCCTAGCCTAGTCAAAATCCAGCGATTTTTCTGTAAATCGCAACGTTGTCAATGGATAACCTTTTCGGTGTCGCCGCATTCATTTCTGCCGATTGTTCGGCAATTTTTTCAGACCCTTCCGTATTGGCGGTTGCTTTGGGATATCGCTCAGGCAATCCAAGCGGAAAGTGCCCGCCGCGCGGGTCTGAGCCGTGGGGGTATAAAACGGCTTAGCGCTCTGAGCAAAAAATTCCTATTCTGGTCCGGTCATTAGAAAAAGATCGCCGAAGGGGGCCTAAGCCTGACGCAAATCCACTCTTATCCTGGAGTGAGTTCACCAGGGATTTCTCGCATGGTTTCTACCCGAAAAGGTGGTTGATGTACGCTCCAACAAAATAGATATCTACCTGTTTCCAGTGAGATATGGTGTCATAGTCGGGTTTTTCAACATTTAAACCGGAGGGATATATGATAACATCCGAAAAAAACAGATCAAGCTGTCTGGCGATACGGCGGAGTTGTGCCCTTTTTTCGCCGAGGACCCTTAGGAAATGGCTGCACCGCTTCTGGCACGGCGGGCTGTCGGCCCTGGGGGATGCAGCGAGAAAGAATCTGGGCAGCCAAAACAACGTTCCGCAGAAACTCGAGAAGCGCCTTTTCGAGTTACGTGGAGAGCATCTGCGGTGGACTCTGGTTCGCATCCTCTGTCAACTGATCAGCGAGAAACTGGGAGATATGGTCAATCCTTCCCGCTCCACCTCCTAACGCTTCGCGGCGACTGCAAACCTGCAGCGTGACCCGCATCTCTGTGCCGATCAGTCGGCAAGGGCCTTTGCTTATCGGGATTTCGGCCAACTCTGGATCGTCGACTTCCTCTACGATCCGAAGATCGGGGTGGGTGGTCAGAAACGTAAAGACCTATTTGTATGCCATTATCGACGATGCCACCTGCTATGTGGTCCACTCCGCTTTCTTCTTCGACGAGGATACCGAGGTGGTGATGCAGAAACTCATGTCCGCCGTCAAAACGCCCGGTAAATCGATCTGTTACTACACCGATAACGGTGCCTGCTACGACGGTCGCTATCTGAAATTTATCTGTGCCAACTTCAGGGTTTATCATATCCATACCCAGCCCGGAAAACTCCGAGGGCGTGGAGAAGTTGAGAGATTTTTCCGATGGGTTCGCGACCAGTTCTTTGATGCCCACACCCTTGACTGCACTAATAAGGCGTTTAAGCAATGGCTTGCCCTCTATCGCAAATCCGTCCACAGTCCGCTTGGCGTTTCACCTTTGCAGTAACTGCTCAGGCCGCCAGAGCGTCCTTGTAGTAAGCAGTGTATTTTTTCTGTGCCTTTTCGTAATTTCTCCTTCTTGGTCTATTTGAGATACCACACTTTCATAACTTAGTCAGTGGTCAGATCACAGGTCTCTTCTGATGGGAATTGGGTCTGAAACAGTGAATAGGCGTCGTATTTCTAATTACAATTCCGTCCAAACAGCCAGCAGGTTACCGTTTCGTAATCTGTATGATGTTGGAAATCGAGCATTTACAGAAGCGTTAAAACAGTCACCATGCTTTTTCTACGACGTAACCTAATGATATTGATCTAAAGATAAAATAGCTTAAGCCGCCTCAACATGAACTGGTACGCTTTGTGCTTATTAGCCGAGTAAGCACAGTACATGCGTTGGTAAACTTGTGGCGACCAGTAGGGGCGGGTTGGGAAGAAATTGCATCCGGAGCGCATATTTGCACTTTTTCTTTCAGAAAATTGAATGGCTGTTCAATTTCGATTGCTCCCCATATGCCTGAAGATACCATGAAATTGTAAATGATCAGTTATGGGCACGATCTCTGCACTGGCTACGGCAGTTTGAGTGATCGGTTCGCATGATTTTATTAAGGAAAAGCATAAAGGAGGTGATTTTCCACTCTGGTGAGTATTTTGCTTTGGCTACACTACTGGTATGGCTAAACGAAACACCGCCAATTCTGTCCACCTTAATCGTAAATTTTAGTATGAGCAAAAACACAGGCAAAACGACCATTTTATTTGCCCGCACAACAGTTTGACCCGAACAAGTATTATCGCAACATCTGATGCTAGCTCAGTGTTGGTGATAATCAAAGCAATTTTAAGCACATAATCTTTAACTCTAAGGGAGAGTCTGTTGCAATATCTTTTGCAGCACAACAGGATAACTATGATATTTTATAAGTACTTTAGACTGTTATTTGTAACCATTATATTTGCTTTATCAAGCTATCAATTTTCATGGGCAGCGGAAGCGAATTTTTCATGGTTGCCGAATGATCCATCCGACGGCACTGTCGGTTACATTCTTCACTATGGCAAATCATCCCGCAATTACACTGAATCAGTGGATGTTGGTTCTCCTGCTCCAGTTAACGGGCGTGTAAACGCCAGTGTTTCCACGCTGGAAGCAGAACAAACCTATTATTTCACCGTGACTGCCTATAATGCCCAAAAAAGCGAGAGTTCGTATCCGAATGAAGTTATTTACACTACTCCTAGTAGTGTGAAGCCCGAGTTTGCCCTTCGCATCAATGCTGGAGGTGGGCAATACACTGACAAGAATGGTGATGTATGGTCGGCAGATTTCGGTTACAATACCGGTAGCAAGTCTTCAACATCTGTTGCCATCAGCGGCACTGAGGATGATACGCTATTCCAGACAAAACGCTGGGATGCTAAAACGGGCGAGGAACTTAAATATAGTTTCGATGTTCCTAATGGCAATTACGTAGTGAATCTCTATTTTGCAGAAACCTATAGCGGAGCCTTTTATCCGGGTGCCAGACAGTTTGATATACTTCTTGAAGGTTCAACTGCTGAATATAAATTGGATATCTACGATGAAGTCGGAAAGAATACTGCTCTCATGAAAAGCTACGAGGTTAGTGTTATAGATGGCCAACTTAATTTGGGGTTTCTTCATGGTATTGAAGATCCAACTATCTCGGCTATTGAAATAGTATCTTTTGCAGTGAAAGTTCCTGAACCTGAACCTGTGCCTGAAGAAGAAAACCCTGATGCTGGTTTTGCCCTACGTGTCAATGCTGGAGGTGGAGCATACACTGACAAGAATGGTGATGTGTGGTCCGCAGATTCCGGTTTCAACACAGGGATTAAATCATCATCATCAGTTGCTATCAGCGGCACAGAGGATGATGTGCTGTTTCAGACAAAACGCTGGGATGCTAAAACGGGCGAGGAACTTAAATATAGTTTCGATGTTCCCAATGGCAATTATGTAGTGAATCTCTATTTTGCAGAAACCTATTCTGGAGCCTTTCGTCAAGGTGGCCGAGTGTTTGATGTTCTTCTTGAAGGTTCAAATGTTGAACGTAATTTCGATATCTACAGTATAGCCGGAGCGAATGCAGCTCACATAAGGAGCTATGAGGTAAGCGTTGTAGATGGCCAACTTAATCTGCAGTTTCTCCATGGTGTTGAAGATCCAACTATCTCAGCTATTGAAGTACTTTCATTTGCAGTGAAAGATCCTGATTTTGTACTACTGGTCAATGCTGGAGGTGGAGCATACACTGACAAGAATGGTGACGTATGGTCGGCAGATTTCGGTTACAATACCGGTAGCAAGTCTTCAACATCTGTTGCTATCAGCGGCACTGAGGATGATGCGCTGTTCCAGACAAAACGCTGGGATGCTAAAACGGGCGAGGAACTTAAATATAGTTTCGATGTTCCTAATGGCAATTACGTAGTGAATCTCTATTTTGCAGAAACCTATTCTGTAGCCTTTCGTAAAGGTGGCCGAGTGTTTGATGTTTTTCTTGAAGGTTATAAAGTTGAGAGTAATTTCGATATCTTCAGTGTAGCCGGAGCGAATACTGCACACATAAGGAGCTATGAGGTAAGCGTTGTAGATGGCCAACTCAATCTGCGGTTTCTCCATGGTGTTGAAGATCCAACTATCTCGGCTATTGAAGTATTTAGTTATTAACCGGACATGTCTTTTACTGAGATAGAAAGTAGTTCCCTTAGTTGGCAAAATTTACCAATGTTGGTGCCATATGAGCTATATGGCAGTTCAGGAATTCTGCATTGGGGCGTAGTTCACTGTCCAGTAACCAATAGATAATGTCATGTCAATCACCTGTCATTTCCATTTCCTTGGAAATGACAGGTGTAACATTTCCAACCACCCTATATGAGTACGATCAGACCGTCGGGCTGCAAACGAGTAGAACATATACCCAAAAAGGTAGTGTCAATTCTTTTGTGTGAAATTATCAAAAGCCAACTTCTTCAAGAACGACAAATTTTTCCGCACCTTCCCAATAGGTTTTGAGCGCCAGTGTAGTTCCATTCTCAGAGAGATAAATGCCAGCAGACACGCATTTTCACCTGCTAGAATCTTCATGGGTTTGGCTCGACTTTTAAATTCTTTATTTAATCTCTCAATGATATTTGTCGTTCGTAGCGAAATTGCAGTAAGATATTCTCCTACTGTTTGTTGTAGATCGTGGCAGGTCCACCTTACAAGGCTTCGGGTTTTTTCTGAATCCCGTTGAAGATTTCGATAACCTCGGGTACTGTAATTTCTACTTTCATGGCGCTTCTCTTTTGGGTTTGATTTCTTGGTCGATATCAAAAACCCTATCTTAGGAAAAGCGCCATTTTTTGACCTTAGAAAATTTCACACAATTTAATTTACACAACCGACTATTGTGAACTGAATGAGCAATCATTGCACACCATAGCGAATTTTTACCCTATTTCAATGATCGCAGAATTTTGTCTGTTTTTTTAACTTCCCGAAATTGCATGAAAATATAATAATTTTATTTTTGGTACGATCTCTGCTTACGCAGTCGTGGTTGGACTAATCCATTCGATTCAGACTAGCAAGCTGAGGTGGATGAAAAGATGAAAAATGGGCTTAACCTAGGATTTTCCTTGAGCAAGGGGCGACCAGCACTATAGCCAAACAATGCAATGCAGATTCATTCCGGCTTTAGTCATAAATTTTAATATGGTCATAATAGCCTATTGTTTTTCCTGCAGATCAATTGGATTTCAAGTGATTTTGGTGATAATCAGGCAATTAAAAACATGTAACTTTAACTAAATGGGAGAATATGTTGCAATATCATTTGCAGCTCAGCAGCTATGACAAAAACATTATTTAAATACTTTAAAATACTAATTATTACCTTTGTGTTTGCTTTTTTAATCAATCAAACTGCGTTTGCAGCGAAAGCCAATTTTTCATGGTTACCGAACAAGTCCTCAGACGGCACAGTCGGTTATATGCTTCACTATGGTACTTCCTCTCGAGTGTATACCAAGTCTATCGATGTCGGTTCTCCTGTTCCAATCGGAGGGCGTATACACGCTAGTGTTTCTCAATTGATAGCGGAGCGAACCTATTTTTTCACTGTGTCCGCATATAATGCTAAGGGAGCCAGGAGCGCGTATCCGAAAGAAGTTGCCTACACCGTACCAAGTGAAGTGGTTCCCGAGGTTGCCATACGTATCAATGCCGGAGGGGGAAAATACACTGATGGAAATGGTAATGTGTGGTCCTCGGATTTTGGGTACAATACCGGACATAAATCGTCAAAATCTGCCCCCATTAGCAGCACAGACGATGATTCCCTGTTCCAGACACGACGTTGGGATGATGCCTCGGGTCAGGAACTCAGTTATAAAGTTGTTGTTCCTAATGGGGATTACACAGTGAATCTTTATTTTGCAGAAGTCTATAATAAAGTTTTTTACCCGAATGGCCGAGTGTTTGATATACTTCTTGAGGGAAAAACAGTTGAGTATAGGATGGATATCTACGATGAAGTCGGAAAAAATGCAGCTCACATGAAAAGCTACGAGGTTAGTGTTAAAGATGGCCAACTTAATTTGGGGTTTCTTCATGGTATTGAAGATCCAACTATCTCGGCTATTGAAGTATTCAGTGATTAACTTCTGGCGTTTTCTTTTGAGTAACAAGCCGATTCTCAGTCGGTAATATCTAACAAGGCTGGTTTTGTTTTAACAGTGCAGAGTTGATAGGCGTTAGGGTATTGAGATGTAACATTCTGCAACTCACTGAAAATGCATTGACCATCACCTCTCATTTTCATTCGCGCGGAAATGAGAGGTGAGATTTTTTCTGCATTATGTACAAGACCATCAGGCAATTTCTGTCCGAAATTTCTCACACACAAACCTAAAAAGCGAAAAAATAGAGCTGGACTTCTAATAAGAAAAAAGGCAATACTCACAACGAGGCACCATTTATTACGGTGAAGTTTGGCATTTTGGTAGTTAGCAGAAAAGAAATTGATCACTGCTAATTATAGATGTTTTCAATAAGTTAACCCAACTTCGGATGCAGAAGCGAGATAAAATTCCAGGACTTTTTCTGTACAACACTTACACGTTTGGTGGAGCAATTAACAGTTTACTCTATTTGCTGAGAGCTATTGACAAAACTCGATTTACACCGGTACTGGTTACAACTCAACCGGAAGAATTCTTGCGCCAAAACTTTGCTTTCATAGAGTGGCAGCGTGTGGAAATTAAGCTGCCATGGGTGCATAATCGTATATACAAAAAGATAACCAGCCATGAGTTGTTTTCCTCCGGTCTTGGCTTGAAGTGCGTTAAACGAATACGTTTTTTGTATTGGCTGCTGTTTGTTACACTGCCCGAGGCTGTCCGTATAGGATCGGTCGGCAACACAAAGTTCGTCTTGTTCACCTAAACAACATATTGGGAAGCCAGTTGGCAGGAATTCTAGCTGCAAAATTTCTCAAGGTACCCTGTGTCGCCCATTTGCGTGATTTTTTGAAGAAGTGGATGCACTAAATTGTATGCAAGATTAATTGATTCACACATTGCTAGTTCAGGTGCAATTAAAGAAAACTTGTCTTATTTGGCTGCGCCGGAAGAAAAATTTCTATCATTTATGACGCAATTGATACTGATGATTTTAATGCCCACGTCACCTGTGATCATTTGCGGGTGGAATTTGCTCTCAACGAAGAAGAGAAATTGTTTGGTATTTTTGGCTGTATCGTTGGATGGAAAGGAATTAAAGAATTTGTTCGAGCGGCTGCTCTTGTTGTCAAATCAATACCAAATGCAAAGGGATTTATTGTTGATGATTGCTCAGATGGTGACCAAAAATTCCTCGAAGAGGTCAGAGAACTCATAACTAACTATGGAATGGAACGGGATATCATCTTGACAGGCTATAGAAAGGATGTGCCGGCTTTTATGCAGTTGATGGACGTTGTTGTCCATGCTTCGATAATGGCTGAGCCATTTGGAATGGTACTCATTGAAGGAATGGCCATGGGAAAACCGGTTGTTGCAACAAAAATGGGGGGGCCGCTCGATATAGTAGTAGACGGACAGACTGGATTTCTCGTCGATCCGGACAACATTGTTGAAGGTCTGGCAAAGGCTGTGCAACGGCTTTTAAGGGAGAAGCCCCTTGCTGAAATCATGGGCCGTAATGGTCAAGACAGGGTGGTAAGTTTGTTTACCAAGGAGAGGTCTGCCCGCCAGGTAGAGGAAGTTTATATACATGCACTCGGTAGAGGATAGTCCATCGTGGAAGGCTTATACGCAATACAGATTCGCAAGATTATCTCGACCATTCGGGAAGAAGGGTGGGCATTTATATTTATTTGCACGTACCTTTTTTTTGAATATGTCCGGCCCCAGTCCATTTATCCTTTGATAGATATTATTCCTTGGGTTCCTCTTGTTTTATTTTTATCTTTCAGCGCACTGTTTTTTAGCGGTGACTTTAAACCTCAGCCAAATAAACTGAATAAACTCATGGTATGTTATGCGCTGGTGGTAATTTTCTCCAGCGTGTTTAGCCAGTATCCTGCAGTATCTTTCTCAAAATGGCGTACCTTTTTCGACTGGTTTTTAATCTATTTTTTTATTGTCCTGATTGTCAATAATGAGAAACGATTTTTTATCTTTCTGCTGTCGTTTCTTATCTACTCTTTAAAGATGTCTCAGCACGGTTTTTTGTCCTGGCTTAGGAGAGGATTTTCATTTACGGGTTGGGGGATAATTGGTGCACCGGGATGGTTTCATAATTCAGGGGAAGTCGGGGTTCAGATGTGCATTTATGTGCCACTTGCAATTGCCTTTATTTTTGCAATCTACAGATATTTATCAAAGACCAAGCTCCTCTTTTTCCTGTTAATGCCTTTTACTGGTATTGGCACAGCTGTAGCCTCGTCTTCCAGGGGGGCCTTGGTTGGATTGGTTCTTGCCGGAATTCGTCCGCTGGTTATCAGACCTCGGGCTTTTTTCATTAGTTCGGTGGCATTGTCTGTGGTGGCGGCTTTAACGATTGTGTCCATTCCTGATGAATCTAAGCAAAGATTTGACGAGGCCGGTTCGGATAAAACCTCACTTCATCGTATTGAACGTTGGCATGATGGTGTGGACTCCATGCAGGAATACCCTGTGCTGGGTATTGGATTTCAGGCCTGGAGCGAATATTATCCTCGGCATTATCAAGTGGAATTCGAGGGAACTCCTCTTGTTCATAATGTTTTTATACAATGTGGTACGGAATTAGGCTATGTGGGGTTAAGTCTATTCGTGTTGATGATTTTAGCCTGTTTTGTAAATACCAGAAATGTTCGAAAAATGAGTAGGGACAAGGAAGATCAATTTTTGGCAATAATGTCCTATGGCTTCGATGCGGCCCTGCTTGGTTTTCTGGGGAGTGGCTTTTTTGTAACAGTTCTTTATTATCCATATTTTTGGATACACTGTGCGCTCACAGCCTGCCTGCATACTGCAGCAGAGAAAAAATTTACAAGTCCATCAACCACTGAAGTTCAGGATACGGTTGTTCCGCTCCCGGTAAACTAAAAAAATCTCATGGTGCAACAGTAATGGATGTACTGACTGATTATACTCAATTATTTCGATGAGTCTTCAGATGATCAGCTCAATAAAAGCACTTTTTCCTAATCTTTTAAAAAGAAATTGTAAAGTGTTTATCCGTAATGTCGCTAATTCGTTACAGTATTATGCAGGTTCTGGGCGTTTTTTGTTCCGGAGTTCACCACTTAGGAACAAGAAGGTTTCAAAAATAATTTTTGTCTGTAAAGGAAATGTGTGTAGGAGTGCGTTTGCAGAGCACCGTTTAAAATACCTTCTTGATCACGATAAAGTGCACATTGATTCCTGTGGGTTGGATGTTAACCAAGGGAGTTTTCCTCCACATGATTCTGTTGCAGTTGCCGCTGAATTCTCCTGCATGCTGGCCGTTCGACGCGCCAAAGGGCTTGCGGAGTGTGATATGGAGGGTGCAGATCTCATCTTGGCTATGGAATACTGGCAATATAAGCGTCTGGTTCAAATCTTTCCCGGGAAAAAAGAAAATATTTTGCTGTTGCGTAGCGTGGCTTCTTTTCCATATTGTCTTTTTTGCAATATTGCCGATCCCTACGGCTGGGGGGAGAAAGAGTTTAGAAAGGCATATCGTCTTATTGATCGGGCTTTGTGTCAAATAATACGTTGGTGTTGAAGTTGCAGTTTCAATGATAAAGATGTATGAGGATGTATAAGATATCTATTATGCTCTAATTTTTCTAAATCGAATTAAAAGGCGGATGGGCGATAAAGAAAATGCCCCATATTGCCACACTATTTCATTTTAACTCTTTTACTAATGCAGAAATTCGGTAAAACTCCGGTTCTTTACCTGGACAACACTGTTACATTTGGCGGAGCCATAAATAGCTTGCTGTATTTGCTGCGAGCGTTGGATAAGTCCCGGTTCACCCCGGTTCTGGTCACGGCCCAGCCGGAAGAGTTCTTACGTCGCAATTTTAATTTCATACAATGGCGAACAGTGAGAATCAAGCGATCCTGGGTTGATAATAGTATGTATAAGAAAATTACCGGAAGGAGGCTATTCTCATCCGGTCTTGGCCTCAAATGCGTAAATCGGATTCGTTTTTTTTACTGGCTGCTGTTCATCACCCTTCCTGAAGCTGTATGCTACTGGCAGATCGGCCGGCAGTACAAAGTCGGTCTGGTTCATCTGAACAACATCATGGGTAGCCAATTGGCGGGGATACTAGCGGCAAAAATGCTTAATGTTCCTTGTGTCGGTCACTTACGTGATTTTGAAGAGGTTGATCGGGTGACCAGATTATATGCCCGGTTCATTGATTTGCACATAGCTATTTCTGGTTCGATCAAGGACAACCTCCTCCGTCTCGCTGTCCCGGATGAAAAGATCGTCGTCGTTCACGACGCCATTGATCTGCAGGATTTTGACGATACTGTTTCCATTGGTCATCTGCGACACGAGTTCAGCCTTAATGATGAGGAACAGTTGTTTGGCATTTTCGGCCGGATTGTGGGATGGAAAGGGACTGTTGAATTTGTCCACGCCGCCGCTCTTGTTATTGCGTCTACGCCAAACACCAAGGCCTTTATTGTAGGCGACTGCTCCGATGGCGATTCCGGTTATCTAAAAGTAGTGAAAAAGCTTATTGCTGACTACGGCCTGGAAGAAAATTTTATTTTGACAGGTTACAGAACGGATGTGCCGGCTCTGATGCAGTTGATGGATGTCATCGTGCATGCCTCGATCTCACCTGAACCTTTTGGTATGGTGCTCATTGAGGCCATGGCCATGAAAAAACCGGTGGTGGCCACCAGGATGGGCGGGCCGCTGGATATCATGCTGGACGAGCGGACCGGATTTCTTGTCTCTCCGGGCAACGCAAAGGAGATGGCGGACGCCATTGAGCGGCTGTTGGCCGATAAGGAACTGGCTTCCGATATGGGAAGGGATGGAAAAAAACGTGTACTTGATATGTTCACTAAGGAGCGTTATGCCAGACAGATGGAGGATGTGTATATCAGACTCCTCGGATTAGGTTGACTTTTCATGGGAAAAATTCTCTTTGTTACTAATTCCTTTGGCATGGGCGGTGCGGAGAAAGTATTGCTCGATATTGTTTGTACGTTGAAAAAAAACTTTGATGTGCATGTCCTGGTTTTTCATAATCGTGGACCTTTAAAAGAAGGAATGGAAAAGCATTGCCGGATTTTCACCTTGTTTACCTCCCCGCTGCATTACCTTCTTTTTCGGAAAATCAATTGGTATAGACGATTTAGAGTCAATTCATTTGTCACAAAAAACAACTACAAGGCTGTTGTTGGCTTTATGGAGGGAAAATCAACAGGTCTTGTTGCTGAAATTGGCGTTAAGATCCAAAAAATTGCCTGGGTGCATACCGATGTCAGGAAGATGGATATTTTTACGGATACGGCGAAGGTGTTTTCCGTCTATGACAAAATGGATAGGATTGTATTTGTATCAGAGGACGCGAAAAAAGCCTTCCTTGAAAGATTTGCAGATGTTCATTCCCATCTTGATGTTATCTATAATGTTATTGATGAAGACAATATAATTTGTCTGTCCGATGGAGATGGGGGGGAGAAGAGCGCAAAATTCACCTTTTTAAACGTCGGAATGCTGAGGAAGGAGAAATGCCAGGATCGGTTGGTTCGGATTGCAAGACGATTGAAAGACCTGGGTTATGACTTTCGGATTCTGATAATTGGCAATGGACCTCTAATGGGATATTTATCGGAACTTATAGCAACATCTGGTGTTCCTGAGCATGTTTTCCTTCTCGGCATGAAGGAAAACCCTTATCCTTATATGAAAAGGTGTAACTGTTTTGTTCTGTGCAGTGATTTTGAAGGCTACGGCATTGCGGTTAAGGAAGCATTATTTTTGAAAAAATTAGTTTTGGCGACGGATGTTGCCGGGCCAAGAGAAATACTTGGGGACGGAAAATACGGTTTGATAGTTAAAAACGACGAAAACGCACTTTTCCAGATGATGCGGCATATTCTGGAGTTGCACTGCGAGAACCGGGAAGTTGATGTTTTGCAAAATGTAATACATTATCAAGGCGACAATGAACACATCAGGCAACAGTTAGCCGCGCTGTTCACTGTATGAGAACGGTTATTAAATTATCCCCGCTCTATTTAAAAGAAGAGTTAAGCAGCTTATAATCGTACACCGGAAATAGCAAGATGCTCGCATAACCCAAGGTCTGTGAACGTTCAGCATTGCTCCAGAGGCGAACAAGCAGACGGACGGGAATTGTAGGGGCGGGTTCTAAACCCGCCCTTCTATGTATAGCGGATCGTACGCGTATTTTGTGCTGGTGAACGTTTACAGCAGCTTGAATACAATATTGCCGATCAATATGGCCGATTTCTAAGGCTGGGATGAGAAAGTATTTATGCAGGCATGTTTATCTTGGGGATCGGGCTTTGGGTCAAATAGTACATTGGTGATGATGTGGCAGCTGCAAATGTGAAGATATTTCTAGCCTCATTGTTCCGGATGAGCGGTTGGTTTGCTTTGCGTTCCCGGATGGTCATGAAAAATAAAGCGGTTATCTTTATGTACCATCGTGTGCTTCCACAGGATTTAGTGCAAGCAACAGACATTCCGGTACAACCAGGTATGTATGTGACTCCCGCAAGCCTAAAGTTACATTTGTCTTATCTTAAGGCACATTTCTTGATTATTTCCCTTGCCGAGTTAGTAAGACGGTTACAGGCTGGTGAAAATATTTCGCATTGCGCTGTAATTACCTTTGATGATGGTTGGCAGGACAATTATACTTACGCTTTCCCTATTCTCAAGGAACTCAAGGTTCCAGCCACTATTTTTCTTGCCTCCGGCTTTATCGGCACTTCCCGTTGGTTTTGGCCGGAGGAGATCTCTTGGGCGGTACTCTCGGTACGCAGAAAAAGATTTGATGCGTCTTTATTACCTGATGCGCTCTCACATATCATGAGAAGAGAAGCTCACATGAATATGGAGATTGAGGAAAGTTGTGAACTAGTTATTTCCGAGATGAAATCCTGGGATGAACCCCGGAGGCTTTCTGTTGCGAAAAGCTGCGCGTTATTGAGGGAAAAAACAGCAGGAGAGTCTGAGCGTTTGTTGATGAACTGGGATGAAGCTCGTGAAATGTTGCAGAGCAGACTGGTGAGCTTTGGATCTCATACAGTTTCCCATGCAATGCTGGACCAGTTGCCGCTCGAACAGGTGCAACGGGAACTTGTTGAATGTGCAGCGGATATACACTCTGAAATCGATGTGTCGGCAGAACTTTTTGCCTTTCCCAACGGCAATTATACTCAGCAGGTTCTGTCTACGCTTCCTTCGTTCGGCATCACAGCTGCAGTTACGACAAAACGTGGTTTGGTGAATGAGAATTCTCCTTTACTTGAGCTACCGCGAATTGCTGTTCATGAAGATGTCAGTCATACCCAAGCCCTTTTTCAATGGAGATTATTTGTCCGATGAGTGCTGCAACAAACCAGAGGTTGACAGTCTTGGTTACCGATGGTGAAAACAGATCTTCTTTGGCTGTAACTAGATCTCTGGGCAGGTTTGGCTGTAAAGTGGTCGTCACTGGACTGCAAAAGAAAAATCTGGCATCAAGTTCTCGTTATTGTGTCGACCGGTATGCGGTTCCCTCTCCATTGCATGATGGGCCGACCTATCTTGCCACTATTCTTGGAATTTTGTCTAATCAGAAGATTGATATTCTGTTTCCCATGACTGAACCCACAATTTTGCTCCTCGCAGAATACAGGGACCAGTTTCCCGAATACACGATACTTGCCTGTCCGGCTCTGGAAAAAATTCGCACAATTTTTGATAAGTTTGCTGTTTTTCGATTAGCTCAAGAAAATGGGATTGCCATCCCAAAAACGTTGTTTGTGGATAATAGAGATGATTTTTTTGGAAAAAAAAATACGGTCCATCAGTTTCCGGTTGTCATTAAACCGGCGATGTCCAAAATACCCATAAAAGACGGTTTTCTTTCCACTGGTGTCAGGTATGCCCACGATAAAGCGGAACTTGAGAAACTCTACGAAAAGGAGCTGGCCCTCGATTTTCCGTCCATGATACAGGAAAAGGTGATTGGACCAGGCACTGGATTATTTACCCTTTTCCAGAATGGTCGCCATTTGGCGCTATTCTCTCATCAACGACTCCGGGAAAAGCCACCCTCCGGGGGAGTAAGTGTTGTCTGTGAATCAGTCGCACTCGATGAGGAGATGGTAGAAGCATCGCAAAAACTCCTTGCAGCAGTCGACTGGCAAGGCGTAGCCATGGTTGAATTTAAGCGGGACATTCGGGACGGACAGGCGAAGCTTATGGAAATCAATGGCCGATTCTGGGGATCTTTACAGTTGGCTATAGCCTCGGGTGTTGATTTTCCTGTACTCTTTTTGCACCAGTTAACGCAGAGTGCGCAAAAAAGAGTCGCGGATGATAACTACAGAATCGGATTGAGGATGAAATGGTTTCTTGGCACCCTAGACCATCTCATTATCAGGCTTCGCCATAAAGAGAGTACACTGAATTTACCACCCGGCTCAGGGTCTAAAACAGATGCACTCTATGAGTTTTTGAAGTTGAAAGAGAAAAATTCTGTTTTTGATGTAATTGATCGAAAGGATATTGGGCCTTTTTGGAGTGAACTTCAAGCTTATTTAATTGCTTTTTTCAGGTAAATATTACAGTTTCATCCGGCAAACGAGTACCTGGTCAGATGGAGGTTGATAAAGCCGTAACTTGAAATCCTCCATGTCTCGATAGCCGTAAGCCTAGTGATTGAGAGTTTTGATTTTGTTGTTGGTTTCTTCAACAACAGCATTTGTTATGTGGTACTTGAAATAATGTATGATTTGATCTTTGAATTTATTCAGAGTCATCCCTAGACGTATAAAGGTCGTATTCTCAAAGTTAACCCAACTTTGTGATTTAAAGTAAAAAACACTGTAATAATATGTTATGTGTTTTTGCATGTACCTTTATGGCACTACTTCTTTTGTTTTGCTTCATATCGTCATTTTATCGTTTGGCCGGGAAGATTCTTTATCCCCAGAGCTGAATATATTTCCTGCTGCCTTGGCTCGGGTCTGGTGCTTTTCCTGACATGGACGGTACTGCCGTTTTTACATAGCATGGTGTGGATTCTGACACGCGACACTGGGTTGACACAGGAGTTCGCGGATACTCGACCAGCTACTGCTGATTTTCTTCTGCTTCAATTTGAACCGTATACTATGCACCAGATGGTATGCCAGCACTGTAATAAACAGATGTCCAGCAACCCTGTCGGTAATTTGGTGATGAATCGAACGCAATCCAAGTTCGGATATCAGCGAACAGAATACCGTTTCAATATCCGTCAACATGGATAGCTGTTCCACAATAACGATTCTCGAAATTCACATCACAATTATTACCATTTTTGTAATTACCCGTTAATTGAATATATTACTTTAAGAGGCCGCGGGAGCACCCAATAACACTTTTGTTTCGCTAACACATTGATTTTAGATATTATTGTATTAAAACTATACGGTCGCAAGAAACTGGATCGATTCATGCTATAAACAATTCACAAAGAAATGAAAAAGTGATGAAAACGGAATAATCTTTGGATGACTTCTTCTACGTTCAATGGGCAAATATTGAACGCCAAAAGCAAATTTTTGTACACTCTAGGTCGGAATGAATGGCATTAAAATTACGGAGGTTTCTATTTGTCTGAAATTAAGTGCGAAAGCAAAAAAAATATTTATGGCATCTTTTTTGCATTGTGGTTACGTGCCGCTGAGTGAGCATGGGCTTATTGGATTCTAATTTTATTTCTGATTACGTATGAAACTCAGCCAAAAATCAGACGACCTTTCTAGCTGTTGAAAATAATATGTAAATATAGGTCGTTACGTTTTTATGTTCAGCGGCTCAAATAAGATTTCACTGAAAGAAACCTCGATTTTGATGACCCCTTGGGCAAAAGCAAATGGTTAACCAGTTGAAAAATTGTTTTTTTATTTGACGCGGTGGCAAACCATCAATGGCGTGGCTGAGTTTCATGCGTAATCAGAATTTTATTTGGGTAGCGGGCAAATTATGTAATTTTGATCCCAACGCAAACAGCCTTTTTTGCTTGATCAATATCGCAACAAAATTTTTAATAAAAATGATGTATACTTACGTGGTAATGGAAAAATATTTATAAATGGGCACTTAGCGTTGGCTAAGTATTGTTTAAATAATATTTTAGGAAAGTCCTTATGTACAAACGGGCCTTCCCTGCTTTTTAAAATTTAGTTTTCTTGATACAGCATTATGATCTATATACGGTGGTTGGATGGACTGGTTAAGAGTAATTGCACTTTTAGAAAGTGACCTTCTTATTAACCTTTCTAAATTTTTAGCATGGAGTTTCAAGTGTTGTGTACTTTGATTAATCCGAAAAATTAGTTTAACAGTAAGGACTGCAAAAATGAAACAGATATTAATAGGTAAAAAAAAGAATTTGATATTTTCTCTGAAATTGGCATTCATGTCGGCAACGCTACTGGCCTCTTCTTTTGTCAGCAGCTTTGCCGCTACCGGAGACATACTTTATCAGAACTGTACAACTTCAGGAAGTTGTAAGGGTGCAGCGTCGAATAATGGGTGGTCTAGAACAGTTGTTTCCAGTGGTTGTCATTCTGGGGAATGTTTGAAACTTGTTGGAACCGTAAATACTAACCCCAAAGCACCGGGATATGGTGCTGGAAACACGTCTATTTCAGTACCCTTATCAGGACACAATGAAATAACTGTGCAGTATTGGGTTAAATATGATGAAAATGCAAGGTCCATTTCTGGTGGAAATATAAAGAATTTTATTCCGTATATCAGTTCTACCACAAGATGGGGCACTGTAATAGCCTCCCACTTCGGTCGTGATTTCCGAATCTCACATATAAAAGGAACAGCTAGACCAGCACCATGGTTTCCACTTGTAGCTACTGCTAATTACTCTCCATCAAATGGAGACGGATCATATGATTCTTGGAATGGCTATACCATGGGGGATATTACTTTACCCCAAAAGCCAGGAACTACATGGGTTAAATATACTGTATATCTAAAATTGCCTACAACTCTCACTGGTACTAATGGAATTGCAAAAGTATGGTATAATGGCCAGTTGATGTTAGATATGAAGAATTGCTCTATAAAGGAGTCAGGAGGAACAACAAAATTCACAAAACTTACTTTTTATTCATCTTCAGAAGCCACAGAGCCATTTGAGCACTGGATGGATGACATGATTGTCTATGCGGGCTATGTACCTCCAAGTGGTGCGGGCTATGTACCTCCAAGTGATGCTGTGGATCCTGCTCCTATCGAAAATATTTTACCTTCAGCTCCAATGGGTTTCAAAGCAGCACAGTGATGAGGTTTATTCACTCGATTACTGCTGTAGGCTTTCTTCACCTTTTGCAATTTGAATTGTTCCTGTGTTGCTCAAGTGTAGATTCTCACTAACAAATCCCGTAATGGTCTCAAGAGGCAATACCAGCCCATAAACAAGACAGCCGGTTGGATAACTCCAACCGGCTGTTGTTGTAAGTAGACAGCAGTCTACCGCACCGAGTTTTCCCTTAGTGGCGGAGTCCTCTCGCGGCCGCCTCTGTTTTATTCGGAATGGTTCAACGAATCCGAGTTGTAGAAAGGTAAGCGCCAAGACAACCCCATCTTTTTTTCCGCGCGTGACTGTGTCTGTCACCACCGGTGTAAAGTGGACCCACCTACCACCGGGAAACGAACCCACCTGGCCGGTTTTTTTTTGGAGTTGCCACGGGCAATATTTTTTCTTTCAAAACTTCTCGTGGCTTGTGTGTAGGGCTTTTGAAAGAAAAAATATTGCTTAGGTTGGAACAAATGGATGCCTTTTCCCTTGCAGAGGGGTGGGTCCGGAAAAACCGTCCAGGTGGGTCCATCTTAAACCGGTAGTGACACTGTGTCACAATCAGGCGACCTTAAATGAACAAGGAGGATGCCCATGACAAAGTTACCTAACGCCCAGAACAGTCAGTCCAGTACCCCGCGACATTGGAAAGCGCATGTGGAGGTATTGCAGCAGAGTGGACTGAACAGAGCTGAATACTGTCGACAACATAAACTCTCCTATCTATCATGCTCTGACGTTGGCAACGAAAACTATCTGTTAACCCGAGCAGCAAAGGGACAACCCTTGTGCCGATACCCTTCAAGTTCATGATGAGCCAGAATACAGTCCAATGGCCAGTTCCATTAGATCGGAAGCGCAAAAGAAGCAACGGTTGTTGCCGATGAACGACTTCGGGGTCTGGAGGCGAAAGGTCTGTCCATCGGGGAGGAATGGTACGATAAACCCCCTCTTTAATTTCCAGCAAAGCCCGTCTGCCGTATCGATTGAATCGAAAACCGACCAATAAATACTGCCTGTCTTATAGTGGATGAAACGGGTGAGTTATTCGAGCAAAGCGTTTCTCTAAAACTGGACCGTTTGCATTTTGAACTGTTGTACAAGCGACTGGAGAAGGATCGCTTCCGGTGGCCGCAGACAGAGCGGGAGGTGATCGATACGGATGGCCGACAACTGTCCTGGTTGTTGGATGGTTTGT
>Ga0214472_10000561_pt1 | contig 45247 bp, 30 predicted proteins | sample RVTome_6_FD_207662 | JGI IMG/M metagenome (GOLD analysis project Ga0214472, IMG submission 207662) | Soil microbial communities from uranium-contaminated site in the Upper Colorado River Basin, Wyoming, United States - RVT140D175 | ecosystem: Environmental > Terrestrial > Soil > Contaminated >...
CGCATTGACCGGCATCACTAAAAACAACAATAAACGTGAACGGGTTTCATGACCTAACCCCCTGAACCTTGCACAGAGATAGGGCAGTAGCGTGAAGATAGGGACATACGGGTTTCCCGACGATCAACTCCGAAAACTGGAGAAAATTCTCGGTCTGTCCAAGGAGAAGCAGTTCAGCCTTTCCCCCTTCGACGGCCAGGCACTACCCGATGTCCTGATGCTGTTCGGCGCCGAGCAACTGGAGCAACCCCTGCTGAAGCAGTTGCCCGGCGACTACCGCAGCCGCTGCGTGGTGGTCAGTCGCACGCCGCCGGAGCAGCAGGAGCTGCACCACATCAAGTTTCCGCTGATCTCCTCCCGGGTGATTCGTACGCTGGACCGGTTCGAGCCCTATGCGAACGAAGCGATCGATGATTCGCCGGCCGTCAACGAGCAACCGGAAAACCGTTTCAGCAAGTACGACGAGCAGATCGCGGCGCTGAAACGCCGGGAAGCCGAGTCGGCGCCGCAGGCGGCGATCACCTACTCCGCTCTGGTGGTGGACGACAGCGTGCCGATGCAACAGATGCTGGCCAGGGAGCTGGCGCAGGTGGATCTACCGCTGGAGGTGGAGTTCGCCGACGACGGCGAGACGGCACTGGCCAAGGTCGCTCAGCACCACTACGACTTTATCTTCCTCGATATCATGATGCCCGGCATCGACGGTTTCGAGACCTGTACCCGGATGAGAGCCATCCCGGCGCTGAAAAAGACCCCGATCATCATGCTCTCGTCCAAGTCCTCGCCGCTGGACGAGGTCAAGGGGATCATGGCGGGGTCTTCGACCTATCTCACCAAACCGATCGACCATGGCGAATTTCAGAAAGTGATCAAGCGCGTGTCGCGCTGGGTCAGCGAGTTCAAGAAATAACGTTATACACACTTTGGAAAGCAGGATATGGCCGTCAATAAAATCCTTATCGTTGAAGATGATCCCGTACAGCAGCAGCGGCTGCGCGAAATCTTGCAGAGCACCGGCGCTCAGATTCTGGTCGGTTCCAATGGCCAACAGGGGATAGCCCTGGCCGAGCAGGAGGCGCCGGACCTTATCTTCATGGATATCGTGATGCCCGAGGTGGACGGCTTTGCCGCCTGCCGCCAGATCACCAACAACGCCAAGACCAAGGGGATCCCCGTGGTGATGGTGTCGAGCAAGCACCAGGACGCCGACAAGGTGTGGGCGCAATTGCAGGGTGCCAGTGCGATCGTCGCCAAGCCCTACACCGAGCAGGATATTCTCGACCAGGTCAGCGCGTTCGGTTGAGGGAGGAGTCGGCCCCATGCATGAGCAACAGCAGGCGGAGAGTATCGAGAGCGGGATCGCCGCGCAGTCGCACGGGATACGCGAGGTGCGTCACGGCTTCCGGCTCGGCGACTGTCCGCTGTTGCTGCCGGGCGGCACCTTTTCCGAACTGACGAGTCAGGCACGGATCTGCACCCTGCCGGATACGCCGCAGTGGTTCGCCGGATACATCAACCACCGCGGCCATACCGTGCCGGTGTTCGATCTGCAGCCTCTGCTGGGCGGCGCCGCGCTCGATGCGCGACAGCGCTACTGGATCCTGTTGATCGATCGTCAGCCGCGCACGGCGGGCCTGCTGCTGCGCCAGTTCCCCCAGGTGCTGAACGATCCCGCGCCCGCGCGCCGGGAACCGATTACAGGCGTACCCGAGGTGCTCCGCCCCTTCCTGCAGGCCGCATGTCTGCATCAGGGCGAGTGCTGGCACGAACTCGACCATCGGGCGCTGCTGGGATACCTGAAGCGGATCTTTCACCGGTCGGATCTGCCGGCCGGGGGCGATACCGCCAACGATAACGACAGAGAGTTGTGAGGGAGTACGTACACCATGGGATTTTTCCGGGAGTTGCAGAGTATCCGGGTGGGGACCAAGTTCGCCATCGCCGGTCTGCTTATGATCATCGGCGTTGTTGTCATCTCGGGTGCCTATTACCAGACACTCCGAATAGTCGAGCAGTCTCAGCAGACCAGGGAGAAGGCCCGGACACTGGCGGAAAGCGTCGGTCGACTCGACGCGTTGCTCGAAAACCTCGAGTCCACCATCGCCAAGACCGAGGCGGAATACATGGCCACGGTGTTCGACGCCTTTCTCACCTCGGCGGTGAACTACGGCAACGCGCTGAGAACGTCGCTGAAGCAACTGCCCAATGAACAGGATCGGCAGAGCTTCACCGAAGCGCTGGAAGGCACGGGATTCTGGCAGACGATCAAGGAGCTGGAGCAGATGCAACGGGATCCGGCATCGATGTCGGTGGTCCAGGCCCGAGAGGCCCGTTACGCGCTGAAAGCCATGCTCGATGACCTGGGGATACGCAATCTGCGCTTGCGCGATCTGGTGCGCAACTACGAGCGTGAGGATGTCCGGGCGGAAAACGCGGCGATCGCCGAGATGCTCAAGCTGAGCTTTCTGTCGCTGATCATCCTCGGCTTTGCCATGGCGGTGGCGCTGGCGATCGCCAAGTGGGGCGTGCTCGATCCGGTGCGGCGGATTCAGGCAACCGTGGATGCGGTGCGCGGCGGCGACACCGACAAGCGTACCCGCCTGCAGAGTCGCGACGAACTGGGGCAGATGGCGACGGTACTCGATTCGTTGCTGGACGAGAAGGAGGTGGCGCTGGCGCAGCAGGCGGAGGAGAACGCGCGTCTTAACGGGTCGATCATCAGCCTGATCCAGAGCGTGTTCCGCATCAGTCAGCGCGACCTGACCATCCGCGTGCCGGTGGCCGAGGATATCACCGGCGCCGTGGCCGACTCCATCAACCAGTTGACCAACTCCATCGAGGACGTATTGCGCGAGGTCAGCGCCGTCTCGAACGATGTCAACAGCACTTCGGTGCAGGTCAAGGCGCAGTCCGAGACGGTGCTGCTGCACGCGACCAAGGAGCAGGAGGAGATCACCGAAACCCTGCGCGGTCTGGACTCCGCGGTCCAGGCGATGCAGTTGATCGCCAAGTTGGCGGCGGTGTCCAACAACGCCTCGCAGAAGGCGATCAGTACCTCGGAAAACGCCAAGGGCTCGGTATCGGCGACCATCGACAGCATCAACAAGATCCGCCAGACCATCCACGAAGCGGAGAAGCGCATCAAGCGTCTGGGCGAACGTTCCCAGGAGATCGGCGGTATCGTCGGCCTGATCAACAACATCGCCGAACGTACCCATATCCTGTCGCTGAACGCCAGCATGCACGCCGCCTCCGCCGGTGAAGCGGGACGCGGCCTGATGGTGGTGGTCGACGAGGTGCAGCGTCTGGCGGAGAACTCCCGCGAGGCCACCTCCGAGATCGAGAGCCTGATCAACAACATCCAGATGGAAACCGCCGATACCATCCACGTCATCAACACCGTGATCGAGGACGTGGTGGCGGGTACCAGGCTGGCCGAGGAGGCGGGCGAGCGTATGGAGGAGACCCGTGTCACTACCCAGTCGCTGGTCGAATCCGTGGTTCGCATCGCGCGCAGCGCCACCAACCAGGCCAAGCTGGCCCAGAACCTGCGCCAGAGGGCAGGTAACATCAGCGACTTCACCCAGGCCACCAACTCCGAGATGGTGCAGCAGAAACAGCTTACCGACCGTCTGGTAAGCTCGGCCGACGAACTGCAGCGCTCGATCAGTGTGTTCAAGCTGCAGGCGGTGGAATAAAGCAGGGTGATGGAGATGGATCTGACCCAGGTCGACCTGGAAGCAGCGCTACCGGAGCTGTTGCGGCGGATGGGCGCCGAGCTGCGCCGGAACGGGGACGATGGCCGGACCTCGGCCGAGTGGGCGGCGCGGCTGGAGGCGCTGGCCGAACAGGCGCTTGACGATGAGTATCAGGGCATCGGCGAACTGCTGACGCTGCTGGCCGAGCAGGTAGAGATCGAGTCCGAAGAGGCGGAGCGGCTCGATGATGCGCGGTGCGATCATCTTTCGACCATCCTGGCGCTGCTGATGGATCCGACGGGGATGAGTGAGCAGTGGCTCGACTCCCTGCTGCCGCAACTGCAGTCGACGCTCTGGAGCTCGCCCCTGGCGCCGGAGGATCTCACCCTGCTGCCCGAACTGCTGGCACAGGATCGGGAACGGCTGGGCCTGACTCACGGAGCCACCGAAATCGAGTCGGTGCCCGGTCCCGAGCAGCAACTGCAAAGCTGTTTCGAGCAGGCGGACACACCGGAAGAGCTGTCCGAATCCCTGGTCGAGTTGAGCGAACAACTGAGCGAAAGAACGGATCAGGCGATCGCCGATCTGCTCGCGCTCGCCGGCGAAGCGATCGCCGCCTGCGAGAGTCTGGCCGAGGAGTCGATCGGTGCATTGGTCGCGGCGCTGATCGAACTGCTGCGCCACCCGTCATTGACGTCGGCGGATGCCGTACTGACGCTTCTGGCCGCCCCGGCATGGCCCGAGCCTCTGGATGAGATCGACCTGCAGGATCAGCGCGAACTGCTGGAGCAGCTGTTCGCGCCGGAGGCAGCGGAGAGCTTGGTGTCGGATGTCGCTGCCGAAGAGGTCGCTGAGCCGGAGCCGGAGACCCTGCCGCCGCCCGCGGAACCGGTCGAATCTGCAGAGGTCGTGGAACCTGAACCTGAACCTGAACCTGAACCTGAACCCGAGCCTGAACCCTCGGCAGCCGAGGAGGCGTTGCCGCCGTTCTGCCAGGTCGATCTGTCCCGGCTCGAGCAGAGCGGGCCCAGCGTCGATCCCGGTATTCTGGCCATGCTGGCCGACTCGCTGCGGGAACTGGAGCTTCAGTGGCAGGCCGATTGTCCGCCGGAGGCGGTACCGGAGCTGCTCGAGAGCAGTATCGACGCGCTGCAGCCGCTGGCGCGCGCCTGCCGTACCATCAGCCTGACCGGGGTCGAGCTGTTGTTGCACGGGTTGATCGTCAACCTGGAATACTTCGGCCGTCATCCCGATCGCTTCTACCCCTACAGCCGGACCCACTTCGCCCGCACGCTCGGTGCCCTGCACCGGCATCTGGAGGCGTTGGCGGACAAGCCGACGCGCGAGACCCTGATCGACTGCCTCAGCGACGACAGCCTGCCGATTCCGGCCGATGTCCAGCAGGCCGCGTTTCTGTCCGGATTGCTGGCGCTGGCCAGTATCCAGTCGTCGGACGAGATCGAACGGCAGACGGCGCAAGCCGAGGATGTGGTGCTGACCACCGGCGAGGGGGTCGACGGGCAACTGCTGGAGATGCTCTATGCCGAGCTGCCGCTGCTGGTCGAAGAGTTCCAGCAGCAACTCGCGGCGATCACCGGGCGGCAGGAGTCGGCCGCGCTGCTGTCGGCACAGCGCGCCGCGCACACCATCAAGGGGCTGGCCAACATGGCCGGTATCCGTGGCCTGGCCAACCTGACTCATCACCTGGAGGATATCCTCGAGCTGCTGACCGAGGCGCAGTCGTTTCCCGGCGAGCAGCTGGCACAGGACCTGACCGATGCCGCCGACTGCCTGGCGGCGATGGGCGATGCCGTCACCGATGGTGGGGAGCCGCCATCGAACGCGCTGACGCAACTGCAGCAGTTGATGAACTGGTACTACCGGCTGCGCACCGAAGGGGTCGACTGTGCCGCCGCGGCGCTCGGCGAGGAGGAGCGCGAGCGGCGCCGGCAGCAGGCGGAACAGGCCGCAGCCGAGTCTGCCGTCGCGTCACCTGCTGCCGCGAACGAGTCGCGGGAAGCCGGTCAGATCCGGGTGTCGGTCGGCATTCTCGACAACCTGTTCCGTATCGCCGGTGAGGCGAGCACGCTGGGGGCTCAGTTGGATGCCACGCTGATGCAGATGCGCCGTCTCGGCCGCAGCGGCCGCGATCGCCAGCGCAACCTGCAGAAGGTGCTGTTCGAGCTGGAGCAGCAACTGCAGGATCACTTTACCCTCAGTCCGGCGCTGCAGGAGGGGGAGAGCGACTTCGATCCACTGGAGATGGACCGTTACCACGCCATGCACACCACCCTGTCGCAGCTGCAGGAGGCGGTCGCCGACCTGCGCGAGGTGGATCAGGAGGCCGAGCGGCAGTTGCGCGGGCTATCCGAACTGCAGGTGGCGCAGCACAACCTGCACAAGGAGTCGCTGGAGAACGTGTTGAACACCCGGTTGATTCCCGTGCGTACGCTGGCGTCGCGGATGCAGCGCATCATGCGCCAGGCGTGCCGGGCGGCGGGCAAGGAGGCTCGGCTGCTGATCGTTGGCGAGGATGTTCTGGTCGACAGCCAGATCCTGAACCAACTGGCCGACCCGCTGATGCATCTGATTCGCAACGCGGTGGATCATGGTCTGGAAACGCCCCATCTGCGCTTCGAGGCCGGCAAGGAGGAGATCGGCACCCTGAACATCCATTTCCGTCATGCCAATGGCAAGGTGCAGGTGGTGTGCGAGGACGACGGCGCGGGGATCGATCTGCAGCGCGTGCGCGAGATTGCCGAGCGCAAGGGGCTGGTCGCGTCCGACGCCGAACTGTCGGAGAGCGAGATCCAGCGCCTGATTCTGCTGCCGGGTTTCTCCACCCGCGAGGAGATCAGCCAACTCTCCGGCCGCGGCATCGGTATGGATGTGGTGTACCAGCAGGTGAGCCGTATGCAGGGCACGCTCGGCATCCACTCGCGGCAGGGTAAAGGGACAAGGTTCGAGCTTGCCGTGCCCGCCTCCTCGCTGCTGGTGCATACGCTGCTGGTCAGGAGCGCCGGCGACAAGGTGTTCGCGCTCTCCAGTCATACCGTGGAACAGAGTCTGCTGTCGCTGGACGGTCAGTGCCGCCAGAGCACGGATGGCCTAGTCTTCGTGACCGCCGATGCCGAATACCCGGTGTTTACGCTGGAGGGGCTGGTCGGCGAGCGGGTGCCGGATTATGCGGCGACGAGGATTCATCCGGTGCTGCTGGTTCAACTGGACCAGGGCGAGAAGGCGGTGGTGTTCGTGCGCGAGATCCTCGCCCACCGCGAGCAGGTGTTCAAGCCGCTCGGCGAGCATCTGCCCGATATCCCCGGCCTGCCCGGTGTCACCATCCTCGCCAACGGCGAGATCGCACCGATCGTCGATCTGCAGGCGCGTGTGCGTCACTGCCATTCGCGGGTGCAGCAGGTCGGCGAGTGGCTCGAAGCCGATACCGGTGTGCGCTTGCCGCGCCTGCTGGTGGTGGACGATTCGCTCAGCGCGCGCAAGACCCTGGAGACGCTGCTCGGTGACAGCGGCTATGAGGTGGTAACCGCCATCGACGGTCTGGATGCGCTGGACAAGATCCGCCGCGATCCGCCGGACCTGATCCTGACCGACCTGGAGATGCCGCGCATGAGCGGCATGGAACTGGCGGAGATGGTGCGCAATAGCCGCGACTTCGGCGCCATCCCGGTGATCATGATCACCTCGAGGTCGACCGCCAAGCATCGGCAGGAGGCGCAGGCCGCCGGCGTTACCGCCTACCTGACCAAGCCCTGGACCGAGTCCTCGGTGCTGGAACAGGTGGAACAACTCCTGTTCTGAACCTCTCGGCGACCGATCTCTTCAGTCGTGCACGCGTGCGCTGTGAAAGGCGTTGCTGTCGATCTCGATGTGGCGCAGCGGGAACTGTTGCCGCTTGCGATCCTCGAAGTAGAGGCGCAGCACCTGGCGGATGGTCTCGAATGCGAGCTCATCCCAGGGGATCTCATCCTCGGCGAACAGGCATACCTCGAGCGATTCCTCGGACGGGGCATACTCCGGCCTGGGCAGACTGGCCAGGTAGATCAACTGTACCTGGTTGACGTGGACGATCGAGGTCAGCGTATAGAGCGAGTGGATCTCGACCTCTGCACAGGTCTCCTCGAGGGTCTCGCGCCGTGCCGCGTGTTCGGTGGATTCGCCGTTCTCCATGAACCCGGCCGGCAGGGTCCAGTAGCCGAGCCTGGGTTCGATGGCGCGGCGGCAGAGCAGCACCTTGTCGCCGTAAACGGGCAGGCAGCCGGCGATGATGCGCGGATTCAGATAGTGGATGGTGCCGCACTCGGTACACACGTGGCGCGGGCGGTTGTCGCCCTCGGGAACACGTTTTGCGACGCCGGCGCCACATTGGTTGCAGAATTTCATGCCATACCCGCTGTTGCAGAAAACTTCATTTTAGGAGTGCAGGCCCGGCGGCTCAACCGGCTGTGTGCGAGGTGATGGTCGCCCGGCGTCGGTGTGCGGAGTATGATGAACAGGTATGGAGTGGAGGCGGGTATGCTCGAGCAGTTAACGAAGCGCCTTGCCCAGCACCGCCCGTGGCGGTTGCGTACGCGTGGACGGGAAGCGGGCGTGCTGGTGGCACTGACCGACAGTGCCGAACCGGAAGTGGTGCTGACGCTGAGATCGAAACAGCTGTCGACTCACCAGGGCCAGATCGCCTTTCCCGGCGGCAAACGCGACCCGGAAGATGCCGATCTGCTGGCCACGGCGCTGCGCGAAGCGCAGGAGGAGGTGGGGCTGGACGCGGCACAGGTGAGGGTGATCGGTTCCCTCGGCCAACTGGTGTCCAAGCATCAGCTGCAGGTGACCCCCTGGGTGGGTATCATACCGCCCCATCTGCCGTTGATGCCCAACCCGGACGAGGTCGACTCGATCTTTCGGGTTCCGCTGACCTTCTTCCTGCAGCAGGAGGTGGCGCGGATGGACGAGATCGCTTTCCGCGGCAAGACCCACTACGTTCCCGCCTGGGAGTACGAGGGCGAAATCATCTGGGGTTTGACCGCGTATATTCTGGTCGAACTGTTGAACATCGGTTTCGATGCCGGGCTGCCGATACGGCCACGGCCGGAACATCGGGAGCACGTGTCATGAGTGAAGCAAGCCGGCAGGCCGCGGTAAGAAGCCCCTGTATCGGTGTCTGCGCGCTGGACGACGAGGACCTGTGCATCGCCTGTCGCCGCAGCGGCCTGGAGATAGCCGACTGGGGCGGCATGAACGACGACGAGAAACGGGCGGTCTGGGCGCTGATCAGGCGTCGCGAGCAGGGCGAGGGCGGTATCTGATATATGAGCTGAGGTGTCAGCGCCGTTTGCGTTTGGGTTGGCCGCGCTGGATGCGTACCGTCTTCACCTTGTTGTCGCTGATCTGCAGGGTTTCGAAGTGATAGTCCTTGACCCGCAGGCAGACGTTGGCGTCGGGCAGTGACTCCAGCGTCTCGGTGATCAGGCCGTTCAGCGTTTTCGGGCCGTCGGTGGGCAGGTCCCACTTCAGGCTCTTGTTGATCTCGCGCACATAGGCGCTGCCGTCGATGAAGTAGCTGCCATCCTCCTGCGGATGGATCTCCTGATTGATGCCGGCACTGTCGGCCGACAGTTCGCCGACGATCTCCTCCAGAATATCCTCCAGCGTCACGATCCCCTCGATATCGCCATACTCGTCGACAACGATGCCGATCCGCCGGTTCTGTTTCTGAAAGTGCAGCAACTGGGTCTGCAGCGGCGTGCTTTCGGGAATGAAGTAGGGCTCGCGCACCACCTGCATGATCGCGGCCTTGGTCACCTTGCCCTGCTGGATCAGCTGCGCCAGGGTGCGCATGTGCAGGATGCCGATCACCTGGTTGATATCGCCCTGATAGACCGGCAGGCGGGTATGCTTGGTCTTGGACAGCTGGAGCAGGATCTGGTCCATCTCCTGGTCCAGATCTATGCCCTCGACCTCGCTGCGCGGAATCATGATGTCGTTGACCGTGACATCGGCCAGTTCGAGCACGCCGAGCAGCATCGACTGATTACGCTGGGGGAGCAGCGCGCCGGCCTCGTTGACCAGCGTGCGCAGCTCCTCGGTGCTCAGGTTTTCGTTGTTGTTGCCGGAGATGTTGACACCGAGCAGGCGCAGGAAGCCGTTGGTGATGCCGTTGACCACCCAGACCAGCGGATAGAGCAGGAGCAGCATCGGCCGCAGGATGAAGGCGGCGGGGAAGGCGACCTTCTCGGGGTGCAGTGCCGCTACCGTCTTCGGCGACACCTCGGCGAAGATCAGGATCACCAAAGTCAGCGCGGTGGTGGCGATGGCGATACCGGCGTCGCCCCAGATCCGGACCGCGATCACGGTGGCGATCGCCGAGGCGAGGATATTGACGAAGTTGTTGCCGATCAGGATCAGGCCGATCAGCCGGTCCGGGCGCTCCAGCAGGCTGCTGGCCAGGCGCGCGCCACGGTGGTTGTTCTTGACCATGTGTCGCAGACGATACCGGTTCAGCGACATCATGCCGGTTTCGGAGCTGGAGAAGAACGCAGAGCAGATGATGAGCAGCAGTAGAATGATCAGTAACGAGCTTATCGACGCGTCTTCCAAAGTGGGGAAACCTTATCCGTGAAAAAGGACTCCATTGTCTGGCCCGAGGTTGGGCCTGTCAAGGCGCGGGCGGCTGACCGTTGAACACCATTTCGATGACGATCTTGGAGCCGAAAAACGCCAGCATCAGCAGCAGGAAACCGCCCAGGGTCCAGCGCACCGCGGTCTGGCTGCGCCAGCCGAGCACGGCACGACCGGCGAGCAGGATGGCGTAGACCAGCCAGGCGACGATCGACAGCAGGGTCTTGTGTACCAGATGCTGGGCGAACAGATCCTCGACGAAGAGGAAACCGGTTACCAGCGACACGCTGAGCAGCACGAAGCCGCACCAGAGCATCTCGAACAGCAGCCGCTCCATCACCTGCAGAGGCGGCAGCGACGCGACCAGGCCGCGGGTATGATGGTGCTTGAGCGACAGCTCCTGGCGCGACAGCAGCAGCGCCTGCAGCGCCGCCAGCGTAAAGATGCTGTAGGCGAGCAGGGAGAGCAGAATATGGGCGACGAGACCGCCGGGGTAGAGTCGATGGTCGCCGGTATCGGGGCCGAAAGCCGCCAGCGCGGCGGTGATGGCCGCCATCGGGAAGGCGCCGATAAACAGATTGTCCAGCTTCTGACGCAGACTGCTGGCCAGCAGAATGCCGACCACGACCCAGGCGATGAAGGAGCCGACCGGGAAGGTGCCCAGGTCTATCCCCTCGGGATAGTGCAGCACCCGGTACACCGCATAACCCTGCATCACGAACGCACCCAGGCCGAGCGTCCGGATCAGGTTGCGTTGACCGCTGTCGGGCGAAGACAGCCGCTGCCACTGCAGCCAGGTCGCTCCGGCGTAGCCGATGATCGCAATCAGCGTGGCAATGAACAGCATCCAACTCCTCCTTAATAAGCGGGGTAGTTTGTCATAAATGCCGGAGCTGGGGAATACAGGCAACCTACCGGGTGCGCCGCCCCTCGGCACTCCTGTATAATGTGCGGTCTTAGCAATACCGGCACCCCCTGTTGCAATCGCTGACGGTGCCCAAGGCAGAGGTTTTTCATGTTCGATAATCTGACAGAACGGCTTACGCAGACGCTGCGCAGCGTCACCGGTCAGGCAAGGCTGACCGAAGAGAACATCAAGGACACGCTGCGCGAAGTGCGCATGGCGCTGCTCGAGGCCGACGTGGCGCTGCCGGTGGTCAAGGAGTTCATCAACGGCGTCAAGGAGCGCGCGGTCGGGCAGGAGGTGGCCAAGAGTCTGAGCCCCGGTCAGGTCTTCGTCAAGATCGTCAACGAAGAGCTGGTCAAGGTGATGGGCGAGGCCAACGAGGAGCTCGACCTCTCCGCTCAGCCGCCGGCGGTGATCATGATGGCCGGTCTGCAGGGGGCGGGCAAGACCACTTCGGTGGCCAAGCTGGCGCGCTTCCTGAAGGAGCGCAAGAAGAAAAAGGTGCTGGTGGTGTCGGCGGATATCTACCGTCCCGCGGCGATCCGCCAGCTCGAGACCCTGGCCGGCGAAGTGAGTGTGGATTTCTTCCCCTCTACGGCGGATCAGGATCCGGTCGATATCGCCAACGGCGCCATCGGCCACGCCCGTATCCAGCACCATGACGTGGTGATTCTCGATACCGCCGGTCGTCTGCATGTCGACAGCGACATGATGGACGAGATCAAACGCCTCCATCAGGCGGTCAAGCCGGTGGAAACCCTGTTCGTGGTCGACTCCATGACCGGTCAGGATGCCGCCAATACCGCGCGCGCCTTCAATGAGGTGCTGCCGCTGACCGGCGTGATCCTGACCAAGACCGACGGTGACGCCCGTGGCGGTGCCGCGCTGTCGGTGCGCCATATCACCGGCAAGCCGATCAAGTTCCTCGGTATCGGCGAGAAGAGCGATGCGCTCGAGCCCTTCCACCCGGACCGTGTCGCCTCGCGCATCCTCGGCATGGGCGACGTGCTGTCGCTGATCGAGGAAGCGGAACGCAAGATCGACAAGGATAAGGCGGAGAAGTTCGCCAGGAAGGTATCCAAGGGCAAGGGCTTCGATCTCGAGGATTTCCGCGAGCAGTTGCAGCAGATGAACAACATGGGCGGCATGATGTCGATGCTGGAGAAACTGCCCGGTATGGGGCAGATGGCCCAGGCCGCACAGAGCGCCCAGGCCGAGAAGGGGATGAAGCAGATGGAGGTGATCATCAACTCGATGACGCCGAAGGAGCGCCGCAACCCCGATATCATCAACGGCTCGCGCAAACGCCGCATCGCCGCCGGCTCCGGCACCCAGATTCAGGACATCAACCGCCTGCTCAAGCAGCACAAGCAGATGTCCAAGATGATGAAGAAATTCGGCTCCAAGGGCGGAATGGCCAAGCTCGCGCGCGGCATGAAGGGTATGTTGCCCCCGGGCATGGGCGGAGGCGGCGGCTTCCCGCGTATGTAACGGCCGGATATCCGGTCAATGTTTACTCGAAACAGCTTTTATCGGGCGGCGGATTCACGTAGAATTGCCGCCCTGATTTTTGTCAGCCATTCCGGTGGCCGGCAGAAAGGCCCTCCGGGCGAAATGCTGTCGCGTTTCGCTTATGAGGTAACTAAAACGATGGGCGATCTTAAAACCCATCCCGCGAAATAAAGGGGTCCAGCGCATGGTCACTATTCGTTTGTCTCGTGGTGGCGCCAAAAAGCGTCCTTTCTATCAGATTACTGTTGCCGATTCGCGCTGTGCGCGAGACAGCCGCTTTATTGAGCGGGTCGGTTTCTTCAACCCGGTCGCTCGCGGTCAGGAAGAGAAGCTGCGCGTCAACCTGGAACGTGTTGACTACTGGATCGGCAAGGGCGCACAGCCGTCAGAGCGTGTTGCTCAGCTGATCAAAGAAGCACGTAAAGCACAGTAAGCAGTAACAAGGTTGACGGGCAGGCCAGTCGGGATGAGTGAATACAGCGAAGAGGACGTCGTCGTTCTCGGCCGCTTCACCTCCACCTACGGTGTACAGGGTTGGATCAAGGTCTACTCCTACACCGACCCGATGGAGAGCATCCTGACCTATTCGCCATGGCTGATTCGCCGGAACGGCGTCTGGACGCCGCTCAAGCGACTGGACAGCAAAAAACATGGCAAGGGCCTGATTGCCCGACTGGACGGTATAGACGCACCGGAGAAGGCGAGAGCCTTCGCGAATGTCGAGATCGCGGTACCGAAGCAGGTGCTGCCCGATCTTGATCCGGGCGAGTACTACTGGAGCCAGTTGGAAAACCTGTTGGTATATACCGAATCCGGCGTGCTGCTGGGTCGGGTGGATCATCTGATGGAAACCGGCGCGAACGATGTGCTGGTGGTGAAAGGCACCGAGGAGAGCATCGATCGCGAAGAGCGCTTGCTGCCCTGGCTGCCGGATCAGGTGATCAAAGAGATTGATCTGGATTCAGGAATCATGCGGGTCGATTGGGACCCGGAGTTCTGAGTCGTGTGGTTCGGGATCGTATCCCTGTTTCCGGAGATGTTCGAGGCGGTCACCCGCTACGGCGTCACCGGACGGGCAGTGCGCAATGAACTGATCGGCGTCGAGTGCTGGAACCCGCGTGACTTCACGCATGACCGGCACCGTACCGTGGACGACCGCCCCTATGGCGGCGGTCCCGGGATGCTGATGAAGGTTCAGCCGCTGCGCGATGCGATCCAGGCGGCGAAAGCTGCAGCGGGCGAAGGTGCCCGGGTGATCTACCTCTCCCCGCAGGGGCGCAGGCTGGATCAGACCGGTGTTGCCGAACTGGCCAAGGCGCGGAAGCTGATTCTGGTAGCGGGTCGCTACGAGGGTATAGACGAACGCCTGATCCAGTCCGAAGTCGACGAGGAGTGGTCACTGGGTGACTTCGTTCTCAGCGGCGGCGAGTTGCCCGCGATGGTGATGATCGACGCGGTATCGCGTTTGGTGCCCGGCGTGCTCGGGCACAGCGATTCGGCGGTCGAGGACTCGTTTTACGAAGGGTTGCTCGATTGTCCGCACTACACGCGGCCGGAATCACTGGACGACATGCAGGTGCCGGACGTACTGCTCAGCGGCAACCATGAGCAGATACGGCGCTGGCGTCTCAAGCAGCAGTTGGGACGCACCTGGGCGCGACGGCCGGACCTGCTGGAACAGATCGAGCTGAACCCGGAACAGCAGACGCTGTTAAGCGAATATATCCGCGAGGCCAAAGGGCAGGCGGGTGAAAATTAGGAGCGAGCGATGAGCAGCAAAAACTTGATCATTCAGCAGATCGAAGCTGAACAGACTGGTAAAGAGATCCCGGCATTTGCTCCGGGCGATACCGTAGTAATCCAGGTTCGCGTGGTAGAGGGCTCACGCAGCCGTCTGCAGGCGTTCGAAGGCGTAGTAATCGGCAAGCGTAACCGCGGCCTGAACTCTGCCTTCACCGTACGCAAGATCTCCCACGGTGTGGGCGTCGAGCGTACCTTCCAGACCTACAGCCCGACGGTTGAAGGTATCGAAGTCAAGCGTCGCGGTGACGTGCGCCAGGCCAAGCTGTACTACCTGCGCGAGCGCAGCGGCAAGTCTGCACGCATCAAAGAGAAGCTGGGCTGATTCGTCAGTCGCGCAAGCTTCCGGGAAGGGTGGCCTTAGTGCCGCCCTTTTTGTTATGTACAGAATGTACAGGAAGTACGTAATTCGGGCGGTGCGGGGCGGTTGCTGATCTGTCTCAAAGGTGCGACTCGCCATTTGTCGCAACTGACCTTAGAATCGTCCGAGACCTAGAAAAGACAAGAGGGAGTGGCGGATGCGCAAGCTGGCCATCGGATTCGTGTTCCTGGTGTTGCTGCCCGCGCTGGTGGCGGCGGGTGGCTACGGCTTTTACTGGTATCAGGTAAAGCGCTACGCCGACCGGCTGGTCGAGCAGGCGGCGCCCTTTGCCCTGGTCGAATACGGGGCGATCCATGCCGATCCCCGTGGCGAGGTGGGGCTGGATCGGGTCAGCATCACGCTGAACCAGGACGGCACGCGGATACCGCTGGAGTCGATCCGGGTGCGCTCGCAGGATCCGCTGTTCTTCCTCGATCCGCAGGGACGGATCGAGGCCGGGGATCTGCCGCTGCAGTTGAGCCTGGTGCTCAGGCAGGCGCAGATCGGTCTGTCCAGCAAGTTGATCGAGACACTCGAGATGCAGGCGGCCCAGGCGGACGCGCTGTCGCCGGGGAGCGTGAGTCCCGATGCGCTGGGCTGCGGCGATCTGCAGCGGATCGATGTCGATGCGCTTGGCAGAATGGGCTACAAGAGCCTGTCCATGGACCTGGTTCTGGGTATGGCGATCGAACCGCACAATCGACGTATCCGCTTCAACGCGGATACCGATCTGGCCGGTATCGGTCAGAGCAGCATGAGTGTCGAACTCTCGGTGACCGGGGACAGCTTCGCCCCGGCACAGATGCTGGCGGCCAACCCCCGCCTGCGGCGGCTTGAAGCCGGCTACCAGGATGCCGGTTACAACGTGCGCCGCAACAAGTTCTGCGCCAATGAGGCCGGGGTGGATGTGGATACCTACCTGGCCGAGCACGAACGGTTGCTGCGTGACTGGCTGTTGGCGCAGGGGGTGAAGCTGCCGGAACTGATCTGGGATCTCTACAACGGCATGAACCGGCCCAGGGGGCGCGCAACCCTGACCATGGAGCCGCCGGGCGGTCTCGGTGCCGAGGTGATGGCGGGGCTGAACTCGCCGACCCAACTGATCGATCGACTCAATATCGGGCTGTCGCTGAACGACCGGCCGCTGGTGCTTGACTCTATCAACTGGAACGAGGTGTTGGTCGAGCCCCGGCAGCCGGTGGTATCTCGATCGCCGGTGCAGACCGACACCGACGACGAGGCCCCGCTGCCCGACGAGGCCGAGGTTGCGGGCGATTCGGCGGTGGAGCCGGATGCGGCTGTCGCGACAGATCACGAGGATGATGTGCTGAGAGGGCTGCCCAAGCGAGCCCCTCGGCCGGAAGCGAAAAAATATCGCCCGATCGCGCTGGCACAGCTGGCCGACGCCAGGGGGTTGTCGGTGCGGGTGCGCACCGACCTGGGCAACCGCTTCGAGGGACGGGTCGTGGACGCTCGCGACGGTACCCTGAAGATCGAGCAGCGCGTCGACAAGGGCTTGATCGTCTATCCGCTCGAGTTCGATCAGATCAGTTCGGTCGAGGTGTATCGTTGAGTGAGGATCGACGGCGGCGGGCGAAACTGCCCACCGCCGCCGATCAGGCACTTATCGCGCAATACCTCGATCATCTCTGGCTGGAGCGCGGGCTGAGCGACAACACCCGCGCCGCCTACGCGCGGGACCTGAACCATTTCGCCTGCCGACTCAATCAACGCGAGCTGCACCTGCGCGAACTCGACCGCCATGAGTTGCAGCGCCATCTGCAGTGGCGGATCGAGCAGCAACTGCGCCCGACCTCCACCTCACGCCTGCTGTCGACGCTGCGCGGCTTTTACCGCTACCTGCTGCGCGAACAGCTTATCGCCGCGGACCCGACGCTGAATATCGATGCTCCCCGGCGCGGCCGCCCGCTACCCAAGACCCTGACGGAAACCGATGTGGAGGCGCTGTTGGCCGCGCCCGACGTCGATACCGCGTTGGGACTGCGCGATCGCACCATGCTCGAACTGCTCTACGCCTGCGGCCTGCGCGTGTCCGAACTGGTCGAGTTGAGGCTCGACGAGTTGAACCGCCGCCTCGGCGTGCTGCGTATCGTCGGCAAGGGGGACAAGGAGCGGCTGCTGCCGGTGGGCGACGAGGCGCTGGCCTGGTTGTCGCGCTACCTGCGCGATGCCCGCCCTGAGCTGGGGGGCGATGCCCGCGTCGAGCAGATCTTCCCGAGTCGACTGGGGCAGCCGATGACGCGACAGACCTTCTGGCACCGGATCAAACGCTATGCCGTCGAGGCCGGGATCGACAAGCCGATCTCGCCCCATGTGCTGCGGCACGCCTTCGCCACCCATCTGTTGAACCATGGCGCCGATCTGCGCGTCGTACAGATGTTGCTCGGCCACTCCAGCCTGTCCACCACGCAGATCTACACCCATGTGGCCACGGCCCGGCTGCAGGCGCTGCATCGGGATCATCATCCGCGGGGATAGGTGGTACACTGGCGGCCTGATTCTGAATCTATCTGTTCCGGAGGTTGTATGCGTGCTGTTGCTGCCGCACTGATGATGTTGTGCCTGGTTCAGGGCGCGGCTGCCGCGGAGGATGTTCGCGAGCGGATCGCGGCCCGCATCGGCTCCTTCGACAGTCGCCTGAGCGTGGAAAGTGTCGAACCCGCCCCCTTGCCGGGGCTGTATGAGGTGGTGCTCAGCAGCGGGGAGGTGCTGTACAGCGACGAGAAGGGCGAGTACATCCTCGCCGGCGAGCTGTATCGGGTGGGCGGCGGCAAGCTGGTCAGCCTGACCGAGGAGCGGCTCAAGGGTGTCAGGGTCAAGGCGCTGGCCGCCATTCCCGATGCCCAGCGGGTGATCTTCCCGGCACAGGGGGAGCGCAAGGCTCATCTGCAGGTGTTTACCGACGTGGATTGCGGCTATTGCCGAAAGCTGCACGGCGAGGTCGCCAGGCTGAACGAAATGGGCGTGCAGGTGGATTATCTGGCCTTCCCGCGCGGCGGCGCGAGATCGGCTGCCGCGGCCAAGATGTCGGCGATCTGGTGTGCCGAGGGCGACGAGCGCCGGGCGCTGATGACGCGTGCCAAGAACGGTGAAAACCTGGCACCTGCGAGCTGCGACAATCCGGTCATGGAACAGTTCGACATCGGTCGGCAATTGGGCGTTACCGGTACTCCGGCCCTGGTGCTGGACGACGGCCGCCTGCTGCCCGGATACCTGCCGGCCGAGCAACTGGCCGAGGTGCTGGGGCTCTGATCGAACCGGTATAGGAATCCTCGCTTATCCCGCGTGCGCATGGATGTGCAGGAGCGGGGTTTGCTATACTGAGCCCCATTTTTCGCCCGCGAGAGGTCGGCCCTCTCTTCCCCTGTTCCATCCGTCACGGCGGTCGGCTCTGCGGAGAGGGTTAACCATTTGTTTTGACTAACAAAACGAGGTGTTGTTTGAAACCGGTAAAAGTTGGGATCTGTGGTCTGGGCACCGTCGGTGGCGGTACCTTCAATGTACTGAAGCGTAACGCCGAGGAGATCGCGCGTCGCGCCGGACGCCGCATTGTCGTCGCCGAGATCGGCGCACGGCGCACGAACCCGGCCTGCGACACCACCGGTGTTCAGATTACCAACGATATTTTTGCCGTGGCGACCAACCCCGAGATCGATATCGTCGTCGAACTGATCGGCGGCTACGACACCGCGCGCGATCTGGTGATGACCGCGATCGCGAACGGCAAGCACGTGGTGACCGCCAACAAGGCGCTGATCGCCGTGCACGGCAACGAGATCTTCGCCGCCGCGCAGGAACAGAACGTCATGGTCGCGTTCGAGGCCTCGGTGGCCGGCGGCATCCCGATCATCAAGGCGATCCGCGAAGGCCTGGCGGCGAACAAGATCGATTGGCTGGCCGGTATCATCAACGGCACCGGCAACTTCATCATGACCGAGATGCGCGACAAGGGCCGCGCCTTCGACGATGTGCTCGCCGAGGCGCAGGAGCTGGGTTATGCCGAAGCCGACCCCACCTTCGACGTGGAGGGGATCGACGCGGCGCACAAGCTGACCATCCTCGCCTCCATCGCCTACGGTATCCCGCTGCAGTTCGACAAGGCGTACACCGAGGGGATCAGCAAGATCACCACCGAGGACGTGAAATACGCCGAGGAGCTGGGCTTCCGCATCAAGCACCTGGGCATCAGTCGCCGCACCAGCAGGGGGATCGAGCTGCGCGTGCACCCGACGCTGATTCCGCAGAGCGCGCTGCTGGCCAACGTCAACGGCGTGATGAACGCCGTGCTGGTCGATGCCGACGCGGTGGGCCAGACCCTGTACTACGGACCCGGCGCCGGTGCAGAGCCGACCGCCTCCGCCGTCGTGGCCGACATCGTCGATGTGGTGCGCACGCTGACCGCCGACCGCGACAACCGCGTGCCGCACCTGGCGTTCCAGCCCGGCGAGCTGTCCGACCTGCCGATCCTGCCGGTGGACGAGATCGAGACCGGCTACTACCTGCGCCTGCAGGCGGTGGAGCGGCCGGGGGTGATGGCTCATGTCACCCGTATCCTCGGCGAGAAGGGGATCAATATCGAGGCGATCATCCAGAAGCAGACCACCGAGGCCCAGGTGCCGGTGATTCTGCTGACCCAGCGCGTCGCCGAGCGGGTCATGAACGAGGCGATCCGCGAGATCGAAGCGCTGCCGGATATCCTCGGCGAGGTGATCCGTATCCGTGTCGAGTTGCTGGCAGACTGAGGACTGAACAACGATGAAATATATCTCCACCCGGGGTCAGGCCCCCGCGCTTGAGTTTGCCGACGTACTGCTGGCCGGTCTGGCCGGCGACGGCGGTCTTTACGTGCCGGAACAACTGCCGAGTTTCTCGCGGGACGAGATCGCCTCTTGGGCCGGTCTCTCCTACGCCGAGCTGGCGTTCAAGGTGATCAAGCCGTTCGTCGATACCTGCATCAAGGACGACGACCTGAAGCGGATGATCGACGAGACCTACGCCGGGTTCAACCACTCCGCCGTGGCACCGCTGAAGGAGCTGGGCACCAACGAGTGGGTGCTGGAGCTGTTCCACGGCCCGACGCTGGCGTTCAAGGATTTCGCCCTGCAACTGCTCGGCCGGCTGATGGACCACGTGCTGGCCGAACGCGGCGAGCGCCTGGTGATCATGGGCGCCACCTCCGGCGATACCGGATCCGCCGCGATCGAGGGCTGCCGTCACTCCGAGCACCTGGATATCTTCATTCTGCATCCGCACAACCGGGTGTCCGAGGTGCAGCGCCGGCAGATGACCACCATCCTGGCCGACAACGTGTTCAACATCGCGCTGGAGGGCAACTTCGACGACTGCCAGCAGATGGTCAAGGACAGCTTCGCCGATCAGGCGTTCCTGCAGGGCTTGAAGCTCGGTGCCGTGAACTCGATCAACTGGGCACGGATCATGGCCCAGATCGTCTACTACTTCTCCGCCGCGCTGGCCGTCGGCGGTCCGCACCGTCCGGTGGCGTTCTCGGTACCGACCGGCAACTTCGGCGATATCTTCGCCGGCTACCTGGCCAAGCAGATGGGCCTGCCGATCAGCCAGCTGGTGGTGGCGACCAACCGCAACGACATCCTGCACCGGGTGATCAGCGGCAACGACATGTCCAAGGGCGAACTGGTGCACACCCTGTCGCCATCGATGGATATCATGGTCAGCTCCAACTTCGAACGCCTGCTGTTCGACGTCTACGGCCGTGACGGCGCCGCGATCCGCGAACTGATGGATCGCTTCAAGCGAGAGCCGGTACAGCTGGATCCGGCACGTTGGGAGAAGGTGCGCGAACTGTTCGACAGCGCCTGTGCCGACGACGAAGCCACCTGCGCCACCATCGCCCAGGTCCATGCCGAAACCGGTTACCTGCTCGATCCGCACACCGCGATCGGCGTCAAGGCCGCCCGCGAGTGCCGACGCGACAAGTCGGTACCGATGATCACCCTGGCCACGGCGCATCCGGTCAAGTTCCCGGAGCCGGTGGTCAAGGCCGGCCTCGAGTCGCCGCAGCTGCCGGAGCATCTGCATGACCTGTTCGAGCGCGAGGAGCGGGTCGAGGTGATCGCCAACGACATCGACGCGGTACAGGCGTTCATCGCCGCACACGTCCACCGCGACTGATATCGACAGGACCCGGTCGTCGCCGGGTCCTGCCTCTCCAACCGTCCACCGTCGGCGCCACGCCCGGGATGATGCGATGGCTAGCTTCTTCAACTTGTCCAAGCTGTTCTGGTTCTTTGCCCGCCCCGATCACCTGCTGATCTGGATGCTGCTCCTTGGCCTGTTTTCCCTCTGGGTCGGCCGGCGCCGCTTCGGAATCACGCTGCTGATCAGCGATCTGATCCTGCTCCTCTGCATCGCGCTGATGCCGCTGGGCGATGCGCTGCTGATGCCGCTTGAGGCCCGTTTTCCGCAGCCGAAGGCGGAGTTGAAGGTCGACGGCATCGTCGTGCTCGGCGGTGGCGAACTGGCCGAGGAAAGCGCCTACTGGCAGCAGCCGCAGGTCAACCAGGCCGGCGAGCGGCTGATGCTGATTCCGCTGCTGGCTCGGCGTTATCCACAGGCAAGGATCCTGTTCAGCGGCGGCAGCGGTTCGGTGTTGCGCCCCGAGTTCAGAGGCGGCGACGTGGCGCGGGAGTACCTCGAGGGTGTCGGCCTGTCCGATCGGGTGCTGATCGAGAGTGAATCGCGCAACACCTACGAAAATGCGGCCAAGACGCTCGAACTGCTCGGCGGCGTGCCCGAAGGCAACTGGCTGCTGGTCACCTCGGCGTTTCATATGCCGCGCTCGATCGGAATCTTCCGCCGCCAGGGTTGGGAGCTCACCGCCTATCCGGTGGATTACCATGCGCTGAGCCCGGATGGCCTGCGCCTGGATCCCGGGCTGTGGGAAAACCTTCGCGATATCGAGGTGGCGTTGCGCGAGTGGACCGGTCTGCTGGCCTATTACCTCAGCGGCAAAACCAGCCATCTGTTCCCGGCGCCATTGCGCGCCGCGGAAAACGAGACGATATGACGCAACAACCCCTGATCGAACGTCGCCCGCTTCCCGAACGTCTGCCCGAGGGGCTGGCCCGACTGCATCCGGTGCTGGCCCGTATCTACGCCAGCCGCGGTATCGAAGAGCCGGGGCAACTGGGTCGTCAGCTCAAGGAGCTGCTGCCGGACTCGCAGCTGCGCGGCATGGAGGCGGCGGTCACGCGTTTGGTACAAGCACTGGAGCGGTGCGAACGGATCCTGATCGTCGGCGATTTCGACTGCGACGGCGCCACCAGCACGGCGCTGGCGGTGTTGGCGCTGCGCCAGTTCGCTGCCGCCGAGGTGGAGTATCTGGTCCCCAACCGCTTCGAGTACGGGTACGGCCTGAGCCCGGAGATCGTCGAGGTGGCGGCGACCCAGTCGCCGGATCTGATCATCACCGTCGACAACGGCATCTCCAGTATCGACGGGGTGGCGCGTGCCAAGGCTCTGGGCATCGACGTGCTGGTCACCGATCACCACCTGCCCGGCGCCCAACTGCCGGACGCCTGTGCCATCGTCAATCCGAATCAGCCCGGCTGCGAGTTCATCGCCAAGTCCACCTGCGGTGTCGGCGTCATCTTCTACGTCATGATCGCCCTGCGCCGGGCGCTGGCCGAGCGCGGCTGGTTCGAGGCGCAAGGGTTGCCCCAGCCCAACCTGGCCAACCTGCTGGACCTGGTGGCGCTGGGCACGGTGGCCGATGTGGTGGCGCTGGAGCACAACAACCGCACCCTGGTCTACCAGGGACTGCAGCGGATCCGCGCCGGTCAGGCCCGGCCCGGCATCCTGGCGCTGATCGAGGTGGCCGGACGCCGACGTGATCAACTCAGCGCCACCGACCTCGGCTTCGCTCTGGCGCCGCGGCTGAATGCGGCGGGGCGGCTGGAGGATATGTCGATCGGCATCGAGTGTCTGCTCAGCGAGGATCACGCCTACGCACAGGATCTGGCCCGTACCCTGGATGACCTGAACCGAGAGCGGCGCGGTATCGAGCAGGAGATGCAGCAGCAGGCGCTGGTGCTGCTTGACCGGCTGCAGCTCGACGATGCCGCGCTGCCCTACGGCCTGTGCCTGTTCGATCCCGGTTGGCATCAGGGGGTGATCGGTATCCTCGCCTCGCGGATCAAGGATCGTGTTCACCGCCCGGTGATCGCCTTCGCCCCCGGAGAAGACGGTGATATCAAGGGCTCGGCACGCTCGATCGGCGGTTTCCATGTGCGCGACGGCCTCGATGCGATCGCCGCCCGCCACCCCGGTCTGATCAAGAAGTTCGGCGGCCACGCCATGGCGGCGGGACTGTCGCTCGGCGCCGATGATCTCGACGCCTTCCGCGATGCCTTCGATGCCGAGGTGCGGCGTCAGCTGGATGAAGAGGCGCTGACACAGCGGGTACTGACCGACGGAGCGCTATCGGCCGATCAGTTCACGATGGACCTGGCCGAACTGATCCGCGAGGCGGGCCCCTGGGGCCACCAGTTCCCCGAACCGCGCTTCGATGGCCGTTTCCGCCTGATCCAGCAGCGCATCGTCGGCCACCGTCACCTCAAGCTGGTGCTGATGGAGCCGATCTCGGGCATGGCGCTGGACGGCATCGCGTTTAATATAGATACCAAGCGCTGGCCGGATCAGTCGGTGACCGAGGTCGAGGTGGTCTACCGCCTCGACATCAACGAGTTTCGTGGCCAGCGTAATCTGCAATTGATGATCGAGCATCTGCTGCCCCTTCATGCCGGCGTTTCCGCCGCCCCATCCCGTTGAGGTCGTTGACGCGCCCGGTATAGGGCGCGGTCGATCGGCCATACCACCCTCCTTCTTCTCCTGCTTGCCGTCCGGCGGTAGTTGGCCGACGGGCATGCGTTCCGGTGCCGAGTCCATCGCGCGAAGCGCGGAATAATGTTGCGTTTTTCTGACGAAAATATTATTGGAATCAGTAAGTTAAATATTGCGTGATAGCACCAAAAAAATTCGCGATAGACAAATAATTCCACTCCTCCTGGCACCAGAATCAGTCGCACGGAAATGTCATGCCCAAGCGCTTTGGGCTGTCGGCGTCGAACAGACCGATCTGCAGTGGAGGTGGATTCATGGAGCACGCGAAGTGTCGTGACAAGGATGTGGCTGTCGTCGCCTTGTCCTGTCGATTTCCCAACGCCGACAGTCACCAGGCGTTCTGGCGCAATCTGGTGGAGGGCGTGGACTGCATCGGTGAAATCCCCCCCGAGCGCTGGGCCTGGCAGGACTACTTCGGTGACCCGTATGCCGACAGGAATCGCGGCAACTCCCGCTGGGGCGGCTTCATGGCGGATGCCGCCCGGTTCGATGCCGCGTTCTTCGGCATCTCGCCGCGCGAGGCTGAATGCATGGATCCCCAGCAGCGTCTGTTGATGGAGCTGACCTGGCACTGTCTGGAGCAGGGCGGGACAAGGCCCGAGAGTCTGGCCGGACGGCAGGTCGGCGTGTTTGTCGGCGCCTGCAACTATGAATACGGGGACGTCATCGCCCGGTCGGGACAGGATCTCGAAGGCCACCAGATGACCGGCATGTACCCCTCGCTGCTGGCCAATCGGCTCTCCTACCATTTCGACTTCACTGGCCCCAGTTTCACCATCGATACCGCCTGTTCCAGCTCGCTGGTGGCGGTGCACCAGGCGGTACAGGCGCTGCGGCGCGGCGAATGCGAAGCGGCACTCGCCGGTGGCGTCAATCTGCTCGCCTCGCCCCGCGCCTATGTGCTGTTCAGCAAGCTGCGCATGCTCTCGCCCACCGGCTCCTGCAAGACATTCGACGCGGCGGCCGACGGCTATGTCCGCAGCGAGGGCGGCGGCCTGATCCTGCTCAAGCGGCTGTCGGATGCCGTTGCCCAGGGCGACCGGATACTGGGTGTCATCAAGGGGAGTGCCGTCAACCATGGCGGCCACGGCAGGACGCTGACCTCGCCGGATCCGTCGGCGCAGGCGCGCTTGATTCGCGCCGCGTTGAGCGACGCCGAACTGGAACCGGGCAGCATCGGTTACGTGGAGGCGCACGGTACCGGCACCCCGTTGGGCGATCCGATCGAGATCGAGGGCATCAAGGCGGCACTGGGTGACGGTGACGGGCAGCCCTGCTGGCTCGGGGCGGTGAAATCGAACGTGGGCCATCTCGAGAGCGCCGCCGGTATCGCCGGACTGATCAAGATCCTGCTGGCGATACAGCATGAATACCTGCCGGCCAATCTGCATTTCCGCGACCTGAATCCGCGCATCTCTCTAGACCGGAGCCGATTTGCTGTCCTCGATGCCCCTCGCCCCTGGCAGAGCGCCGAGGTCAACGGCCAGCGGATGCCGCTGCGAGCCGGGGTCAGCTCGTTCGGCATAGGGGGCACCAACGCTCATGCCGTCGTCGAGCAGTGGTGCGGTGACGGCGAGTCGTCTACCGGGGTCGCGCCGCAGTCGAGCGGGGTGCATGCGGTGCTGGTTTCCGCGGCCTCGGATGCAGCGCTGAAGCGGCTGGCGAGCGAGTATGCGGATCGGATATCCGCAGTGCCGCAGCGCTGGGTCGATATCTGTCGCAATGCCGGGCTGCAGCGCTCGCCGCTGGCGTGCCGAGTGGCGGCCGTGGCCGATACGCCCGAGCGGATGGTCTCGCTGCTGAACGATTTCTCAAGCGCCGTTGCGGCACCCGGAGTCTTCGTCGGGCAGAGCGGTGCAACCGATTCCTCCGCCTTGGCCTTTGTCTTTACCGGCCAGGGAGCCCAGTATCCAGGCATGGGCAAGGCGCTGTATGACACCGATCCGGTCTTTCGTGATGCGCTGAGCCGTGGCTGCGACATCGTCGGACCGATGCTGGACCGGGATCTGTTGGCGCTGATGTTCACGGCGGATGCCGCACTGCTAGCGCAGACCCGGTACACCCAGCCCGCATTGTTCGTACTGGAATATGCGCTGTACGAGTGGTGGCGGGCCAAGGGCATCGAACCGGATCTGGTCGCCGGACACAGTCTGGGGGAGATCGTCGCGGCCTGTGTGGCGGGGGTGTTCTCGTTCGAGGATGCGGCACGGCTGGTGGTGGCGCGGGCGCGTCTGATGGACAGCATAAGCAGCAGCGGTGCGATGGCCGCGGTTGCCGCCGATGCCGATGCCGTGATGGCGCTGCTGGCCGAAAACGGCCTCGAGGTGGATCTGGCGGCCGTCAACGGCCCCGGGACGATCGTCGTTTCGGGCGAGGCGGATGTCATGGATGCTGCCCTGGGGCTATTGGCACAGCGGGGGATCGAGACAACCCGGCTTCAGGTGTCTCACGCGTTTCACTCGCGGCTGCAGGAGCCGATCCAGGACGAGTTCTTGCACGCGCTGGCGGAGATCGAGTTTCACGAGCCGAGACTGAAGCTCGTCTCGAACCTCACCGGCAGGCTGGAGCAGCGGCTATTTACCACGGCGGAGTACTGGGTCGAGCATATTCGCCGCCCGGTACTGTTTCGGCAGGGGGTGGAGGCGATGTTCGAACAGGGCGTCGGTCACTTCCTCGAACTCGGGCCTTCGCCGCTGTTGACCGCTCTTGTTCGTCGTACCGCAGGGGAGCGGCCCTGCCGGCTGTTCTCCAGCCTGCAGCGCGAGGCGGGCGACTCGCGTCGGATCCACGAGGTACTGGCCGAGCTGTATGTCGCTGGCGCGACCCCTCGTCCCCGTCGGCTGGATGCCGGCGACAGGGTCGAGCTGCCGTTGTACCCCTTCGTCGGCGAGCGCTACTGGCCGACGCCCGCTCGCGATACCGGCTTCGCCGACACCGGCGTGTCGGCCCCCTTTCCCGGCCGGCAGTCGAGCCTGGCCGTGGATGACCTGGATATTCGCTGTTTCGAGCTCTCCCTGCCGAATACCCTGGGTGCCTACCTCACCGATCATCGCGTGATGGGGTGTCCCGTCATGCCGGGCGCAGGCTACATCAGCCTGGCGCTCGCGGCGCTTCGCCAGGCGGGCCTGGTGTCGGGCGAAGAGGCGATCAGGCTGTACGATATCGGTTTCCTGAAGCCTCTCGAGCTGTCGGGCAGCGCGATGGAGATGCAGCTTATCCTGCAGCGCAGGCGTGACGAAGGGGAGTGGAGCATCGGTTTCAACGGCCGCGTCGACCCGGATGCGCCCTGGGTCCGCTATGCCGCCGCCCGGCTCGAGAGCGGACCCCGGCAGCCGGCTTCGCTGCCGTCGCTGCCGACCGAGCCTGTCGGTGACGAGGCCGGGTCGCCCTATCCGCAGCTGGAGGCGATGGGGCTGACCTATGGTCCGGCGTTTCAAGGGATAGAGGTGTTGACCCCGCTGTCGAATGATCGCGAGCTTCTCGCCCGGGTTGGGTTGCCGAACGCGGTGCCGCCGCTACCTGCCGATGCCGAAAGCCTGCATCCGGTGGTGCTGGACTCGGCCATTCAGGCCGCGGTCGCGCTGCTCGATGGTCTGGGGGTCGCCGATCGCGTCCCCCTGCCTGCACGGATCGATTCGATGACGCTGTATCGACCTGACTGCGGTCCGTTGCAGGCGCATTGCCGTCTGCACGGTCCAGCCCGGGCGGACGTGGAGAACATCGTGGATATCGTGCTGTTCGACCGGCAACAGCGCCCGGTGGCGCGGATCGAGGGACTGAAGCTGGTCTGGGTAGCCAAGGAGAGCGTCGCCGCGCTGCTGCAGCGCGAGGCTCGGCGCAACACGCCTCGGTCCGAGCTTGCCTTCGTGCCGACCTGGTATCGCGAGGAGGGGTTCGACTCGATCTACAACCTGAGCCTCCCTCCGGTGTCGGCCAAGGGGGTGCTGATCGTATTCAATGAATATGGCCGAACCCTGCAGCGGGCGCTCGCCCGACTCCATTCGACGATCCCCTGCCACTCCCTGTGCCTTGGCGAGAGCAGCGCCGGGTGTGCAGAGGGCGAGTCGCGGCTGGAGCGGACCGACAGCGCCGCGCTGGAGCAGGCGCTGAACGCGGCAGGCGAGTTCGATACCGTATTTTTCCTGGCGGCACTGCAGCCGCCCCGGCCGGAGCTTGATCCACAGACGGTCGCAGAGGCCCAGGAGCAGGGGTTGATGACGCTGTTCCGGCTGCTGCAACAGCGCGCCGAACATCGTCGAGAGGAGGCGCTCTCCGTGTGCCTGGTGACCAACGGCGTGTTCGCCGTCGGCGACGACGAGAAGTCGAACCCCCTGGCGGCCTCCGCCGGCGGACTGCTGAAGGCGGTCGCCCGGGAGATTGAATCCTGGTCGTACCGTCACGTGGATCTGGCCCTGCGGGATGCGGAGCGGTCGGAGCAGACCCAGCAGGGGGTTGCGGCGCTGCTGACGCGTGTGCTGCAGCAGTCCGACGAGGAGACCGCACTGCGCTCCGGCCGCTGCTATCGGCGCAGGTGGGCAGTACTGCCGCCGAGCCAGGGCGCTCAAGGCACCGGCGGAGCCCGGTTGCGGCAGGGAGGACACTATCTGCTGACCGGCGGCATGGGCGGGATCGGGCTTGAACTCGGCCGTTATCTGGCGCGGCACTACGGTGCCAGGCTGGTGCTGCTGGGCCGCTCGCCGCTGGGAGCCCAACAGCAGGTCGCGCTGCACGCCATCGAGGCGGCCGGTGGTCAGGCCCGCTACCTGTCGGCCGACCTGCTTGATCGGCAGGCGCTGAACCGGGCCATCGCCGAGGCAAGAGCCGCTTTCGGCCCCCTGCACGGCGTGTTCCACTGCGCCGGCGCATTGCACGACCAGGCCTTCCACAACCTGACCGAGAGCGCGTTTCGACAGGTGCTGGCGCCGAAGGTGACCGGCACGCTGAACCTGCTGCATGCACTCGACGAGGATGGGCCGGATTTCGTCCTGCTGTTCTCCTCGATCATCTCGCTGCTGGGCAACGCCGGGCAGGCCAACTACGCGGCGGCCAACGCCTTTATCGACGCATTGCCCCGGCACAGCGGAGCCGGCCGCAGAGCGCAGGTGATCGACTGGGGCGCCTGGAACATCGGCATGGCGTCCGACGAGGTACGGCAGCGGCAGCTGCAACGGCAGGGCCTGCTGGCGCTCGATCCGGACGAAGCGCTGGCTGCACTGGAGCAGTGTCTGGAGAGCGGCTCCGATCAGGCCCTGGTGGCCAAGGCGCAACCCTGGCTGCTGGCGCAACTGGGTATCGCCGGCGGGGCCGAAGCGGCGGAGCCGCAGCCGACGCCGGATGCCGCCGGCGAACTGCCCGCGGCGGAAACCCTTGCGACGCTGGATGAGCAGGCGCTGGAGCAGGCGGTGCTGCAGGGTGTCTCTCAACTGGTGGGGCAGGTGCTCAAGATCGGCGTCGAGCGGGAACCGGCAGCACTGCAGAGTTTTGCGCAGCAGCGACTGACCAGCCTCGGTATCGACTCGCTGACCGCCACCGACCTGAGGGCGCGCGTGCGCAACTGGGTGCAGGTCGACCTGCCTGCCGAGCTGATTATCGGCGGCGCCATGGTCAACGAACTGATGGAACTGATCTGCCAGCACCTGCTGCTGCAGCGTTTGAGCGGTGCCGCACAGGGCGCAGCCGCCGAGATGGACGAGGATGTCGAGGTGTTTACACTATGAAACTGTCCCATTTTTTTCAGCAGCTTGAGGGCTCGGGCATAACGCTGAGCTGCGAGGAGGGCAACCTGAAAGTGGCGGCGCCGAAAGGGGCGCTGACGCCGGTGATGAAGGAGTATCTGCAACGGCACAAGCAGGTCATCGTTGCCGCACTGCAAGGGGGGCAGCCGGCAGCGGACTCGGTGCCGCCCTGCCTGCCCGACGACGAGGCCCTGCATGAACCTTTTCCGTTGGCGGACCTGCAACAGGGCTTCTTTCTGGCGGACGATCCCTATATGGAGTTCCATGTTCGCCCGCACTACTACCTGGAAACCGATTTCACCGACCTCGATATCGCGCGTTACGAGGCGGCCTACAACAAGAGCTTCCAACGCCATTTCCGCGATGTCGTGGTACTTGCTGCGGATCATCGGCTCGAAGTGGTGGCCAATCCCGAGCCGATCCGCTGTCGGGTGTCGGATCTGCGCGCGCTGCCGGCCGAGCAGGTGCAGCGGCAGCTGGCACAAACACGCGCCGAGATGATGCGTCGACAGTTGCCGCTGGATCGTTGGCCCTGGCTCGAACTGCAGGTCAGCTGCTGGCGTGACGAGCAGGGCGAACACCAGCGCGTACATTACAACCACAACAACTTCTTCTGCGACGGCCTGGGCCTGACCCGGCTGATGCAGGAGGTGGGACACTACTACCGCCAACCCGAGGTGGCGTTGCCGCCGCTCAGCCTCGGCTTTCGCGATGCGGTCTGTGCCCTCGAACGGATGGCCGAGAGCCCGGCGGGCGATGCCGACCGCCGCTATTGGGAGCAGCGTATCCCCGACCTGCCCGGGCCGCCGTCGCTGCCGCAGTGCGCGGGGATGAACCGCCGGGTACGCTCGCGACTCGAGCGTCGAGAGTTCTTCCTTTCGGCAGAGCGCTGGAGCCGGTTCAAGGATAGCGCCCGGCAACAGGGGCTGACGCCCTCCGTCGCGGTGTTCGCCGCCTATGCCGAGGTGCTGGCCGCCTGGAGCAACCAGGATCACTTTGTCCTGAGCAACATGGTGACCCGGCGCCTGAAGATGCACCCCGAGATATTTGACGTGATCGGGAACTTCGCGTCGCTCTACCCGCTGGAGATCGATTTCAGGCCGGGCGGGGCGTTTGCCGAACGCGCTCGCCGTATCCAGTCACAGGTGCTGAAGGACACCCAGCATCTGCGCTGGGGCGGCATGCAGGTGATGCAGAGCTATAGCCGTCACCAGGGCGGCTTCGGCAAGGCCGCGATTCCGTTCGTGGTCGGCAGCGGCCTGTTCATGGACGGATTCGACCGGTTCGACTACAGCAGTCTCGAGACCTCCCAGGTGATGTTGGATCATCAGTTCTGGGAGTTGCCGGACGGCCGCTACTACTATGTCTGGGACCTGCTCGAAGCGTTCTTCCCGGCCGGCGTGATCGATGCGATGTCCCGGGCGTACCTCGCCCTGATAACGCGCCTGGCCGACGAGCCCTCCGCCTGGCACGAACAGACCTTCATGCTGACGCCCGAGAGCCAGGTCGAGACGCGCGAGGCCGTGTGCCTGCGCGGACCGGCGGTGCCCGAGGTGCGGCTGGAATCGGGGTTGTTGCATGCGGAGCCGGACGCGATTGCGTTGCGGATGTCCGGACACAGCCTGACCTATGGCGAACTGCATCGGCGCAGCAGCCGGATCGCCGAGCGCCTGACCGCGCTGGGTGTACGGCAGGGCGAGCCGGTGGTGGTGGCGGCCGAACGGGGCCCCGAGTTCCTGTCTGCGGTATATGGCATCCTGTGCGCCGGGGGCGCATATGTACCGGTGGATCCGGCGCTGCCGCTCCAGCGTCGCCATTTCATCGTCGACAACAGCCGAGCCCGCTGGGTATTGGTGCAGAACGACGCGTTGGCTGAACAGGGGTGGCCCGATTCGGTGCAGGTGCTGAACCTGGAACGGGAGGTCATCCCCCCGGCCGGGACGACCCGGCATAGTGGGGCGGAGCCTGTCGGCTCCGTCGGTGATCTGGCCTACGTCATCTATACCTCGGGCTCTACCGGGGTGCCCAAAGGGGTGATGATCGACCACCGTGGCGCGATGAACACCATTCTCGACCTGAACCAACGCTACGCCGTCGGTGCCGGGGATCGCCTCTTCGGTGTCTCCTCCAACGGTTTCGATCTCTCCGTCTACGACATCTTCGGCAGCAGCGCGGCCGGGGCAACCCTGGTCTATCCGGAACCGGATCAGACCCTGAACGCCTCCCACTGGCTCGACCTGATGCTGGAACAACGGATTACGGTGTGGAACTCCGCACCGCCGCTCGGCGTTCTGCTGGCGGACGCCGCGGAGATGCGTGGCGTTCAACTGCCCGACCTGCGCCTGGTGTTCTTCAGCGGCGACTGGATCCCCCTCGACCTGCCGGAGCGGATACGGGCGCTGGCGCCCAATGCCCTGGTGATCAGCATGGGTGGCGCCACCGAAGCCTCGATCTGGTCGATCCTGTATGAGATCGACAGCGTCGATCCGAACTGGAAAAGCATCCCCTACGGCTATCCGATGGCGAACCAGTCCTGGTTCATTCTGGACAAGTGGGGGCGGCCGGTGCCGGACTGGACCGCGGGCGATCTTTATATCGGTGGCGTGGGGCTGGCGCTGGGCTACTGGGACGACGAGGAGAAGACTCGCGCCGGCTTCCTGGTTCATCCCGCCACCGGCGAGCGTATCTACCGGACCGGCGATATCGGGCGCTACCACCCCGGCGGCCTGATCGAGTTCCTGGGCCGGAACGACTCCCAGGTGAAGATTCAGGGCCACCGTATCGAACTCGGCGAGATCGAGTCGGTACTGCTGGACCACCCCGAGGTGCAGCAGGCCGTTCTGGCGGTCTACAAGCCGGAGGGGGCGGCCGGTGTACACCTGGTGGCGTACCTAGTGGGCGGCACCGAACTGACAGCCGACCGGGTGAGGGAGTATCTCGCCGGCAAGCTGCCGGACTATATGGTGCCGCACTTCGTGATGCTGCTGGAGCAGTTGCCGCTGAGCAACAACGGCAAGATCGACCGCAAGGCGCTGCCCGATCCCGCTACGGCAATCCGGGCCGAGGAGGGGGTTCAGGCGCGCGCGCCGGAGAACCCGATCGAGGAGCGGTTGCTGCAGATCTGGCGCGCAGTGCTGAAGAATCCGGATCTGGGTGTTACCGACGACTTCTTCCGTGTCGGCGGCCAATCCTTCGAGGCGGTACAGATCGTCAGTCGCATCCGCGAGGCGTTCGGCGTCTCGATGTCGATCGGGGAGATCTGGCGTCAGCCCACGATTGCCCGGCTGGCCGCGCTGCTTGCGGAGGGTGGACAGGGTCTGGCGTCGGAGGTCCGGCACCTGGCCGAAATCCGCCCGTCGGGCGAGGGGGTGCCGCTGTTCTTGGTGCATCCGGCCGGCGGCAGCGTGCTGTGCTATCGCGAGTTGGGCCAGAGGCTGGGCTGCCCCGTCCACGCCTTCCAGGCGCCCGGTCTGGACGAGCGCAGTCAGCCGCTGGACAGCATCGAGGCGTTCGTCGACAGCTACCTGCCCGAACTCGTTGCCCGTCGGCCCGAAGGCCCGGTGTATCTGGGCGGCTGGTCCTCCGGCGGCCTGATCGCCTATGCGCTGGCGGTCGAGCTGGAGCGCCGGGGGCGCGAGGTCGTCGGGGTGGTGATCATCGATACGCCGCCGCCGGTGGTGCATGACGAAGTATCGGAAACGACGCTGGTGCAATGGTTCCTGGGCGATCTCGGTCTGGAGCCGGCGACGCTTGAATCGCTGTGCACGCCGGAGTGGTTCGAACGCACGGTTGCCGAGGGGTTCGCCCCTCTGGCCGCGCGGATGCGGAGCCTGGGGGTAGCGCTGGGCGAGGATGCGCGACAGCTCGAACTGATCTACCGGGTGTTCCGCGGCATCGTCCATGCCAGTCGGCGCTATCGCGCGCCGCAGACCGATCTGGATCTGATGGTGGTGCGGGCGCGCCTGGGTGTGGTCGGCGAGTTTGCCGAGCATCCGGCCAACGACCGTGCCGATTGGGGCTGGTCCGACCTCAGCCGCGGGGAGGTAACCTGCGCCGACGTCGACGGGAGCCATTACACCCTGCTGGCTCTTCCCGCCATCGATACCTCTGCCGCATTGATTTCACAATGGTTCATGGAGCACGAACATGCCGTTGAAGGATAAGACAGTCATCAGTGATCTGATTCAAAACGCCGGCCGCCGGGGCATACGCTTCGAGGTTGCCGGCGACGAGTTGCGCGTCATCGCGCCCGAGGGGGCACTGACACCCGAGTTGCGGGCGAGCCTGCGCGACAACAAGGAGCGCCTGCTGGAGATGTTGAAGCGAGAGCCGATCGAGCGGCAGGTTGCGGTGACACCGGTGCTGGAGCCCGAACATCGCTATAGTCCCTTCCCGCTGACCGATCTGCAGCATGCCTACTGGCTCGGACGGGATCACAGCGTGGATCTCGGTACGGTGGCTACCCACCTGTATGTCGAACTGGAGTGCGAGGTGCTCGATACCGCCGGGTTGCAGCGAGCACTCAACAGACTGATCGAGCGCCACGACATGTTGCGTGCGGTGGTCGATGCCGGCGGCATGCAGCGGGTGTTGCCGGAGGTACCGGAGTATGTCATCGCGACCACGGATCGTCGCGACGGCACGCCCGCGGCGGTGGCGCAGGCGATCGCGTCGATGCGGGACGAGCTGTCCCATCAGGTGATGGATACGCAGCGCTGGCCGCTGTTCGACGTTCGTCTGACCCTGCTGCCGAACGACCAAGCGCGGCTGCATGTCAGCCTGGACCTGCTGATCCTCGATGCCCAGAGCATCTACTACTTCTTCCGTGACTGGCACCGACTCTACGCCCGGCCGGAGCTCGAGCCCGCGCCCCTGGGCGTGACCTTCCGCGACTATGTGCTGACGGAGCAGCAGGTGCGGCAGACGCCGGCCCACGCCAGGGCGCGAGCCTATTGGGAGCAGCGACTGGATACGCTGCCGCCGGCGCCCGAACTGCCGGTGCGCGCCAACCCGGGCAACGAGGGGCAAACCCGGTTTACACGCCGGGAGTTCCGGTTGGACAAGGCGCGGTGGGACAGGTTGAAGGCCTCTGGCCGCGACCAGGGACTGACCCCCTCCATCCTGTTGCTGGCGGCCTATTCCGAGGTGCTGGCGCGTTGGAGCGCGTCGCCCCACTTTACCCTCAACATGACGGTGTCGAACCGGTTGCAGATCCATGCCGACATCCCGCATGTACTGGGCGATTTCATCAACCTTTTGCTGCTGGAGGTGGACCGTCGCGACGCGACGCTCGGATTCCGCGAGTTTGCTGTCGCTCTGCAGCGTCGGTTGGCGCGCGATATGGAGCACAGTCAGGTCAGTGGCGTCAGCGTCATGCGGGACTGGGCTCGCCGTCGTGGCTCGTCGATGCAGGCGGCGATGCCGGTGGTGTTCAGCAGCGGTCTGGTGCTCGGCGGCGGCGAAGAGGTGGGTGATCTCGAACAGTTCGGCCGCAAGGTGTTCAGCATCAGCCAGACCTCCCAGGTGTGGCTCGACCAGCATGTGGTCGAGATCAAGGGCGATCTGGTGCTGGTGTGGGACGCCGCCGAAGAACTGTTCGAGCTCGGCGTGCTGGACGCGATGTTTGCCGCCTACACCGGGCTGGTGGAGCGGCTGGCGGAGAATCCGGCGGTCTGGGAGATGCCGGACCCCGTCGAGCTGCCGCCGGCGATGTCGGCGCGCGGCGCCGGGGTCAACGCGACGGCGAGCGAGTACGTGCCGCGTAGCCTGCACGCAGGCTTTGTCGCCCGGGCGCTGGAGCGCCCGGATGCCTGCGCCCTGGTCGGAGCCGAGCGTACGCTGAGCTACGGTGAACTGCTCGGTGAAAGCGCGGCGGTTGCGAACTGGCTGCTGGGATCAGGCGTACAGCCGGGACAACCGGTGGCCGTGGTCATGCGCAAGGGGTGGGAGCAGATCGTGGCGGTCTATGGCGTGCTCCTGGCCGGTGCCGCCTACATGCCGGTGGATGCCGACTGGCCGTTGAAACGCAGGCAGGAGATTCTGGCCATCGGCGAGGTCGGTCAGGTCCTGACGCAACCGGAGTTCGAAAACGATGCCGCGTTACGCGATTACGCCGTACTGGCGATCGAACCGGGACAGCGGGCCGACTATACCGAGCGTCATGCGCGCTCCCTGAACCACGGTCTCGATGCGCTGGCATATGTCATCTTCACCTCGGGGACCACCGGGGTGCCGAAGGGGGTGATGATCTCGCATCGCGGCGCCATCAACACCATCGAGCATATCAACCGCCTGTTCAAGGTGACCGCCGAGGACAGCGTGCTGGGCGTCTCGTCGCTGAGTTTCGATCTCTCCGTCTACGATATCTTCGGCCTGCACGATGTCGGCGGCACCCTGGTGCTGCCCGATGCCGCCAAGGGCAACGATCCGGTCCACTGGCGTCAACTGATCGAGCGTCACCAGATCACCCTGTGGAACTCGGCTCCGCAACTGATGCGCATGCTGGTCGACAGCTTCGCACGCGACGATGCAAGCCGGGAGATCGCGTCGCTGCGCACCGTCATGCTCAGCGGCGACTGGATACCGCTGGATCTGCCGGAACTGATTCGGGAGCACGGCGGACAGGTCGAGGTGATCAGCCTGGGCGGCGCCACCGAAGCCTCCATCTGGTCGATCTACTTCCCGATCCAGGCGGTGGACCCCCGTTGGCGCAGCGTGCCCTACGGCAAGCCGTTGCCCAACCAGACGGTCTGGGTGCTGGACGCGGCGATGCGCCCCTGTCCCGACTGGGTGACCGGAAAGATCTATATCGGTGGTACCGGTCTTGCCCAGGGGTACTGGAAAGACCGGGAGATGAGCGAGGCGAAATTCGTCATCCACCCCCGCACCGGCGAGCGCCTGTACGATACCGGCGACCTGGGGCGTTATGCCCCCTGCGGCAACATCATCATGCTAGGGCGCGACGACAGCCAGATCAAGATTCGCGGCTACCGGGTCGAGCTTGGCGAGATCGAGACCCAGCTGCGCGAATGCACGGGGGTACGCCGCTGTGCCGTCGTTGCCACCGGTGCCGGTACCGACCGTCGCCGTCTGGTGGCGTTTGTCGACAGCGAAGCCGATGCCGACCTGGATCAGTGGCAGCAGGAGCTGGCGCAGCGGTTGCCCGATTACATGATTCCCGGCCTGTTCATCCCGATCGACCGGGTCCCCGTTTCGAGCAACGGCAAGGTGGATTACCGGCAGCTCGACGCGCTGGCGGAGGAGGTACTGCATCGGCAGCACGCGGTCATCGCACCGCGCAACCCGGTCGAAGCCGCGCTGTGGGAGGCCTGGAGCGGGGTCATGGATGAGGTCGAGATCGGGGTGCAGGACAACTTCTTCGAACTGGGCGGCGATTCGGTGATGGCGACACTGCTGGTGCGCGAGATCAACGAGCGGTTGCCGATGGAGCTCGCGATGCACGAGCTGTTCGAGAACCTGACCATCGAGTCGTTGGCTCGGCTGTACGACGAGAAACGACGGCAGAACCCCAGCCTCGGAGAGCAGGCGGCGGAGGATGCCGAAAGCCTGATGCAAGCCGATCTGGACGCCTTCCGCGCCCGGCTGACACAGATTCGGGTCGCCGACGCCGACGGGGGGATACCGGTCGATGCCGATGCGGATGTTCTCATCACCGGCGCCACCGGTTGGGTCGGCAGTCACCTGCTGGCGGAGTGCCTGCAGTCCGGTCGCGGCAAGATCCACTGCCTGGTGCGTGCCGAGGACCGCGACAGCGGCATGGCCCGGCTGCGCGACCAACTGGCGGCGATAGGCTCCGCTTTGGAAACGGACCGGGAGGCGCGCATCGTGCCGCTGATCGGTGATATCGAGCAGCCGCGCCTTGGTCTGGACGAGGCGCAGTGGCAGCAGCTCTGCACGAACGTCGATGCGATCTACCACCTGGCGGCCTCGACCAACGTGCTGGACGACTACGCAACACTGCGGCACACCAACGTCGATCCGCTGCAAGCCGTGCTGGAGCTTGCGCTGGCGCATCACCTGAAACCGATCTACTGCAGTTCGCCGATGACGGTATGCCGACGGATCGGCACGGACGGCATCAGGGTACTGTCGGAGGAGAGGGTTGATGCCGACCCGCAGGGCCTGCTGACCGGTTATGCACAGTCGAAATGGGTGGCGGAAAACATCCTGCAGCAGGCGTCGTCGCAGGGCGTACCGGTCAGGATCTACCGCACCTCCCATGCGCTTCCGTCATCGCGCAACGGCCTGGCTAAACGGAAGGATACCTATACCAGCGCCTTGGCGACCGCCTCCAGCGCGGCGGTGATACCCGTATGGCCCGACTCCGCCGTCTACGGCGTACCGGTCGATCTCTACGCGCGGTTGCTCAGGGAGGACAGCCTGCGCCATCACACGGATCAGTTGGTGGTTCATATCGAAAACCGTACGCCGCTGACGCTGCCGCAGGTGATCGACGCGCTGAGCGGCGGCCGTGCCGACAGAAGTGTCGAAACCCCGGAATCCTGGGCGGCGCACTGCCGGCAAAAGGCGGCCGAATCGAACGGCGGCGGCCTGTCGCGGGTGCTGTTCGAGCGCGGCCCGCACGGACTGCCGGTGACCAACATGTTCACGCAGTTCCCGTTCGACACCGGCTACTACGCGAAAACGGAGCAGACGGACCGTTTGATCGGAATCACACCCGAAGACTACTGGCGCGCCGTCAGCAGTCACCCGCAATTTCTCAATGCCTGAGACTTTCCAAAAACCGATACAGGGAGCACTACACATGGATACAGCAGCAAAACGGACCTTCGACCTGCGTAGCTTCATCGCCCAGGGCTGGACCACGATGTTCATCATCTTCGTCGGCAACCTCACGGTCGATATGGGGCGCTGTCAGATTCTGGATAGCTGTACCGACTGGGCCAACCATATCGGGCCGGGAGGTATCGTCTTCATCGCCGTGATCATGTCGGTCTATGCCGTCATGCCGATGCTGATTCGCGGTATTCGGGCCCGCTGGTTCCGCTATCCGGTGGTCGGTATCAGCACCATGATCACGCTGTTCTATATCGCTCACGAGATCAGCCACATGTTCCCCGAAAGCAAACCCTTCGGGCTCTCCCATGCGTTGGATGTCACCCACCATCTGGTCGGTATCTCGGTGATCATCGCGTCGATCCTCTGGGTGCGGGAGAAACGGCCGGAACCGGCCACTCAGACCGGGGCGATGCCCCATCTCTCCGTCGGCAACAGTTGAGGAGCGTGCGATGTCGAGCTTCGGAGTACCGGCTGCTTCCGGCCATGATGTGCTGATTATCGGTGCCGGTTCGGCAGGCGCTGTGCTGGCCAACCGGTTGAGCGAAGATCCCGCCCGTCGTGTATTGCTGGTGGAGTCCGGACCGGCGGGGGCGTCGGCGCCGCCGGGGGAGCAGATCATCCGCAACGCCAACCAGCCGGGGGTGGCCGAGGGGGTGAACTGGAGGATCAGGGCGCGGATCAAGTCGGCAACCAGCGGATGCGCGGCCCAGGGCGGGACCTTGTTCGAGTACCAGGGAGGGCGCCTGCTGGGCGGCTCCTCCGCCACCAACGCGACGCTGGCATTGCGCGGGATGCCGGGTGACTACGACGAATGGGCGGAAAGCTGTGGCAAAGGGTGGAGCTGGCGCAGTGTCCTACCCTATTTCCGCCGTCTGGAATCCGACCCTTACGGTGACGAAGCGCTGCATGGTCGTACCGGACCGCTACCGATCAGCCGTGAACCGCGCGACCGGCTGCGTCCATTGCAGGAGGCGCTGTATGGCGCCTGCCTGGAGCACGGCTTTGCCGAGTCGCCGGATCACAACGACCCCAGCATGAGCGGCGTGGGGGTATACCCCAGGAACGTTGTCGATGGCGTCCGGATGTCCACCAGGTTGACCTATCTGGATCCGGTGATGGAGCGGGACAATCTCGGCGTCGTGACGCGCGCCCATGTCCACCGGCTGATTCTGGACGACGAGTTGCGCTGTATCGGCGCCGAGATCGAACTCGATGGCGTGCTCCGCTCGATCTATGCCGACCGGGTGGTGGTCAGTGCCGGAGCGCTGAATACGCCACCTATTTTGCTGCGTTCCGGGATCGGACGAGCGGAGGATCTACGGCGCCACGGCATCAAGCCAAGGTTGGCACTGAACGGTGTGGGGTACAACCTGATGGACCATCCGGTGGTGGGGATCTGGGGCATACCCTATCCGGAGCATTGTGTGCTGGGCGAGCCGCTGCGGCAGACCTTGCTGCGCTACACGTCGAGCCTGGGGCACCCGAACGATATGCATCTGTGCCTGATGGCGGGGCAAAGCATCGATCAGTTCTTTCCCGCACTTCGGGCCACCACCAACGCCGACACCCTGGCCGGCCTGACCGTTACCTACAACAAGTCGGTATCGCGCGGCCATGTCGGGCTGGCGTCGGCGGATCCCCACGACCTGCCGGAGGCGGTTCTCAACTGTGTCGGCGATAGCCGCGACATTCCGCCGCTGATGGAGGGGGTTAGGCTGGCCTGGGCGCTGTTGCAGCATCCGGAGCTCAAGCCCAGGTTCGAGCGCATTCTGGCCTGGACCGACGAGATGGTCCGTTCGGATAGCGCTCTGCGCTCCGCGATCGGCGCATTCGTTCGGCCTGCGGCACACCTTACCGGCTCCGCCTCTATGGGACCCGATCCCGACCGGGGCGCGGTGGTGGATGCGCAGGGCCGGGTTCACGGCATCGACAACCTCTGGGTCTGCGATGCGTCGATTATTCCCGTTGCCCTGAGCGGACCACCCCATCTGACGGTGCTGATGCTGGCAGAGAAGATAGCGGATGAATTGAGATGATGACCGGAGCACGATCGACATCTACCGGCCGACCGCCCGCCAGTGCGGGTCTGCGCTGGCTGGATAAGCGACCCGCCGCAGGCCTGCGCCTGTTCTGTTTTCCCTGGGCCGGTGCCGGGGCCTCGGTATATCGGCGTCTGGTGCCGTTTCTGCCAAGTGCGATAGAACCCGTTGCCGTGCAGCTTCCGGGTCGGGAGGAGCGTTATCGCGAAGCGCCGCTGCTGGAGATGGACGCGATCGTAACGCATGTGGTGCGGGATCTGTTTCCCCATCTGGATAAGCCCTTCGCCTTCATGGGGCACAGCATGGGGGCGCTGGTCGCCTATGAGGCGGCATTGCGACTCAGGGACTGCGTGCGTGTCGAACCGGATCTGCTGGTGGTGTCCGGCTGCAATGCCCCCGGTAGCGGAGCGCTTGACGGATATCGACGCTGTCCGGCGACGGCGGACGACGTAACGTTGATGGCCGATATCGAACTGATGGGGGGGACACCCGCTGCCGTGCTTCGAGATCGGCAGATGCTGAGCACCCTGTTGCCGGTGGTGCGGGCCGACTACACCGTGCTCGACCGCTACCGACCGAGGCCGGCAAAACCGCTGACCTCACGGCTCGCCATCTGCGGTGCTGCCGAGGACATCTCGACCACGGAAGCGGCGCTGCTGGCATGGAACGGCCTGTTCACGCAACCGGGCGAGTATCAGCTGTTCGAGGGTGGCCACTTCTTTCTCAACGAGCATCCCCAACCGTTTGGCCGGCGACTGGCTCAATGGATGACCGATGCTTCCATCTCTTTAGCCTTTTAACGGAATGAGTGATTGTCATGAGCGATAAAGGAATGAGTGCGTTCAAGAAAAACCTGTGGATTACGCTGCCGGCGTTGTTGATCGCCCTGTTGCCGGAGGCGGCCTGGGCACACACGGAGGAGGATGGTGCCGGTCTGGTGTCCGGGTTGTTGCATCCGATTCTGGGTTACGACCACCTGCTGGCGATGCTGAGCGTCGGCATCGTGAGTGCACAGCTTGGCGGCAGACAGATCTGGGCCGTGCCGACCTTCTTTGTGCTGTCGATGCTGGCCGGTGGCATCATCGGCTTCAATCAGATCGAGCTGACCCACGTGGAACTCGGTATTGCGCTGTCGGTGCTGGTCTTGGGGTTGGCCATACTCGCCGTGCATTACCGGTTGCAGGGGCGCTACGGCGTCTACCTGATCATGGCGATGGTGATCTATTTCGGCATCATGCACGGGCACGCCCACGGCATGGAGATGCCCAACTCCGCCAGCCCCGTATTCTATTCGCTGGGCTTCATCCTCAGCACATCAAGTATCCACCTGGTCGGTGTCGCCATCGGGCATACCTTCACCCATACCGCGAGTTTCAGGCGGGCGACCTCGCTGATCGGTACCGCCATGACCCTGGCGGGCTGCTTCATCCTGTACGGTGTATAAGGAGTCTGTCATGAAAGGCATATTCTCGAGTCTGGATATCGGCTTGGAGCGTCTGGCGAGAGCTATCGTTCGCTACCCGAAACAGACTCTGGTCGCGGTTCTCTGCGCTGTGGCAATACTGGTCTCGGGGATGGGCTTCCTCTATCTCGATGTGACCAACGAGTCCCTGTTCAACGACGACGACCCCACACTGCAGCAGTACGAGGCGTTCCAGGCCCAGTTCGGGCGCGACGATGCCGTGGTGGCCGCGATTCGATCCTCCGAGCTGTTTACGCCGGGCTTTCTGCAGCAACTGGAAGCCTATCACCGCGATCTGGAAAAGAGCGTTCCCTATCTGGATCTGGTGACCAGTCTGGTATCGGTGACCTCGGTGACCGACCGCAACGGCGATATGCAGATCGGCGAGTTGGTCGAGGAGTGGCCGCAGGATCCGGCCGATTATCCGGCGTTCGCCAAGCGGGTGAGCGAGAATCCGCTCTACCGGAATATTCTGGTATCGGCCGACGGCGCGGAAACGCTGGTTATCGTTCGTGCCAGCGCCTTTGCCACGGAGCAGGACCAGCCGGTTTCGTTCGGCGAATCGATGGCGGGGTTTCATGATCGACTAAGGGCTTTTCTGGAGGGCGGGGCCGCTACGGACAAGGGCAAGGAGGATCCTTTCACCTCCTTCGACCTCGATAAACTACCGGCAGAGAGCGGGTCAACCGCAGCCGCGGGCGACGTGCAACAGGCGTTCGCCAAGCCGCTCACCACCCGGCAGATGACGATGTTCGTCGACGCCGTGCGGGAGGTGACCGCCCGCCATGCCGGTGCGGAGTTTCCCGTCCGCCTTGCCGGCGGCGAGATGATCGACGCGGAGCACAAGGATTCGATCCACGCCGATTTCGCGGCGCTGATACCGTTGGTGTTCCTGCTGGCGTTCGTCATCCTGTATCTGGTGCTAAGACGCGTCGCACTGGTCATGATCGCGCTGCTGGTCGTGGTGCTGAGCCTGCTGGCGACCTTCGGCCTGATGGGCTGGGCTGGGTCGCCGATCACGCCGGTCGCGGTCGCGCTGCCGCCGCTGCTGCTCACGGTGGGGATCGGCGATGCCGTGCATATGATCAGTGTCTACCTGGCGCGCCTGAAGGAGTCGAACCAGGCCGAGGCGGTGGTGAATGCGGTTCGACGCACGGGCGTGGCGGTGCTGTTTACCAGCCTGACCACGGCGGCAGGCTTTACCTCCTTTACCCTGGCCAACATCAAGTCGATCGCTCACTTCGGGCTGTTCGCCGCCTTCGGCGTGATGGTGGCGTTGGTCCTGAGCCTGACGCTGGTTCCCGCATTGCTGTGCCTGACCCGGGCAAGTGCCGCCGGCAGCGGCTTCTCCGCTGTCTGGAGGCTGTTGTCATCCCGCTTGTTGAAGCTGACCGATTTCAGCCTACGGCGTCCGGGCGCGGTGCTGGTCGTCAGTCTGCTGCTGATCGCACTGATGGTGCCGGGCGTGATGAAGCTGCGCTTCTCCCACGATGTACTGACCTGGTTTGAGGAGAACCGGCCGGTGCGGGTCAATACGCTGGCGATCGACAAGGCGTTCAACGGCGTTATTCCGCTGGAGATCGTGCTCGATACCGGCAGGTCCAACGGCATCTACGATCCGGACTTCATGGCCAGGGTCCAGCAACTGCAGGAGTATGCCGAGAGCCTGCACAACGAGCAGATCCGAACCGGGCGCGCGACCTCGGTGCTGGATACGCTCAAGCGCATCCATCTGGTGCTCAACAACGGACAGCCCGCCAGTGCCATTCCCGAATCCGATAAGCTGATCGCTCAGGAGCTGTTGCTGTTCGAGTCCAGCGGCGCGTCCGACGTCGAAAAACTGATCGACAGCCAGTTCTCCAAGGTGAGGGTGACGGTGCGTTTTTCCTGGGGTGACGCGCTGGATTATCTGCCGCTGCGCGAGCAACTGGTGGACAGGGCCGAGGAGCTGTTCAACGGGAAGGCGACGGTCGTCGCCACCGGTTCTCTCGATCTGGTCACCCGGGCGCTGGTCAACGTTATCCAAAGCATGAGCACCAGCTACATGTTTGCCGCCGTCGTCATCTTCCTGATGATGGCCGTTCTGCTGCGCAATATCTTTCTGGCCGGCGTGGCGATGATTCCCAATATCGCGCCGATAGTGGTTGTGCTTGGCCTGATGGGATATGCCGATATACCGATAACGCTGTTTACGGCATTGCTGGGCGGCATCGCGTTGGGCGTGGCGGTCGACGATACCGTGCACTATATGCACGGCTTCCGGCACCACTATATGGAAGAGAGACGGTCGCTTATCGACAGCATCCGGAGCACGGTGCTGGGTATAGGGCCTGCGCTGTTGTTTACCACGCTGGCGATATCGATCGGCTTCTACGTCTTCCTGCTGTCGACAAATGTTGCCCTGTTCCAGTTCGGATTGCTGCTGGGTATTACCGTGGTGCTGGCGCTTGTCATGGATGTCATGCTGACGCCGGCGTTGCTGAAGCTGGTCTATCAGCGCAGGGGATCCGATCTTCCGCTGAACTCCACCGTCGCTCAACGCTGAAGAGGTTGTTGTATGTTCCGTAACACATATCACTGGCGCTGCCTTTTCCTGTCAGCCCTGACGCTCTGCGCTGCCGGCGCGAACGCTGCCGACATGACGGCGGAGGAGGTCATGATCAGGGTCGACAAGCGGTACGAGGGCGATACCCGCAAGCAGCTGGGACGCCTGACGCTGATCGACAAGAGCAACAACCGTCGCGTTCGCAACGTCATGCAGCTGGCAAAGCAGTATGGCGAGGACGAAAAAACGATTACCCAGGTGCTGTCGCCGGCGGAGGTCAGCGGTACCACGATCCTCTCCTACGACTGGGACGCCGCCGCCAGTGACGATGAAACCTGGTTGTACCTGCCGCAACTGAGAAAGGTGAAACGGCTGGCCACGACCGATAAGTCCGCCTATTTCCTGGGCAGCGATTTCTCCTATGTGGATCTGACCGGCATCGATGTGGAGGATTTTGCCTACCGGTTTGCCGACGGGGAGGGATCGGATACTCAGTGGGTGATTCTGGCCCGGCCAAGAGAGGATATAGAACGGCATGTCATCGATGAAACCGGTTATATAAAGGCAAAATACTGGGTCGATAAAGAGAAAAACATGATCGTAAAAGCCCAGTATTGGCTCGACGAAGGCAGCAAGATCAAATATTACAGCGTCGATGATATCGAGATGCAGGACGATATCTGGGCCTTTAAAAAAGCACAGATGGTATTGACCCAGGGCAACAATATGCTGCACGCCAGCATATTCGAAGTGGACAGCGTCGAGTATAACCTGCCGGTCGATGACGAGACGTTTACCACCTACGCGATGGAGCGCAGCATTGAATAACTCGGTAGG
>Ga0214472_10000562_pt1 | contig 45205 bp, 51 predicted proteins | sample RVTome_6_FD_207662 | JGI IMG/M metagenome (GOLD analysis project Ga0214472, IMG submission 207662) | Soil microbial communities from uranium-contaminated site in the Upper Colorado River Basin, Wyoming, United States - RVT140D175 | ecosystem: Environmental > Terrestrial > Soil > Contaminated >...
GCTAAAAAGAAAAGCTAAGATTAAAAGAAAATCTAAAACAACAAAGCTAAAAAGAAAAGCTAAGATTAAAAGAAAATCTAAAACAACAAAGCTAAAAAGAAAAGCTAAGATTAAAAGAAAATCTAAAGTTAGAAAAAGAAAATAAAATCTAGATTAACTCAGGTATTATAAGAAAATTTAAGATACCACTTCTAGTTGACCATATTTTCCCTTCGTCAAAGAAACTTCTCCTTTGAAGGTGTTGGTATAGCCATTAGTTATCTTGACTTTCGAACCATCACTTATTTTTGGAATGTCATCTCCCCAGAGAGTTAGTTTAATTTCCCCAACATCATCAACTAGATAGGCATCACAAACATCAATGGTACCGCCTGCTTTCTTGTTTACAGTTCTTGTTTCTCCTTTTCGTTCTACAGTTCCTTCTATATTGATCCCATTTCGCATATTCTTAGCTTCTTCAGTAGTAGTCATAATTTTCATTTTTGACGAGCTAATTATAAAGCTTTTTTTAACACGAATGTTCCGCAGAAGTTGCAGGGGTATCGAAGCCCGGTCAACCGAGAAGGACTCAAGATTATGACAATAGGAAATCCTTTCCTTTAGGGGTTCGTGGGTTCAAATCCCACCTCCTGCACTATATTTCACAATAAATAAAAAATTAAATCAAGATTTCAAATTAAATTAAGAAATTGAGATTTCTTATGCTGTAATAATTTTAACAGATCTTACAGCATGCTTAGAAATTTCTTCATGTAGTTTTGCATGATTTTCCTCTTTAAATGTAAGATCACATCTAAAACATTTCCAAGCTGTAGAAGACATATAATAATAACAGCAAAATTGGATATAAAGATATTGAATAAACTGTTCTTTTTTTTGCACAACATGATCTTTTTATTCTAAAAAATGTTTTTTCTCTATTTTTTTACCACTTTTTCCAATTTTTTCATAGGTAAAACTTTTCCAAAGGATTTAGATGAAGAAAAATGAACTCTGATGGTGAAAAATGATCGATATTTTAGAAACTATAGCTAATTATTCCTATTTTGGAATATTTTTTCTACTTTTGGGAATTAATGCTGCTCCACTTTTAATGCCCCCATCATGGATGGTGCTTGCATCATTTCTTGCATTAGATCCATCTCTTGATCTAATTGTATTGGCTCTTGTTGGAGCAACTGGAGCAACAATTGGCAGGTTTTTCCTAAAACGAATTAGTCATCTTTTTAGAAGATTTGTGGGAAAAGAACAAAAATCAAATCTTGATATAATTGGGAACTTTCTTAATCGTAGAAGATTCGGATATGTTCTAACATCATTCCTATTTGGAGCGACCCCTCTTCCAAGCAATATGCTTTTTGTAGCTTATGGTTTAATGCGTGCAAAGAGTATTGGTATATACACTGGTTTTTGGTTTGGTCGTGTTTTATCCTATTATATCATGTTATCAATTAGTGATGTTGTATTAGTTCCATTCCTACAACTCTTTGAGGATCGTTATACTGGAATAATAATTGCAGATGGTATTGGTATTGGAAGTTTAGTATTATTTGCAAGTATAGATTGGGGTATGTTAATTACACAAAAAAAATTCAAGTTTGTCAAGCCTAAAATTTGGAGATTTTAATTGAAAACCCTAAGAAGACTGCGCAATGAAGTAGAAAAAATGATGGCAAAAAATGACCCTGCCCATGATTTTGAACATGTAAAAAGAGTGTATAGGAATGCTGAGCATATATGCAAGACAGAAAAAGTAGATAAAAAACTAGTACTCACAACATCTTTATTACATGATATAATTTCTTTTCCAAAATCTGATAAAAGATCAAAAACCGCCTCAACCAAAAGTGCTATTGAGGCAACAAAAATTCTTCAAAAATATCATTATACCAATACTGAGATAAAAATAATTTCAGATGCAATAAAATGTCATAGTTTTTCAAAAAATAAAGTACCAAAAACTTTAGAAGGAAAAATCGTCCAAGATGCAGATAGACTTGATGCAATCGGCGCAATAGGAATCGCGAGAACTTTTGCAGTAGGTGGTGCAGAAAACAGATCATTTTACAATAAGAGTGATCCATTTTGTTTAGCGAGAAAACCAAATGACAAAAAATGGACCGTAGATCATTTTTACAAAAAACTTCTTCTTCTAGAGTCTAAGATGAACACAAAATCTGCAAAAATCGAGGCTAAACGTAGAACAAAGATTATTAAAAAATTCCTCAATGATTTGAAAAAGGAAATCTAACCATAATCGATATACCTATCATATCTTTTTTCTATCTCTTTACTATGTCCATTCTTTATCTTTTCAATCTCCTCATTTCTTCGTTGATTGATATAACCGATAATCTCCTTAAATCCACTCGAGTCTGAAAATGAGTCAAAAAGTGGATTTAGCAAATCAAAGTATTCTATAACTTTGTTACGAAACTCTTCTCTAGAGGGCTTTTTTATTTCATTTAGCCTATACCAAGTAACTGCCCAGCTTGCACCTACAACATGAGGTAATAGATCAAAGGCGCGTTCTATTTCGAATCTCTGGTCATCTCTCATGGGCTATTCGTTGAGGATCTTTGCACCAGATTTTGCAAAATATGTAACTATCATATCTGCACCTGCTCGTTTAATTGAATACAGAATCTCTGTGATTACATCATTTTCTTGAATCCATCCTTGTTTTGCTGCACCTTTTACAAGTGCATATTCTCCAGATACGCTATACGCAGAAACTGGGACATTAAATCGTTTTTTTGTTTCCGCAATTAGATCAAGATATGCCAAAGCTGGTTTAATCATAACAATGTCAACTCCTTCATTAACATCCATCTCCACTTCTCTCATTGCTTCACGTGCATTACTAAATGGAATCTGGTAAGTTTTTCTGTCTCCAAATTGTGGAGCACATTCCGCAGCATCCCGGAAAGGAGAATAAAATGATGAACGATGTTTTGCAGAGTGGGACATTATTGCAACATCAGCGAACCCCGCATCATCTAATCCACGTCGTATTGTAATGACCTGACCATCCATCATGGCAGATGGTGATACTACATCAACACCTGCCTTAGCTTGACTAACTGCAATTTTTGCTAAAGTTTCAATACTAGAATCATTATCAATTTTATTGTCTTTAATTAATCCACAATGTCCTGATTTGGTATACTGGCAAAGACATACATCTGCCATGATCGCAATTTTGTCGCCAAAATTCTTTCGAATTTGAGTTATTGCCTTTTGAACTATTCCATTTTCTTCAAATGCAGCACTACCTACATCATCCTTTGATGACGGGATACCAAATAGCATTATTGCTGGAATTCCTAAATCAATAATCCTATCTACTTCATCATTTATTCCATCTAGAGGAAATCTCTCAATATCTGGCATTGAATCAATTTTGACAGACTTTTTCAAACCTTCTTGGACGAAGACAGGACAAATGAAATCTTTTGTAGAGAGCCGTGTTTCTTGAACTAATTCACGAATCTTTTCACTTTTTCGTAATCTTCTAAGACGTCGATTAGGAAAAGTTGACATGTCAAAAATCCTTTTGTTAGTTATATAATTCTAGTCTGCTAAACTCACTAATCTTTTTTATTATAATCAAAAAGTTTACTTGCAGCATCAAGTAACTCTGGATTTCCTTGCTCCGAAGCTTTTCTAAGATTATTCATTGGTGCGGACACAATACTTTCTACAACAGCTTTTGTAAGCTCTTCAATAATTTTGACACGTTTTTTGTCAGTCTCACCTAGCATTTGAAGAGCCTTTTGTAATTCTTTTATTCTGAGTAAATCTATATTTTTGAATACATCCTTCACAATTGGTTCTGCGTCTAGTCGTTTCATTGATGCCTCAACTACTAGTAATTCTTCACTAATTATATTTTCAACGGCTGAAACCTTGCCTATTCTACTCCTCATGTTTTTATCTACCATTTCTGCTATTTGATCAAGATTCATAAGTTTAATTCCTGGAAGAGTTGCTACTTTTTCATCCACTGTTCTTGGATTTGATAAATCTAAAATCATAATACCATTTTGTTTTGTATCCATTGCTTGTTTAATCCGGTCATACGTAACAAGAAAATATGGAGCCGAAGTTGCAACAAATAACACATCGTATTTATCAAAACCTGATAACACCTCTTCAAATCTAATTGGTTTACCACCAAGTGTTTCAGCAAATGCCTTTGATCTCTCAAGTGTTCTACTAGAAATAAAAAATTCATAAGCCCTTTTTTTGAGAGATTTTGCAACTAGTGTAGCAGATTCTCCTGTTCCAATTAACAGAATACGTTTTGTTTTTAGATTATCAACATTCTCTTCTGCAAGTTTGACAGCCATTGAGCCAACTGATATCCCACCTCTACTAATTCCAGTTGAGTTTCTTACTCTGGTTCCAATTTGAATTGCTTTATCAAATAGTGTATTAAGATGCTCTCCTGAAAACTTGGCTTGTCTTGCAGCTGTAATTGAATTTTTGATTTGTCCTAATATTTGCTCTTCTCCTAAAACCATTGAATCTAGACCTGAAGTTAATTTCAGCAAATGATGATAAACTTCTTCATTTTCACTTAGCTCTAGATTTTCCTTAAATGCAGCCTCTTCTAGACCTGCAAGAGATGCCCATGTCTTTTTTATTTTTTCAAGGTCATAATCTTTTGCTGTGCCAAATAACTCTACTCTGTTACAAGTTTGTAATATTACACATTCTGATAATCCAGAATGTTTTTTAAAATGAGAATAAGCATTATCAAGATCCTTGAATGTAAACTTCTCTAAAACATGAATGGGTGAATTACGAAATGTAACTCTAGCATTAATAATATCGTGATTCATTTCCACTTCCTTAACATCAACATAGCCCTCTGTTGCGCTTTTTTTAGTTTATTGTCTTTTATTAACTGTTTAATCGCTTTATCATTTAATACTGAATATAGGAATTTTTTTCGTTCTAATTGGGTAGGAATTATCTTTTTTGCTGCATCTCTAGCGATCTGCTGTAATTTGATTTGGTAAATGTCTTCTTTTTTTATAATTTTTTTAAATATCTTTTCTGCTTGTAATGTTAGTTTTCTTGCCATAGCTGGACTTCTACCGCCTGTTGAGATAGCAATCTGAACAGTATCTTCTATGTTAATTACAGAAGGATGTGCAAAGTCGCTTATTTCAGGATCATCAGAAGCATAAACAAAACATTTCATTTTTTTTGCTTTTTGAATAATTTTCCTGTTAAGCTCTCTATCATCCGTTGCTGCCATTACTAAGAATGGGTTGTATTTTGAAAGAAAATTACCATCTTTTAATTTAGTTTTTTTAAAATTAATTTTTTTTTGTTTGATATAATTTGCTAACTGTGTATTGACCTTGTCACTAATTACTAAAATCTTGCAATCTTGAGTTAGAAGTGAATTTACTTTTTTCATTCCTTCAGCTCCTCCCCCTACTACTATTACTAAATTCCCTTTCAGATTAAAATCTACTATCAACGATCTGGCACCATTGAAATTCTATTTATAGATTCAAAGAATCCACTACATTTTTAATTGAAAGAGAAATTTCATGTGGTGTTGGCTACAACTATGGATAATCTAGATAAGGAAATCCTAAATGAGATTCAATGGACTTTTCCCCTCACATCACAGCCATATCATGATATTGCAAAAAAATTTAAAATAACTCCTGAGATTGTAAAAGAACGATTAAACAATCTTAAAAAAATAGGAGTTCTACGACAACTCAGTGCAATTTTTGATACACGAAAACTTGGATACAAAAGCTCACTTGTGGCAATGGAAATTGAGCCAGATAAGCTAGATTATGTTGCTCAACAAATTAACCGTCATCCTGGTGTAAGTCACAACTATGAAAGAAACCACCAGTTTAACTTGTGGTTTACTTTGGCAGTTCCTCCTGGCTCTGATCTAAAAAATGAAGTTGATAAATTTTCAAAACTCAACGGAATTAAGAAGGTTAGATTGCTTCCAACAATACAACTATTCAAAATTGGTGTCAAGCTTGATATGGTTGATGAAAAAAAACATGAAATTAAACCATCAGAAGAAAAGAAAAAAATTCGTGATGTAAAATTCAATCCTACTGAAGAAGACAAGGAGTTCATTAGAGAACTTCAAAAAGATCTAGAAGTTATAGATAAACCATTTTCAAAGGCTGCACAAAATCTTGGAATGACTGAAGAACAGATCTTTGATAAGCTAAGAAATTATGAAGAAATTGGTGTCATGAGAAGATTTGCAGCTATTCTTCGTCACAGAGATGTGGGTTTTGTTGCAAATGGAATGATCGTATGGAAAGTACCTGAAGAACGTATCACTGATGTAGGTGGAAAACTTGGCGCATTTCCACAAGTTAGTCACTGTTATCAGCGACCTGTATATCCAGATTGGCCTTACAATGTATTTTCAATGATTCACTGTAAATCAGAAGATGAAGCACAAGAGATGGCAAAAACCATTCAAAAGCAGATCAACGTAGATGATTACAAGATTTTATTTAGCGCACGAGAATTCAAAAAGACCCGTGTAGAATATTTTGTTGAACAGAATTTTTCCTTAGAGGAAACAATTCCCGCGTAAATTTATTTTTAAACTGATTTAGACTGTTTGAGGCGTGGCTTTTAATTCGTAAGACGGCCATGTATTGTATAAAGCATCAATTTCCTTCATATCAGATTCCGGAATGTAATTACCATCTGACATTTCAGCAAACATCTCAATTTCATCAGTACTAATCATAGTGGGTAATACCGAAGAAACTCCCTTCTTTGATAAAATGAATTTTATTGCAAGCTCTGTAATGTTAAGACCATTCCGTTCAGCAATTGGCCTTAGTTGTTCTACCTTTTCTAGCGAGGCTCTAACCCATTCACCCTTTCTAACTGAGCGATGATCCTTTTCATCAATTTTCGTATTTGCGTCGACTTTTCCTGTAAGGATTCCTGATGCATCAGGAACTCGTACTAGAATTCCCACATCTTTTCTGACCGCCTTTTCCATCAATTCGTTTCCAGGCGTTTGTTCCAAAATATTGTAAACTGTCTGTATGGCAGAAATGTTTTCTCTCTCCATGGCATCTAGACCTTCTTGAGTCCAACCAATTGCAGGACCTAATGCAACTTGACAGGTTTTGATTTTTCCTTCTCGTATTTTTTTATCAAAAGTTTGAAAAATCGTGTCACTGTGAATGTGTTTTAATTTAGGATTATGTAGCCCATAAACATCTATGTAATCAGTCTGAAGACGTTCTAAACTATTATTCAAAGCATGATCTGTAAATTCAGGATCAAATCGTTGTGGTAGTTCTTTATGTCCAATCTGATCTACTTTTTCAAAATCATACCCATATTTTGTTGAAATGACGATTTCATTTCGCATTCCTTTGAAGACCTCGCCAATCAGTCTCTCGCTTTTTCCTTTTCCATACATGTCGCCGGTTTCAAAGAAATTAATTCCCACATCATATGCTTTTTTTAACATACGTTTGGCTTCATCCTCATCAATTTCTTTACCCCACCAATTTAGTGCAATTGTCCATGCACCAAACCCAATCTCAGAAACTTTAATCCCACTTTTTCCTAATGACTTGTATTTCAATTCACAATCTCCTTAAATTTTTGAAATCTTAAGTTAAGTTCTGTATCGCTCAAAACAGGTTTTCCTCCCTGAATATCTTCATTTATGTTTATCCAAGATTTGCACCCATGATATTCAGATCTTATAGGAATTTTAATCTCTGGTACTTTGTACACTTTGAGAAAAACCGCCTTAATTGGCTTTTCAGGCATCCAATTCATTCTCTCTTTAATGTAAGATTCACTCCAAATATGAAATTGTGATAATGCGTTGACTTTTTCTTGTGATTCTATATCTGCTTCATCTACTACTTCAGCATAGGATGTAATTTTGTTATATTCATTATGCGAGAGATTTTGTTTTACAATATCCAAGTAACTATGAAACTGTGGTTTTAGATTTTTTATCTCCTGGTGCTCAAATGTTGGAAATAAAAGAAATTTTTTTGCTTCAATTTTAAATCCAGAATCAGTTTCAAGAATCCCACCTTTTCGTAAAATAACTGTTTGTTCTCCATTTTCAAGGGCATGTACTACTGTTGCCCATTCTTTTAGTGCATTCATTATCCAAGACTGGATATTAAAGGAATAATATCCTTTTTAACACAAACAATCATTGGAGTATCTACTGCAACATATTTAGAAACTTGGGTTCCTCTCAAATCCATTATGAGATTTTGAAATGAATGAAGATCATCTGTTTCAAATGCTAACATGAAGTCTTCATCATGAATTCCAAAAGAGTAAGTTGTGTTAAGAACTACTTGCGGATAGCTTTTACCTACTTCGATATGTTCTTCCATTAATTTTTGTCTTTGTTGAACCGGCAAGAGATACCATTCCCTTGTTTTGATAAATGGATACACTATCACATATTGTCTGGCTTCTTCTCCTGCAACAAAAGAAGGAACCCTTCCTGTTTTTGCATAAATCGAAGGCCTTGTCGATGAAAGGTAAACATGAGATGGTGTGATATATTTTCCAAAAACAGTTAGGTAGAGTTTTGAAATTGCAGTTTGTATCTCTTCTACTGACTCTGCTGCAAACCAGAACATAAAATCTGCATCATCTCGCAATCCTAGCGTTGAATATGATCTAAATCGTATACCTGAATTTCCAATAACATTTTCAACCTCTTTTGCAGACTCTTCCTTGGCTAGATCTGCCATCCATCTCCATTTCGGATCAACTTTGAAAAATGAGAAATTAAAATAGAATTTTCTTTCTGCTTCTGTACTTGATTCCATGGATACCTCTCTAACTTATGTGAATAAAAAAGTACTCCTAGTTTTCAGCCCAATATTTCAACTATCTTTTTTTTCGTTTTTTGACCTGATCTTATAGTCACAGACGAGGAAGAAACCCCAAAATGTTTGGCTAATTTTTTAATTATCTCTTTATTTGCCTCCCCTTTGATTGGTTTTGATTTCACACCTATGGTAATTTGATTTCCCTCAACTTTAACAAAATCTTTCTGAAACTCTACAAATACTTCGTACAAAGCCATCTTAATTGAAAATTATACTATTTATTTTTAGAAATTTTTATGATGCAGGTTGATTTTCTAAGATCCACTCGTATCCCTTTTTCTCTAACTCTGCAGCTAAAGTCGCATCTCCACTTTTTATTACCTTTCCATTAGAAAAGACATGAACAAAATCTAATTTGTCAAGAAAGTTTAGAATCCTAGCATAGTGAGTAATAATAATTGTAGTAGAATCTTTTCCAGAAACTTGACTGATTGATTTTGCAACAGCTTGTACTGCATCAATGTCTAATCCAGAATCAGGTTCATCTAAAATTGAAATTTTTGGTTTTAGTACAGCCATCTGCAATACTTCAGATCTTTTCTTTTCACCACCCGAAAATCCCTCATTGAGATATCTTGCTAAAAAGTCGTCTTTTAATCCAACAGCATTGATGTTTTTTTTCAAATAGTTTTGAAATTCTCTTACTGTAATGAAGACTTCACGATCATCACCTTGCAGGGCTTTACTTAGTGCATTGTAAGACGTTCTAAGAAAATGTGAAAAACCAACACCAGAGACTTCAGTTGGATACTGAAATCCTAGAAAGAGCCCTTTTTTAGCTCGCTCGTCAGCTTTTAGATTCAAAATACTTTCTCCGTCAAGTAAGATGTCCCCTTGTGTTACTTCATACTTGGGATGTGCAAGAAGTGTGTATGCTAGTGTACTTTTGCCCGAACCGTTAGGCCCCATGATTGCATGAACCTCGCCTGGACCAGTTTTTAGATTAACTCCTTTGAGTATTTCTTTTCCGCCTATTTTTACATGAAGGTCTTTTATTTCCAGAACTGCCATGGACTTAATTCTCTTTTTCACTATATAACACAGACGAATTTTAGCTTCTCCTAAGGCGTTATTCTAAATTTATGGAATTACCACTAATCGATTTAAAATAAAATAAAGGGGGTGTGGATTTAGATTTTGGCTAGTGATGGTCGAAGAGTTACGCATAATCTGTAACTAGTTAGAATTTCTTTACATCTGTTACGAATTGTAACTTCAGTCACTCCTGCAACGCTTGAAACATCCCGTTGAAGGACGTTTTGACCAAGCAATATCGATGCAACATAAAGATATGCTGCTGCGATACCATTAGGAGCCTTTCCATCAGCAAGGTTGCGGTTTTTAGTTTTTTCTGAAATTTCTAATGCAAGTCGTTCAACTCGTACATCTGTTTTTGTTAGATTTGCAATTTTAGAGATGTACTTGTCCATTGTTACAACAGGTGTTGAAGATGCTCCTAGTTCCATTACCATAGTTCTATAGTATCTTGCGGCTAGTTTGGTTTTGGATTTGAGATCTTTTACTGTACTAATTCCTGCACATATTTCATCGAGGGATCTGATGACGTCACATTGTTTGCAAGCCATGAAAATGGTAGCTGCTGAAATGCTTGCGACTGATTTGCCTTTGACGTCAACTTTGCCATCTAGACTTCTATAAATCATCGATGCAGTCTCAAGTACATTTTTTGGTAGGGTAAGAACCTTACAAGTTTCTCCAATTTTTCCTAATACACTTGATAGTCTTCTTTCTCTTGGAGATGAGACTCTTACTCTTTGTTGCCATTTTCTTAGATTGTTCATTTGGTTTGCTACATCAGAACTGATTGATTTTCCGCTGAAATCTTTGGTGCTGATAGAAATCTCTGTTGTAATTCCCAAGTCATGTTGAGAATATGTCGTTTGACCTGTTGCTCTTGCTAGTTTCATTTTTTCTTCTAAACTACTGCTCCTTGCTTCTGGACCATAGTCTGCCATTTGTTCTGCAACGACTACGCCGCAGCCCGAACAAATCCTTTCACCATTCTGAACGTCATCAATTAGTGATGATTCACATTCAGGACAGCATTTTTCTATTTCAATTGCGTTCATTTCTTTTTCTCCTTAATTTTTTATATTTTTTTACAGGAGAAGACGCGAGTGCAAAAACTTTCTTACCAACGTATTTTTTTACATTGTTTGTCAACGGAATGGCAGATGCATATGGTTTTCCAATTGGACCTATCATCTCCGTAACTTTTGCTATCTTACTACTTTTTTCGTCACAAATTATCTGACCTTCTTCCAAAGTTTTTGAAAGTCGTATGATAACTCTGCCACTATTGGCTAAATGCATTATTTCGCCTACCTCCTGCAATTACTGCTCAAATTGTTCTGTCATTATCATAGACTTCTGTCAACTTTACTTTAGCTTGAAGCTAGATTGAATATTATTTAGATTGCTTTGCTCTTTTAGAAACTAATTTCTCAGAAATTTTATTTAGGATTTTTATTTTTGGACCGTCCTTTGGTAAAATGATGTATCCTGATCTGACGTAAGGTCTCTTTGGAAATCTAACTTTATCATTTGATTCAGTTAATTCTAACCCAGCTGCTTTTGCAGCTTCGATTAATTCATTTAAAGATGGATCAAAAATACATTTTTCTTTTGAAAGTTTTCGTCCTTTGTCACGCGGTAATGTCTTGTTAAAATAATCCAGCCAGACTACGACATGCTCGTAATCTTTCATTTAATCACTTTATGAGAACTGCGTTAACTGCACCGTGTTGTCCTGGTTTTGATACAACTCTACACTTTCCATCTTCAGTTTCAAGAATTGCACCTTTACAAATTACACCACGTCTTTGATAATCACTGTTTGTTGGATTTTCTAAAACTTTCACAATTTTTGTTTTTTTTACTTTAGAATTTGGAATTGCTAAATTTACAAAGTCTATTGTCTTTAATGCAGTTTTTTGATTTTTTCCACGTACTTTTCTGGTAACAGTAATTGCTGGACCAATTAAGGCTTCATTAGAATATCTGTCAATTTCATATTTTCTTCTGGTACGTAATGGATGTCGTCTTCCTCCAGTAATTTTACTTGTTGCCAAATTCTCTAAAGATTTTCTCATGTATTGCGTTTGAACTACTCTAATTTATACAAAACGCAAAATATCTTATCTAAACTACGTTCTCAAAGAATTTTTTTCTAGATTTTAAAGAACTATGCCTGAGGAGCAACAGTCTGTGGTGAACTTGAAATAGCAATATGGGGTGACTTTCTTACCCTTTTGAACAGCTTTTGTTTTAGCGAATCAGCATCTCCTTGAATTCCAAAATATTTTTGAAATTTTGTTGTTGTAGAATAGATTTTCAATCTTCCAACATTTTGATTTTCTATGTAGTCTAGTTGACGTAATTCCTTGAGATGTAAATAAACTCCTGAACCTCTTGTTTCAACAAGTTGTTTAGAAGAGATTGGTTGCATGTAAGCAATGTATGAAAGAGTTTTTAGAGTTGCATTTGGTAAAATTGGTTTTGAGGCATATCTTCTAATTGTTGAGCTATACTCTGGTTTTAGCTGAAATACATAAGAATCATCTGGCAAGGTTACAACTTCTATGGCCTTGAATGCTAACTTTGCCTTTTTCATTATAAGATTGAGTAAATTGAGGGTTTTTGTTCTCGATTCTGTGCCTGAGGCTTTGATCAAATCCTCTATGCTCAAAGGCCTACCTGCAGAATATAAGGCAGCCTCGATTCTGGCCGTTGCTTCATCATCATTTTCGATTTTTACCATTTATCACACCTCTGCTGGAATCTACTTAAAAGAATCCTTTCTTCACCTTTGATTAGGTTGTAAATTTCTCTTTGATAAGGGTGATTTTTATGTCATCTTCAACTTGTTCTAGTTCCACCTTTTGATCCCTTGCAAGAAACAGGATAGCAAAAAAACATCTTATTGAATCAATAGTGTCAAGGCCAATTATAATATCCTTTAGCATCCCAGACCCACCAGAACTAATCTTGTTTGTAATAAGTTCCTCATACTTGCCAATGATATTCTCAAGCGAAATAAAATAATCTTTAAAATCAGGTGCTTCAATAGGTTCAAAACTTAATTGCTTTCCTCTTCGAGAGCGAGGGTTAGCAATAGTTCCTATGAGGTTTTCAAGTAAATTCAAAAGCTCATCTAATGTTACTGGATAAGTTGACTCGTGTCGATATGGCATATTTATCAAGTCAATATCCAAATCAACTCTCTGAGTTAACGGCTTTTTTTCCATTGCAGCTTTTTGTAATGCAAAAATACTTTCTACTTTCATTCTATGAATTAACGATGATGATAGAGCTGCCATCCCTGCCACTCTCAAGTCCTTTTTTCCAGATTGATTTAGAATTTGAATTAATAATTCTAAAATCTGGATTATGTTAATTTCCCAAACATCTTTTTTTGTTATATTAGCTGGATTAAAGAGAATATTAACAGGCGCCTGAGAGATCCCTACTTTTGACTGGTCTTCACTCACAAATTTTTAAAGTGCTTACTTAATAATATCTAGACGCTCTATTTTTTTGTTGTTCTCAGTCAACTCTTATATTATAACTAACAAAAAGAAGACGCGTTGAAAGCAGCAAGAATCGTTGAAGCAAATAAACCTCTTGAAATATCTGAATTAGAAATCCCTGAACCAAAAGAAAATCAAGTTATAGTCAAGGTAAAAGCAGTTGGCGTATGTCACAGTGATTTACACTTATGGGAAGGTGGCTATGATTTGGGCGATGGCTCTTTCATGAAAGTAACCGATAGAGGAGTGAAATATCCTGTAACCCCAGGTCATGAAATTGTAGGTTCTATTGCCAAAATGGGAAGCGCAGTAACGGGATTTTCTGAAGGGGATGATGTTTTAGTTTATCCATGGATAGGTGAAGGAACATGTCCTGCATGTAAGGCAGGAAATGAAAATCTTTGCGATTCTCCAAAATCTCTTGGAGTTTTTCAAGATGGAGGATACGCAGAACAGGTATTGGTACCCCACTTCAAGTACTTGGTAAAAGTTTCTGGGATTGATTTAGAGCCTGCAGCTTCACTTGCATGCTCTGGACTTACTGCATACACTGCAGTAAAAAAAGCAAACATGAATTCTCCTGAATATTTAGTGATCATTGGTGCTGGTGGATTAGGATTAATGGGAATACAAATTGCAAAAGCAATTACTAATGCTAAAGTAATTTGTGTTGATTTGGATGATAAGAAATTAGATATTGCAAAAAAAATGGGAGCGGATTTTGTTATAAACACTAATGTGATTGGTTCTGTTACAACCGGATCTGGAAATGCGGTGCAAAAAATAATTTCTATTTGTGACAACAAAGGTGCTGACAGTGTAATTGACTTTGTAAATGCCCCACAAACTGCCAAAACTGGAATAGCGGTCTTACGCAAAAGAGGAAATCTAGTTCTAGTTGGACTTTTTGGAGGTTCGATAGATCTATCATTGGTAACAATTCCTCTTAAAGCAATTACTATCCAAGGGGCATACACTGGAAATTATAATGATTTTGTAGAATTAATTGAATTAGCAAAGAAGGGTACAATAAAACAAGTCATATCTGAAAGATACTCCCTTAATCAATCAAATGATGCACTTGAAAATCTCAAACAACGTAAAATAATTGGGCGTGCAGTAATCAACCCCTAAAAGTATTCCTTAATGGATTACTTGGATGTTCAATTCGAACTACAATAATATAATATAAAACAAATCGGGAGCAAATCCATGGCTGATAAAAAGAAAAAACTAGACTATGACTTGGCCTTTACTCACCTTCAAAATAATCAGAACATTACTGCCTACAACCTTTTTTTAAATTTGGCTGAAAATCAAAAGAAAATCGATGCTCTAAAATCCGCCGTGCTTTTCATACTGGCAGGTGAGTGTAAGAATCGTCAGAATAAAGATAATGCTCCTGAAATACTTGAAGCAGGAAAATCATTCTTAAATTTTGCTAAAAATGAAAACAATTACAATATAAAAAACGCCTATTTGTGTGCAGCAAAGTGTTTTCTTAAATCTCGAAATTATAGTGAAGCAAAAAAAGCTTTTGATAAATCAAAAAAACTTCAGGTTTTTCAAACTGAAGTTGTTAGACCTGTAGTGATTGTTGATGATAGTAAATCTGTAATAATTAAACTCCAAAATTATTTAAAAAAGCTTGGTTACAATGATGTTATAACATTTGAAACAGGTACAGAAGCAATTAAAGAATCCCAAAAATTAATCAAATCTTCAAAAAATCCAATATTTTTACTTGATATGGGTTTGCCAGATGTAGATGGTGATGTTATAGCAACAAAAATTCTTGAGATACAGCCAGACTCACAAATAATTCTTATTACTGCTGATGAAAAAACAAGTAAACGAGTAACAAAAACAATTAGCTCAGGAGTTACCGCATTTATTCAAAAACCATTTACCATTAACGACCTAAAAGACGCAATGAATACTGCTGAATCCGAATCTTCAATTCTATAATAACAGTAAAGACATATTCAACAAGTTAACATTTTGAATATCAAACTTGTTTATTCTGTAATCAATTACTTGCTCTGAAAATTTTTCAATTATTTTTGAAGTTGCGCTTTTTGTTCCTGGGTCAATTCTCATAACTACTAACATATTCCACTCCCCCTCAAGATTTGCTACAAAAAGATAATCAGGTTTATCAATTACATGTTCAGTAATTGATTTTTTTACCATCTCTAAGGATTTTGTAGGTTTGAACTTCATGAAAAGTGCTTCATATTCATTTGTTTCAGAAACATCTGAAAGTACAGCTTTGTATCCTTTTATTATGCCACTTTTTTCAAGTCTCTCTATTCTTTTTCTGATAGTTCTATCAGATACATCATGTCCCGATTTTCTTAATTCATTTGCTATTTCCTTTGAGGGTGTACGGGCATTATTATTTAAAATCTCGATAATCTTTTGATCTACCTTATCAAGGTTAGACCATGCATCGCTACTCATGAATCTAGTCTTTTTTCAATGCTTTTGAATATTTGTTTGTCCGTCCCACGCGAAGGTTTTGTCAAAATAGTTCGACTCCATGACTGACTTGTTATTAAAGCGTTCGAATTTTGAGGGATCTATTTCAAAAACAGACAAAAACCTTTTTGCAGGATTATTTTTGGGAAACTAAATCTCTTTAGAGAACGAAAGAGCATCTTGAACAAATCCAAGATTTTTGTAAAAAATATGTGATTCCTTTCTTGCGTTACCAGATTCTAATCTAATTCTGTGACATTTTTTTTCTTTAGCAAGTTTTATGCATGATTCAATTAACTTTATGCCAATTCCTTTGTTTTGATAATTTTTAAAAACAACTAATTCAGGAATATACATTTCATTACCTGTCTTATTTAATCGTGAAAGAAATACTATGCTTGCCATACCTATAATTTCAACATCATTATGTTCTGCAATTAGAATTTCTTTATCGGAATCTTTAAGATATTTTTTTGCGAGTTTTGTAAATGTATCCACATCTGAATCTTTTTTTGGCTTTGGCCTGCCAAGTTCATAAAGAAGTCCAAGAATTATTGGAATATCGTTTGGCTTGGCTTGTCTTATCTTCACTTTTTCCATGAACAAGAAAAGTTTTATCGTCTTTAAAATTCAAACGGGTTTAGTGTTTTCACATATAGTGATAAGTTTTTTGGTTACAATCTTTATTCAAAAATTAGTTTGATTCACTTTTACGTCTATACGCAATTACGAAACCCATCCCGCCACATATTACTCCAATTCCCAAAAGACCAATAAAGGCACCAATTGGTTCTATGAAAGAATCCATTATTGCCAAGTTTTGTTTTCCCAGTGTTCCCTCGGTAAATAGTGAAAGCACTCCGGTTCCAGCCAAACCTGCAAATATCATATACAACATTGCTCCAGCACCTCCAACATTCATTCCTATTAGATGAATCCAAGCAAGAGCCTTCAAACCTCCAGAAAATTTTCTTTTTAGATTAATTTCAAGGTGATTATAAAATAATCCAGTCACAGCTATTGCTACAACTATTATCAAGTAAAATATTATTCCAATAAAGAACCATTTTGCTGTTCCTTCAAACGTGTTAGAAAGATACTGAATTAAATTAATTTCAGTATGAGTTGCTTGAAAACCAACGATTACAAATGACATTACAGTAATTATTCCGCCTTGAATAATAGCTGAAATTATGAATCTGTCTATCCACTTTATTCCGCTAGTTTCCATCAAATCTGTATGACAAGTTTGAGAGATAAAAAGTAAGATTATGATAATGATTTAAAGTTTGAATGCAAAAAATTTCACTCATTATAGTTTTCGCCTAAAGAAATACGTTTTTGGTTTAAGGTATGAATTCTGATAATAAAGTTTTAGACAGAAATGCCTTTGTCTGATTTTAGACTTTTGTATCTGTTTCTTATAGTTACTTCTGTAACCCCTGCTGCTTCCGCAATATCGCGTTGAGTCAGGAGTTCGCCATTTTTAACACAAGACAAATACAGTGCTGCTGCTGCAAGCCCCATCGGATCCTTTCCTGCAGATTCGTGAGTCTCTTGCGCTTCTTTGAGTACTTTGGATGCACTACGTTTTGTTTTTTCTGAAATTCCTATCTTGCTTGCAATTCTTGCAACACATTGAATTGAATTTACCACCGGCATCTTTAGATCTAGTTCTCTATGTAATAATCTGTAACATCTAGCAATGTCTTTTCGTTTTATGTTACCTGCATCTGCAACGTCTTTTAATGTTCTAGGCGTTTCAGTATCTCTGCAAGCAGCATAAAGTGCAGCTGCAATTAATGCAGAAATTGATCTTCCACGTACTAGGCCTTTATCTAACGCTTTTCTGTAAATGTAAGCTGCTTTTTCAAGAACAGCGCTAGAAATTGTAAGTTTGTCTTTTAATCTATTGAGTTCACTAAATGCTTGTCTAAAGTTTCTATCAAGAGGTTCGTGAACCTGACTTCGACTATCCCACGTTCTAAGACGCTCAATTGTACTTTTCATTGATGCAGAAAGAGGTTTTCCAGTTGAATCCCTATTTATTGGATTTATGATGGTTGCTAGTCCCATATCGTGCATTGTAAGTGATGTCGGAGCACCAGTTCTGGTAGGATCCGTACCGCCGTCTTTTGAAAATGATCTCCATTCTGGTCCAGACTCTTGTAATTTCTCAGAAATAACATAACCGCATTTTCCACAAAACCTTTCCCCAGTTACATTGTCTGTTAAAATCTCATTTTTCCCACAACGGGCACAGCTTGAACCAGAGTTGAAGCTTTGTAATACCATATAGATAATCCAATAATGTTTAGTTTGTTTCCTATAAGAACTAGTGTATTTTCCCATTCCTGGCACGAAAAGGGTAACGCCTTGCCATTAAATTCTCCATATGGGCTTCACAAAATTAGCTTAACATTGGTAGGGATTTAGGTACAACATGGTAAATTTTAGGGCCAACTTTCAACAGGTTTCTAGTTGGCATGCCACATTGATTTAATGATAATAATCTTAGACAGGTGAATATCCATTAATTACACTTATTCAGTGAGAAATTTGTATGGAATCAAGCGGTGCCCCATTAGAGTTATGGTTAGCACTATTTGCTATCATCTCCGTAACGCTATCAATCGATCTTTTTTCTGATCACTTTCATAAACTCTTCAAATCAAAAAACACATCCACTCAAAAAAGATCATATCCTTTTGGCACAGATGTATTGTGGACAATAATCTGGCTTTCTCTAGGCGGTCTTTTTGCACTAGTTATCTACTTTTCACTTGGTTCTCAAAAAGCGATAGAATATGCAACAGGCTATGCATTAGAAAAATCGCTTAGTGTTGACAACATGCTTGTGTTTGTGCTAATTTTCACATCACTTGGAATCTCACACGTATACCAACATCGAGTTTTGATGTGGGGAATTATTGGCGCCATAGCGATGCGAATAGTTTTCATTTTAGCTGGAATTACTCTTCTTGAAACATTTTCCTGGATGATTTACGTTCTTGGAGGAATATTGCTTTTCACAAGTTTCAGAATAATTAGTAAAAAAGAAAATAAAAAATTAGATATTGAAAAGAGTCTTGTTGTAAAAATACTGAGAAAATTTACTTCAATTGACACCACTAGTAATGATCATAAATTCATCAAAGTCATAAACGGAAAAATGGTTGTTACTCCATTACTTGTGGCTTTGTTGTCAGTGGAAATGACCGATTTTGTATTTGCGCTTGACTCTATACCTGCAATTTTATCAATAACTCAGGATTCTTTTATTGTAATCTCATCAAATATTTTTGCAATACTGGGTCTGCGAAGTTTGTATTTTCTTATTGGTTCTGGAATTGAAAAATTACATTATCTCAAATATGGTCTGACTGTGTTGCTTGCCTTTATTGGAGTAAAAATGATAATTTCTGAATTCGTACACCTTGACGTAGTGCACTCTTTGATTGTAGTCTTTACTATCTTGGCCATAACCTTTGTAGCCTCTATACTAAAAGCAAGAAAGTCTATCTAGTTTCTACATTTAGTAGCGTAATGATAATAATGATGTCACAAGATCTGATTTTCTATTTCTTTTTCATTTAAAGTTTAATAAGATTACATTTACACTCAGAATTATGTTATTTGGAGTTTTTGCCATGCATAGTCCAGAGTCATGTCCACTAAACAATAAAACTAGTAAAAAAATATTCGTTGAACTCCAAACAAAAATGAAATCAAATCTGAAAAAATACAACATTATCAAAATAATTGGTTTTTACATGTCTGTTCTTGAACACGAATGGATAATTATTATGGATGCAAAAAATGCACATGATATAGAACAACTTTGTATCTCTGTTGGGATCTCATCTATGAGTACAGTAAAAATAGTTCCTATGAATGATTTTGCAACAACCGTAAAGAAAATGAAAGCAGGCTCTCATTAGGCTTAAACCCAACTGTAGTCTGGCTAGACAGGTTACTATTTTATGGCAGTATCAAGCGGTTTGCAAAATATGTTTGAGTTCTTCTAATCTTCTACCACTGGCAACTGCTTGAGAATGTTTCCTGTTTTTTGAAGTGAGATTGAATTTTGCTCATGACTAATGTTGTCAATTTCATTCATTTTGATACTTCCATCCATTATTGTATAGAGAGTATTGCCGATGTAAAATGATCTAGCTTGCATGTATACTGAGTTATATCCAAAATCCCCAGTATAGTGTGCTATCAATCCTTTATCTACAAAACTGTTTTTGTCAAACCCATAAACAAAAAATCCATTCCAATTTCTATAGTCTTCTTTTTTTATGAGGCCTTCATCAAATATGCCCTTGACGTTACCTTTAATTGGAATTGACATTATGTTTTTTTCTTTATCTAATAGCAATGCCCTGTGATTATACAAAACTTCAGAATCTATTGAAGAATCGCCAATTACTCTAGTATCTGTTTCTTTGGGATTTTTAAAATCACTTACATCAAACATTGAAATTTTTACTCCTAATTGTTGTACGCCTCCCCATTCATTCTCTTTTGTATCTCTGCCTATGCCAATAATGTGATCTTCATCATATGCCTGCAAGTAGTTAGAAAATCCTGGTATCTTCAATGCACCTAGAATCACTGGTGTATTACTAGAAAGATCAATAACAAAAAATGGGTCAATTCTTTGAAACGTCACAAGGTATAGCTTGTCTCCCATGAATCTTGCAGAGTAAATAGATTCGTCAGGGGCTATCTTCTCTAGACTGCCAATAGTTTTGAGATTCTCATCAAGAACATAGACATTATTTGAAAGAATTGTTTTATCACGCGTGTATGATTCAGTTGTAGTAGCTACTCTGAACTTACCATTGTGTTCATCCATTGAAAACTGGTTTAGAAGATACCCTGGAACTTCGGCATTTTCTACATATCTGAAACTTCCTTTATCTAATGCAATTTTGTGGACTACGGTTCGTCTGGTATCTGACTGAACTCGTGAATCATACTCATCTAAGGCATTTTGAATGACAGAAAATAACTTTTCACGTTCATTTTTTTCCATCTTGTTAAAGGCATCTTGCAGAATTTCCTCAACCATGTTCCACTGGGAATATGAATCAAATTCTGGATTGCTTAGGATTTCCTTAATCTCTTGCTGAGTACTTTGGGGTAAAAGAGGTAGGATTACAGAAAAGAATCTATCCTTTTTTACAGTATCGTAATACTTTGGTGGAACATTTTTCTGATAAGTTATGTATAGATTGTTTTCAGACATGTAGATTGTATTGGCACTTCCCATCAAGAAAGTCTCTGATTCTTTTAGTGTGCCAGAAAAATCAAATGCCGTTATCGTGTTAAAATTGTAATTTTCTTCTGGATTTGGGAAACGATAAACATCAGGAATTATCATTCGCGATGATTCCATTATTCTTGGAATTATTGGATGGACATAGTCGACATAGTTGTTTGTAATTAGGTAAACCATGTCTCCTATCATTCTGGAATTATTATAGTTACCATCAATCTCATATGTGGTTACAGTCTTTGGATTTTCTTTATCTGATACATCTATGATTGTCGCAAATGTTTTTGATTGATAGATTGGGTATGGCATAAAGTCATATTCTTGAATTCCAAATGACTGCCCTGAACCATAATAGAATATGACTAGTCTGTCGTCATTTAGAAACATGTTTTGAAGATCTTGCTGTTCAATGTCTAGCCCAATCTTTAAAACAATATTTGCCGATTCTGGTGGATATGCATCAATAATTGTTAGTGTATTTTGTGATAAAATGTAGATGTATTTTCCATCTGTTTTGACATAATCCGCCTCATCTACATTTTCAACCTGAACGTTGGTTGAAGAATAGTCTTGATATGGCTCACCAGAACCAGCTGGTGATGGAGGTACGGAAGGTACAGGTGCCCCTTCTCTCTGTGACAACTCAAGTGTTTCTTCAAGGATCATTGTACCTGAAGTAAATCTATCAAGTGATCTTACTCCCCCGTGAGTAGGATACGCATTGTTGAATTGTGAAGCTTCTTTTAAAAATTGCACCACTTCTTCATTTGAGGAAAACTTGATCAAATCCTCCGAAGTGTTAAAAGATGAAGGTATTTCTATTTCAATGAATTCTCGTTCATCGCTTGAATAAGGTTGTGCTGGGGATTGATTATCAAAGTTTAGTGTGTAAAAAATTGCAGCAGCTCCTATAATGAAGATTGCAGCTATTACACCAACTATGCTGTAAGTTTTTTTCTTATCCATTTGTACAGTCATCACTCAAATTCTATTATATAAGTAGGAAGAAGAATTTCTCCATCTCAAATATTTTGCTTGTGGCAAAAGTTGTTAACACGATACAATTCAACTTGTTAACTAACATCTTTTTTGTAACGAAATGATTTTTCAAATTGTTTAACATGTAATTTACAAAATAATTAGGCAACGTTTGTTTATATCGTTTGATTAAAACTCAGTTTAACCAAAAATTTTTGTAAACTAAATATGAATTGATATAACATGAGTGGAATTTATGCACATAATTAATACGTCAGAAGCACATAGGTATTACGTGTCAGAACAAGGTTCTGTGAAGACAAAACCACTATCTAGGCGCGATTTTTTGAAGCTGCTTAGTGCAGGTGGAGTAGCAATAGCTTTTGCACCATTTGTTCCATGGGGTCAATTTACACCCAATCCTCAAAACGATAACCTTCAAAAAGCAAAGGTTCTCCTGCCGGATGGTACTCATACCAATGTAAACACTTTTCCGGTAAATTATGCTGAAGTAGTTACTTATCCAAAAACTGAAGACAGAGTTCTTGATGAAGAAGCATTTCGAAAGTGGCAGCTAATTAGATTACCTGCTGAATTTGGAGGAAGTAAAAATGATGTTTCTGCATTTCGTCTTTACAGTATGGTTTGCTTGCACCTTTGGTGTCTCTGGAAGTATTATCCAACTCAAATACCAGAAAAACCACGTAACCAAGGCGAATGCCCTTGTCATGCAAGTACATATGATCCTGTAACCGGGATAGCAACTGGTGGACCTGCTGCAAAACAATCTGCCCCGTCAAACGCCTTAGCTAAACTTGATTTGGAAGTAGACTCAAACGGCTTTTTGTACATCCAACCTCCAACCTGGGGAATAAACAACAATGGGGTAGTAGGCTATGGAAGAGTCGTCAAGTAATACTTCATAATCATATCTAAAATTATTCTGGTTAATCCTGTATGATTACCTATCTACATGTTTTAACTGAGAGGTAGTTTTTCATATCTCCTGTGCTTTTGTATTTGCCTATCTGATAAACTATTTTTGCATTGTCTACGAGAAAGCACTTTGCATCTATGATTGGTATTCCACTACCCTGAGTTTCAAACATAACATACCATCCGTAACTTGATTTTTCTGCACGAATCATTTTTGGTGGCAGTCCATCACTTGGAAAATCTTGCAGCTGTGGATATTGTTTTTTTATGAGGGAAATTGCTTCCTCCTCTGAAACCATTTGATCATTTACTGTCCAACCCCTCTCGAGTAGTTTTTGTTTAGATTGTGGTTTTACACATACAGGAGAACCACTACTTGCTTTTATCACAAGATCCAACCCTTCTTTACATTTTATTTCTTCGCTTGGAATTCCAGCCCGAAATTGTTTTCGTGGAGGATCATCATAGTTAATGACAGTTTGTGCTGGCTCTATGGGTTGCCTTGCGTTTTCTAACAATTCTTGTTTGATTGCTAGAGTCTGTTCATCTTGAATATCAATTGGTGGAGATGAATCACTCCAAGAACTTCTATATGAGTTACCATGCGCATCTTTTGCAGAAAAATAATATAGTAACGAAGTTTTTCCAGCAGGAATGTCAGGACTAGCTGTGATGTTTCCTTTGATAATTACTGTGGTGACTGGATAAAGTGAACCGCTTACAGATTCTGTTTTGATAGTAAGATACTGTGCCAAACTTAGTGGGTATATGTCGATTATTGGGGTTAGATCTTCAAGGACATATGGTCCACTCTTGTAAAACAGTTTTATTCTAAAGTCAGTCGTATTTCCTGCCTCGATGTGAGGTAATTTTTCAAATAATGAAGAACCATTAAACAAATTTTCAGGTAATGCAAAAACTGAAGGAATTAACGAAAATAATAACACCACAGATAACATCAAGGAGATTTTTTTTGTAAGGATCAAGGCTCTTGCTTAACTGCTTCATAACTAGAGATATCAGAATTCCAAATTACCTTAATCCCTAATCTGTCCTCAAACGCTGTTACAAGACCAAGGACATTTTTGTCAAATTCTGCTCTAAGATCATCTAGCGCTTTTAATTTTTCTTCAAGGACTTTGTCTTTTTCAGCCCCAATTTGATTTCTAATGAATAAAATTTTATCACTTATTTCTTTTGCTGTTAAAGTTTTATCAGCAGAATACTCTGCAACCATCTCTCGTTCTGCTCTTTTTGCCTCGATATCCACATTTCCGTATTGAATGTCATATAGTTTGATTATCTCATTTTGTTTCATTTGATAATCTTCATCAAACTCACGAATTTGTTGATTGATTATCTCTATTTTACCCTCTACAGTAATGGAATCTTGATTTTCCAATTCAGCATTGTTTATAATTTCAGCAATGCCAGGTCTTTCCCCAATGCCATATCTTATCCACTTTTGAGCAGAAAACTCTGTTACACAGACATTATCATTTTGCTGGAAACGATGTATCAATTCATATCCTTCTCTACATTGAGAATCTAAAGCAGATTGTAAAGCCTCTCTAGCAAATTCATCTTGAGGGTTTGCTGCTAGATATTTAGGATTATTTCTATAATCAGAATTAAACTCGCTTAGTTTTTCCAGGGAAGCAGTTGAGTTTATGAATTCTCCCTGTATGTCAAAGAGTAGTTGCTCTTTGTAATATGCCAAATTGTGTTTTATATTGAATTGGGTATTTGCTTCAATTAACTCAATTCGTTTAGTTTCCGCTGCTTTGATATATGCATCTCTTGCTTCTTTCATAGTTCCCCCATTAGCTATAACCTTTTTTAGAGCATCTCGTCCTGCATTTACTTTCATTTCTTTAAACTCAAACTGATCCCAAAAAACTCCTCGTACTTCAGAAGGCTTGTCGTCTACAAATCTCTCAAATGATGCTCTAGAAGTATAGTTACTCCACAGAATCTCCCATTGCACAAGATCATAGTTTAGGCGCTCTAAAGCAACTACTCTTTTTTCTTCTAAGAGTTTTTGAGCTAGAGTTTTCTCATAGTCTCGCTTTTCTAAATCTGTAATCCATTGTTTTGTTTGTTCTATTTTCCTAAGAATATCTTGAGCCACTGGATTATTTGTCAAATCTCCTGAAATAGTTGTTTGTTCACTTGCTGTATTTTCTTGGGTTTGACCAAGTACATTTTGTGTTACAAATGAAATTAGTGTAATTGAAACAATAGCAATAATTACATGTCTTGGCAGGCTCATTTGTGTTCGATCAAAAATTCATTGTACTTAAGCCATACGCATAAATTCTATTTTTTGGGGGATCCAGACACTGAGAGTAGAAGAGATAAAATCACTTCCCTTTTGGGCGTGCAGGATTCCCCCCTCCTCTGAATTTAATCAGTATTTAACAAACGCGTATAATTTCTATCTAGAGTTCAATTGCTGAACTTTAGTTGTAAGAAAATTTTAAGATTGAGTACTAGCAACCTTTGATGCATTTTATTATAAGAAAAAGTTGTGGATGAAGATTCTCTATCAGAATATGGATAAAAGAATACAAGTAAATTCTAATGATTTGTATCTCTACTATGACTTTACAAAACGAGCGAAGGTATCAACTTGCACCTAATTTGCAAATATCTCGAATACTTAACGGGATGTGGCAGGTTGCAGGAGGGCATGGGTACATTGATCCTACTTCTGCAATTAATAGCATGCTTGATTATCACAATGCAGGTTTTACCACGTGGGATCTGGCAGATATTTATGGACCTGCAGAAGACTTTGTCGGTGATTTTAGGCACAAATTACGACAAGTACAAGGGGAGTCAGCGTTAGATAATGTACAGGCGCTGACAAAATTTGTACCAAACCCAGGTACCATGACTCGCCCCGTTGTTGAACAAAGCATCAATGAGTCACTTTCTAAAATGGATCTTACTACACTTGATTTACTGCAATTTCATTGGTGGGATTACAACAATACAAATTATCTAAATGCCCTAGATTATCTCTCAGAACTACGCGATGAAGGCAAGATAAAGCACATAGGTCTTACAAATTTTGATACACAACGCATGCAGGTAATGGTAGACCATGACTTGAAACTTGTATCAAACCAAGTACAATATTCCTTAATTGATGTGAGGCCTGAGGTAAAGATGGAAAAATTTTGCAAGCAACATGATATGAAACTGCTTGCATATGGAACGCTTTGCGGTGGATTGCTTTCTGAAAAATTCTTGGGAAAACCAGAACCACTTAGGGGGCACCTTAATACTGCTAGTCTACAAAAATACAAAAACATGATAGATGCATGGGGTGGATGGAGATTGTTTCAAGAGCTTCTAAGAACACTAGATGTGATTGCACATAAACACAGTGCTAGTATTGCAAATGTTGCCACCCGATATATTCTTGACAAGCCTCAAGTTGCTGGGGTAATTATTGGCGTGCGACTAGGTATTGCAGAACACATTGCAGATAATTTACGTGTATTTAATATGAAATTAGGTGGTGATGATCATTCTAAAATCACGGAAGTAATTTGCAAATCTCATGATTTATTTGAATTGATTGGTGACTGTGGGGACGAGTACAGAACTAGATGAATTTGATAAATTCGCTAAAGCCATGTAAGGGAATAGCTAAATTAGTTATCCCTATTGATATTTTGTGCCTGATAGATAGCTCACAAGATTAATCAATGACTAATTATGGTGTTGAAATGAATCGTATTGGTAAAGCATGACCTATCGAATCAACTTAACCAGCAAATCAAACCATACATCGATCCTAACGTTGTAAAGCTAAGAGAATCTATTCTTCTTCCTGACGCATGCAAACAAATGATTCGCAACAATACAGATGAAGTAGTTGTAGTAGACATCTTTGAAAATCCAATTGGAATAGTAACCGATGAAGACGTCATAAAAAAGACTGCAGAGGCATATGTGAATCCTTCCAAAACTACGTTGGGAGACATTATGACTTTTCCTGTAATGTCTATCAATCAAAACAAGAGCCTCGCAGAGGCCCTTGAGATTATGGAGAAAAACAAGCTCAGAAAGCTTGTCGTATTATCAGATAAAGACAGGATTGTAGGAATACTGTACAAAAATACCATAATAGATTTGATAAAAGAATTCTTGGCAACCAGACAGGAAAAACAATCCTCATTTTGGTCAATTATTTGGAATCTTGGAATCGTTTTGCAATTCGCGGGAGTCTTGATGTTTATTCCTGCAATCATATCGACAATACTTTGGGAAACGGTTTCTGCAACTGGCATCTACCTAATGTCAACTCTGTTATTTCTTACAGGATTTTTCATGAATTCGTACGGAAAAAGACAGCCTCTTAGCCTAAGAGGTTCTGCAATTTTGATATTTTCAAGCTTTATACTGCTTGTGCTATTTGGCACCATCCCCCACATGCTAGTCGTACCACACGATGCAACAAAGCCGCTTGAACATTTTGTAAACAGTTTCTTTGAAAGCTCAGCTGGCTTTACAACTGGAGGAATGTCATTAATTCAAACACCGGAGGATCTGCCTCAAAGCTTTACCTTTTACCGGAGCTATACCCAGTTTGTAGGAGGATTAAGCTTTATCTATCTAATAGTTACGACATTTTATCCAGAGCACCAGCTGCACACAATGAGAAGCTTCATCTCAGGTAGAATACCACAACTTAGAGAACTATTCATCACTATAACAATTCTTTTTTCAGTATACATCATAATCATTGCAGTTGCATTATTTTATCTGGGAGAACGAAATCTTATTGATAATTTTGCCTTGGCAATGGATGCTGTATCCACAGGCGGGTGGGTGCCAAACTCTCAAATTTTGGCTGATATGAGCGTTCCAGAATACATTGTGATTATGTTTGGCATGGTTCTTGGTGCACTTCCATTTGGTTTTCACTATGCATTTGTTAGAACTAAATTCATGTCTTTTCAGATATCCAAAGAAGTTGCACTGTATTTTGCCATTCTTGGAATTGCTGCAACCATCTTTGTGTTTTCCATGGATGCAAAACCGATTGACAGCATATTCAATCTCATATCCGGAAGTACCACTACAGGTTTTCAAACAATCTCGCTAAGCAATTTGAATCCAGTAGCATTTGCTGTAATTGTTATTGTAATGATCATTGGTGGATGTGGTTTTTCAACTGCAGGAGGGCTGAAGATCTTCAGATTAATGAAACTTGCCGATGTTAGAAATCTTTTCAAAAATCAAATGTCAAAGTCGCATAAAAATGAAATAATTACTGGATTAATTCTACTTGTAGCATTTCCCACAATTCCATTATTTGTTGCAAACCACATGCATTCTCTAGGATATGATTTTGGAGATGCATATTTTGATGCTATTTCTGGATTGACTACTACAGGATTGGTGACAGGAACAGTTACTGCAGACTTGGATTCATTTTCAATCATGGTGTTTGCCTTTTTGCCGATATTAGGAAGAGTTGAGATTATTTTATTACTCTACATTTTTATTCCAAAACTAATTCCTTGACTTTATTCTTTCTAAATTCAAGCATTAGATAACTTAGAATCCTGTTTGGTGGAATGCGACTTTTAGTATAATCCCTTTGGGAGACGATGTTTCAAAGCTGTTCACTCAGGAAATATTATGGATTATTAATTTGGTTGATACCAATTATTCATAAAAATCAAATAATGAGCCTTGAAGACTGGCCTTTGCGTTGTTGATAAGATTTCTCAAATCGACAATCATACTTGTCAAGTTGTTAACCCTCTCTTCATAGTCAGCAGGCTTTTGAGCAGTCTTTACCAATTCTGTCAAAGATCTTTTTGCATCAGTCAGATCTGCTTGCCACTTTACAATCTGAGTTTCCAAGTCTGTAACTTTTGCTGAAAAATCTTCTGTATTTTCAAGAATTACTTGGATTGAATTTACATCACCCGCCTTTATCTGGCCAGTACCAAGCTGACAGCTATTTGGTGAAATTTTGTTTGCTAGGATGACATTTTTTGAATCAATGTCAGATTTTACCGTAGTCAAAGGAGCTCTTACAGCTTTTGCACCTGCGCATGCTTCAAAGACTACGTTATATCCTTCACCAGTGAGTTGTTCGGTCACTTTGAGTATGGTTGCTTTTGATCCTTCAATTGGAATACCTGAAAATGAAAACTTTGAAGGAGTAGTACTCTTTGACGGAGTAGCAGATAAAACAAACAAGAATCTACTAGAATCGGCTCTAGCATCATTAAGCTCTTGTCTTAATTGAATTATTTTTTTATTAATTTCAGAAATTTTTGCTTTGTACTCACTAGATGAGTCTTCAATTCTTATTTGTTCACCAAGAGTCTTTTTCTCAGCCTCTAGTTTTTGACTTAAATCCGCAATTTTTGATTCAAGCAAAGAAAGTTTCTGTGATATTTCGCCCTTATTTTCAAGTGTAACGGTAATTGAATCTGGGTTTGCAGCCTTTACAATAGTGGAGGTTGTCTGACACGTATTTGCATCTATACTACTTGCCAACTCTATATGCTGTGCATCGCTATCAGATTTTACAAATACTTCAGGGACAAATATTTTTTGACCAAGGGCACAGACTTCAAAAACAAAATCATATCCTATTATAGGCTGCTTTGGAGTTTGTATTCCTGCAGAACCTTTTACCTGTACTACTGCTAGTTTGCTAACATTTCCAATTGGAGATTTTATCTTTTCAGCCTCGTCAATTAATTTGGGGTCAACTGGATTTGCCCAGCCTTGGCTGATAAGTTTTTCAGCAGTTGAAGGTTTAACACAAGAGGGATTTCCTGTAGTTACCTTTATGACTTTGACATATCCATAATTGCAAATTACATCCTCTATGGAAATCTGTGCGCGCAATTGTTTTTTTGGGGATACAACATCAGCAACGGCAACCGATGAGAAAAAAATACTAGCAAATGAAAATATTATAATTGAATATAACAAAAAATTATTATTTTTCATACACTTTCTCCAAAAACATCATTTAAATCAGTTTCCCTAAAAAACCCAGTGAATTACTAGTACAAATTTCATCGTAAAATCTTTTTTTGTCATCAATATCTTCTTTTATAAAAATAATTTGCGGTTTCATCAGATTCACTTTATTTTAATGACTCTAATAGCTCATCAGAATATTTTGGCATACCAAATCGTTTTACACTTGCAAAAATCTTAGGAAGAATCATGTCCATCAAACATCATCCTCCAAATTTTCAAACAGAACCCACGATAGTCCCATCAAATCCTCTGCACACAAATGGGTTCCTTTTACTGCTTCCTTCTCTACCATTGATAGTTTTTTGCCTTCTTTTACTGGGTTGCTTTCAACCAGATTTTTTGTTGGCTTGGGTTGCCATTTTTTTTCCACTTGAATTGTTGACATGACTTGGACTTGATTTAGAAATATATGTTAATACCTCGCACTTTGTGGCCTGCCTATTGATAAAATGATAATACAAAAAAATTGTTATTTAGTAAAACAGGTATGAACCCATTATAGAATTTTCACTATGATTTTTTTTAAATATAGTAATAAGAAATATTTATTCCAAAATTCATTAGTTTGTAGTGAAACAAAGAGTAATTATTGGCATATTTTTGGCAACAATTCTTTTTTCTACAAATGTTGTAATATCTAGTCAAAATGTGTGCCCAAGTGTTCCTGAATGGATCAAAAATACGGCAAAATGGTATAGGCTTGGCATTACTTGATTATGATATTTTCATTAATGCACTCATACTTACGATAGCAAACATTTGTGGTCTGATTTTAGGAATAATAATGCAGATTAAAGAAAATTTTATAGCAACAAATAGTGTATATTTTGCAGTGATTTTCTGAATGTTAAAAAAAATTACAGTGATAATCATTACCCCAACTCATACCAAAAAATCATTTAATTTGGGATTGACCATTGCAAAAAAATTTGATTCAGAATTATCAGTAATACAGTGTGTTTATAAGATGCCTCCAAAATTCTACTTTTTTGAAACAAGGTCGGATAAGGAATTTGCAAAAAAACAGAAAGAAAAAATAAAAAAAGAATTAGTAAAGTGGGAAGAAATTGCAAATAAAAAAGGAATCAGAATTAAAACAAAATTTACCTTGACAGACTCTGTTGCTAATTGGGTAATTGAGTATGTCAAAGAAAACAAGATTGAGTTGGTAATCGTTGATTATCCAAAGCTTTCCCTAGTTGAAATGAATCAATATGACGATATAATAAATATGATTCATCACAAGGCTCATTGTCATGTGTTAACAACGAAGGATAATTAATTATTAGAATTTTTAATTTTCTAACTGATTTTGAAAATCTGAAGGTTGTAGTTGTATCAAGTTTGTGAGATAAGAAAAAGCTTGAAAAGAAATACGTTATAAACAAAGGCCCGTTGGCTTTGAAACTAACATTTGTCATAATTAGAGAATAGATTAGTTAGTAATTTTGTACAAAAATTATACTAGTTGGTATTATAAAGCAGTTGACAAGAGCCAAAGTCAATGGGCTACTTTGATGCAACAGTATTTGATTTTAATACTATTCGTGAATCCTTATCTGCATTTCAAAATTCTATTCCGCAGTTTAGTCCCCTTTTAGGAGAAATTCTCTCAGCGCCAGTCATATTACTAGCAGCAGCAGTTACAATTTTTCTTGGTGTAATTGGCGAAGCTTTTTTCAAAAAAACTGGAATTCCCGACATTGCATTCCTAATGGTACTTGGAGTAATTATTGGTCCCGTTCTTGGAATAATATCTACAGATGATGTCAGTAAGGTTGTTCCATACTTTGCAGCTATTGCATTAATAATAATCATGTTTGATGGCGGACTAAATCTTGACATTAGAAATGTGGTTAGAACAGCGCACTATGCAGTGCTGTTGTCAATACTTGGTTTTGTTACATCTGTCATTGCCGTAACTTTAGTTGCATTTTACGCTCTTAATTGGGGTATGGTTGAGAGTATTCTACTTGGAACTATTGTAGGTGGCAGTAGCTCAATTATTGTATTTGGTCTTGTCAGACAGCTGCCAATTTCTGATGACACAAAGTCAATGCTAAGCTTGGAATCTGCAATTACAGATATTCTTGTAACTATCATTGCCTTTGTATTATTTGACATTATAATTTCTGGATATTTTGATCCTGAGCTAGCTCTTGGTACCTTTGGAAGATCCGTAGCAGTTGGGTTGGTACTTGGATTTGGCATAGGTATTCCTTGGGCTTATGTTACAACCAAACTTAAAGATGCACAACACTCGTACATGCTGACTATAGGAATTTTATTTGTCATATTTTTTGCAGAAAAGTCACTTGACGGAACCGGTGCACTTGCCCCATTGATTTTTGGGTTAATGCTTGGCAACAAGCAACTGCTTTCACACTATCTGAAATTTAAGATTCCTGGGATTACAACTGATAACCCAACCCATAACCAGCTAACGTTTCTTGTAAGATCATTCTTTTTTGTTTTCATAGGATTGCTTGCAACCTTAGGAAAAATAGAGTTCATTATATTTGGAGTAATAGGCGCGATTCTAATTTATCTTACCAGATTAGGGACAGTCAAAATATCCCTTGGAAAGAGATTTAGCATATTTGACAAAAAAGTTACATCAGCAATGATACCTAGAGGACTGGCTGCTGCAGTTGTTGCAACAATTCCATTGACAATTGGTCTTGCAAATGCAGAAGTATATCCTCAGATTGTATTTGTTATAGTATTGACTTCTGTCATAATTACTACAATTGCCTTGGCAAGAGCAAAAACTTTTGCTCCAACAGATCCGGAAAATCATACTCCCCAAAAAAAGAACCAGGCCCTATGATAGATGCGATGCAGTATTCAGCATTTAGGCAGATTCAAAACCAAAAATGATTAGTTAAATCACGATACACAAAAAATTGATTCAAAATTTTTCTTACATGTCAGCATACATCGAAACTTCCCACGGTGTTGGAGTTTGAGCAAAATCTGAATATTCTGCATGCTTCATAGAAGAGTAGGTTTCAAGAAAGTCTTTTGAAAAAACACCTTCAAGAAACCTCGAGTCTGATTTTAGTGCATCCAATGCCTCTTTTAGAGTAGTTGGAAGTGCTCTAATGTTTAGTGTCCTCTTTTGTTCGGCTGTCATCTTGTAAACATTTTCTTCTACAGAATCGCCACAGTCACTTTTTTTCCTGATTCCATCTAGTCCAGCTAGTAGGAGGGCAGCTTCGAGAAGATAGATGTTTGCCGTAGGATCTGGCACTCTATATTCTACTCTTTTTGTTTTTTCATTTCCTTTGGAGTACATTGGTATTCTTATTGCCGAAGACCTATTGCTAATTCCCCAACAGACATTCATTGGAGCCTCAAAATGTGGAATTAGTCGTTTGTATGAGTTTGTTGTAGGATTTGAAATGGCACAAAGCGCAGCAGAATGTTCCAGCAATCCTCCTATGTAGTATCTTCCAGCCTGACTGAGCTCTCCTTCCTTGTCATTTGGATCATACATTACATTTTTTTCTCCAACCCAAAGGCTTTGGTGAACGTGCATGGCTGAAGAATTGTCTCCATAAAACGGCTTTGGCATAAAAGTGGCAACCTTCCCTTTACTTTTGGATTTAACCTTGACTAGATTTTTGAGTGTGACAATAGCATCGGCCATTTGTAGTGTTTTGTCATATACTAGATTTATCTCACATTGTCCAGATGTTGCAACCTCGTGGTGTTGTGCCTCTACTTTGATATCAAAATACTTGTGTAAATCATCGCAGATGTCCTTTCGTATAGCATCAAGTGTATCTCGCGGTTGTGCGGGATAGTATCCCTCCTTTAGATCAATTCTTGTACTTAGATTTCCTCTAGTCCATGGAGCTTCCTTTGATTCTATAGAATATCCTGAACCTCCATAGGATTGTACTGCACCAATTGACGATGGATAGAGGTTTATTTTATCAAATATGAAAAACTCTATCTCTGGCCCCCAATTTGCATGGGTGTAACCAAATTTTGATAGCTCATCAAGTGCACGACTTACAATTCCTCTCGAGTCTTTGTCGTATCTTGCATGAATAGAAGAGCTCTCCTCATAAAGGTCTACAAACATTCTTGCATTGAGTCTTGCACCTTCGTCATAAACTGGTGGAAGAATTTTGAATGTAGAAACATCAGGGACAAGCGCCATGTCTGATTTATTGACAGATTTGAATCCTCGAATAGAGCTTGCATCAAGCTTTTCCAGTCCTCTTTTGAAGTCATCTTCGGTTAATGTGTATGATGGAATGCTGACACTATGTAGCTCACCGAAGATATCAACAAACCAAAAATCAACATAATTGATTTTAAGTTCATGAATTTTTTTAACTATGTTTTCTCCTGTGCATTTTTCAGGAGTTGATTCTTGCTTTGTTACTATGGAGGACCGCCACTTGCTATACTTATCTCATCATCAGATGACGTCATGTCTTTTTGGAGTATTTCATTTAGCTCCTCTTCAAAAAAGAATTTTTCACCTACAAAAGGTTTGAGGTCATCAATCCAAATCGCTTCCTCATCATATTTTGCCAAAAACGGTCGCTGAACCCATTTTGGATTCCTTCCCTGTAAAAACCTCATTACTATTGCTTTTTGATCCCCTGTGTCTGCTACTCCAAGCACCTCAATCTTTCCTGGTGTTGCAGACATGCTTGGTCCTCTTACAGTCCTGCCCAGTCCGCTCACCTGTTGGTATGCGTCGCGAAAAATTTCTTGTGCGCGAACTAGTGGTACTCCAAAGTAGTGTTGTGCTCCAGTATCTCTTACTATAAACATGTAGTATGGGACACAGCCAAGCTGTACCTGCCTTGTCCACATTTCTGACCACAGGTTAGGATCGTCGTTGATGTGTGCCAGAACAGGAGATTGTGTCCTTATCTGGGCACCAGTCGTACGTATTTTGTAAATTGCTTTCTTTACAGCATCCGTTGAAAGTTCAACTGGATGATTAAAGTGAGCCATATATGCAAGGTGTAGCCCTTTTCTTGTCACTTTCTTAAAGAGATCCAACGTTTCTTCGGCGTCATCGTCTGAAAGAAACTTGTATGGCCAGTAAGCAAGAGCCTTTGTTCCAATTCGTATTGTTTTGAGATTAGGAAGATCTGCATCCAAGAGCGAGTCAATGTATGTAGAAAGTATTTTTGTCTTCATAATCATTGGATCACCGCCAGTAAACAAGACGTCACTAATCTCTGGATGTTCCTTTAGGTATTGCACCAAAAGTTCTGTCTCTCTCATGGCAAACTTTAGCTCATCCATTCCAACAAATTGTGGCCACCTAAAACAGAAGCTACAATATGCATGACATGTCTGCCCTTGGCTTGGAAAGAAAAGCACAGTCTCTTTATACTTGTGTTGCATTCCATACATCTTTGTACCGTCATTTAGTTGCGGTACGTTGTACTCCATCTGTCCTGCAGGATGCGGATTCAGCTCTAGTCTTATTTTATTTGCAACTTTTTGGATCTCTCGTTTGTCTGCATTGCTTTTTAGAGTCTCTGCCATAAGAGAATAGTGATGTGGTTTGAGCATCTCTTTTTGTGGAAAAGTCAGAACAAAGATAGGATCGTATGGAATATTTTTCCAGTCAATTAGCTGTTCTACAACATAGTTGTTTGTTTTAAAGGGTAGGACATTACCTACAACTTCAATATCAAACCTCATTTCTTTGGATAATTTTTTGATTGGAGGAATTTCATTATAATTAATTAGAGTGTATGATTTGTACTGGGGAGCCTGTGAATCATTCCAAATGCTCTGAGTTTTTTGCCGAGTCATATAAAATTGGATTTTTTATCGTTTTTATTTTTTTGGGGAAACACTTAACAGTAATGAAAAATTTTAGAACAAAATAAATATCATCAGATATGGTAATTACAAGTGGAGTCTCCAAAAATTTCTTTAAATGATAATTCACATATTTCTGATAATTTTTCAAAATATGGAAAGCATGAGATAGAAAATTCTCTTGAGTTTGATCTTCCAGCAACAAAAATCAAGTTCTCAAAATTAGGAGAAGGAAAATTTTCTTATTGGAGAACAAATTTCCAAAATCAAAATGTTGAAAAGATAATAGCTACCAGAACAAAAAACTTGGAAATAGAGATTGCTCCAGCATTACCAATACACCTTCCAGCATATGAGACGGATTTTATGTTTCTAAGATTGGCAACTCCTCTTCATATTAGCAGGAGTACGTCAACTAAGTTAAGCGTCTCAATGCCAATTGAGATAGGCATCTATACAACAGATGACGAAACAGTTTATCCCCTAGACTATCTTTTGTGCCCTCCTTCATATTCCAAGTATGGCCTATATGGGCAGCCAGAAGCAGGGAGGCTATGCAACTATGCCAAAATTACCATTGATGCAAATGAGAAGGTTACACCTTTTGCTTTTGGCACAATGCAGTTGAAGATTCACAACGAACTTCAAAAGGGCGTGTCTATAGGCAGGCTTGTTTTTCCTATTACTGATCATGACATCTATTATTCTGATAACTCAGCAGTATTTGATCCTCTTGAGGTAATTGTAAAAGAGAGAATGGGTTTTGAGTTCGTTGAAATGAGGAATCTATCAAAAAATATACCAAAGTGGAGCAACGCTCCACGAGACATGCCAAAAACTGACTACAAGTTTTCAATGGAAAATGGTTTTGATTAATGATCTCTGAATTTTTTGTAAATCTTTCAACAATTAATGTTTTAGGAACAGAGGTACCAGTGACATCTCTGATTATAGGTGTAGTCATCATGATTGTAGGTGTCATTGTTGCCAAGATTGCAAGCATATTTTTCAAAAAATATTTTGCAGCAAATCTTGAGGGCGATGTTGCAAAGAATCTTAACAAAGCAATCTATTATGGAATAATAATAATATCACTTCTTGCTGTGACTACAAGTCAGGGAATTGATCTGAGTGGATTGATGGTTGCTGGCGGAATATTTGGTATTGTGATTGGATTTGCAACACAATCGGTGGTATCAAACCTTATCTCTGGAATATTTCTCATGTTTGATAGACCTGCAAAGACAGGAGATCTTATAGAGATTCCTGCAAACAAAATTTACGGACGACTAATGGATATTACAATTTTTTCAACAAGAATAAAACTATTTGATGGGTCCATTATGCGCGTGCCAAACCAGACAGTGTTTACATCAGAAATCAGAAATGTCTCTGGAACTGAAGTTAGAAGAATTGAAGGAGTTGTAGGAATAGCATATAAAGAAAACATCGATCATGCCATTTCCGAAATAAAAAAATCCGTTGCTACTCTTCCATATGTACTTGCAGAGCCAGAACCTGCTGTGTGGGTGGAACAGCTTGCAGATTCAGGTGTTAATCTTCGTGTACTTATATGGTTTCCTCGTGATGACTGGGACTATGTGGGACCGGTTCTAATGAAAAAAGTAAAAGAAGCATTGGATGGTGCAGGAATTGAAATTCCATTCCCACAGAGAACAGTATGGTTACAAAAGTAGTTTAGATAATCTCCTACATATCAAAATCTATATGCAGTTTACTACTCTTTGACTCTCAGAATTTTTCCCTTTAACTAAAAACCATTCTTTACTATTGGGGTTAAGAATAAATTAAAAGGTCAAATTACCTTGAATAGGGGCAAAAACTTCCTCAAGATTTTGAATCCATGATAGCCAAGTGGATTTAATGTTAGCAGGTCCTCCAACAAAAAAGTCCGCAAAATAGTAACCAGCCCCTTCCAGATTCTCTGTATTGATGTTTCTTCTTTTCAATAAATTCAAGGTATCCCTCATTTCTGTTTCATTATAAAATCGCCTTTGTTTGAGAGGCCCAATCTTGGTTTTTATAAGTTCAAAATTGTTTTCTTCAAAAACTCTATTAATATCAGCCATTTGAAAAATTCTAAGAACTGTAAAAGCAAAAATTGGAAGAGAATCTCTATCTGATTCAATATTTTCCAAAATCTTTGAAAATGATTTCCAACCTATATACCCAACACACCCTGTAGATATGATAAGATCGATATTATGCATTGTTTGTTGTAGTTTGGCCGGAATGTTTTCTTTTTCCAAATTTACGCAGAAACTGTCTTCACATAATCCAGTTTTTTCAGCAAAATCCAAAGCAGGTAATGAAGTATCAACTAGATAAAATTTAAGATTAGGATCATTATTATTTGGGAGTTCATCAAAAAAATTCTGTGTTGCTGTGATTGATGGTTCATATTTGTTTTCAACAAAGAAACCATCCAATTCTGACATTATTAATTCGTAATTTAGTAGGGCTGAATTTATTCCATAAGAACTACCAAGATCTAAAATTTTAACTGGTCTTTTTTTATAGTTAAGTATGCGTTCAGCGAGATGTTTATAAAGTGGTTTAGTTTGATCAGGAATTCTATATCCTAGGTTCCCCATTTCTTCAAGATACGGGGTTGGATATTTTTGTGTGTAAATATCTGTAAAATCTTTTTTTACTACAAGCTCTTCCATATTGTAGAACTATACGTATACTCATATATAAAAAAACATATGAAAATATTGTTCATGCTCAAATTATTTTAGATTTTACAAAATTTTCTGGAAATGACATTTTAATTCGAAACCTATCAGGGGGAACTGAACTTTTAGTATAATCCTTCGGAGGGGCATAGATATTTTATGCACTAGCCCAGGACTTGTGACCACACTTTATACATCGTAAGACAAGCGGCTCTTTATGCTCATTCAAAATATAGGCTGTTTTTAGGCTTGAGCAGATTATGCACGTAACTATGTTCTGAAGTTTTTTACCTTTTTTTACTGGAAAACTTTTCACCAGATTTTTTGCAGGCTCAGGTTGCCTTTCTCTTGCCACTTGAATTGTTGACATGAGTGTGGTTACATTTAGGAATATATGATAATACCCAGCACTTTGTGGCATGCTTTAAGATCAAAAAGGCACGCCACATTACGAAAATTATTGTATTATAATAATACTCCAAGTCTCTTTAGTTGATTTCGTTACGATTAAAATTATTTGCAATCTTTGCAATATCAATTCTGGTTTTAGCTGCAACAAACAGCTTTTTTTCAAGCGTGTATGCTCAGAAACTAACAAAAAACCAACTCAAGCAATGTGAATTCCTTTACTTTAACTACAAAAAATTTGGCGAAGCAGAATTTCTAAAAAGATATGATTTCAAGTCGTTTATCAGAGAATGCGTAAAGCTATACAAGGATCCCAATTGGACATTTAAGGGAAAGGATAAAGTCGATCAGTATTTTGACAAGTCAGTCAATGCAAAGAAAAACGAGGCAAATTCAAAACCAAAAATCAGCATTACTCACAAGCTCAAGGTCGGTCATGCACGTTTTCTTGCAGGTTTTTCAGCATGTGCTACTGCAAATGGGGTTATACCAAATTTTCTTTTGAGTTCTGATAAAGAACAATTCCTTGGTCTATCAACTAAGATGATCTCTGCAAATACCTGTAGAACATTTTCAACATACCTACAGACCCAAAATCCTACCAGCATATCAGTTGAACATGTTACAGACCTATCAGAGTATTCACATCTGAAAGTAAAGAGACTTTAGGTGAATCCATGATGCCAGATGAGTCTTGCCGAAGATGTGGTGGTATGCTATTAGAGTATCTATTTTGTGCAGATTGTAGAGAGATAGTCAAGTTTGTTTGCAGAATTTGTGGCCAAAAGACACTAGAGCGATTTCATGATGGATTTTGCTTTACTACAAAAAACCAAGATGCCCTTACAGTACTGCCGCTTATTATGAAATAATCTACATAAATTCTTATAATTAGACCGGTAATACGTGGCATGCCTTCTCCTGACGAACAAGGTACAGTGTATGGGAATCTGCAATCCTACAAGATGTATACAAGGCCAACTGCACAACGACTCTTTGGCAAGTATTCATTTAGAAGAAAACAAGGACCAAAACACCATGAAAATGTTCAACGGATGCTAGAGATTCTTGCTCTCCATGGAACTCTGACTACCTGGGGCATGGCAAAAACCCACAATGATAATACTTCAAGCATCAGATCAAAAGAAAAAGACTACCGAAGACTACTTGCTGGCAGAACTGCGCGAGGAAAACACACACTTGGACTCTTGGAAGTCGGGTTGGTAGTAAAAGACGGAAAGAGTCTTCTCAAAGGAGAGGCCAATCAATACAGGCTCTCTCTTCATGGAATATTGTATTGTCTTGATGTTTTGAATCTGACAGACAAGCAGGTAGATACTATAGCATCAAGGTACTCCAATGTTTTGCCGATGATATTTGGAAAATGGGATTATCTTAAAGAAAACATTGGAAAGGAGGTTTATCGATTGCACAGTCTTGCTGCTGGGTTGTTTATGGACAATATACAGACTGCAAAAATTACAAGCTTTCCAGTTTATGAGCTCATGATATATCTTAATGTGAAATATCAAAATAATTTTGAGCAAATTAACGAAGAGAATCTTGCCAATCAAATCTCATGTTGGTTTTATACAACACTGATTGTTCCTTCAAAGCCGAGTGCCCAAGGAAAAAAATCCTCACTAGAGATAAAGCAATGGAAAAAAGTAATCAACGGAGATAGTGATCTCAAAAAATCATATTATGACTTTGTTGATGAGGCAATAAAATTCTATAACACACGGTTCCAGAAAATAAAAAAACTACAAAAGATCTAGGCATATTTTGTTACAATCTCCTCAATTTGCTCAAAGGTATATGGCTTGCTGATTGTAGTAATTAGGCCCATGCTTTTTGCCTTGAGATGCTTTTTTTCATCAAGTGTATATGCTGTTATTAGAATTATTTTTGCTTTGGAATCAAACTGCTTTATTTTAAAAAACGCGTCATAACCATCCATTTTTGGCATCTTTATGTCCATCATAACAAGCGTTGGGGCAATTTCTTTGTACTTTTCAACTGCTTCGACGCCATCCCCTGCTGTAATTACCTCATAGCCGGTACTTTTTATCATGTATGCAGTATTCTCAAGTAAATCTACATCATCATCTACAAGTAGGACTGTTTTATTTTCCATTTTTATTTAATGCAGTTTTTGAGTATGATAAGACTTTCGAATCAATCATGCTTTAGAGGAAGTTTCATCATAAATATAGTTGGATTATTTCTTGCAGAGATTGTGCCCCCGTGTTGCTCTATAATATTTTTGCACGTTGAGAGTCCAAGACCTGTTCCCTTTTCCTTTGTTGTTACCAAGGGGCCAAAAATTTTTGAAAAGATCTCCTCTTGAATTCCCGGTCCTGAATCCTCTACCTCAATTACAGCAAAACCCTTTTCCTCTTTAACTCGAACTTTGATGAAACCCGGCTTATTTCCGATGGCTTGTATTGCATTTAGGAACAAGTTGATAAAGACTATCTCAATTTTTTTTGGATCACATCTTAGCTGCAGCTCTGCTTGTGGAATTTCAATTGTAATGTTTTTTGGTACATCAATTGATTCAACTGCACCATCTAGTAGCGATTTGATGGGAACAGAGCTTTCAATTAGTGGAGAAACTCTGACAAAATTCAAGACATCCTCAATCTGCTGCGACATCCTCTCTATTGCTCTATCCATCCTAGATAGAACATCGTCAAGCTCTTTGCTTGTTCCTTTTGCATTTCTTTTTACTATCTCAGCTGAGCTTCGAATAGTACCAAGTGGGTTTTTCATGTTATGAGCCATGCTTGCAGCAATTTCTCCAATACCAGTTAATCGCTCATTTTTTACTCTAGCTTGAGTCTCTGCAAGCTTTTTTTCTATCTCGATTAGTTTTTGGAGAGATTCTGTCATTTCATTAAACGAGTCTCCAATAACCTTCATCTCGTTTATTCGACTTTTTTTTGCCTTGACGTTGAATTTTCCCCTAGAAATTGATTCTGCAAGTAAGGAAAGATCTTTGAGTGGGGTTGTTATGAAAAATGACACTACAACACCAATTACAATGGAGCTAATCATTCCAATTATTGATGTAATCAGAATAGAGTCTCTAAGGTTAACAAACTCATCAATAAACGATGAGCTTGTCTGGTCTATCACGGTAATCCAGTCAAATCCTGCAAATGTCTTGTATCCAGTAGATCTTGAATAAGATATTATTTTTACCTCATTAGATTCATCTGTTAGCTCAACCGTTCCAACCCCCTTTCCATCAATTATCCTGTCAAAATAGGCAACAGGTTGTGATTTTGTAAAATCCTGAATACTGTGAGAATAAATTATTCTCCCCTGATTGTCAAGCAAAACTCCGTTTCTGTTTGGTAGATTGATAAGATCTGCATCATTGATAAACTCATGAATCAGATCGTCCAGTGTTAATACGACTCTTAGTACACCAAGAAAATTTCCATGCTCATCATCAATTCTAAGACCAAGTGCTATTGCATAGTTGCCATATTCTTCTCTATACTTTAACTCACTAATGTAGATGCCTGTATTTTTTGTAATCTGCCACCACTCTTCATCATCTTGCCGATCGTCTGAGGTTCCATAGCCTAATGCAACATTTGCGCCAAACTCATTTGTGATAAACAGCTCCTCGACTACATTATACCCATATTCGTTGTTGTAAAATTGAATTGTATCAATAAGATCTGCTGTAAGTTCTTTATCTTCTAGACCTTGAATGAAGGGTTCTGATTTTAAATCAGTATCAGTTTTATTTTGTTCTAACAAAGTTTCAAGGTTATCTGATTTTCTAAATTCCAAGTTTGATTTTTTAAGTGACTCTTGTACTACTGTTGCTTTTGTTAATTCCTTAAAATCATTGAGCCTTTTGTCAATATACTTGTCAAGATCTTGCATCATGTTAAAGGCAAACACCTCGTTTCTTGTTCCAAGAAGTTTTACCATCTCCTGGATGCTCAGATCAAATATGACAATTCCGTAAACTGCAAACGTAAGAAATATTCCAAACATTGCAAAGACCATGATTAATGAGATTCTCAATCTAGACTAACTCCATGTGTACTATCTTAACAAAATAAAATGCACTCATCTACCTTTCGATAGAAGATTTCATTCATATGCTCATCATCTTGATGTGTTATATGTAAATGACTAAACATTTGTGGCATGCCTTTTTAGATTATAGCAGGCCACAAAAAGAAAGGTATTGTCTAATATCATTTTTTTAATTGTCATTACGTGAACAACAAACAAGGGTTTCCTCCCATCAACGAAATATGGTCTGACAATGAATCGAAACTTGCTCCTGCACTTTTTCCAGAGCAACAAATTTCCGAGCCCATAGAGCAAAAACTCCGTTTTGATGGGAACTCTCTTGTCAAAACTATCCTGTTTGTTTGCAAAGAGTGCGAAGGTCCACTAGCTCCCTCATCAAGCTGTCTTGTCTGCAAGAGAATCTCGCAAAGAAAATGTACAAAGTGTGAAAACAAAGTGCCAAATGGCTCACACCTGTCTTGCGAGTATATTGCATTACTTGGAAAACTCCGATCAAACAAACAGGATAGAAAAAAGAAAAAGGAGGTGGATTTATGAAAATAAAACTAGCAGCAATAATAACTTCAATTGTAGCAGCAGGACTGCTCTTTACAATGTACCAACCAGGTGACGCTGCACCATACTATAATCACGACGGCTCTGTAGACAAAAACCTGACAAAGCACAAAATCGAGCAACTAAAGGGCAAAAAGGACTGGTGGTATTATTCCGTTAAGGTATGTGCTAACGAATATACCATGGGCATAGCAGGTGTAGTGCTAAAATCTGACATGGATAAACAAGTTCTTGGAGTAAACAAGAACATTCCAAAAGGAGAATGCAAAGTGTATGGTGCTGTAATGAAAGCAAAGGACAGTAAAACACTTGGAGGAGACTTGATAGAAAAGCACGAGGCAATGCAAAGAATGCTTGAGCTCAAAAAAGGATTTGGCGGCATGTCAAAATCTCAGTTTAACCAAGCTGCAGATGAATGGGGCATGCTATTTCACATGACAGGATACAATCCACGATAGAGCCTCTTTTTTCTTTTTTTATTTAACATTCTGATATTGGTAATCCTAGTAAGATTATACAAAGTTTGAATGCTATCAGGGAACTGAATTAGTAAATCCCTGACTGAACCTTTAAGAATTCTACTCTGGGTAATCTCTACAGAATTATTATAACTTAGTTTAGCTCTGCTTGAGCAAAATAGGCACTAAAGGGTTGGCAGTAAATTACCACCGTATTGTAAACTCCAACGTCAACATTTTCCAAGAGATAATTTTGATCACCGCGACTGCCCTTTAGCTTTTCTAGATGAATTCCGTCGTGCACATTACCATTCTGAGTTATGTACACCCTGAGATCCGGTCCATTAGTTACCTCAAATTCTTCAAATCTGAGAAATGTCATATCATTTGCTTGAATGATCTTTGCAATGCCTTTTGCCTTGTGTCCAGCCAGGCCTTCAAATTCACCAGTTTTGGTTATTTTAACAGCATCTTGTGCGGCAGAATCTTTGTTCATCATATCATTGATCTCTTCGGATACAGTTGTTTGCAAATTAGCAGATTCTTCCATAATCATCTCCTTTACATTTTCAGACATTTTTTCAACCAAAGCCTGGCGTTGCTGTTCGTCCATAACTGAGAATTTTTCCAAAGTCAAGCCTTGTTCAATTTTATCAAGTGCAACCGGTAAAGGCTCATCAACTTCTGTTTCATAAAACAACGGGCTAGCTAAAAATCCGCCTACTGCTATTACACTTACAATAATTGCAGTTAGTATCACTTTATTCATAATGAAAAAATCATCGAGTTACTAATATGCATTTTACCCAATTTTCATTTTTTAAATCAATTACAACTTTTATTATTACTTTGGGTAATCCTAGTAAGATTATCCAGACTGATCTATAAGTCGCACTTTATTTCCAGAGTTTCAGAATTGTTGTAAAGTTCAACCAATGCATCAATGTCACACTCTGAGATATACGGTTCATCTCTTTGGATTACTGGACTCATCAAATCTTTTCTCGAATCTGAATGTCCCAGGCCCAACCCGTGACCC